>WBZX01000198.1_pt3 | contig 27905 bp, 25 predicted proteins | sample 5204211 | NCBI WGS metagenome assembly WBZX01 (sample SAMN12344362, study PRJNA552823) | activated sludge metagenome | biome: Activated sludge suspended growth; feature: Nitrification reactor; material: Wastewater; isolation source: activated sludge from nitrification reactor of wastewater... | reverse complement strand
ATTGGTCCGCTCGGGTCCTAGGGATCTGACCGCGGTCGGTAGCATCGCCGGGATGTCCACTGCAGTCCGAGCCCTCCGCGGGGCCACCACGGTTGATGCCGACACCCCCGAGGAGATCGGCTCCCGCACCGTTGAGCTGCTCGAGGTCATGTTCGAGCGAAACGATGTCGATCACGACGACCTGATCAGCATCTGGTTCACCGTGACCGCAGACCTGGTGTCGGCCTTCCCGGCGGCGTCGGCGCGGACCATCGGCCTGGGTGACGTTCCGCTGCTGTGCGCAACCGAGATCCCGGTTCCTGGAAGCACAGCCCGTTGCATCCGGGTGATGGCTCATCTCACCACCGACAGACCCCGCAACGAGATGCGCCACGTCTACCTCCACGACGCCGCCGGGCTGCGCGACGACCTCCCAGGCTGAGCGATGGGGGACTCGGGTACCCGACGAGCGTCGATAATCGGAACCGGACTTATCGGCGGATCGGTGGGTCTGGCGCTGCGCGCTCAGGGCTGGCACGTCACCGGGGTGGATTCGTCTGAGGCTTCAGCCCGGCGAGCCGTGGAGCTGGGGGCCATCGATGCCATCGGCCTGGATCCAGCCGCCGAGATCACTTTCGTGGCCTCGCCGGTCTCGTCGATTGCGGTCGAGGTACGGCGCGCCCTGGCCGATACCCGTGGTGCGGTCACCGACGTGGGGTCGGTCAAGGCGCCAGTGGTCACCGAGGTGGACGATCCCCGTTTCGTCGGGGGTCACCCGATGGCTGGGTCCGAACAGCTCGGTGTGGACGGCGCAACTCCCGATCTTTTCGAAGGTGCGGTCTGGGTCCTCACCCCGGTGTCGGGTACCGACGCCGATCACTTCGCCACCGTCGATGGTGTCGTTCGTAGCCTGGGAGCAGATGTTGTCGCCCTAGACCCGTTCCGCCACGACGCGCTGGTGGCGGTGGTGTCCCACGTTCCCCACCTGACGGCGGCCTCGCTGATGGCCATCGCCGACGAGCGGGCCGAGGAGCATGCCGCCCTGTTGCGCCTCGCCGCCGGCGGGTTTCGCGACATGACGCGCATCGCGGCCGGGAGTCCCTCCATCTGGCCCGACATCTGTGCCGAGAACCGCGATGCCATCGTCGAGGTGATCGATCGTCTAACCGAGGAGCTGTCCCGAGTCCGCGACCTGGTAGCAACCGGCGATCGGCCTGGTCTGTTGGCCGCATTGCAACGTTCTCACGTCGCTCGTCGCAACCTTCCCAGTCGGGTCGTACAACCCGACTCGCTGGCCGAACTGCGGATACCCGTACCCGACCGCGATGGGGTCATCGCCGAGGTGGCCACCATGGCTAGCGACCTGGGGATCAACATCGTCGACTTCGAGATCGCCCATTCCAGCGAAGGCGACCGTGGTGTCCTGATCATTCTGGTGGACCGATCCCGGGCCGCCACTTACCGATCCGCCCTCCTGGACCGGGGGTACCGACCGTCACTGAACACCCTTGAGTAGCGCCATGTCCGACCTGTCCGACCTCTCCAAGCTGGCTGACCCGTTCCCCGTCGAGCCGGTGGAAGGACCTCTGGATGCGGTGGTGACCGTTCCCGGGTCGAAGTCGATCACGAACCGGGCACTGATTTGTGCTGCCCTGGCTGATGGAACATCGGTTCTGAGTGGTGCCCTGTCCGCCGATGACACTCACGCCATGGTGGGCGTGCTCGCGGCATTGGGTTTGGATGTGGCCGCTGAGCAGGACGGAACCGTGCTGACCGTGGTGGGGTGCGGCGGAAGTCCACCACCATGCGATGCCACCATCGACGTTCGCCAGTCGGGCACGACTGCCCGCTTCGTGATACCGATGCTGGCCCTCGGTAGAGGTTCGTACCGGGTCACCGCCCACCCGCAGATGCAAGCCCGACCAATGGACACCACGTTCTCGGCGCTGGAGACGCTCGGTGGAGGCTTCGAGCCCATCGGTGACGCCGGTCACCTACCCGCCACAATCAGAGGGGGAGGTCTCCGTTCTGGGGCGGTTCGGGTTCGCGGAGACGCGTCGAGCCAGTTCCTGTCGGGGATGTTGATGATCGGTCCATGCCTGCCCGACGGACTGGTCGTAGAGGTGACATCTGCTCTGGTGTCACAGCCCTACGTCGAGCTCACCGTCGCAGTGATGAAGGCCTTTGGCGCTGTTGTCGAACGACCCGACCCCCAGACCTTTGCAGTGCTACCCGGCGGATACCGTCCCACCCGGTATCAGGTCGAGCCCGATGCCAGCGCAGCGTCCTATCCGTTGGCCGCGGCCGCCATTTGCGGAGGCACCGTTCGGGTTGAGGGTCTCACCAGGGGTTCGATCCAGGGAGATGTTGCCTTCGTCGATGTTCTGGCTGCCATGGGGGCACAGGTAGATGTCGACGACAACGGAATGACGATCCGTTGCGAGAGAGGGAACCTTGTCGGTGGTGTCCACGACCTGACCCACATCTCCGACACCGCCCAGACCCTGGCGGTGGCTGCCCCCTTCGCCCAGAGCGAGGTCGAGGTCACCGGAATCGGTTTCATCCGCCACAAGGAGACTGATCGGGTCGCCGCGGTGGCCACCGAGCTCGCACGGTGCGGCGTGGATGTCACCGTCAATCCCGACGGTTGGACCATCAAACCAGGTCGTCCTCACGGGGCGGTGATCCAGACCTACCAGGATCACCGGATGGCCATGAGCTTTGCCCTGTTGGGCTTGGTGACACCTGGGATCTCGATCGCCGATCCGGCATGTGTGGCCAAGACCTTCCCTGGCTATTGGGAGCTGCTAGGTAGGGTTTCGGCCCGTGTCTGAGGATGTGGTCGAACCAAGCCCTACTGCGCCGCCGAAGGTCATCGCCATCGACGGACCGGCCGGGTCCGGCAAGTCGACGGTGGGAAAGGCGCTGGCTCGACGGTTGGGTCTGGAGTACCTCGACACCGGTGCCATGTACAGAGGTGTCACCTTCGCAGTGCTTCGGCGCGGCCTGGATCCCGCCGACGCCGACACGGTGGCATCCTTGGCCCGCGACATCGACATCGAGGTCGGTTCTGACACGCTGGTGGTCGATGGGGTCGATGCCACGGTAGACATCCGCGGCCCCGAGGTGACCCGCGCGGTGAGCATCGTGGCCGCCAACGCCGAGGTCCGCTCGGAGATGGTCCGCCGTCAACGTGAGTGGGCTCGCGAACGCGGTGGAGGTGTGCTCGAAGGTCGAGATATCGGGACCGTGGTGTTCCCCGACGCCGCGCTCAAGATCTACCTGACGGCGTCGCCGGAAGTCCGGGCCGCACGTCGATCCAAGGAGGTCACCGACCTCGACCTGAAGACCGTCGCCGCCGACATCGCCCGACGCGACGCTCTAGATCAAGGCCGAGCAGCCAGCCCCCTCACGCAGGCAGCCGACGCCACCGTGGTCGATACCAGCGCCATGTCGGTAGAGGAGATCGTCGAGGATCTGGCCGGTCGCCTGGCCGCGACCGATGAGCCACCCCAGAGGCGACGTGAGCGAGAGCACGTCCCGGCCGAGCGGTCTACGACCCGCCCACGACCCGATGACCAGGTACTCACCCGAGGCGGCGATCCGGGTCGCCACGGTCACGCCCGACCCGGCACCCGCTGCGAGTTGATCTTGTACGGCGTGGTCCGTGCCGTATTGGTCACCTTTGCCAAGGTGTTCTTCCGGGTAAAGCTCCGGGGTGCCAACAACGTGCCCGACACCGGGTCGTTCATCCTGGCTCCGGTCCACCGATCGAACCTCGACTTCCTGTTGGTTCTGGTGGTGACGAGTCGACGGATGCGCTTCCTGGCCAAGGACACGCTGTGGAAGGGAGTTTGGGGTCGCATTTTCACGGCGCTCGGTGGTATCCCGGTAGCGCGCGGTTCGGCTGATCGGGAGGCTCTGAGGACCTGCATCGAGGTGATCGAGGCCGGTGAGCCGCTGGTGATGTTCCCCGAAGGCACCCGCCAGCACGGTCCGGTCGTCCAGCCGCTGTTCGACGGACCGGCCTACGTACAGAGCCGCACCGGGGTTCCCATCGTGCCGGTCGGAATCGGAGGTTCCGAGGCGGCTATGCCCAAGGGTGCGAAGTTCATCAAGCCTCGGACGGTTCGGCTGGTGGTTGGGGCGCCTCTGATTGCTCCCGATACCGAGGGTTCAAAGGCTCGTCGGGCTGCAGTTCGCAACCGGACGGCAGAGCTCCACGACGTGGTCCAACAGCTTTTCGACCAGGCTCAGATCGATGCCGGTACCCCCAACAACGAGGTCTAGCGGACGCACACGCCTCCATAGGCTCGGCACTGGATCCTGCCGTTCGGCGCGGAATTTGAAGTCCGCACCGCGATGATCTGGCTCGCCTGGCGGGCACGCAACTCAGCCGCGAAGCCAGACCCCCAGCAACAGTGAGCCAAGCGCTCCGAGCGCGGCCAGCGATCCGCCGACGGCGAGGACCACCTTCGAACGGGAAGCAACGTGGGCAGCAGCCCCGAGACCCGAACCGGCGACCAGCAGCAGCTTGATGCCCAGGACCATGTGGTAGCTGGTGGGTCGGTCCCCGACCTGGACCTCGAGCAGGTTCCACACGCCGGTGAGGATGAGCACTGCGTAGGCAGGCCAGGCCAGCCGGTTGAAGGCGCGAGCCGCGGCCGTGGTCACCTCGGGGCCAAAGCGCTTCAGCGTCGGCACCAGGCCCGCCAGAGTGAACTGGCCACCAACCCAGATCGTTGCAGCCAGAACGTGCAGAAAGATTCGGATCAGCTGGATGTCGAAGGGAACCACGTCGGGCAGCCCACCACAACCGGTGTTCCACCCTCAAACCGCGCCCACCACGCCACTGCGGGCGGCGTGGTGGCGCGGCAACCAACCTGTGAGGACCCAAGGAGGCGGACTGAAAGGAAGGCCAGCTCGCATGACCCATCTCGAACGGTGTGGACCCGTCCAGCCAGGCTTCAAAGCGAGGACAACACCTCAGCGGCCCGTACACCTCGTTCGTTGACGGCCGGTCTGCTGTCGACGGGACCACCGAGGCTGAATGTGGCGGCGGCGTCGATGGCGTTGAGGAGGTCCCGCAGATTGCGCGGCGGCGGGAAGTACTCGTCCTCGTCGGTAATGCGTACTTCTTCCACCCCGTTGACCGGAGCCAAGGTGGCCAGAACCTCTTCGACGAGAGAATCCGGAGCCGACGCACCGGCGGTGACCCCGACCACCCCGCTCAGATCGGCGGGAAGCTCACTGGCGGCGTTTACCCGCAGGACTCTGGGAGTGCCAGCCTGACGGGCGAGCTTCTCCAATGCGACCGTGTTGGAGGAGTTGGCCGACCCGATCACCACAACCGCATCACAGCGAGGTGCGATCTCGGCCAACGCCCCCTGGCGATTGGTGGTAGCGAAGCAGAGGTCGGAACGGCCGGGTGTCCACAGGTCGGGCCAGCGGTCCCTGGCTGACTCCATTACTCCTCGCCAGTCGCGATGGCTGAGGGTGGTCTGGGCCAGCATGGCCACCGGGCCCTCCAGATCCGGAAGGGCTGTGACCTCCTCGACGCTCTCGACCCGGTGAATGGAGTCAGGGGCAACGGCCATGGTGCCCACCGCCTCCTCGTGGCCCTCATGGCCGACGTAGACGATCTGGTATCCCTTTCCCGCCCGCACCTTGACCTCATGGTGAACTTTGGTCACCAGCGGGCAGACGGCATCGACCACATAGCCACCCTTGGCTCGGGCTGCGGCTACCACCTCGGGGGCCGAGCCGTGGGCCGACAACATCAGAGGTGCCCCTGAAGGGACCGTCTCGATGTCATCGACGAACACGACCCCCTGCTCTTCGAATCGCATGACCACAGACTGGTTGTGGACGATCTCGTGGTAGCAGTAGACCGGCGGCTCGAATGCCTTCACCATCCAAGCCAGGGCCTTGATGGCCATCTCAACCCCGGCACAGAACCCCCTGGGGGCAGCGAGTAGGACACGGTCGACAGCCATCGGGTTCACCCTAGGAGATTCGGTTGGCGCCTCCTCTCCGACCTCCCCGGTCAGAGCGGCGAGGAGCTCTAGTGTTGGCGACCATGAGCGAGTCCTGTCCCGTCGACGGAACTCGGCCGCGTCTTGAACGAGACGGCTTGTTCCTGGTCTGTCGTGGCTATTCCGAGGCCGTCGACGTGCTCACAGATCCTCGAATGCAATCGAACTTCGCCCGCTACATCGAGGGCGCTGGCATTACCGAAGGGCGGTTGTGGGAGGCCGCAAGATCCGGGCTGCTCAGCCTCAACGGGCCCGACCACGTCCAGGCGCGGAGCCTGGTCTCGGCCCTGTTCACCCCCAGAGCGGTCGAGCGGGTTCGGATGCTCCACCGCGTCGAGGCCGAGAACCTGGCCGATGCCCTAGGAGACAGGGGGCCGGTCGACTTCGTGTCGGATTTCGCCAACCCCTACACCACTACCGGTGCGTGTCACTTCTTCGGGTTCGATCCCACCGAAACCGAGTCCATCCACGACCTGGTGCTTCGTTTCGCCCACTGCGCGCGGAACCTGCCGTCGAGTCTCGAGGAGTTCACGGCAACGGCCAACGAGCTACTGGACCTTGCCGAGTCGGTGGTCGACCGTCGTCGACCCGATCCCGGCCACAACGTGATCGGCCAGTTCGCCAACGCGGTAGAGAACGGCGAGACGTCCCTCGCAGTAGCTGCCGCCCAGGTGTCCGCCCTCCTAAGCGCGGGCCACGAGCCCGTTACCAACCAGCTCTGCCTGATGGTGAACGTCCTCGCCGAGAACCACCACCTGTGGGATTCGGTCGCCGACGACGAGGCGCACCTGGTTCCGGTCCTGGAGGAGGTTCTGCGTCATCAGGGAACGAACATGGGCACCACCCGGGAAGCGACGCTGTCGTTCGATTTTGGCGAAACGTCGCTGAAGGATCATGAGTTGGTGTTCGTGAGCATCGACGACGCCAACCACGATCCTCTCCGCTATCGACATCCTCAACAGATGGATCCGGAGGCGAATGGGGCCAGCCACCTCGCCTTCGGGGTCGGTGCGCACTACTGCCTCGGCGCCTCCCTGGCTCGCCTTCAACTCCAGGAGGCGCTGAAGGCACTGACCCACAGATTTCATGCCCCGAGGATCGTGGAGCGCGAGTTCTTTCAGAGCGGAGGTCTGCGCGGTCTCGACGTTCTCAAAGTCGAGCTTCAGCGCCGCACCCCATAGAACGCGACGCCCACCCCTTACAATCCGCAGTATTGAGCCAAGAGGCGAACCAACCCATGAACACTGCATGGTTGAACCAAGGCAGCGCCTCGGATTGATTTGAGCCGAGGCAGCGCCTCGGTCTGATCAACCTCACCACGACGACGACCGCACCAATCCGCCAGGAAGCTGAGGACTATGTCTGCCCCGAGAGTGCTTTCGATTGCTCCGGGGTCGCCAGCCGCAGAGGCAGGGGTCGAGGTGGGCGACGAGGTGCTGTCGATAGATGGCGAAGCGCCCCGGGACATCATTCGCTGGACGTGGTTGACCGACGAAGCGGACCCGACGCTGGAGATCAGGCGTGGCGGTCTCGAGCTAACCGTGCCTGTCCGAAAGCAGGCGGGAGAGAAGCTGGGAATCGACGTCCACTCTGCGCTCTTCGATCAGTTGCGGACCTGTGACAACCACTGCGAGTTCTGCTTCATCTACCAACTTCCTCCCGGGCTGCGTCAGAGCCTCTACCTGAAGGATGACGACTACCGCCTCAGCTTCTTGTACGGGAACTTCACCACCCTCACCCGCTTCACCGAGGCCGACCTGGAGCGGGTCGTGACCGAAGGCCTTTCGCCCCTGAATGTCAGCATCCACGCCACGGACGCATCCACCCGCAACGACCTCCTGCGCAATCGGCGCGGCGGACCATCCCTTCGATGGTTGCGGGCCCTGCTCGACCACGACGTGGAGGTACACGGACAGATCGTGTGCTGTCCTGGCCTCAACGACGGAGACACTTTGGATCAGACCATGGCCGGGGTGCTCGACCGGTTCCCCGAACTGGCGAGCCTTTGCGTGGTCCCTCTCGGGATCAGCCGGTACAACCGCGAACAGCGGATGCGCGCCACCACCCGAGCGGAGGCCGCCGCGGTCGTCGACTGCGTCGAAAGGTGGCAGGACACGTTCCTGGACGTTCTGGGCCATCGACTGGTGTTCGCAGCCGACGAGTACTACCTGCTGGCCGAGCGACCGTTCCCTCCAGCAGAGGCATACGAGGGCTTCGCCATGTACGAGGACGGCATAGGCATGGCCCGAACCTTCGAAGCCGAGTTCACCGGTCGGGCCGACGACGTCGTCCGTCCCCGCTCAGGCTTCTTCGCTTGGGCCGACGGGTCCGTCCCTCCGGCGCCGGCCGGACACCGCTATGAAGCCGCTGGCGACTACGGCGCACCCCCAGAGGGCTACCGCGCCATCAGGACCGCACCCTCGATCGGGGAGAGCCCGAATCGGGATGCCTCGGTCACGCCGCTGGCGACACCATCGGTAACCACGGTCGAGATCTCAGCGAGGCCATCGCTGTCATCCGCCTCGGCGTCGGTCTCGTCGTCACCGTCACCAGAGCACACTTCGGGCATCGAACATGGCGCCTTCGATCGATCGCCGGACACGGTCGTCGCTCCGGCGATGAAGTTGCAGCCCCGTGGTGACGCCCCGATCGGGATCCTCACCGGCGAGGCCGGCGCCGCCATCATCGGCCCACTGATCTCTGAGCTTGGACGTTCTGATGTGCGTGTCCTGCCGGTTGCCAACCAGTATTTCGGAGGTACCACCTCGGTGACGGGATTGATGGTCGGAGCCGACCTGATCCGGGTCCTCGCGGCCGAACCCGAGACCCACCGCTACCTTCTTCCCGATGTCTGCCTTTCCGGCGGGCGTTTCCTCGACGGCGTCACCCCAGCCGAGCTGCCTCGCATCGTCGAGGTCATACCCACCGACGGCGCGGCCTTGCGCCGAGCCTTGGAGCACACCTCGTCATGACCGATAAACAGAACCTCGACCTGCCGATGGTGGCCATCGTCGGGCGCCCCAACGTGGGCAAGTCCACCCTTTTGAACCGAATCGTCGGCCGACGTGAGGCCATCGTGGAGGAGAAGCCAGGCGTCACCCGGGATCGCAAGGAGGTGCTGGCTGAGTGGCAGGGGAGAGCCTTTCGCCTGGTCGACACCGGCGGGTGGATGCCTGGTGGCGACGCGCTCGACGAGAAGGTGAGTCGCCAGAGCGAGCGAGCCATCTCCGAGGCCGACGCCGTTCTCATGGTGGTAGATGTGACCACCGGTGTCACCGAGGAGGATGCTCGGGTGGCCGAGCTGCTTCGGGTGTCGGAAGCTCCGGTGTTCGTCGTGGCCAACAAAGTCGACGACGCCTCCCACGAGGCCCTGATGTGGGAGTTCTTGTCGCTGGGGCTGGGATCGCCGTGGCCGGTGACGGCGCTACACGGTCTCGGAACTGGTGACCTGTTGGAAGCCCTGGTCGATGCCCTTCCCGAACCGGCCCCGGAGCCAGCCGAGCCGATCCCGGTGACGGGACCAGGCGGGGACGGCGATCGGGTTTTCTCGGTCGCTCTCGTCGGTCGTCCCAACGTGGGTAAGTCGACGCTGTTCAACCGGCTCATCGGAGAGGATCGGTCGGTGGTCCACGACATGCCTGGCACCACCCGAGACGCGGTGGACACCATCGTCGACACCCCCGATGGTCCCATCCGCTTCGTCGACACCGCCGGAATGCGCCGCAAGGCGAGGATCGAAGAGGGCACCGAGTACTACTCCTTCGTTCGGGCTCTCAAGGCCGTCGACTCCTCCGATGTGGCGTTGCTCGTGATCGACGCCACCGAGGGGGTGACCCACCAAGATCAACGCCTGGCCGAGAGGATCGACGCGGCTGGTTGCCCGATCGTGGTGCTCCTCAACAAGTGGGAACTACTCGACACCGATTCGCGAGCCGGAGTCACCTACGAGGTCGGCCAGAAGCTGGCCTTCCTGGGCGAGAGTGAGGTGATCCGCATCTCGGCGCTCACCGGCAAGAACGTGCACCGCTTGTTGCCCGCCCTGGCCGAGGCCATCACCGCCTACCACCGCCGGGTGCCAACCCGTCGGGTGAACGAAGTCGTGTCCTTGGCCCAATCGGCTCAACCCGCCCCCCACGGAGCCCGGATCCTCTACGCCACCCAAGGCGCGACCGACCCGCCCACCTTCACGTTGTTCGCCAACAAGGAACTCCCAGCAACCTACCTGCGCTACATCGAGCGCAAGTTGCGAGAGGCCTTCGACCTGGGGGCGACGCCGATCAAGCTTCGTGTGCGTCAGCGTTCCAACTGAACCGTGTCCGCCACCGATGTCCCACCCCTGAAGGTCCGGACCGGGCCTTCAGGACTGAACGCGGACGAGGTCGACGGCCGCGAACGAGCCGGTCAGACCAACGAGGTCGAGGAAACCACATCGCGGACGGTCGGCGAGATCGTTCGAGCCAACGTCTTCACCCGATTCAACGCCATTCTCTCTGTCCTGGCCGTGGCGGTATTGGCCACCGGTCGACTCGGCGACGCCATGTTCGCGGTGATCGTGGTTCTGAACGCTCTCATCGGGATCATCCAGGAGGTCCGGGCCAAACGCACGCTGGATCGGCTAGCTGTGTTGCACGCCCCTACGGCTCGGGTCGTGCGCCAAGGGGAGCTCGTCGAGTTGCCGATCGCCAGGGTGGTCCTTGACGATCTGGTCGAGTTGCGCGGCGGAGACCAGGTGCCCGCGGATGGGATCGTGGTGGAGGTCTCTGGTCTGGAAGTGGACGAGTCGGCTCTAACCGGTGAGTCCGATCCGGTCTCGAAGGCAGACGGCGACGCCTTGTTGTCGGGCACCGTGGTCCTGGCCGGCACCGGCCGCTACCAGGCCACCGCTGTCGGTCACGACTCCTACGCCCGCCGGCTGGCAGCCGAGGTGAAGGTGTTCACCCGAGCCCGATCCGAACTCCAGGAGGGGATCGACACCCTGCTCCGCTACATCACCTGGATCATCACCGCGGTGACACCGCTTTTGATCTGGTCGCAGTTCCGCAACGATGACACCGGAGACTGGCGGGAACCCGTCACGGGCACCGTGGCCGCCTTGGTGGGAATGGTGCCCGAAGGTCTTGTGCTGTTGACCAGCATCTCATTCTTCTTGGCCGCGCTCGACCTGACTCGACGCCGGGTGCTCGTACAAGAACTACCAGCGGTGGAGGGTCTGGCCCGAGTGGATGTGGTGTGCCTGGACAAGACCGGGACCCTCACCGTGGGTGACATCGAGTTCGATCAGCTTCTTCCCCTTCGCAGCGGGCAGGGGGAGGCGATGGTGCGCGCCGGGTTGGGGGCCATGGCGGGTGCGGCTGACGCCAACGCCAGCCTGGCCGCCATTCGGGCGGCATGCCCCGCACCCGATGACTGGCTCCAGGATGGTTCGGTGCCCTTCTCGTCGGCTCGGAAGTGGAGCGCAGCATCCTTCGCCGAAAGAGGCTCGTGGTACCTCGGTGCCCCCGACGTGATGTTGGACACCGATGCACCGGAGCGAAGGGATGTGACCGCCCTAGCTGCCCAAGGCCGAAGGGTTCTGCTGGTCCAGTGGTCGCCCTCACCCCTTGACGGGCCCGAACTGCCATCGGACAGGACCAGTGAGGCCCTGGTCACCTTGGCCGAGAAGGTGCGGCCTGACGCTGCCGACACATTGCGGTTCTTCCGCGATCAGGGCGTCTCGATCCGGGTGATATCGGGCGACAACCCCTCGACGGTGGCTGCCATCGCCACCGAACTGGGCCTCGACGTCGGAGATCCGGTGGATGCCCGAAAGCTGGGGGAGGAGCCTGAGGATCTGGCCGACGCCGTTGCCGACCACACCGTGTTCGGTCGGGTCAGTCCCCACCAGAAGCGGTCGATGGTGCGGGCACTGCAGTCACAGGGTCATGTAGTGGCGATGACCGGTGACGGCGTCAACGATGCCATGGCCCTCAAGGATGCAGACATCGGTGTGGCGATGGGCAACGCCGCACCGGCGACCAAAGCCGCAGCCCAGTTGGTCTTGCTCGACGGTGAGTTCTCCCGGATGCCGAAGGTGCTGGCCGAGGGGCGCCGTGTCATCGGCAACATCGAGCGAGTTGCCAGCCTTTTCGTGTCCAAGAACACCTATTCGTTCCTCCTGGTGATCCTGGTTTCGATTGTTGGCCTGCCGTACCCGTTCCTCCCTCGCCACCTGACCTTGATCAGCTCGGTGAGCATCGGGATACCGGCGTTCTTCTTGGCCCTGGGACCCAATCAGGCCCGTTACCGGCCAGGGTTTCTTCGCCGCGTTCTGGCCTTCGCCGTGCCCTCCGGAGCGGTGGTGGCACTGTCTGTGTTCTCGGCCTACCTGCTAGCCACCGTCGAGAACGCCACGACCGACGAGCGCCGAACCGCGGCGGCAATAGCCGCATTGGTCGTCGCCTTGTGGATCCTGGCCGTCCTGGCCCGGCCGGTTCGGGCGTGGAAGGCGGCGCTGGTCGCCACCATGGCGGGCATCGCGGCGGCAGCGGTGGCGGTTCCACCGGTCCGGGAGCTTTTCGAGCTCGATGTTCCGCTGCCCCTGCTTCCTCAGGCCCTCGCCATCGGCGCGGGCGGTGCTTGTGCGGTGGAGTTGATAGGCCGGCGAGCACAGCGGGGTGAGGGGGCCTAGGTCCCTACTGCCGATAAGCCTGGATCCACCGAAAGGCAGAGCCTTCCGGCGGAGTTTGGATGCCGTCGGTCCAGGGTCCGCGGTTGCGCCCGACACACCGACGATAGGCTCACCCAACCATGCGGTACCCCCTGCTGCTTCTGGTTGCGGCGGCCTGCGCCATTGCCGCGGGTGTGTGGGCCAGGTCGGCTCGACGTCTCCAGATCGTGGCCGGACGAACCGAGCGAGAGTTCGGCCGTACCTCAGATGCGGCCACCGTTGCCCGCTCCGCATTCCGCAAGGACGTGCACTCGGCGGTCCTGTACGCGGTTCTGGCCGTCGCTGTCGGCGCCGGATCGGTCTTGGAGCAGGACGCTCGCTGGTTGTTCGCCGTGGTCTTGGTCCCGGTGGCGGTCTCCATCGTGTTCAGCAGAGATTTCGTCCGAGACTCGCGGCTGGCTGAGAGCCGACTCAGCCTCGAACGCCGGGCCGAAGAAGTGTTGTCCCAAGAGGATCTGGCCCCTCGTCGCTGGGCCGAGCGGCTTGCACCTGAGGTGCTTCCCGACGTAGCCGGTTTCGAGGTCGGTCGGCTCTATCAAGCCGGAACCGGTCTTATGGCCGGCGACTTCTACGACGTGTTCCAGTTGGCGCCGACACGGATCGCCGCAGTGATCGGAGACGTGACCGGGCACGGGATCGAACCGTCGATCACGGCGTTCCAGGCGAAGTACCTGCTAAGGGTCTTCTTGTTGCAGTACCGAGATCCGGCTCAAGCCCTCGAGGAACTGAACGCGATCATGTCGGCGCAGGGACGCAGCGAGGAGATGATCTCGTTGTGCGTGGTCGTGTTCGACACCGAGGCCGAAACCATGCGCTATGCGTCGGCCGGGCATCCGCCGGCCTGGCTGTGGCATGACCGCGATGTCCGTCCGCTGCGCTCCACGGGACCGTTGTTGATGTTGGACCCGAGAGCCACCTACCTGAGCCGGGAGGTGGCTCTCGACCTCGGTGATGTCGTTTTGCTCTACACCGATGGCCTTTCGGAGTCACGGGCCGGTGATCAACTCTTCGGCGAGGAACGAATAGCGAACACGCTGCGACGAGACCCCGGAGCATCCCCGGCCGAGATGGTCAAGACGCTCCTCGACGCTGCCCGTGACTTCGCCCGGGAACCCAACAACGACGACATCGCCATCCTCGCGGTACGCCGCGGTTGATCGACCGGGCAGCAGACAGCGGGGCGTGACAGCCTCCATCCGGGTCCGTGGAGGCGGACGCTTGGACCCAGGCGATGCCGAGGTCGTCGTAGGCTCGGCGCTGTGACCGAGGTTTGTGACGATCCCGATCCGACCGATGCCGACCGTGTGGCTGCTGCCGCTGAGCGTGCCCTGGCGGGGAACCTGGCCAAGGGGGGTGACAAGCTGGCTCAGCAGGGCAAGTTGTTCGTCCGGGATCGTCTGGATCTGCTGTTGGACCCGGGGTCGTTCGTGGAGGATGCTCTGTTGGCCAACACGTCATCGGTGGATCTACCCGCCGACGGGGTGGTCACGGGAGTGGGCACCATCGATGGTCGGCCGGTGTGTGTGATGGCCAACGATCCCACGGTGAAGGCAGGGTCGTGGGGGGCACGCACTGTGGAGAAGATCGTGCGCCTCACCGAGTACGCCCTCCGCCACGAGGTGCCGGTGTTCTGGCTGGTCGACTCGGCTGGCGCCCGCATCACCGACCAGGTCGAGTTGTTTCCTGGGCGCAGGGGGGCAGGCCGGATCTTCTACAACCAGGTTCGCCTATCGGGCCGGGTGCCCCAGATCTGCTGCTTGTTCGGCCCGTCGGCCGCCGGTGGGGCCTACATACCTAGCTTCTGCGACATCATCATCATGGTGGAGGGCAATGCCTCCATGTACCTCGGGTCGCCCCGCATGGCCGAGATGGTGATCGGTGAGAAGGCAACCCTGGAGGAGACCGGTGGCGCCCGGATGCACGCCACCGTGTCGGGTTGTGGCGACAACCTGGCGGTCGACGACGAGGACGCCTTGGAACAGGCCAAGGCATGGTTCACCTACTTCCCGGTCAACTGGCGAAATGACCCCCCGCACTACGAGCCCACAGCCCCCGCCCATCCGTTGACCGCCACATCGGTGCCCGCTGACGACAAAGCGGCCTACGACGTGAGAACGGTCATCGACGGGCTGGTCGACGCCGAGAGCTTCTTCGAGATCAAGCCTCTGTTCGCTCCAGAGCTGGTCTGCGGGATCGGCCTTGTTGACGGTCGCCCGGTGGGGTTCGTGGCCAACAACCCTCAGGTCAAGGGGGGTGTTCTGTTCGTCGACTCAGCCGACAAGGCCGCCCGGTTCGTGTGGTGTTGCGACGCCTTCAACATTCCGCTGGTCTTCCTGGCCGACGTGCCTGGCTTCATGATCGGAACCGAGGTCGAACGCCAAGGCATCATCCGCCACGGTGCCAAGATGGTCACCGCCATCTCCGAGGCCACCGTGCCCAAGCTGTGCGTGGTGTTGCGCAAGGCCTACGGTGCCGGGCTCTACGCCATGGCCGGGCCGGCGTTCGAACCGGAGGCGACCATCGCCTTGCCCACCGCCAAGATCGCGGTGATGGGCCCCGAAGCCGCGGTGAACGCGGTGTTCGCAAACAAGATCGCCGCCTTCGACGATCCCGCTGAGGCCGACGCGTTCGTGGCCGAGCAAAGACGGATCTATGAAGAAGACGTCGACATACTGCGGCTGGCCTCAGAACTGGTGATCGACACCATCGTGCAACCCGAGAACCTGCGGACCGAGATCATCCGCCGTTTCACCCTGGCTGCTGGCAAGGACCGCCATTTCTCGGACCGCCGCCACGGCGTACCCCCGGTATGAATTCGTCCACCAAGACATGATCATCGGCTCCCGCCCCTCCCTTCCCGCGTCGGTGGTGATCAGAGACGTTGGACCCCGCGACGGGCTTCAGCCCGAGGCGCCGGTCGACGTCGCTGAGCGAATCGCCTTGGTCGAGGCCCTGGCCAACGCCGGACTCCGCCGAATCGAAGCCGTGGCCTTCGTGTCGCCCAAGGCCGTGCCCGCCATGGCTGGTGCCGCCGAGGTCATGGCCGGAGTCAACCGCCGAAACGGACTCCACCTCGCGGCGCTGGTACCCAACCTGACCGGAGCGGAGATGGCCCTGGAATCGGGCGTCGACGAGATCACCGTCACCGTCTCGTTCTCTCCTGAATACAACCAACGCAACGTCAGGATGACCATCGAGGAGTCCGAACGGGCCATCTCCGAGGTCACCCAAAGAGCCTCTTCGTCCTCGGTTCCCGTCGATGCAGTGATCTCGTGTGCGTTCGGCTCCCCCTATGAGGGAGACGCCGATCCGAACGACGTGATCGAGATGGCCCGACGCCTCGGCGATGGCGGGGTGGAGTCGATCACCTTCGCCGACACCACCGGGATGGCTACCCCCCGACGGGTCCACGACCTCCTCGACGCGCTCGCCCGGCTGTCGCCCGATAACCGTTGGGTCGACGATGTGGGTCTGCACCTGCACGACACTCGGGGTACTGCGTTGGCCAACGCGTTGGCGGGACTGGAACGTGGGATCACCCGTTTCGACACCGCGGTAGGCGGGCTTGGAGGGTCACCATTCGCTCAAGGCGCCGGCGGCAACCTGGCTACCGAGTCGCTGGTTTCGACACTCGACGACATGGACGTCGAAACCGGCATCGATCTGGACGCTTTGGTGGCGGCGGCCCGGATGATCGAGCGACTCGTCGGCCATGCCGTTCCAAGTGGTGTGGCCCGCCACGGCTCCCGTCTCGGATCCACCCCTTAGGACCCGAGCGGATAGGTCCAGTCGTCGTCGCTGTGAGGTTGATCAGACCGAGGCTTCGCCTCGGTTTAGCCATGCCGTGTTTATGGGTCGGTCCGCCTATCGGCGCACCTCCGTAGAGGCGCACCTCCTCAACGACCCGAACGCGCCATGGTGGAGGCTCGGTTTGGACCCCACCGCTTCGTTGGGTGAATGCTTGTCCGCCGTGCCTTGGTGTGAGACCTGCGACCGCTTCTACAACCCGGAGTCACTCGCCCCCGACGGCACCTGTGCCACCTGCGGACGGTTCATCGCCGACCCCTCGGAAGACACAGAGGACACCAAGATCCCGTGGCACTTCTGGGTTCTGGTGGCGGCCCTCGTGCTGTACCTGGGCTGGCGTCTCTTGGAGGTGATCATCTGGGCGGTGACGGGGGATTGGCCCTGACAGCCGTTGATGTAGGCAGCGGGAGTACACCCGAGTTCTGAGGCACGGGGCGTCCCGACTAGGGTGACCATCCCCACGGGCTGTGGCGCAGTTTGGTTAGCGCGCTTGACTGGGGGTCAAGAGGCCGGAGGTTCGAATCCTCTCAGCCCGACCATGGGAGTTCCGGAGCCGGCCCGAAAGGGTCGGCTCCGGTCGTTTCCGGACGAACGGGGCACCGACCGGGACCACACCGAGCCAGGCGAACGCAGCACTAGCGTTCGGCCGATGGCCAAGGATGCGAGCAGCTTCCCGATCCGAGCAGAGGTGGGCTGACCAGATGTGCGGGCGTTTCGTGTCGTCGTCCACCCCAGACGAGATCGCCAGATATTTCGATGCCGTACCTCCAGCACCGGAGGCGGCCCTCGAGGCATCGTGGAACGTTGCACCCACCAACGATGTGTACGCCGTGGTCGAAGAGGACGGCACACGCAGCGTTGCGTCCTTCCATTGGGGCCTGGTTCCGATATGGGCCAAGAGCCCAGCCGCAGGCAACAAGATGATCAACGCCAGGTCCGAGACCTTGGCAGAGAAGGCCGCCTTCAAGCACGCGTTTCGCAAGCGCCGTTGCATAGTTCCCGCCGACGGGTTCTATGAGTGGAAGTCCATACCGGGGGAAAAGCGCAAGCAGCCCTTCTACATCCACCGTGTCGATGGTGAGCCATTGGCGTTTGCCGGGTTGTGGGAGGAGTGGCGTGGTCCTGACCGGTCCGGAGACCAGCGGCTGAGATCTGCCACGATCATCACGACCACGGCCAATGAGACCATGGTCCCTGTCCACGATCGGATGCCCGTGATCCTGGCGCCGACGTCGTGGGCAGAGTGGCTCGCACCTGACAACCACTCCCTGGACTCCCTGGGCCAACTTCTCGTTCCGGCACCCTCGCACCTGCTGGTGATGCACCCAGTTGGGTTGGAGGTGGGCAACGTGAGGAACAAGGGCCCTCAACTCATCGAACCGTTAGGGCCCGAGCCGACGTCGAAGGCTTCACCGGCGTGACCATCGACGCTGGTCAATCTGACCTGCGCCGTCGCTGGGACCGGTACTGGCTTCGACTTCACGCTCGGCTCGACGGTGACACCGCCGATCGCGTGCTCCCATGGGTGAACGCCACAATCGTCTCCCTGGTTCAACTGGCGCTAACCGCGGCGACGATTCGTTCATCCACAGCCGGGGGAGGGTTGGCGCCATGGCTTCAGGCCGCATGGGCACGTACAGGCGAAGGCGTGGTCCATCCGGTAGGCGGGCTGGATCCGGCGACCGCGTCGGCCTCGTTGGTCGGCGAAATGGTGCTGCACCTGAGCCGGTTCTTCCCGGCTGCGGCGGTTTTCGCCGTCGTTCAGTCGGTGGCCATCGGCGCCGCGGTGGTGCCGTTGTGGCGTCTGGCCCGTGAACGGGCTGGCCTTCGGGTTGGTGCGACCAGTGCCGTGATCGCCGCCTATGCCTTGGCTCCTACCGTGCACCAGGCCGGGTTGACACCGTTTCATCCCGAACTAGTCGCACTTCCATTCCTGTTGGTGGCATGGCTCCAAGCCAGCAGGGGAGCGTGGGTGAAGTATGGCCTAGCGGTGCTGGCGGTCCTGGCTTGCCGAGGTGACCTAGGGATCACCGTGGCGGCCATGGGCTTGCTGGTGGCAGCTCAACACCATCGGCGCAACGGCACGGTCACGGCGATGGTGGGGGTGGCATGGTCTGCTGTCGCACTGGCTCTGGTCGAAGCCGATCAACCCAGCGGGCAGTTGACTCCGGCCGGGGAGTTCGTCTCACGAGCGGTTGGACCTCTGGCTGCGGTCGAACAGGTGGCCACCAACCCCCTCGGTGAGCTGGGAGCGGTCTTGTCCCAGCCCAGCGTCGAGTTCCTGGTTGTTGTGCTCGCGCCGCTGCTGTTCCTGCCGTTGATGTCGTTCCGACGCTTCGCGCCGTCGTTACCGGGCCTGACTCTGGCCATGGTCGCAGACCGGGCCGTAGCACGAGCCGCGGGAGCGGGCGTGTTGGACCTGGCGCCCACGGCGGCCCACATCACCCCGTCGATGGCCTTCACCTTCGTCGCCCTGGTCTTCGCCCTGGAGCGGATCGGCCAGCGCAGCGTGGTCAGGGTGAACGTCGACCGACGGCTGCTGGGTGCGCTGATGTGTGGATCCATCCTGTTCTTCCTGGTTGAGTCCCCCTCGGCCCCATACCACCGGCCATGGGACTGGGGCGGGCGCGGCAGTCAGCTCCAGGTGCTGGAGCGAACCAGTGACGCGGTGCCTGGTGCCGCCTCACTGGCGGCATCCCCGTCGGCCACTGCCCTGGTTGCTGAAAGGTCCGTCCTGGTCGAACTTCCGCCCGACCCTGTGGACCTCACCACGAAGCTGCTGAACGGCTTGGCCGCAAGGGTGGAATGGGTGCTCCTCGACACCTCTGGCACCGATCCTGACTCAGGTGACCCGGTCTGGCAGCCCGACGATGTCGAGTCGATCCTCGAGAGCCTGGAGCGGGCTGGGTTCGAGACCCAGGAACGAGAGCGGGGAATAGTCCTCCTTCGTCACCGTTGATCGTCGAGCCCAACGAGGGCCGCTCGAAGTCGCTCGGCCGCGTCATCTAGTGATGCGTCGCTGACCCCGTGATCGGCCCTGGCGAAGTCGAGATCGGCCTCCGAGCGAATCGGGATCACGTGAAGGTGGGTGTGGGGCACCTCCATCCCGGCGATGATCATTCCGACCCGCGCCGGTGAGAATGCAGCCTGTTGGGCCTTCCCTACCTGCTGGGCCACCTTCATCAGATGAGCCACCGTTTCGGGATCGAGGTCCAACCAGTGATCTACCTCCGCCCGGGGAACCACCAACGTGTGACCGGGCTGTAGTGGTGCGATTGTGAGGAAGGCAGCGCACACCTCATCGGCGTAGACGAAGCGGCCAGGAAGCTCACCGTCGAGGATCCGGGTGAAGAGCGTGGTCATGGTTCCGATCCTAGGAACTGGCATCGGTAGGATCGGCGCCATGGCAGTGAGCGACCGCGGTGCCCCTGCACCGGCTGAGTTCGCGCCGGCCTACGACACCAACGCTTCATCCACCGGGGTGCCGGAACCACCCCATACGACGTCGAGTTCGAAGATCTTCACGATCCCCAACGTGATCTCGTTGGTCCGTCTGAGTTGCCTTCCGGTGTTCTGGTGGCTGCTGTTCGCGCAGGAGAACCGGGGGGCAGCGGCCTGGCTCCTGGCTGCTCTCGGTGCTACCGACTGGGTTGACGGCTACATCGCCCGCCATTTCGACCAGGTGTCCGATCTCGGCAAGATCCTCGACCCGGTGGCCGATCGCATGCTGTTCTTCGTGGGTGTGGGGGGAATCCTGGTCGATGGGTCGGTTCCCACCTGGTTCGCGGTGGCCGTCCTGGTCCGAGAGGCAGTGGTGGGCACCACCACGGTGGTACTCGCCCTGTTGGGGGCCCGACGCATCGATGTCACCTGGTTCGGCAAGGCCGGCACGTTTGGGTTGATGGTGGCCTTCCCGTTGTTCCTGGCTGGTCAATCCACTCTCGCCTGGCACGAGACCGCTCGAACTCTGGCCTGGGTGGCTGGTGTTCCAGGTTTGATCCTCAGCTACATCGCCTGGGCCACCTATGTCCCGCTAGCCCTCAGAGCCCTGCGTGAAGGTAGGGCCGACCGGAGAACAGCAACTGCCACTCACCGTTGACCAGGCCCGCGTTCAGTTGTCAACCACGATGGTGAGGCCCCGGTAACTTGTCGGCCATGAAGGCCGTCATCATGGCCGGAGGCGAAGGCACCAGGCTCCGGCCCCTCACCTCCAACTGCCCAAAACCGATGTTGCCCCTGGCCAACCGGCCCATGATGGAGCACATCGTCCAGCTTCTGCGGAGCCACGGCATCGACGAGATCGTGGTCACGGTCGCATACCTGGCCAACCAGATACGCACCTACTTCGGCGATGGCTCCGAGTTCGGTGTGCGCATGGTTTACGCCACCGAAGACCAGCCCCTCGGTACTGCGGGCTCGGTGCGCAACGCCATGGACGAGCTCACCGAGCGCTTCCTGGTGATTTCGGGTGACGTCCTCACCGACATCGATCTCGGGCACGTGATCACCACCCACGAGGAACGTGGTGCCCTGGCCACCATCGGGTTGGTCGCCGTCGAGAATCCACTCGAGTTCGGAATCGTCATCACCCGTCACGACGGCTCGATCGAACGGTTCTTGGAGAAGCCCACCTGGGGCGAGGTCTTCAGCGACACGATCAACACCGGCATCTTCGTGCTGGAACCCGAGATCTTCGACTACATCGCCCCGGACCGTAGCGTCGACTTCTCCAGCGAGGTGTTTCCCCGTCTCCTAGAGGAGGGAAAGCCCCTGTTCGGGGCGGTGGCGTCGGGCTACTGGGAGGACGTGGGCACCCTCGAGGCCTATGTGTCTGCTCACAAGGACGTGATGGACGGAAAGGTCCGCGTCGATGTTCCCGGGTTTGCGGTGGGTCCGGGCGTATGGCTGGGTGAGGGAGCAGACATCCACCCCGACGCGAAGATCGACGGGTTTGCCATCGTCGGTGAGAACTGCCGGGTCGAGGCCGGGGCCCGAATCGGTGACTACACGGTTCTGGGTCGCAACGTGCGGGTCCGTTCCGACGTCGACATTGAACGCTCGGTGGTTCACGACAACACCTACATGGCCGAGGGTGTGCGCCTCCGCGGTGCGGTGATAGGTCGCTCCTCGGACCTGCGCCGCAAGGCCCGCTGCGACGACGGCTCGGTGCTCGGAGACGAGTGCTTCGTCGGAGAGAACGCCCACGTCGGCCAGGGCGTGAAGGTGTACCCGTTCAAGACCGTCGAAGCCGGGGCCACCGTCAACTCATCGATCGTCTGGGAATCCAAGGGATCCAGAAGCCTGTTCGGCCGGGTCGGGGTCTCAGGGCTGGCAAACGTGGACGTCAGCCCCGAACTTGCAGCACGGGTGGCCATGGCCTTCGCCACAACCTTGCGCAAGGACACCACCGTTGCCATCTCCCGAGACTCCTCCCGTGCCGCCCGCATGCTCAAACGGGCGTTCATCGCCGGCCTGAACGCCAGCGGCGCCAACGTCGTTGACCTCGAGATGGCCAGCGTTCCCGTCACCCGCTACCTGGCCCGCCAGCCCGGCAACGCCGCCGGGGTCACGATACGGCTCACCGAGTCGGACCCCCAATCGGTGGTGATCCGCTTCTTCGACGACCAAGGCATCGACATCACCGAAGATGCGCAACGCAAGATCGAGCGGTTGCTCAACCGCGAGGACTTCCGACGGGTGCTGGCGAGCGAGATCGGTGACATCACCTTCCCGTCACGGGCGTTGGAGCACTACACCGAAGCACTCGGGTCCACCGTGGATCTGCGAGCCGTTCAAGCCGCCGGTTTCAAGCTGGTCATCGACTACAGCTACGGGGCAACCGCGTTCGTGATGCCCACCGTGCTGTCCAAGCTGGGCGCAGAGGTTCTGGGAGTCAACCCGTATGCCTCCACCAGCCAACGCATCAACGCCGAAAGGGGAGAGCGGGAAGCCAACGTGGCCCGGCTCGTCACGGCCTCGGGAGCCAACCTCGGCGCGGTGATAGATGCCGACGGTGAACACCTCACCCTGATCGACGACTCCGGGCAGGTGCTCAGCGCCGAAGAGTCCCGGCTGGCCTTCGTCTCCCTGGTGGCCGGTCACCTTCTCGGTGACCGTATCGCTCTCCCGGTCAACGTGAGCACTGTCACAGAAGGGCTGGTGGCACCCCATGGGGTATCGATCCAACGGACCAAGACCTCCACGGCAGCGCTAATGGCTGCAGCCAGCGAAGCCGGCGTCGGCTTCGCTGCCAGCGGAGACGGCGGGTTCATCCTGCCGGGCTTTCTGCCCGCCTTCGATGCCGCCGCTGCGCTGGTCAAGATGCTCGAACTTCTGGCCAAGGAGCGCACGACGCTGTCCGCAGTTCGCCACGATCTGCCCAGAACCCACATGGCCCACCAAACCGTGGTCACACCGTGGGAGCAAAAGGGCCTCGTTATGCGCACGCTCGTAGAGCTCAGCAAGGATCGACGACTCGAGCTCATCGACGGCGTCAAGGTGATCCACGATGACGGCTGGGTCCTGGCTCTGCCTGATCCCGAGGAGCCGATCACCCACATCTGGTCGGAGAGCTCTGACGCAGCCTCGGCTCAAGCGTTGGCCCAAGAATACGTACGCCGCATCCGCCAGACCCTGCGCTGAGGGGGAGCCGGTACGCGAGCAGACCTATCGGAGGCGGTGTCGGCGAGCGGGCTCGCGCCTCGGCCGCGTGGGTTAGCCTCAAACCCCATGAACATTCCCGATGATCTCCGCTACTCCTCTGACCACGAGTGGATCAAGGTCGAGGGCACCACGGTCCGCATCGGCATCACCGACTACGCCCAGGATGCCCTCGGCGACGTCGTATATGTGCAGATCCCAGAGTTGGGTGCGACCGTGGCGGCGGGCCAAGGCATCAGCGAGGTGGAATCCACCAAGTCGGTCTCCGACATCTACGCGCCGCTGGCGGGCACCATCGCCGCGGTCAACGACGAGCTGGACGCGGCCCCCGAGCGGCTGAACGCCGATCCCTACGGTGATGGCTGGATCTGCACGATCGAGGTGGCCGATCCCGCCGACATCGACGGCCTCCTCAGCGCCGACGCCTACCGCAGTCTCATCGAGGGCTGACCCAACCGGGGGAGTGGTCCACATCTTCTGCGCCAACTGCGGTCACAAGAACCAGCCTGACGCCAACTTCTGCTCGTCTTGCGGGCAGGCGCTGGCCCGCGTCGACGATGAGCCCCACACCATCACGTTCGCCATCGACGGACTGACCGGCCGAGACGAGGTAGAGGTCAACCTGACCGACTCGGTCACGGGCGGCTTGTTGGTGGCAACCAGAGGTCCCAACGCCGGCTCGGAGTTCGCACTGGAACACGTGATCACCACCGCGGGCCGTCACCCCGATTCGGACATCTTCCTGGACGACGTGACCGTGTCGCGCCGGCACGCAGAGCTCGAACGAACCACTGCGGGCCTGGTGGTGCGAGATGTCGGATCCCTCAACGGCACCTACCTCAACCAGCAACTGGTCAAGGGAGACCAGCCACTGGCCAACGGCGACGAGCTTCAGATCGGACGGTTCAAATTGGTATTCATCGCAGGGAGCGCGGGCTAAGTGGTCGACCAACACCTATCGATCGGTGAAGTCCTTACCCTCCTTCAGGCTGAGTTCCCCGACGTCACCATCTCCAAGATCCGATTCCTCGAGAGCCAGGGCCTCATAGACCCCGAGCGCACACCGTCGGGCTACCGCAAGTTCTACGGTCCCGACATCGAACGCCTGCGATGGATCCTCACCCAGCAGCGAGAGAACTTCCTGCCGCTCAAGGTGATCAAGGACCGTCTCGGCGAGACGACCGTCGAAGATCAGCTCGTCGACGGTGCGCAGACCACACCTGATGGCCCCCTCAGCTTCAGTCCCACGAGCACGGCCGATGGACCGGATGCCGGGTCGACCGAGCCTGCTGCATCGCCGGTGACCCCCACCGTTCGTGCTTCGATGCCAGCGGGTGAGGTTCCTGGTCCCGCATCCCAACCGATCTGGATGGCCGACCTGGCTCGGGGCCGTGAGGGATCCAGCCCAGATCTGAACAACCAGACCCAGCGGGAGACGTCACCGAGGTCCAAGGTGACGCTCGACGATGGCCCTACCGATGTCAGCCTCACCTCCGATGAGCTCCAGGCTGCCGCAGGAATCTCGGCCGATTCGCTCAAAGCACTGGTGCAGTTCGGACTGGTGAGCGTCCGCCACCTCGGCAACGACTCCTACTTCGACGCCGATGCGCTGATCATCGCTCGCAAGGCGGCCGCATTCCTCGATCACGGAATCGAGGCCCGGCACCTGCGAATGTTCAAAGTCGCCGCCGAGCGCGAAGCCGGGTTCCTGGAGCAACTGGCTATGCCTCTGCTCAAGCAACGTAATCCCGAGGCCCGTCGCCAAGCGGTCCGACTCGTCGAGGAACTGGCAGACCATGGTCATGACCTGAGGGCAGCACTCTTGCGAGCGAACCTGCGAAAGCACCTCGACTCAGCCTGAACCGGGGCCTTGGATGCCCTTCCTTCGTTTGGCGCCGGGCACCGATTGCGAACACGACGGTAGGATCAACTCGTGATCGAGATGGAGCTCGTGGGCGTAAGGGTGGAAATGCCAAGCAGCTCGCCCATTGCTCTTCTCCGAGAGGTCGGTGGGTCCCAACGGGTTCTGCCCATTTTCATCGGTGCCCCAGAGGCGACCGCCATCGCCTTTGCCCTAGAGGAGGTGGTCACCCCTAGGCCGATGACCCACGACCTGATGCGCTCGGTACTGGAAGACCTCGGTGTGAGCCTCCAGAGGATTCTGGTCACCGACCTACGTGAGGGCGTCTTCTACGCCGAGCTCGAGCTGAACGCCAGCGACGGCGTTCACACGATCTCGTCTCGGCCCTCGGACGCCATCGCCTTAGCAGCGCGGACCGGCTCGCCGATCTACGCCGCCGAGTCGGTCCTTGACGAGGCCTCCTACGTGGAAGAAGCGGGGGAGGAACCACCGGAAGCCGAAGCGGTGGTCGAGCAGTTCAAGGAGTTCATCGAGTCTGTGGACCCCGAGGACTTCGCCATCTGACCTCCGGTCCCACATCCATGGTTGACCGGCCCAGCAGCGAACCCTATTTTGGGGAGACCACACCGGCGTAGTTTCAGCCGTGTGGTCACCGGCCGGCTTCCGGCCTCGACGGATTTGGGAGTGGAACGTGGCCGAGGACTACAGCGGCAAGAAGGCGGCCGAGATCGTCGGGATCAGCTATCGCCAGCTCGACTACTGGGCTCGCACCGATCTTGTTCGTCCCTCGGTGACCGATGCCAGCGGCAGCGGAAGCCGGCGCCGCTACTCCTATCGAGACCTCCTGGAGCTTAAGGTCGTCAAGACCCTGCTGGACAACGGGATCAAACTCGAGTCGGTTCGTCAGGCATTCACCTACCTTCGGGATCAGCTCGGCGAAGACGTCGCGTCGGCCCAGCTAATCATCAGCGGTGGTTCGGCCATCTTGGTGCGAGACGACAACGAGCTGATCGATGTGCTCAAACAGGGCCAGACGGTGATGACCAGCGTCCTCTCGCTGGGCACGGTGCAGCGAGAGGTAGACGATGCCATCGTGCACCTCTTTCCCAGCCCGTCCCCGTCCAGCCAGTTGGACCCAGTCGCAGCCCCTGATTCGACCACCACCAAGGCCCCCAAGTCCGCGTCTGGCGCCTGAGCCAACCCAGGCAGCGGCCGGTTAACCACTCAGCGGATTCGGCTGGGCATCGCCACCGCCTACCATCGAGGTCGTGACGCTCCGATTCTCTCCCCTGGACGCCAACCACCGTGCGTTGGGGGCCAAGATGGTCCCCTTCGGCGGCTGGGAGATGCCGCTCAACTACGAGGCCGGTACGGTGGCCGAGCATCTGGCCTGTCGCAACGGGGCTGTCGCCTTCGACGTGAGCCACCTGGGCACTGTTCGGACCAGCGGCTCGGACGCTCTCGGGCGACTCCAAGCCGCGCTCACCAACGATCTCGCCAAGATCGGGCCGGGGCGAGCCCAGTACACCCATCTCCTCGACGAGGCCGACGGATCCGTCCTCGACGACATCATCGTGTGGTGGCTCGGCGAAGAGGTGTTCGACGTCATGCCCAACGCGTCCAACACCGAGAGGGTGGTAGAGGCCCTCGGACCCCACGCCGTGGACGTCACCACCGGTCGGGCCGTGATTGCCTTGCAGGGGCCAGAGTCTCGGTCCCGCCTCGCCGATGTGTTTCCCGCTGGTGCCGAGGTGGGACGTTTCCGAGTCGAGGTGTTGGAGTGGAACGACTTCACCTGCACCGTGGCCGGTACGGGCTATACGGGTGAAGATGGGGTAGAGATCGCCATACCGGCAGCCCATGCCCCTGCCGCCTGGGAAGCACTCATGGCCGCCGGTTTCGAACCTGCTGGCCTCGGAGCCCGTGACACGCTGCGACTGGAGGCAGGCCTGCCGTTGCACGGCCATGAGCTAGGGCCAGGAATCACTCCACTGCAGGCTGGTCTCGGATGGGTGGTGGCATGGGACAAGCCCGGCGGCTTCCGTGGCATCGAGGCTCTACTGACCGAGCGCGAGCGCGGGCCACAGAGGGTTCTTCGGGCTCTGACCGTCGAGGGTCGACGTCCGCCACGCGCTGACCAGACCGTCCTGCAGGGCGAGGATGCGGTTGGTGTGGTTACTAGCGGCAACTTCTCGCCGGTTCTGGGACATGGGATCGCGCTGGCCCTGTTAGCCCCGACAGTTTCGGTTGGGGACTCGGTGAGTATCGACATTCGTGGCGATCGGGTGCCAGCCACGGTGGTCAAAGCACCGTTCGTGTCCAAGTAGTCTGGATCGGTCGAAAGCCAGAGCCTTCCGGCGGAGTAGTGCCGCCGGCCTGACGGCCGAGGTCTTCGCTGCTAGGACCGGCAAAGCCGTCGAGCCAGGCCGAGGGCCGACCCGACGGCCAGCGATCACCGAGCCAAGTCCTCCACGGGCGGGCAGGAGCACACCAGGTTGCGGTCGCCGTAGCCGCCGTCGATACGCCGTACCGGAGGCCAGTAGCGGTCTCCCCGTTCACCCCGACCGGGGAAGGCTGCCTGTTCGCGGGTGTAGGGATGCTCCCATGCGCCGGTAAGGCAGTCGACGGTGTGGGGGGCGTTGGCCAGCGGGTTGTCCTCGCCAGGCCACGTACCGCTGGCGACCAGGTCCATCTCGCCCCGTATGGCGATCATGGCCTCGCAGAACCGTTCGATCTCGGCGAGATCCTCCGACTCGGTGGGCTCGATCATCAACGTTCCCGCGACCGGGAAGGACATGGTCGGGGCATGGAATCCGAAATCGATGAGACGTTTGGCCACGTCGTCCACGGTCACCCC
>WBZX01000742.1_pt1 | contig 27918 bp, 32 predicted proteins | sample 5204211 | NCBI WGS metagenome assembly WBZX01 (sample SAMN12344362, study PRJNA552823) | activated sludge metagenome | biome: Activated sludge suspended growth; feature: Nitrification reactor; material: Wastewater; isolation source: activated sludge from nitrification reactor of wastewater... | reverse complement strand
ACTACCTGGCGGGCGACGGTGCGATCCGCGACGAGAAGACCGGCTACTTCACCATCACCGGCCGCATCGACGACGTGCTCAACGTCTCCGGCCACCGCATGGGCACGATGGAAATCGAGTCCGCGCTGGTGTCGAACCCGATGGTGGCGGAAGCCGCCGTGGTCGGCCGTCCCGACGACCTGACCGGCGAGGCGATCTGTGCCTTCGTCGTGCTCAAGCAGGCCCGCCCCAACGCCGAGGAAGCCAAGAAGATCGCCAACGAGCTGCGCAACTGGGTGGGCAAGGAAATCGGCCCGATCGCCAAGCCCAAGGACATCCGCTTCGGCGAGAACCTGCCCAAGACCCGCAGCGGCAAGATCATGCGGCGCCTGCTGCGGTCCATCGCCAAGGGCGAGGCGATCACGCAGGACACCTCCACCCTGGAGAACCCGGCGATCCTGGAACAGCTGTCCGAGACCAACTAGGGCTGCGCCTGTAAAGGTGTGCGAAGCGGGCACCTGCGGTGCCCGAGCAGCGCTAGCATCGACTCCGTTCTGTCCGGATCGGAGTTGCCATGCGACACCTTCACCGTCTCGGCGCCTTGATCGGCGCCATGCTGATCGGCTCCGCGGCCCAGGCCGCGGGATCGGTTGCCGTCTCCTTCATCGAGCCTGCGCGGTACAGCGACGTTCGCGACGCCAAGGGGCGCTCAGACGCGAACCTGGGCGCGGTGCGTGCGGTTCTCGAAGCGTCGGCGGCCCCTCATGTGGGCAACGGCCAGACCCTGCGCATCGAGGTGCTCGACGTCGACCTCGCCGGCGAGGTCCGCCGTGGCGGGCCGGTGCAGTCACTGCGCGTGCTTCGAGGCAGCGCCGACTGGCCCCGCATCGAGCTTCGCTACGTGCTCGAAACGCCCGGGCAGGCGCCGACGGCGGGCCGCGCCACCGTGCAGGACATGAACTACCTACAGCGCCCCTCGGCCCTGCGGTCGGTCGCCGAACTGCCCTACGAGCGGCGCATGCTCGACGACTGGTTCCGCGAGGTGTTCAGGGTCTCCGCGACTAACTGACCACGTAGGCGGCCGAGGCGGTTGCCACCAGCAGGCCCTGATCGCTGACCAGGCGCATCTGCGTGGATCCGATGCGGCCTCCCAGCCGCGAGACCTCGGCGCTGGCGACGAACCAGGCGCCCAGACCGGGCGACAGGTAGTCCACGCGCAGGTCGATCGTGCCGAGCCGACCGAAGCGATGCATGACCTGCGCGGCGGTTTCGTCGGCATGCTTGTCGGCCAGAGCCACCATCAGGGCGAAGCTGCCCATCACGTCGAGAGCCGAGGCAATCACCCCGCCGTGCAGCCGGCCGTACAGATAGTGGCCGACCAGTTCGGGTCGCATCTCGAAGCGGATGCGCGGAGCCGGCGCGGCAGCCGACTCGACCTTCAGGCCCAGGGTCTGGTTGAACGTGATCCGATGTTCGTACAACTCGGTCAGCTCGGCCTCGAACCGGGCCTGCTCCGCGGCGCTGCGCCGGGTCGTGGGGGGCGACGTGCTCATGCGCCGATCGTAGTGGAGCGGGACGACCGCCCGCCAATGGACTAGAGTGCCGCTGCACTTCGCATCGAGCCCTTGACGAGCAGCAACCTTCATCCGCCGGTACCGGACGTCCTGCGCTTCGACCGCCTGGATGCCCTGCGCGGCGCGGCCATCGTGTGGATGGCGCTGTTCCACTTCTGCTTCGATCTCAACCACTTCGGCCTGCTCGACCCGCGCCAGAACTTCTATCGCGATCCGTTCTGGACCGTGCAGCGCACCGTGATCGTGTCGCTGTTCATGGCCACCGCCGGCCTGTCGCTGGCCGCGGCCCTCGACGCGGGGCAGGGCTGGCGGCGTTTCTGGCGCCGCTGGGCCCAGATCGCCGCTTGCGCGGTGCTGGTGTCGGCCGGGTCGGCCCTGATGTTTCCGCGCAGCTGGATCAGTTTCGGCGTGCTGCACGGCTTTGCGGTGATGCTGGTGCTGGCCCGGCTGGCAGCGCCACTGCGCGGCGGACTCTGGCTGCTGGGGCTGGTCTGCCTGCTGCTGCCGCAGTGGGTGCAGCACCCCTGGTTCGACACGCGCTGGTCCAACTGGGTGGGCCTGACAACGCGCAAGCCGGTCACCGAGGACTGGGCACCCGTGCTGCCCTGGCTCGGCGTCATGCTCTGGGGCCTGGCCGGGGGGCAATGGCTGCTGCGGCGTTGGCGCGGCGTCCTGGGGGCGCGGTTGCCGGCAGGGCTGGCCCCCCTGGCGGTTCTGGGGCGCTGGTCGCTGACCTTCTACATGCTGCACCAGCCGGTGCTGATCGGCGCCATCCTGGCCTGGCGGTCGCTGGCGACCTGACTGCGGCGAGGGCGCGGGACTTTTTTCACGCTCCAGCCCTCAAGTCGCGTCGACTGGCGCCGATCTAATGCGCATCGGACCGGAGCCGCGTGCCACGCGGGCCCGGGGCCGGCGCCCTTGGAGGCCGATCATGCCCATCGCAGCTGTTGCCAGTGTTCCCGCCGTCGGCGTGCGCCGCAGTGCCACTTCCGCCACCGTCGATGCACCCGACCCGGTGCGGGCTCTGCCGCGCGTCACGCGCGAACTGCCCGTTCGCAGCGACCTGCTCGACGCGATGAACGAAGCCTTGCAACCGGTCGCGCAAGGCGGAAAAGCCTCGGACACCGCTTCGCAGCCCGTGCTCCGTTTCGCCCATGCCCTGATGGGTGACTTGCGGGCGCTGCCGGGCGGCGACTCCGGCCGCTCCACGGTCTGGGGTGACCTGGCCCAGAGGCTGTCGGCTCTGGCCACGGCCGCAGCCCAGCCGGCCGACGCCGTGCCGGCTGCACCGGAAATTCCCGACCAGCCCAATCCGCTGACCACGACGACCGCGGCCGTGCACATCATGAAGGTGCCCAGCTCGAGACTGCTGGAGGCGTTCGTGGCCATGCACCGGGCGCTCGGCCAGCAAACCGACCTGCAGGCTGGACACGAGCGCAAGGCGCTGGCCGATCTGGCCAGGCAGCTGGCGGGTGCCGTGGCGCCGGTGGGCGCCAGCGCGGTGAAGGCCGGCGCCGTGCTCGACGTCAAGGCCTGAGCGGGCGCTCCACTCGGGGCGCGTAAAGTCGCGCCATGACCGACGCCCAAAGACCCGGACCGGCCGGGAAACCTGCCCGATGACGCGCCACGTGCTCTTCGGCTTTCATGCCGTCACGGTGCGCCTGAAGACGGCGCCGGACTCGGTGGTGGAAGTTCACCTCGACACCCAGCGCCGCGACGCGCGCATGCGCGGCTTTGCCGAGCGTGCCTCGTCGGCGGGGGCCAAGGTGGTGGACAGCGACGACGCGCGACTGTCCAAGCTGGCCGGCAACGACCGCCACCAGGGCGTGGTGGCGCTGGTCAAGCCGCTGCCGGCACGCCATTCGCTCGACGACATCCTGGACGAGGTGGCCGGCGGCGTGTCGCCGCTGGTGCTCGCGCTCGACGGCGTGACCGACCCGCACAACCTCGGCGCCTGCCTGCGCGTGGCCGACGGCGCCGGCGTGCATGCGGTGCTGGCGCCGAAGGACCATGCGGTGGGACTCAATGCCACCGTGGCCAAGGTGGCGAGCGGCGCAGCAGAGACGGTGCCGTACCTGATGGTGACCAACCTGGCTCGCGCGCTCGTCGAGCTCAAGGAGCGCGCCGTCACGGTGGTCGGCACCAGCGACGACGCCGAGCGCACGATCTACGACCTGGACCTGCGCGGCCCGGTGGCCCTGGTACTGGGTGCCGAGGGCAGGGGCCTGCGGCAGCTCACGCGCAACACCTGCGACCTGCTGGTGCGCATCCCGATGGCCGGTGCGGTGGAAAGCCTCAACGTCAGCGTGGCGGCAGGCGTGTGCCTGTACGAAGTGGTGCGCCAGCGCGCGGCTGCGCAGGCCGGCGCGGCGTGAGCCCCGCTCTCGTCATCTTCGACTGCGACGGCGTGCTCGTCGACAGCGAGCGCATCAGCCACGAGGTGCTGATCGCCATGCTGGCCGAGCACGGCGTGGCCATGAGCTTCGACGAGGCCGTGGACCGATTCATGGGCACGTCGATGCAGCGCTGCATGGAGATCGTGCAGCAACTGAGCGGCGTGCCGGCGGCGCAGTTCCTGCCGGCCTTCCGCGCCCGCACCTTCGCTGCGTTCGAGGCCGACCTGCAGCCGGTGCCCGGCATCGGTGAGGCGCTGGCGGGCCTGGGCCTGCCTTTCTGCGTCGCGTCCAACGGGCCGCGCGAGAAGATGCGGCTGACCCTGCGCCGCACCGGGCTGCTGCCGCGCTTCGAGCACGGCCTGTTCAGCGCCGATGACGTGCCGCGCCCCAAGCCCGCGCCCGACCTGTTCCTGCACGCCGCGGCGCGGATGAACGCCGAGCCGGCCGCCTGCCTTGTGGTGGAGGACAGCCCGACCGGGATTGCCGCGGCGCGGGCCGCCGGCATGACCGCCTGGGGCTATGCCGGCATGACGCCGGCGGCACGCCTCGTGGATGCCGGCGCGCATGCCACGTTCACGTCCATGCACCAGCTGCCTGCGCGGCTGACAGCGGCCGCCGCGGCGGGAGCGGCGGCGTGAGCGTGCCGGGCTGCTTCCGAGCGCTCATGGCCCAGCGCTCAGGGCGGAGGCCGGCCCCGTGAGCCTGGAGGCCTGGCTGATCTACCTGGCCGCGGCGACCGGGCTGTCCCTGTCGCCCGGCCCCAACGGCCTGCTGGCCCTGACGCACGGTGCGCTGCACGGCTGGCGCCGCACGCTGTACACCGTGGCCGGCGGCGCCGTCGGCTTCGTGGTGCTGATCGCGCTGTCGATGTTCGGCATCGGCGCGCTCCTTCAGGCGTCGGCAGGCTGGCTCACGGTGCTCAAGTGGCTGGGCGGCGCCTATCTGGTGTGGCTGGGCTTCCAGGTGTGGCGAGCGCCGCCGATCGGGTTGACGCCGACGTCGGAGGCCGGGCCGCGCAGCGGGGCGTCGATGTTCCGTCAAGGCGCCCTGTCGGCCCTGACCAACCCCAAGGGTCTGCTGTTCTTCGCCGCGTTCCTGCCGCAGTTCATCGACCCGGCTCGCAGCCTGGTGGTCCAGTTCGCGGTCATGGCCGGCACCTTCGCCGTGGTGGAAATCTTCACCGAGGTGCTGATCGCCGGCACGGCGCACCGCATCAGCCCGTGGCTGGCACGCGTGGGCCGCCGCTTCAACCAGGCCTGCGGCGGCATCTTCGCGGCCATCGGCGTGGCGCTGCCGCTGCGCGGCTGAGCCGGGTACGCGCGCCACAATCGTCCGGCGTCCTGTTCCGCAAGGCCCTGCCATGTCACGTCGTCTCATCAGCTCCGGCTCCGCCTTCGAAGCCGAGATCGGCTACTCGCGCGCCGTCGTCGACGGTGACTGGATCTTTGTTTCGGGCACCACCGGCTTCGACTACGCGACCATGACCATCGTCGACGACGTGGCAACGCAGGCCGAGCAGTGCCTGCGCAATGTCGGCGCGGCACTTGCCGAGGCCGGCGCGACCTTCGCCGATGTCGTGCGCGTGGTGTACGTTCTGCCCGACGCCAAGGACTTTCCGGCCTGCTGGCCGGCCTTGCGGCGCGCATTCGGCGACGTGCGACCGGCGGCCATGATGATCAGTGCGGGCCTGCTCGACCCGCGCATGAAGATCGAGATCGAGGTCACTGCGCGGAAACGGGCGGCCTGAGTCGGCCGACCCGCCCGAAGGCGCCGCCTAGACCCAGCCCAGCGCGCCCAGCGCCGCGCCTGCGGCGATCAGCCAGACCGGGTTGATCCGGGTGCCGACCGACAGCGCGACCGTGGCTGCCACCAGGGCCCAGGCCGACGGCGTGCGGGCCAGCGGCACCGCGAGCACCGTGCCGGCGGCCAGCAGCAGACCGATCGTCACCGGGGCCATTCCGGCGACGAAGGCGCGAACGCCGAGCGTGTCGCGCCGCTTCTGGCCCCAGCGGGTGACGACCAGCGCGAACAGCGTGCTGGGCAGAAGGATGCCCGACAGGGCCACGAAGGCGCCGGGCAGGCCGGCCACGGCATAGCCGAGCACAGGCACGAACATCAGGTTCGGTCCAGGGGCCGCCTGGGCCAGCGCCACCGACGCGCTGAACTGGCCGTCGTCGATCCAGCCGCGCTCATCGACGATGAAGCGATGGATCTCCGGCGCCACCGCGATGGCGCCACCCACCGCCAGCATCGACACCGCTGCGAAGTGCAGGAACAGGGCGGCCCAGTCGGCGCCCGTCAACACGTTCGTCATCGCCGAGGGCGACCCAGCCAATGCCAGGCGAAGGCCACCATCGCTCCGCCCAGGCCCACCACGATCCAGGCCATGGGCAGGCGCAGAATGCCCACCGCCACCCAGGTGCCCGTGGCTGCCGCGGCGCAAAGGCTCAACGGCAGCGGATTCCTCCTCAGGGTCGGCGTCAGCTTGAGGCCCATCGCGAGGATGAGCCCGGCGGCTACCGCCCCCATGCCACGCATGGCACCGGCCACGCGCGGCTCGTGGGAGAACTGCGTGTAGATCACGGCCAGCGACATCACGATCAGCAGCGGTGCGGCCAGCAGCCCCGCCAACGCCGCCACGGCGCCGCGCCAACCGAAGAACCGGTCGCCGATGATCAGCGCCACGTTGACGATGTTGGGCCCCGGCAGCACCTGGCCCACGGACAGCACTTCGACGAACTGCTCGCGGCTGATCCAGCGCCGCTGCTCGACCAACGCGCGCTGCGCCACCGGCAGCACACCGCCGAAGCCCTGCAGGGCAAGCTGGGTGAACGCCATGAAGAGGTCGCCGGGCGAACGCGGCGCAGGCGCGTCGCTCAACGGGTCACCTTGAGCGCTTCCGGGTTGACGATGCCGGTGGGCTGGCCATTGACGAACGCCACGACATTGTCGAACGCGGCACCGAAATACAGCTCGTAGCTGTCCTGCTCCACGTAGCCGATGTGGGGCGTGCAGACCGCGTTTTCCAGGCGCAGCAGCGGGTGTCCTTGAAGGATCGGCTCGCTCTCGAACACGTCAACGGCGGCCATGCCCGGCCGGCTGCGGTTCAGCGCGGACACCAGTGCCCCTTCGGCCACCAGCTCGGCGCGCGACGTGTTCACGAACAGGGCCGTCGGCTTCATGCGCACCAGATCGTCCAGGGTCACGACGCCGCGCGTCTCGGGCACCAGGCGCAGGTGGACCGACAGCACGTCAGAGGTCTCGAACAGCTCGTCGCGGCTCGCAGGCACCTCGTAGCCGTCAGCCAGTGCGCGGGCCTGCGCCTCGTCGCGGCCCCAGACCAGCACCCTCATGCCGAACGCCCTGCCGTAGCCCGCCACCCGCTGCCCGATGCGGCCGTAGCCCCACACGCCCAGAGTGCGGCCGGCCAGCTTCATGCCGATGCTGAAATTGGCCGGCATCGCGGCCGCCTTCAGGCCCGACTGTTGCCAGGCGCCGTGCTTGAGGTTGCCGATGTACTGCGGCAGTCGCCGCATGGCGGCCATGATCAGCGCCCAGGTGAGCTCGGCTGGTGCGGCGGGGTCGCCGGCACCTTCGGCCACCGCGATGCCCAACCGCGTGCAGGCGTCGACATCGATGTGCGGACCGACCCGGCCTGTCTGCGAGATCAAGCGCAGCTTGGTGAGCTTCTCGAGCAACTGGCGCGGAAACGCCGTGCGCTCGCGGATCAGCACCAGCACCTCGGCGTCCCGAAGGCGCACCGACAGCTGGCCGATCCCCTTGACTGTGTTGGTGAACACCTTGGCGTTGAGGTGTTCGAGCTTGGACGCGCAACGCAGCTTGCGCACGGCGTCCTGATAGTCGTCGAGGATGATGATGTTCATGGCGCTGGCCTGCGCGATTCTGCCTTGCGCGATAGCATCAGCGGCACCTCCAGGAGACACACGATGACAATTTCGATGCATTCCGCCAGCGCGCCGGTCTTTGCCCGCATGCTGGCCAACCTGCTGACCTGGCTCGAAAAGGCCGAGGCCCATGCGGCTGCGCGAAAGTTCGACCCTTCCAACTACCTGGGCCTGCGGCTGGCGCCCGACATGCTGGCCTTCACGCGGCAGATCCAGATCGCCAGCGACGCGGCCAAGGGCTGCATGGCACGGCTGGCCGGCCAGGAGATCCCGGCGTGGGAGGACAACGAGGCCAGCCTGGCCGATCTGCGCGCTCGCGTGCGCCGGACCATCGACTACGTGTCGTCATTCACCGCCGCGCAGGTCGACGGCAGCGAGTCACGCCCGATCAGCGTGCCGCGGCGCAACGCGGAGCCGCTTCAGTTCGACGGCGAGACGTTCCTGAAGCACTACGCGATGCCGAACTTCTACTTCCACGTCACGATGACCTACGCGCTGCTGCGCCATGCCGGCGTGGAAGTGGGCAAGGCCGACTACCTGCGAGGGGCTCAGCCAGCCTGAGCCGGATCAGAGCGGTCCGTACAGCGCCTTGCGCTGGGCCGTGTAGGCCCACCAGGGCGCCGCGTCGGCACCGTTCATGAAGTCCACCGCGGCCATGAAGGTGTCGAGCACGCAGGGGTCCTGACGCGTGCCAGTGGCTGCGGCGAGCGTCTGGTACAGCACGAACGCATCCCGGCCTTTGAGTTCGCGTGGCGACTGGATGCCGATCAGGCGCAGGTCGGCCGCCAGTGACGGGCCGATGTTGGGCAATTGCTCCAGCGACTCGCACAGCTGCGGGTCGCGCGCCTTGGGGGCCTTGATGCGCGCGGCGTGCATGGGACTCAGCCTTCCGCCGGCACGTCGGCCAGGCCCCAGTGCCGAGCGATCACCGGCGCCACACGCGGATGGGCTTCGACACGGTCGAGCCAGCGCGACATCGCGGGCCGGTGGCGCGCCAGGTGCTTGCGCGTGCCGGACCAGCGCGACACCACGGTGGCGATCAGATCCGCGGCGCCAGGACGGTCGCCCGCCAGGAAGGCCGGCAGGTCGTCGCCGACGAAGGTGTCCGCGAAAAGGCTCCAAAGGCGGTGCAGGCGGCGCCTGGCGCCGGCGCGAAGCCGGTCGTTGGCGGCGGCGTCGCCCTTGCCGAGCAGACGCTCGGGGTAGTCGATGATGCCGATCGCCGCATAGCAATTGGCCGACACGAAGGCAATGGCGCGCAGGGCGACGGCACGCTGCGCCGGGTCTCGCGGCAGCAGGCCCGAGCGCGGGTGCGCCAGGCCGAGGTACACGAGGATGGCCGCGCTTTCGGTCAGCACGGCGCCGTCTGGCGTGACGAGCGTGGGGATCTGGCCCAGTGGATTGACGCGCCGCAGCTCCGCGCGCGCGGACTTCGGCTCCCAGGTGGACGCGGTGACGACGCGGTAGGGCGCCCGCGCCAGCTCGAGCGCGGCTTCCACCATCGCCGAGCCGGAATTGCGGCTGCCGTAGAGCACGTAGGGCGCAGCAGTGGCCACGGCGCGCCTACATCAGCATCGTGTTGCGGATCAGGCCGACGGCCAGGCCCTCGATCGCGAAAGGCTCGTCCTCCGACGGCGTGACGATGATGGGCTCGAAGTCGGGGTTCTCGGGCAGCAGCTCGATGTGGCCACGCGCGCGGCGGAAGCGCTTGACGGTGACGTCGTCGCCCAGGCGCGCGACGACGATCTGGCCGTTCTTGGCGTCGCTGGCCTTCTGCACCGCGAGCAGGTCGCCGTCCATGATGCCGGCGTCGCGCATGCTCATGCCGCGCACGCGCAGCAGGTAGTCCGGCTTGCGGGCGAACATGCTGGCCTCGACGACGTAGGTCTGGTCGATGTGCTCCTGCGCGAGGATCGGGCTGCCGGCGGCCACGCGGCCCACCAGCGGCAGAGTCAGCTGCGACAGGCTCGGCAGCGGCAGGCTGAATTGCTTGCCGCGCGCCTGGTTGAGCTTCTTCAGCGCCTCTGGCTGCAGCCGGATGCCGCGCGACGTGCCGCCCACCAGCTCGATCACACCCTTGCGGGCCAGGGCCTGCAGGTGCTCCTCGGCCGCGTTGGGTGACCGAAAGCCGAGTTCAGCGGCGATCTCGGCCCGGGTGGGTGGCGCGCCGGTTCGGGCAATGGCGCTTTGCACGAGATCCAGGATCTGCTGCTGGCGGTCGGTAAGCTTGGGGCGTTCTTCCATGGTGTCGCAGCGGGGCAGTGCCCTGGGGGTTTGTCCAGTGGCTGTATTTTTATCCAGATGACCTGTCGATGGCAAGCAGCAAGGTAGTGATCCTGGGGACCGGCGGCACGATCGCCGGCACCGCCGCCGCCGTGACCGACGCGGTGGGCTACACCGCGGCCCAGCTCGGCGTGCAGCATCTCGTGGCCGCGGTGCCCGCGCTGGCCGCCGCGGACCTCGAATGCGAGCAGGTGGCCCAGCTCGACTCGAAGGACATGGGCCACGCCACCTGGCAGCGGCTGGCGCAGCGGGCGGGGCACCACCTGTCGCGCCCCGACGTGGCCGGCGTGGTCGTCACCCACGGCACCGACACGCTGGAGGAGACGGCGTACCTGCTGCATCGCGTTCTCGCCCCGGCCAGGCCGCTGGTGCTGACCGCGGCGATGCGGCCGGCCACCGCGATCGGCGCCGACGGCCCGCGCAACCTGCTTGACGCAGTCCGGCTGGCGCAGGACCCGCAAGCCAGTGGCGTGCTCGTGGCGCTGGCCGGTCGCGCCTGGGCCGGCGCCGAGGTTCGCAAGACGCACACGTGGCGCCTTGACGCATTCGACGCCGGCGATGCCGGCGCGCTCGCCGATCTGCTCGATGGCGCTGTTCATTGGTGGCGCACGCCGCCGCGCGCCACGCCGCTGGGCCTGGCGGTGCTGGCTCGCGACGCCGCGCGCTGGCCGCGCGTGGCCATCGTCCACAGCCATGCCGGCGCCGACGACATGGTGGTGGACGCCCTGCGGGCGCACGGCGTCGACGGCCTCGTCATTGCCGGTACCGGCAACGCCACGATGCACCGGGACCTGGCAGCGGCCGTCGAGCGTGCGATGGCCAATGGCATTGACGTGTTGCGCTGTTCGCGCTGCGCCGCCGGGCCGGTGCAGGGCGGTCCGGACTTGCCCGAAGGCGTGTCGTTGACGCCCGCGCAGGCCCGGGTGGAACTGCTGCTGCGACTGCTGGCCTCCAGGTCGTGAGACGCCGGAATGGCGTCGCAACGATTCGCCAGCGACGTTGTCAGGCCAGCGTGAAGCTGACGTCGATGTTGCCGCGGGTGGCGTTCGAGTACGGGCACACCTCGTGCGCGGCCTTCACCAGCGCGTCGAGCGCGGCGCGGTCCATGCCCGGCACGGACACGGTCATCGCGACGGCGATCGAGAACGCGCCGGCCTTGCCGGCCATCGGGCCGATCGACACATCGGACGTGATCGACACCTCGGCCGGCAGCGCCACCTTCTGGCGCGCGGAAACCGCCTTCATCGCGCCGATGAAGCAGGCCGAGTAGCCGGCAGCGAAGAGCTGCTCGGGGTTGGTGCCGGGGCCGCTGTCGCCGCCCAGTTCCTTGGGCGTGGACAGGTTCAGGCTGATGCGGCCGTCGGACGAGCGGCTGGTGCCGGCGCGGCCGCCGGTGGACGTCGCCTGGGCGGTGTAGAGGGCTTTTTCGATGGCCATGAAGTGCTCCTGATTGGGGGTTGGCATGCGCTGCGGTCAGGCCGACTGCGACGCGGTGGAAACGGAAGCGGCGAGCTGGTCGCGCAGGGTCTTGAGGCGGGCGGTCAGGCTTTGCAGCTCGTCGAGCGGGCAGCCCGACGCGCAGGCCACGGCGGCCGGCACCGCGAGCGCACGTCGCTTGAGCGCGCGGCCCTCGCGCGTGAGCTGCAGCAGCACCCTGCGCTCGTCGGCGCTGTCGCGCAGGCGCTGCACCAGGCCCGACGCTTCCAGCCGCTTGAGCAGCGGCGTGAGCGTGCCGGAATCCAGCTGGAGCCGCTCGCCGATCCGGGACACGGCCAGGCCGTCGGTCTCCCACAGCACGAGCATGACCAGGTACTGCGGGTAGGTCAGGCCCAGCGGGTCGAGCAGAGGCTTGTACAGCTTGGTCATCGCCAGCGACGACGCGTAGAGCGCGAAGCAGAGCTGGTGATCGAGCCGCAGCCAGGATTCGTCGGCAGCGGGTTCGGTGATGCGCGTGGCCATGGTCTGAACTATAGCGAGCAATTTAATTGTGCGCAATTGAAATGTCCGGCCGGTGCTTCACACAGCTTTACGCGCCGGCAACGCCGCCGCGTGCTCCACGGCCGGCCGCGGGCCGTTGGCGGAGTGCGAGGCGCCGACCGTCGGTGCCCGCGAAGGCAGACCAAGGAGTTCACGCCATGCGATTCTTCAAGCCGTCCCTCGTTGCGCTTCTCGCCGTCGCCGGCGCCGCCTCGGCAGGCGCGGCCCAGGCACGCGATCACGTCGACGTGCAGTGGTCGGTGACCATCGGCAACTCGTCGCGCGGTCCCGTGTACGCCCCGCCGCCGGTGGTGGTGCACCGGGCACCCGCGCCGGTGGTGGTGTATCCGGCGCCGTCACGCGTGTTCGTGCCCGCGCCGGTGCGCGTGGTCTATCGCGAGCCTTCGCGATGGGACCGGGACGGTGATGGCATCCCGAACCGACAGGACCGCGTCTACAACCCGCGCTGGGACGTGGACGGCGACGGCATCCCGAACCGTCAGGACCGTGTCTACAACCCGCGTGGGGACCGCGATGGCGATGGCGTCCCCAACCGCCACGACCGTGACGACCGCCGCTACGACGCGCCGCAGCGCGGCTCCCACGACCGGGACCGGGACGGCATCCCGAACCGCTACGACCCGCGCCCGGGCACGCCGCGCACCCACGATCCGCGCTGAGCGCAGGTCGCAGGCGGCCGCCGACTCAGGTCGCGGCCGCCTGCAGCGACTCGATCTGCTGGTGCAGGTCGAGCCAGCGTTCTTCCAGCATGGCCAGTTCGGCCGCCACGTGGTTCAGGCGGCGGCCGTGGTCCGCGATCTCGGCCGGCGCCATGCCGGGTGAGGCCAGCGCGGTCTCGGTGGCCAGCTTCTCGGCCGACAGCGCTTCCATGCGCCGGTCGATATGTGCGATCTCGTTGCGCATCGGCCGCGTGGCATCGGCCAGCCGCGTGCGCGCCTGGGCCTTGGCCTTGCGGTCGTCGCGCGCCGGGGGCGCCGCAGGCCGTGGCGCCGGGGGCGCCGCAGGCCGTGGCGCCGGGGCGGCCACAACGGCGGCGGCGCGCGGCGGTTCCGCCGCGGCAGGCAGCAGCGACGGCAGCGGCGGGGCGGGCAGGCCGCGCTGCGCGGCACGGGACACGTCGAGCAGCCAGCGCTGGTAGTCGTCGAGGTCGCCGTCGAACGGCTGCACCACGCCCTGCGCCACGAGCCAGAACTCGTCGCACACCTCGCGCAGCAGGGCACGGTCGTGGCTGACCAGCATCACCGTGCCTTCGAACTCGTTGAGCGCGATCGACAGCGCTTCGCGCGTGGCCAGGTCGAGGTGGTTGGTGGGTTCGTCCAGCAGCAGCAGGTTGGGTCGCTGCCAGACGATGGTGGCCAGCACCAGCCGGGCCCGTTCACCCCCGGACAGCGTCCCCACGGTCTGGTGGACCATGCCGCCCTCGAACCGGAACTGGCCCAGGAAGTTGCGCAGCTCCTGTTCGCGTGCCTGCGGCGAGACCTCGCGCGCCAGCCGCACCATGCGCTGCAGCGGCGTGTCGTCGGCGGCCAGCAGGTCCATCTCCTGCTGCGCGAAGTAGCCGATGGCCAGGCCCTTGCCCTCGGTCACCGTGCCGCCGAGGGCGGGCAGGGCGTGCGCGATCGTCTTGACGAGCGTGGACTTGCCCTGACCATTGGCGCCGAGGATGCCGATGCGCTGACCAGCCAGTACGGTCCTGTCGATGTGCTGCACGATCGGCGTGTGGCCGTAGCCGCAGCTCATGTCCTTCAGTGCGAGCATCGGGTTGGGCAGGTTGGCCGGCTCGCGGAACTCGAAGTCGAACTCGCTCTCGGCCAGCACCGGGGCCAGGCGCTCCATGCGTGCGAGCGCCTTGACGCGGCTTTGCGCCTGTTTCGCCTTGGAGGCCTTGGCCTTGAACCGGTCGATGAAGCGCTGCAGGTGCTCGATACGCTCCTGCTGCTTCGCGAACGCCGCTTGCTGCTGGCCCATGCGCTCGGCGCGCATGTCCTCGAAGCCGGAGTAGTTGGCGCCATAGCGGGTGACGGTCTGGCGCTCCACGTGCAATGTCACGCGCGTGACCGCGTCGAGGAACTCGCGGTCGTGGCTGATGACCACCATGGTGCCGGCAAAGCGCTGCAACCAGGCTTCGAGCCAGACCAGGGCGTCGAGGTCGAGGTGGTTGGTCGGCTCGTCCAGCAGCAACAGGTCGGCCGGGCACATCAGCGCGCGCGCCAGCTGCAGGCGCATGCGCCAACCGCCGGAAAAGCTGTTCACCGGCGCGTCGAGCTGGGCGGTGCGAAAACCCAGGCCCAGCAGCAAGGCCTGGGCGCGCGCCCGGGCGTCGAAAGCACCGGCTTCCTCCAGCGCCACGTGGGCATGCGCCATCGCGTCGCCGTCGTGCGCCGCGTCGGCCGCGGCGAGCTGCTCGCGAGCGGCCACCAGCGGCAGGTCGCCGTCGAGCACGAAGTCGGTGGCGCCCTGGTCGGTCTCGGGCATGTGCTGCGCCACTTCGCCCACGCGCCAGCGCGGCGGCAGGTCCACGTCGCCGGCGTCGCTTTGCAGGCGACCGGTGAGCAGCGCGAACAGGCTGGACTTGCCGGCGCCGTTGCGGCCTACAAGGCCGGCCTTCTCGCCCGGGTTGAGGGTGAAGCTGGCGCCGTCGAGCACCACCTTGGCACCCCGGCGCAGCACCACGTCGCGCACGGTGATCATCGGGTCGTCTCCAAGGGGGTCATGCGAGGGCCTCGCGTGTGACCAGCGCCACCGCGTCGTCGCCGCCGCTCGTGGGCAGCCAGGCGAATTCCAGCGCGGGGAAGGCAGCCTCGAAGTGCTCCGCCTCGTGGCCGATCTCGACCACCAGCACGCCGCTCTCGGCCAGGTGGGCGGCGGCGCCTGCAATCAGCGGGCGCACGAAGTCCATGCCATCGGCCCCGCCGTCCAGCGCCAGCGCGGGCTCGGAGCGGTACTCCGCCGGCAGCGCGGCCATCGACTCGCGGTTCACGTAAGGCGGGTTGCACAGGATCAGGTCGTAGCGGCGACCGGCCACGGCGGCCAGGCCGTCGCCCCGCAGCAATGCGATGCGGTCGTGCAGGCCGTGACGGTCGACGTTCAGGCGCGCCACGGCCAGCGCGTCGGCCGACAGGTCGGCGGCGTCCACGTGCACCTCGGGCCAGGCCAGCGCCGCCAGCACGGCCAGGCTGCCATTGCCGGTGCACAGGTCCAGCACGCTGCGGGTGCGGTCGGTCAGCCACGCATCGAGCGTGCCGTCGGCGACGAGTTCGGCGATCAGCGAGCGCGGCACGATGGCGCGCTCGTCCACGGTGAAGGGCACGCCCTGCAGCCAGGCCTCGCCGGTGAGGTAGGCCGCGGGCCGGCGGGTGACGATGCGCTCGTCCACCAGGGCCTCGACGCGGGCCTGTTCGGCGGGCGTCAGCTCGCGGGCCGCCACCGCGTCGAGATCGTCCAGCGGCAGGCCCAGACGCCACAGCGCCAGCCAGGCCGCCTCGTCGAAGGCGTTGGTGGTGCCATGCCCAAACGAAACGCCCGCCTGGGTAAGGCGGGCGCTCTGCTGTTCGATGCAGTCCAGGAGCTTCACGGCAGCAATTGTTCCATCACCCGCCGGTAGATGCCGGCCAGGCGGTCCACGTCGGTGGCCTGCACGTGCTCGTCGATCTTGTGGATGCTGGCGTTGCGCGGCCCGAGTTCGATCACCTGCGGGCAGATCGTGGCGATGAATCGGCCGTCGGACGTGCCGCCGGTGGTGGACAGCACGGTCTTGACGCCGCATTCGGCGTCGATCGCTGCGGCCACGGCGGCCGTGAGGGTGCCGGGCGTGGTGAGGAAGGGCTGCCCGCCCAGGGTCCAGGCCAGCGAGTACTCCAGGCCGTGGCGATCGAGCAGCGCCTGCACGCGCTGCTTCAGGCCGTCGGCGGTGCTCTCGGTGGAAAACCGGAAGTTGAAATCGATCACCGCCTCGCCGGGGATGACATTGCCGGCGCCCGTGCCGGCGTTGAAGTTGGAGACCTGGAACGTGGTGGGCGGGAAGTGCGCGTTGCCTTCGTCCCAGGCGGTGGCGGTGAGCTCGGCCAGCACCGGCGCCACCTGATGGATCGGGTTGCGAGCGAGCTGCGGATACGCCACGTGGCCCTGGATGCCGCGCACCGTGAGCCGGCCCGACAGCGTGCCGCGGCGGCCGTTCTTGACCATGTCGCCCAGCGTGTCCACCGAAGTGGGCTCGCCGACGATGCACATGTCGAGCCGCTCGCCGCGTGCGCGCAGCATCTCCACCAGGCGCACCGTGCCATCCACCGAGGGCCCTTCCTCGTCGCTGGTCAGCAGGAAGGCGAGGGCGCCCGAGTGTGCGGGCTGCGCGGCGACGAAATCTTCCACCGCCACGACCATGGCCGCGAGCGAGCTCTTCATGTCGGCCGCGCCGCGGCCGTAGAGCCGGCCGTCGCGGTGGGTCGGCACGAAGGGGTCGCTGGTCCAATGCGCCAGCGGCCCGGTGGGCACCACGTCGGTATGGCCGGCGAAGGCCAGCGTGGGCCCCGGACGCGCGCCGCGGCGAACCGCCCAAAGGTTGGTGACGCGGAAGTGGTCCGGCCCGCAGACGAAGGTTTCGCAGGCGAAGCCGGCCGCGGCCAGCCGCTCCGCGAGCAGGGCCTGGCAGCCGTCGTCTTCGGGCGTGACCGAGCGCCGGGCGATCAGCGCCTCGGCCAGGCGAAGCGCCTTGCCGTTGCTCATCGCGGCGTCACACCAGGCGACCGAAGTTGGTCTGGAGCTTGGTTTCCTCGGGGCGCACGTCGAGGATGATCTCGGAGAAGCTTGCCGGGTCCGGCTCCTCGGGCTTGGGCGGCTGGCGCGACACCGGCGAGGTTTCGTTCTGCAGGCGCCACAGCAGGTTGGTCGGCGAGTCTGCGAAGGCCAGGCCTTCCTCGCGCGTGATCGCACCTTCGGTGATCAGGCGGGCCAGGTCTTCCTCGAAGGTCTGCGAGCCTTCGGCCAGCGACTTCTCCATCGCCTCCTTCACGCCCGACAGGTCGCTCTGCTCGATCAGCTCGGCCACCAGCTTGGTGTTGAGCAGCACCTCGGCCGCCGGGCGGCGGCCGCCGCTGGCCGAGCGCACGAGACGCTGCGACACGATGGCGCGCAGGCCCGAGGCCAGGTCCGACAGCAGCGCAGGGCGCGACTCCGGCGTGTAGAAGGAAAGGATCCGCCCCAGCGCGTGATAGCTGTTGTTGGCGTGCATGGTGGCCAGCACCAGGTGCCCTGACAGCGAATACGAGATCGCCGACGTCATGGTCTCGCGGTCGCGGATCTCGCCGATCAGGATGCAGTCCGGCGCCTGGCGCAGCGCGTTCTTCAGGGCGATCTGCAGGCTGTTCGTGTCGCGCCCGACCTCGCGCTGGTTGACCACCGACTTCTTGTTGGTGAACAGGAACTCGATCGGGTCCTCGATCGTGAGGATGTGCCCGGTGACCAGCTGGTTGCGGTGCTCCAGCATGGCGGCCAGCGTGGTGCTCTTGCCGGTGCCCGTGGCGCCGACCATCAGGATCAGGCCGCGCTTTTCCAGCACCAGCTCGCCCAGGATCTTGGGCACGCCCAGCGTGTCCAGCGATGGGATCACGAACGGTATGCAGCGGAACACCGCGGCGATGGAGCCGCGCTGGCGGAAAGCCGACAGCCGGAAGCTGCCGATCTTGGCGATGCCCACGCCGACGTTGAGCTCGCCGGTGTCGTCCAGCTCCTCGAGCTGCTGAGGCGTCAGCAGCTCGGCCAGCAACTGGCGCGGCTGGGTGTGCGACAGCGGCTGGTCCGACAGCTGCAGGATCTGGCCGTTGATCTTGATGAGGATCGGCGTGTTGGCCGACAGGTACACGTCCGACGCATTCTTCTCCGCCATCAGGCGGAGCACGCGCTCCATGTTCCCGCCGCCGTTGCTCATCCTCAGGCCCTCAGTAGTTCGTTGATGCTCGTCTTGGCGCGGGTGCCCGCGTCCACCTTCTTGACGATCACGGCACAGTACAACGAGTGGCTGCCGTCGGCGGCGGGCAAATTACCGGAAACCACCACCGACCCGGCGGGCACACGGCCATAGATCACTTCGCCGGTGGCGCGGTCGTAGATCTTGGTGCTCTGGCCGATGAACACGCCCATGGAGATGACCGAGTTCTCCTCGACGATGACGCCCTCGACGATCTCGGAGCGCGCGCCGATGAAGCAGTTGTCCTCGATGATGGTCGGGTTGGCCTGCAGCGGCTCCAGCACGCCGCCGATGCCCACGCCGCCGGACAGGTGCACGTTCTTGCCGATCTGCGCGCAGGACCCGACCGTGGCCCAGGTGTCGACCATGGAGTTCTCGCCCACGTAGGCGCCGATGTTGACGTAGCTGGGCATCAGCACCGCGCCGCGGGCGATGAAGCTGCCGCGGCGCGCCACGGCGGGCGGCACCACGCGCACGCCGGCTTCGCGCAGCTGCGCTTCGTCGAGGTGGGCGAACTTGGTGGGCACCTTGTCGTAGAAGCCCAGGTCGCCGGCGCGCATCAGCTTGTTGTCGGTGAGCCGGAAGGACAGCAGCACCGCCTTCTTGACCCACTGGTTCACGGTCCACTGGCCCACGCCCTGGCGCTCGGCCACGCGCAGTCTGCCGGCGTTGAGCTCGCCGATGGTCTCGTCCACCGCGGCCTTGAGCTCGGGGGAGTTGGTCGGATCGAGCTTGGCCCGATGCTCCCAGGCGATGTCGATGGTGGCTTGAAGGTCGGTGTAGTTCATGGGCGGAGTTTCCGTGTGAAGGCGACGATGCGCTCGGCGGCCTCGACGCACTCGTCGACGCCGGCCACCAGCGCCATGCGGATGCGCCCGGCACCGGGGTTGACCCCGTGGGCTTCGCGGGCGAGAAGGCTGCCGGGCAGGACCGTGACATTGTATTGAGCGAGCAACTGCCGTGCGTATTCGACGTCGTTGCCGGCCATGTCCCCGGGCAGGTCCTGCGGCACGCCGGCCCACAGATAGAAGCCGGCGTCGGGCAGGGCCACGTCGAGCACGCCGGCCAGCAGCGGCGTGACGCGCTCGAACTTGCGCCGATAGAGCTCGCGGTTGGCCACCACATGGGCCTCGTCGTTCCAGGCGGCGATGCTGGCGGCCTGCACCACCAGGCTCATCGCGCTGCCGTGGTAGGTGCGGTAGAGCAGGAAGCTCTTCAGGATCGCGGCATCGCCGGCCACGAAGCCGGACCGCATGCCCGGCACGTTGCTGCGCTTGGACAAGCTGGTCAGCACCACCAGGCGCCGGAAGTCGTCGCGGCCGAGCGCGCGCGCCGCCTGCAGCGCACCCAGCGGTGCCTCGTCGCGGAACCAGATCTCCGAATAGCACTCGTCGCTGGCGATCACGAAGCCGTGCCGGTCGGACAGCTCGAACAGCGCGCGCCACTCGTCTTGCGGCATCACCGCGCCGGTGGGGTTGCCGGGCGAGCAGACGTAGACGAGCTGCGTGCGGGCCCAGGTGGCGTCGTCGATGGCCGACCAGTCGGCCGCGAAGTTGCGCGCCGGGTCGCTGTTGGCGAACGCGGTGGCGGCGCCCGCGAGCAGGGCCGCGCCTTCGTAGATCTGATAGAACGGGTTGGGGCACAGCACGGTGGCGCCGGGCCGCGTCGGGTCCACCACCGTCTGCGCCAGGGCGAAAAGCGCCTCGCGCGTGCCGTTCACGGGCAGCACCTGCGACGCGGGGTCGAGCGTGACGCCGTAGCGGCGCTGCACCCAGCCGGCGCAGGCCTCGCGCAGCGCCGGTTCGCCCGCGGTGGCGGGGTAGGCCGACAGGCCGGCCAGCGACGCACGAATCGCGTCCTCGACCAGCGCGGGGGTGGGGTGCCTGGGCTCGCCGATGCCCAGCGAGATCGGCCGGTGCGCCGACGACGGGACGATGCCGGCCGTGAGCTGGCGCAGGCGCTCGAAGGGGTAGGGGTTCAGTCGCCCCAGCAGCGGATTCATGCGGACGATGATAGGCCAGGGGCTCGCGCCGGCGGCCGCTCAGAGTGCGCCGCGGCAGCCCTCGGCGCCGCAGCGGCAGGCCAGCCGTCCTTCGTGGTGCGTCTCGCCGTAGTCGACCGTGAGTTCCTCGCCGGGGGCGATCACACGCAGGGAGAAGAACTCGACGCGGCCGTTCTCGATCGACAGCCGCGAATTCGGCCTGCAACTGTGGTTCGTGTAGCGCATCGGGTCGGTCGAGCGCGAAAAGTCGATCGCGCGCCGCCGCGACAGCTCCACGATCATGATGCGCTCGTGCCGCGTGGCCCGGATGCGCGCTTCCTCGACGCTGATCGCCTCGCCGCGGATCTCGCCGATCTTGGTCATCGCAGGCACCGGTTCGGCGGCGAACACGCCGTGCCCGTCGATCGGGCTCGGGCGCACATGCACGTCGTACTTCTGGTAAGGCCGGCGTTCGACCGTGGGGGCTCCGGGCTCGCTCACGCCGCCCCGGGCAGGTCCACCGGCGGGGCAGGCTTCCAGCCCTTGGCGCGATGCTCCGCGGTGACATAGGTGCGGATGCCGCCGCGCACGAACCAGTCGGCGTGGATGCGGGCGAAGCGCGGCTTCGTCGCGGCCACCAGGTCGGACAGGATGGCGTTGGTGACCTTCTCGTGGAAGGCGCCCTCGTTGCGGAAGCTCCAGAAGTACTGCTTCAGGCTCTTGGTCTCGACGCAGTGCGCGTCGGCGATGTACTCGATGGTGAAGTGGGCGAAGTCCGGCTGGCCCGTCAGCGGGCACAGGCAGGTGAACTCGGGCACGTCGAAGCGGATGACGTAGTCGCGCTCGGGCGCCGGGTTGGGAAACACGTCGAGCTTGCGGCTCGGGGCGGAGGGGGGCGCCGCGGGGCGGGGCCGCGTGCCGACTTTGATCTTGGCCATGGGGCGGATTGTGCCGCCCGCGCCGGGATCAGGCCCGGGCCCAGGGCCACCAGCCGGCGCCGAACCAGCGCCTCGGTTCGGACCGCCCGGACGACGCCTGCGGGCGCAGCGCGGCGGCGATGTCTTCCAGCACGGGGCGCGCCGGTCCTGGCGCGCGCACCACGCGGCGCACTTCGGCCAGGGCGGGCGCCAGATCGGAAGGCTGCTCCAGGGCGCCGGCCTGCGACGGCGTGCCCAGTTCCTGGCTGGCCCACAGGGGATCGAGCCAGTCCAGCAGCGGCTGCCACTGGTCGCGGTCGGCCTGCACCCGCGAGGCAGGCACGTCGAAGATGGTCAGACCGCGCTCGACGCAGCGCACGTAGTTCTGGGTGTCGCGCAGCACGCCGAGGAAGGGCGCACCGATCACGTCGGCCCAGGCTCGCAGCGTGACCTCGCCGCGCGTGCGCGCGTCGATGCGCATGCCCACCACCGCCACGCGGCAGCGGCCACCGGCCACGCGCGGGTGCGCGGCCAGTTCGGCCCAGCACTGCGCGGCGGCGTCGCGGTCGAAGGCCGACTCGCACACGGGCATCAGGATCGCGTCGGCGCTCATCACCACGCGCGCCAGGTCGTGCCCGTGCAGACCGCCCGGGGTGTCCAGCACCACATGGGTCACGCCGGCCGGCGGGCGCAGCGTGCGCTGCGGGTCCACCACCCAGCTGACGATCGGTCGCTCGCGCGCCAGCGGTTCCATGGCGCGGCGCTTGAGCCAGATCAGGGTGGACTTCTGCCGGTCCACGTCGCCCAGCATCACGGGCAGCCCGAGGCTGGCGGCATGGCCGGCCAGGTGCGTGGCCAGCGTGCTCTTTCCGCTGCCACCCTTGGGGTTGACGATCGCGATGACGGGCATGGATCCGGTCGGATGTTTGCCAAATTGTGGGCTCGGTGCACCGGGCGGACGCGGGCGTAATGCACGCCCGGCGGCGCTGCGTGGTGCGCGCCGGGCCGCGAGGTGCCGGTGCTATCATGGTTTCGACCCGGCAGCCTCGAAACTGGCGGGTTTTTCCATACAAATCAAACACTTGGCAACGCCGACGCGCTCCGTCGGCGTTGCGCGTTTCAGAGCCCGCCGACGGCCGTTTGCGATGCGCCTCACCTCGATCAAGCTTTCGGGCTTCAAGTCCTTCGCCGAGCCCACGACCTTCCAGTTGCCGGGGCAGCTCGTCGGTGTGGTGGGCCCCAACGGTTGCGGCAAGTCCAACATCATCGACGCGGTTCGCTGGGTGCTCGGCGAAAGCAAGGCCAGCGAGCTGCGCGGCGAGTCGATGCAGGACGTGATCTTCAACGGCTCGGGCCAGCGCAAGCCGGCCGGGCGCGCCAGCGTGGAACTGGTGTTCGACAACACCGCCGCGCGTGCCGGCGGACAGTGGAACCAGTTCAGCGAGATCGCGGTCAAGCGCGTGCTCACGCGCGACGGCACCAGCAGCTACTTCATCAACAACCAGCCGGTGCGCCGGCGCGACGTGCAGGACGTGTTCCTGGGCACGGGTCTCGGGCCGCGCGCCTACGCCATCATCGGCCAGGGCACGATCAGCCGCATCATCGAGAGCAAGCCCGAGGAACTGCGCATGTTCCTCGAGGAAGCCGCGGGCGTGTCCAAGTACAAGGAGCGCCGCCGCGAGACCGAGAACCGGCTCAAGGACACGCGCGAGAACCTGACCCGCGTCGAGGACATCCTGCGCGAGCTGGGCTCCAACCTGGACAAGCTCGAGCAGCAGGCCGTGGTGGCGCAGCAGTACCGCGCGCTGCAGGACGAGGGCACGCTCAAGCTGCACCAGCTCTGGTTCCTGAAGCACCGCGACGCGGCCAAGGAAGAGGAGCGGGTGAAGAAGGCGGTGGCCGACGCCCAGGTGGCGCTGGACGAGCGCATCGCCCAGCTGCGCCACGTCGAGTCCGACCTGGAGACCGTGCGCCAGGCCCACTACCAGGCCGGTGACGCCCTGCATGCGGCGCAGGGGTCGCTGGCCGAGGCCGCGCTGGAAGCCAGCCGCCTGGAAGAGCGCATCCGCTACGTGGTCGACAGCCGCCAGCGCGTGGAACAGCGTATCGCCGAGCTCGCCGCGCAGGACGCCGCGTGGCAGCAGCGCAGCGCCGACGCGGCGGCGGAGCTGGAGTCGATCGCCGGACAGATCGCTGCGGCCGACGAGGACGCCGCCACGCTCGCGGCCCAGGCCGAGGACCATGCCGGCCAGTTGCCCGGGTTCGAGGACGCGCTGCGCACGGCTCAGTCGCGCAGCAACGAGCAGCGCGTCAAGGTGTCCGAGGTGCAGCAGCAGATCCAGCTGCTGGCCGCCGACAGCCGCAACGTGGAAGAGCAGTCGCGTTCGCTGAAGGCCCGGCGCGAGCGCCTGGTGTCCGAACGCCAGGGCCTGTCGGCGCCGGACACGGCGCGACTGGCGGAGCTGAGGAACCGCACCGCGGCGGCCGATGCCGCCAAGGACGAGGCCGAGGCGCGCCTGGCCCAGCTCACAGACGAGGTGCCGGCGCTCGACGAGCAGCGCCGCGGCCTTCAGGAAGCCGCCAACCGCGAGTCCGCGCGCCAGAGTGACCTGAACGCGCGCCTGGAGGCCTTGCGCGCGCTGCAGGCCAAGGTGCAGACCGAGGGCAAGCTCAAGCCCTGGCTCGCGCGCCACGGTCTGGACACTCTGCAGGGCCTGTGGACCCAGGTGCACATCGAGGCCGGATGGGAGACGGCGCTGGAGGCCGTGCTGCGCGAGCGCCTGAACGCGCTGGAAGTCGGCCGCGTGGAGACCGTGCGCGCGTTCGCCGCCGACGCACCGCCGGCCAAGCTGGCCTTCTACACGCGCCCGCCCGCCGGCACGGCCAGCACGCACCAGACGCTGCCGCGCCTGTCCGACCTGCTGCGCCTGGGCGACGCCGGCCTGAAGGCGCTTCTGGGCGACTGGCTCGAAGGCGTCTACACCGCGGCCAGCTTCGACGAAGCCCTGGCGCATCGCGGCAAGCTCACCCATGGCGAGGTGATCATGACCCGCGAGGGCCATGCGGTGTCGCAGTTCGCCGCGGCGTTCTACGCGCCGGACGACGAGCGCGCCGGCCTGCTGGCGCGCGCGCAGGAGATCGAGAACCTGGAGCGCCAGCAGCGCGCGCAGTCGCTGATCAGCGAGGAGTCCCGGTCCGCGCTGGTGCGCAGCGAGGCGGCCTACACCGAGGCGTCACTCAAGCTGGCCAGCCTGCGCCGCGATGCGGCCGAGGTGCAGACCCGCGCCCACGCCCTGCACGTGGAGTTGCTGCGCCTGTCGCAGCAGGCCGAGGCGGCCTCGGCCCGCGGCAGCCAGCTCGACGAGGAGCTGGCCGAGATCGACGCCCAGCTCGAGTCCCTGGCCGAGCGGCGTGCCACCGGCGAGGCGCGTTTCGAGGAGCTGGACATGCAGCTGGCCACCACGCAGGAGCGCCATGCCGAGCTGGACGAGGCCGTGATCGCCGCCGAGCGCCGGCTGTCCGAAGCGCGAGAGCAGGGCCGCGCGCTGGAGCGGCGTGCCCAGGAGGCGCAGTTCCAGTCGCGCACGCTGGCGGCGCGGCGGGGCGAGCTGCAGCGGTCCATCGAGACCGCCGCGCAGCAGGTGACGGCCAACGTACAGGCCGCAGAACTGGCCCGCGTCGAGTTGGCATCACTTGACGACGCGGCGGCGCAGGCCGGGCTGCAGACCGCGCTGGCCTTGAAGCTCGAGCGCGAGCGGGCGCTGGCGGCCCAGCGCAGCCAGTATGACGACCTGTCGGCCCGGATGCGTTCGTTCGACGAGCAGCGCATGGGCCTGGAGCGCGGACTCGATCCGCTGCGCGAGAAGATCACCAAGCTCCAGCTCGAGGAGCAGGCGGCGTCGCTCGGCGGCGCGCAGTACATGGAGCAGCTCGTCGCGGCCAGCGTGGACCTGGCCGTGCTGGCCCAGGGCATCGAGGCCGGCGGCGTGCGCCTGGCCGGCCTGCAGGCAGAGATCGATCGCATCCACCGCGAGGTGGAGGCTCTGGGCGCCGTGAACCTGGCCGCGCTGGAAGAGCTGACGACCTCGCGCGAGCGCAAGCAGTTCCTCGACGCCCAGGACGCAGACCTGCGCGAGGCGATGGCCACGCTCGAAGCGGCCATCAAGACCATCGACGGCGAGACGCGCGAGCTGCTGGCCCAGACCTTCAACCAGGTCAACGAACAGTTCGGCCGCATGTTCCCGACCCTGTTCGGCGGCGGCACCGCCAAGCTTGTGATGACCGGTGACGAGATCCTCGACGCCGGCGTGCAGGTGATGGCGCAGCCGCCCGGCAAGAAGAACAGCACCATCCACCTGCTGTCCGGCGGCGAGAAGGCGCTGACCGCGATCGCGCTGGTGTTCGCGATCTTCCAGCTCAACCCGGCGCCGTTCTGCCTGCTCGACGAGGTGGACGCGCCGCTGGACGACGCCAACACCGAGCGCTACGCCAAGCTGGTCACCGAGATGAGCCAGGCCACCCAGTTCCTGTTCATCAGCCACAACAAGATCGCGATGGAGATGGCGCGCCAGCTCATCGGCGTGACCATGCAGGAGCAGGGCGTCTCGCGCATCGTGGCGGTCGACATGGACGCCGCCATCACCATGGCCCAGGCGGCCTGACCCGCCGTGGCGATCGAGGTCCGGCCGATCGCGTTCGAGCATGCGGCGGGCTTCCACGCCTGCCTGGATGCGGTCGCGCGCGAGAAGCGGTTCCTTGCGCAGACGCAGGCGCTGCCGCTGGCGCGCGTCGAGGGTTTCGTGCGCGACAGCGTGGCCGGCGACGCGATCCAGTTCGTCGCGCTCGACGGCGCCCGCGTGGTGGGCTGGTGCGACATCTTTCCCGAGTGGGCCGATGCGGTGGCCCACGTCGGCCGCGTCGGCATGGGCCTGCTGCCCGAGGCGCGCGGCCAGCGCGTGGGCGAGCGACTGCTGCGTGCCTGCCTGGACAAGGCGCGCGCCAAGGGGCTGACCCGCATCGAGCTGCACGTGCGCGCCGACAACTCGCGCGCCATCGCGCTGTACCGGCGTCTGGGCTTCGCACCGGAAGCAGTGCTGGCCCGGGGCATGCGGTTCGATGGCGTGTACTACGATGGCCTCCAGATGAGCCTGCTGCTCGACTGACGCCGATGAGCCTCACCTCCGCCCTCGTGCTGGCTGCCGCGGCCGTGCTGGCCGCGCTGGCGCTGCATGGCTGGTGGAGTTCGCGCCGCTCGCTGCCCCGCAAGGCGGCCGGCCCGGTGCAGCCCGAGCCGGGCCCGCAGCGCGAGCGGGTCGAACCCACCCTGGGCGAAATGACGCCCGCCGGCGACGGGCATGCCCTGGCGCCGTTGGCAACCCGGCGCGCCAGCGCCCGGCTCGACCCGCTGATCGACGCGCTGGCCACGCTGGCATTGGAGGCCCCGGTCACCGGAGACACGGTGCTGGCCCACCTTCCGCCGTCGCGCCGCGCCGGCGGCAAGCCTCTGCTCGTTGAGGGCCTCGACTCCGAGACCGGGGAGTGGGAGGCGCCACGCCCCGGCGCCCGCTATGGCGAGCTGCAGGCCGGCGTGCAGCTCGCCAACCGCAGCGGCGCGCTCAACGAGATCGAGTATTCCGAGTTCGTGCAGAAGATCCAGGTCTTTGCCGACGCCGTGGGCGCGGTGCCCGACTTCCCGGACATGCTGGACGTGGTGGCGCGCGCGCGCGAGCTCGACGCCTTCGCAAGCGACCACGATGCCAACCTGATGGTGCATCTGCAGGCGGCGTCGGTGGCCTGGAGCGTCGGCTACGTGCGCCAATGTGCCGAGCGCCATGGCTTCGTGCCGGGCAACCTGCCCGGCCGCATGGTGCTGCCGGCGCCGGAAGAGGGCGCCCCCCCTGTGCTCGTGCTGTCCTTCGACGCCCAGGCGGCGCTGTCCGAAGAGCCGCAGCAGGCCGCGGTGCGGCGCGTCACCCTGTCGCTCGACGTGGGGCAGTCGCCCGAGTCGACCGAGCCCTTCGCGGCCTGGCAGCAGGCGATCCGGGCCCTGGCCGAAGAAATGGACGCGCAGGCCGTCGACGACGACGACCGGCCGATCACGCTGTCGCACTACACCACCATCGCCGCGGAACTGAACCGGCTCTACCTGGCCCTGGCCTCGCGCGACATGGCGGCCGGCTCGCCCGCCGCACGCCGACTCTTCCAGTGAGCGCGCCCTACCGGCTGGCCACGGCCGCGGACGTGCCGGCGCTGGCGGCCCTGTACCGCGCCACCGCGCTGACGCTCGGGCCGCAGGTCTACACGCCCGATCAGGTGCGGGCCTGGGCCCGTTCCACGGACGACCTGGAGCGCTTCACGAGCTACATCCTCGACGCCCGCACCTTGATCGCGTCCGACGACGACGGCAGCCCTTCGGGGTTCTGCGGCGTGTCGGTCCAAGGCGACCGGGGCGAGGTGCATTCGCTGTACGTGCGCGCCGGCCTCACGCGCCGCGGCCTGGGCACGGCCTTGCTGGCGCATGCGATGAACAAGGCCCGCGACGACGGCGCACGCCGCTTCGAGGCCTGGGCCACGCCGTTTTCCCGACCCGTGTTCGAGCGTGCCGGCTTCGCGCTGCGCGAAGTGGTGACCGAGCCCTACCAGGGCGTGCTGTTCGAGCGCTATCGCATGGCCAGCCCCGGCGCCGCCGGCTGAGCCTTGCCTACACTGCCGGTCATGCAAGACGCCGCCTCGCGCGCCGCCGACCTGCGCGCCCAGCTGCAGCACCACGCGCACCGCTACTACGTGCTCGACGCGCCGGAGATCCCGGACGCCGAGTACGACCGCCTGTTCCAGGAGCTGCAGGCCATCGAGGCGGCGCAACCCGAGTTGCTCACCCCGGACTCGCCGACGCAGCGCGTCATCGGCCAGGTGCTGGACGGCCT
>WBZX01000741.1_pt1 | contig 27949 bp, 19 predicted proteins | sample 5204211 | NCBI WGS metagenome assembly WBZX01 (sample SAMN12344362, study PRJNA552823) | activated sludge metagenome | biome: Activated sludge suspended growth; feature: Nitrification reactor; material: Wastewater; isolation source: activated sludge from nitrification reactor of wastewater... | reverse complement strand
GCAGGAGTATCCTGAGCCCATATTCATCTTGCGCTGATATCTTCATTTGAGTAGGTGTGTTTAAAACATGTCAAGTGCCATCCTGGCTACATCAGTCATTCGATCTTTTTGCCAAGGCGGGTCCCAGACCAACGTGAGTTCGACATCAGTTACAAATGGAAGGAGTAATAATTTTTCCTGGACTTCAAGTGGTAAGCTGCCGGCCACGGGGCATGCAGGAGATGTCAGGGTCATAGTTACCTTGACTTTGCCATTCTGGTCAATGTCCAGGGAATAGATCAACCCCAACTCCCATATATCAACAGGAATTTCGGGATCATAGACTTCCTTGATCTGTGCGATCATCAATTCACGTTTGTCTACGGACTCGTCACTGGAATCAGTTTGTTCAGGTTCGGGGAGGTGCCGGGCGTAAGACTTTATGAGCTGGATCATGCTTGAAAGCCCGTTTGAGCGAGTAGGGGATAAGTGGGATTTCAGGCCTATAGCATCGATGAAATAGAGTTCAGCATTTTCAATCGCTGCTAATTTTTGTTGGCCCAGTACCCTTATGAGTAAAGCAATGATTCCCTTAGTAATGACAGTATCACTATCTGCGGACAGAAATAGCCTATCATCCTTCACTTCGGCATGCAGCCATACCTTTGACTGGCATCCCTTGACTAAATGGAAGTCAGTCTTGTACTTTTCATCCAAAGCGGGTAATGCCTTGCCCAGGTCAATCAGGTATTCGTAACGGTCCGACCAATCTGTAAATTGGGAAAACTCGTCTATAACGGAATCTTGCTCGGCATTGATCTGTGTAGCCCTGGAGTCCATCAGGATAGTATTTTAATGGCTTTGTGGGTGGCTTCAACGAGCTTTTCAATTTCTTCGATAGTATTGTATATCGCAAAGGAAGCACGCGTAGTACCGGGAATATCAAACCGATCCATGAGCGGCTGGGTGCAATGATGCCCTGTGCGAACAGCAATACCTTGTTGATCCAGCATAGTCCCGATGTCATAAGGGTGAAGACCCTTGATGACAAATGAATAAACTGACGCCTTGTGTGAAGCTGTTCCAATCGTTCTCACACCAGGGATACTTTCCATAGCCGCTGTACAATAGTCCAGTAGTGTTTGTTCATATTGAGCCATTGCCACCCGGTCCAGGTGATCTATATAATCGCATGCAGCTGCAAGGCCAATCGCACCGGCTATGTCGGGCGTACCTGCCTCATATTTAAAAGGTAGGGTATTGTAGGTAGTACCTGTCCATTTTACTTCCTTGATCATTTCACCTCCTCCTTGCCAGGGGGGGAGCATGTTGAGCCAGGAGGCTTTTCCAAAGAGAATGCCCATGCCAGTGGGGCCATACATCTTGTGACTGGAGAAAACATAAAAGTCTGCATCCAGTTCACTTACATTGATGTCCATATGCGGTGCTGCCTGGGCTCCATCGAGTAATACAGGGATCCCCTGGGCATGTGCCATCTGTATGATGTCCTTTACAGGATTGATTGTACCTAATGCATTGCTGACGTGTGTGACTGAAACAAGCTTTGTCTTTGAAGTGAGGTTTTTTGCCAGCCAATCGAGATCCAGCGTGCCATCATCAAGGACAGGTATAACCTTAATCACTGCATTCTTCATCCCACACACAATCTGCCATGGCACAATATTGCTGTGATGTTCCATCCCGGAAAGAATGATTTCATCGCCTTCCTTCAATTGTGACAGGCCAAATGTATAGGCTACAAGGTTTATGGATTCAGTTGCTCCTCGGGTGAAGATAACTTCAGTGTCACTAGGGGCTCCTATAAAAGAGGCAATACGCCGCCTAGCTAATTCGAACAACTCAGTGGCTTCCTGGCTCAGGGTATGTACTCCCCTGTGAACGTTTGCATGATTATGGAGATAATAATGATCCATCCTTTCAAGCACCTGCATAGGCTTCTGGCTTGAAGCGGCATTGTCCAGATAGATCAATGGATATCCATTGACCATCCTGGCCAGAATGGGAAAATCCTTCCTGATAGATTCTGTATCAAAATGTTTGACCGGTAGCCCTGAGGATCTGGTGGTCATATATCTAAAGTCATTCTTGAACGAATGTGATCACGTAGTGGATCAACCTCCAAACCATCAAGAACCTGGGCAAGGAAAGCTGCTTTAAGGATGTGGCGCGCGGCTGATAAACTGAGGCCGCGTGCCATGAGGTAGAAAATCGATTTGTCATCCAGCTGACCAATCGTCGCGCCATGACTGCACTTGACATCATCTGCAAAGATCTCCAGCTGGGGTTTGCTATTCATGACCGCATGCGGAGAAAGCACAAGGGTATCATTTTGCTGATAGGCATTGGTCTTTTGTGCATCAGGATGAACGTATACCTTGCCGTTGAAGGCTGCAGATGCCTGTCCGTCAATGATCCCTTTGTAGAGTTCGTGGCTCTCGCAATGTGGCACTTTGTGGTTTATTCGTGTCTGGTGATCCATTGACTGTCTTGCCTGTGCAAGAAAACCTGCCTGGAGTGAGGTGTAGGTATTACTTCCTTCGAGTTCGACCTCGACATTATTACGTATGGTCTCTCCACCGAAGTCTATGGTCAGTGAATTAAACCGGCTGTCTTTTTCCTGGCTGATGGCCAGTTTGTATACGAGGCTTTGTGCAACTGGAAGATCCTGCCATTTGATATGCCTGATCGAAGCATTCTGATCAAGATGGTAATACCCTAATGCATTGATCAGGCCAGCCTGGTCTGCTACGGTTGAAGCATTATTTTTTTCAAAGCGTTCGATGAGAGTGGTGCTACTCCCCGCACCTGCGTGAACAAAGTAAAGAGGATGGGAAAAGGACACATCCGGGTCATCGTGGATAAAATGGATTTCTATTGGCTTATCCAGGACAAGGTTTCGAGGTATTTCTAAAAAGAAACCTCCTGACTGGAACGTAAAATTTAGAAATTCAAATGCCTGGTTCGAATCCGGATGTTCAGGATTGAGCCATTTCCCGAAAATAGCTTTGAGCCCTGAATTTTCCATTGCATCCTGCAAGGTGGATATTTTGATTCCGGCCGCTGATAAGTCAGGATGAAGTGTGGCCACATCTGTCTTTCCATTGAGGACAGGGATAATGTATGACTCAAGACCCGGCATTTCAGTCACTTTATATTGAGCTGTCGTGCGCGGTAGTTTGTATGGTTGCGACATCAGGCGCTGAACTGGGGTATACTTCCAGTCTTCATGCTTTCTGCCGGGAAATTCAAGATGTTTTAAAATACTATATGCGTCTTTTATAAACGTATGCGCCGGAGTACCCGTTTTACCGTTCAGGCCGGATTCCAGGTCTTGGAATACGGTTGCAATCTGTTCCATTATTTTTTCCTGCTCTGCCATGTGTGGAATGTATAATTAGGCGGTAACTGAATGTCCTTCCCTGATCCAGTCGTAGCCCTGAACCTCAAGTTTTTCAGCCAGTGTCTTATCTCCGGTAGCCAGTATGCGGCCATTAGACAATACATGCACAAAATCAGGAATGATATAGTTGAGCAGACGCTGGTAGTGGGTGACAACAATAAAGGAACGTTCAGGAGATCTCAATTGGTTGACTCCTTCAGCCACAATACGCAGGGCATCAATATCCAGCCCTGAATCTGTTTCGTCCAGGATGGCCATTTTAGGTTCCAGCAGGGTCATCTGCAGTATTTCATTGCGTTTCTTTTCTCCTCCGCTAAAACCGTCATTGAGTGAGCGCTTGAGCAGATTTTCGTCCATCTCTATCGCTGTCATTTTAGAGCGGATATACTTTAGCATTTCAAGGGCATTCAGTTCAGGTAAGCCCTGGAAAACCCTTTTAGCATTGATTATGCTCTTCAGGAAATTGGAGTTGCTCACACCGGGTATTTCAACCGGATACTGGAAGGCAAGAAAAATACCTGACAATGCCCTTTGATCAATGTCCATTGAAAGGAGATCTTCACCTTCAAATTCAACTGATCCTGATTCTATAGTATATTCTTCACGACCTGCCAGGACATTGGCGAGCGTACTTTTGCCTGAACCATTAGGGCCCATGATGGCATGCACCTCTCCCTTATTGATGGTCAGGTTGATGCCGTTGAGAATTTTTTTCCCGTCAATCGATACATGTAAATCGGTAATCTTCAATAATGGTTTCATCCTCGTTTGCTTATGATCATTTTTTATCCGACACTTCCTTCCAGGCTGATAGCAAGTAGTTTCTGTGCTTCTACTGCAAATTCCATGGGAAGTTCCTTGAATACTTCTTTGCAATATCCATTGACGATCATATTGATCGCATCTTCTTCACTCAGGCCGCGCTGCTTGCAATAGAAGAGCTGGTCTTCGCCTATTTTAGAGGTAGTGGCTTCATGCTCAACACGCGCTCCTGGATTGTCTACTTCCAGGTAAGGAAAGGTATGTGCGCCACACTTGTCACCCATCAGCAAAGAATCACATTGTGAGAAATTCTGGGCTCCATCAGCACGCTTTCCGATTTTTACAAGGCCACGATAGGAGTTGTTGCTGTAGCCTGCAGATATTCCTTTTGAGATAATAGTACTCTTTGTGTTTTTGCCTATGTGGACCATCTTTGTACCTGTATCGGCCTGCTGATGATTGTTGGTTACGGCGACAGAATAAAATTCACCGACAGATTCATCACCTTTCAGGATGCAACCTGGATATTTCCAGGTGATCGCGGAGCCTGTTTCTACCTGTGTCCAGGAGATCTTTGATCGGAAACCTGCGCATATCCCTCGCTTTGTCACAAAATTATAAATGCCTCCTTTTCCATTTTTATCCCCTGGATACCAGTTTTGCACGGTCGAATACTTTACAAAAGCTTCATCCATTGCAACGATTTCGACGACCGCAGCATGAAGTTGGTTTTCGTCACGCATAGGGGCAGTGCATCCTTCCAGGTAACTAACATAACTTCCTTTATCGGCGACGATCAGCGTGCGTTCAAATTGCCCTGTGTTGGCTGCATTGATTCGGAAATAGGTTGATAGTTCCATTGGGCAGCGGACCCCCGGAGGGATGTAACAAAATGAGCCATCACTGAATACAGCAGAATTGAGTGCTGCAAAAAAATTGTCGCCGGAGGGCACAACGCTTCCAAGGTATTTCTTTACCAGGTCTGGATGATCGTTGACAGCTTCGCTAAACGAACAGAAAATAATGCCTAATTCTCCAAGTTCCTTTTTAAATGTGGTGGTCACTGACACACTATCGATTACCGCATCCACGGCAACACCAGCCAATACCTTGCGCTCTTCGAGTGGGACACCAAGCTTGTCAAACATTTTGAGTAGTTCCGGATCAGCTTCGTCAAGGGAACCGAGCTTCTTTTTAGGAGCAGCAAAATAGATGATGTCCTGGTAATTGATCACCGGGTAGTGGATATTGGCCCAGGTTGGTTCCTTGAGGGTAAGCCAATGCCTGTAGGCATCCAGTCTCCATTCCAGCAACCATTCCGGTTCTTTTTTCCTGGCACTGATGGCACGTACGGTGTCTTCTGACAGTCCTTTCGGAAAGGTGTCCATGTCCAGCTCTGTAGACCAGCCATACTTATATTCTGATTGGTTGTGAACCTCCAGAGTCTGCATGCTATCACTCATAGTTAATCGGATTGCGGCGCAAAGGTCGTCATTCTGATACAAAAAAGTATACTATGATGAGACAAAAAAACAGACGGTTGGTTCATTTTTTCCAGCAGGGAGGAATAACCATGTGTCCCGGGGAATTCAGATGAAAGAGAATGTCAGCTACCATTGAGAACTATGTGCCAATTAATGCCCAAAAAGGCCAGATAATTTGCCTTTAAACTGGCAGGCCCGGGTCCTTGTTTTTGATTTGTGATGTCCCTTGAAATATCTACTCAGATGATATTCATGTGAAGCTACCGAATTGTTAGATAGTTATTTATGGAGCTTATTTAAGGTGATTAAGTAATTCGCAATAAGGGCAGTTAGGACTTTATTTTTTAATATTCAGGTATAGTTTAATAGATAAAAATATTAGATATAACACTCTATACATTAAAAAATATAATATATTTACCCCGCAGCCATGAGTATATCCAGTGTCACACATCGGTTTTTACATTGCCTTGACCAGCTCATCGCGGATCGGAAAGTCAATTCGAAGCGGCAATTTGCCCTTAGTCTTGGATATCATGCACAGGGCATTTCTGAAATGGCAGCTAGGCGGAGGGATGCACCGCTTGATCTGATTGAAAAGGCCGTAACGACTTTCAGGTTTAATCCTGTCTTTTTGTTTACAGGTATTGGTGACCCGTTTTCTAATCCTGCCGAAGATGATGGCTTACGACTCAAGAATCTTACGGTGGTGACTGATCAGAAAGGTGAAGAACGAATCGTCCATGTGCCATATCCTGCCCAGGCCGGATATGGAAGATTACTGGATGATCCGGTTTTTTTCAATGAACTTCCTACCTATCAGTTGCCGGATCCTCAGTTCCGTTCGGGAACCTATAGATCATTTGAGATCGCTGGCACCTCAATGGAGCCGGTATTTATGCCAAATGATATCGTCATAGCCGCATTTATCGAACCCAGGTATTGGGCAGATGCGATTAAAACCAATCAGATCTACATCATTGTCACGACCCAGGATGTGGTCATCAAGCGGATAGTCAATCACCTGAAAACTAAGAAGCACATCGAATGCTGTTCGGACAACACTGAATATGAACCATATATCATCCCGGCAGAAGAAATCAAGGAAGTTTGGAAAGCCAGGGTGAAAATCACTTCGCATATAGACAAGGCACCTGCAAAATTGAATACCCATGCGATCAGTGAGCAACTCCTGGTGCAACAGGAGATGCTAGAGCGCTTGCACCAACACCTGACCAGCACAAAGTCATAAAGCCATTGTCACTTCTCTAGATTGAATAAAATCCCTGACCTGGAGAGGATGGATTTTACAATTTAGATTGTAATTTTACACTTATGAGAATCACAGGCAAAGTAGTATACCTATCTTTTGAGGGCGGTGCCTATGGGATCATAGATCAGCATGGCAAGAAATATTTACCGATCAATATGCCCAACCAGCTCAAGAGAGATGGGGCTGAGGTAAAATGCAGAATTCAACCAGCAGATGTTGAATCCATGGTCATGTGGGGAGAACCCGTATACATATACGCTTTTGAGACGATTAGTTGACATGCTTTTCAGTCGTTTAGGTACCTCTTCATTCCTTTCTCATTCTTTCAACAAGCCTTGCTTGCATGTTTTGGTGCTGGTTCTATGCATGGTGAGGATACCTGATGCGCAGGCTCAATTGCCCGCAGGATTTATCAGGGAGCGCATTGCTACGGGCTTGAATCCAACATCTGCAGTCTTGGCTCCGGATGGCCGTGTTTTTATTACCGAGAAAAACGGTATCATTCGCATCATCCGCGATGATCAGTTACTTGAAGAGGTTTTCCTGATGATTGAAGTTGATGACTCCTACGAAAGAGGCCTTGGCCATATGATCCTTGATCCCGACTTCGAACACAATGGTTACTACTATGTATTCTATACTGTGCCCGGACTTCGGCACAACAGGGTGAGCCGGTTTACAGCCAATGGCGATCATACGATCCCGGGCAGTGAGAAAATCATACTTGAACTCGATGAAGTTGGCGGAGGCGTGCACAACGGAGGAGATATGGTCTTTGGTTTTGACGGCTATCTGTATATCAGCACAGGTGATGGCGGACAAAACTGGAGAGGGGAGGATTTGGGTTCAACCAATGGTAAAATATTGAGGATCGATACCTCCGGAAATCCTGTCCCTGACAATCCATGGTATAATCTACAATACCTCAGGGCCAACCTTGTGTATGCCTATGGTTTCAGGAACCCATTTACTATGACCATACATCCGATCACTGGTGAAATCTTTGCCAATGATGTAGGAGGCTCCAAATATGAGGAAGTCAATAAAGTGGAGAGGGGTGCATTCTACGGATGGCCTGTTGTAGAAGGAAAGCGGACTACCGAAGTGGTCCCATCTGAATATATAGATCCTTTCTTTCAATATGGCCATACTAACAACTACTGCGCTATAGTAGGATCAGCTTTCTATGTTCCGGAGATTCAGCAGTTCCCTGAACAATATGCCGGAAGATATTTTTACAGTGATTATTGTACAGGTAAAATGCGGATGCTGGATCCCGAGAATGGAATAGACCGTGGCGTATTCATATCGGATGGGGACAGGGTGATTGATATTGATATTGATGCCAAAGGAAGCCTGTATTACCTTGAGCGGAAAGGGCTGGGGGACGGATCACCTGAAGATAATACCGGGACTAATGAAGGAACCCTATGGAAAGTTTCATTTACGGGTAGTGGCGCACCATTTATTTCTGTTCAGCCCCAATCTGTGTTACATGCAGTAGGGGAAGATGCTGTTTTTTCGATTATTGCCTCCGGGGCGCAACCCATGACCTACGCCTGGTCTGTTGATGATGATGTACTGGATACGTTGAACAGTACATCCCTGGTCTTAAATGATGTTGGTTTGTCACAGGATTCAATCAGGATAGGCGTCGAAGTAACTAATGAATTCGGATCGGCTGTTTCCGAAGATGTTTTTCTGAGGGTTACAGACAATCACCGACCTGAGCCGCTTATTACGTCCCCAGATGAAAATACGACGTATAGTGCAGGTATATCAATTCATTTTAGTGGTATAGCGGATGATAACGAAGATGGGGATTTGCCGGAATCGGCATTGAGCTGGAAAATTGATTTTCATCATGGTACTCATGTCCATCCGGCTTTGTCCTGGACCAGTGGCATCTCTTCCGGTGATTGGGTAGTACCGTCGATAGGGGAGACGTCCACAGACGTATGGTACAGAATCTACCTGAAAGCAACAGACAGCAGGGGATTTTCAAAAGTGGTGTACAGGGACGTTTTTCCGGAGAGGGGCAAAATATTTGTTTCATCATCCACTGCCGGCCTGGTGATTCATCTTGACGGAGCACCTGTCCAGACCCCCTTTGAAGTTAGTGGAGTCAATGGAATCAGCAGGTACTTGACCCCGCCGCATAAGCAGATAAAAGGAGACAGTGTTTACTTGTTCCGGGCTTGGGAAAATGGGTCTACGCAATTGAACAGGGAAGTCAGTGCCAGCGAAATGAATCAGTCTTTGAAAGGCTATTTTGATGCTATTCCTAATGGTAAAGGGAAAGGCCTGACCATTTCGTATTATGACAACACCCAGTTTGCCGGCCCCCCTGTGGCAGTGGATATTGACCCGGTACCTGATCATCAGTATTTACTTCAATCCCCCTTTCCCGGGGTGCCGGATGATAATTTTGGTATTGTCTGGAAAGGTTATATTCAACCTTACAGATCCGGAACGTATCAATTTTCTGCTATATCTGATGATGGTGCATTTGTTGAAATCGATGGCCAGGTGATCATACAGAACTGGGAACCCGGGAGCCATCATGAGACCGGAAGTGTATTTCTCCAGGCTGGGCGATTATATCCAATCCACATCAGGATGTATGAATTCAAATTCGGGGCTCAATTGAGATTGAGCTGGTCATCAGCAGATTTTCCGCAAGAAGTGATTCCAACCTCACAACTTTATCCTGTGGATTATTTATCTGCCCCTGAAGTGTCGGCCATTTTGCTCAACCAGACTGTTACAGGAGATGATTTAATCCTGACCACGGAGTCCTACAAAGATATGCTGATGGATTTTAAGATCTCCACGATGGCTGGAATTACGCTAGATTACCCTGGTATTTGGGTGGGTATAGGTAAGAATACAATTCCAATTGACATCAGCATGTTAGCCCCCGGCTTGTATTATCTGCAAGGTGTCGAAAGGGGAGGAAGTGAATCCCTGGAAGCGTCTTTTGTTAAAGTCAGGTAAACGGTCTATTGGCTAAGATCCGGCAGCACCAGTTTTGATTTTTGTTTTTCGTGATACCATGCTGCAAAGCGGGCCAGTGTATGGTTGGTTTTATCTTCCCGTTGCAGGAAAGAAGGAAGATATTTTTCGACAAAATGCGTATCAAACTGTCCTGACCTGAAGGCAGGATGCGTGATGGCAAATTCCCCGAATTCAAGTGTAGTGGTTACCCCTTCGATATCATATTGCTGTATGGCATATTTCAATTTTTCAATCGCCTCTGCTCTTGTAGCTGCATGAACGATGAGTTTTGAGATCATCGGATCATAGTGGATAGGGATTTCCATTCCTTCGCGATATCCGTCATCGACACGAATGCCATCTCCGGCAGGAGGCCTGTATCTCGTCAGGGTACCGGTAGATGGAATAAACCCACCTGCAGTGTCTTCTGCATATACCCTGAGTTCGATGGCATGGCCGTTGATTTTTAAATCATCTTGTCCAAAGGACATTGGATGGCCCTCGGCGATCCTGATCTGAAGTTCTACGAGATCAAGACCTGTAATCATCTCAGTGACCGGATGCTCTACCTGAAGGCGTGTATTCATCTCCAGGAAATAATGATTTCCATGTTCATCCAATAGAAATTCCACGGTTCCGGCACCATGATAATTACAGGATCTGGCCACCATCACAGCGTCCTGGCCCATTTGTTGTCTCTTCTCCGGGGTCAGGATGGATGAAGGAGCTTCTTCAATGACTTTCTGATGCCTGCGTTGTATCGAACATTCCCTTTCAAAAAAGTACAGGATGTGATCATGGGTATCTGCCATAACCTGGATCTCGATATGCCTTGGGGAAGTGACATACTTTTCAATAAACACAGATCCATCTCCGAAGGAAGCTAATGCTTCACTCATCGCGCGTTCCACCTGGGATTCGAGCTCTTCAGCGTGGTGAACAGTCCTCATCCCTTTTCCGCCACCGCCAGCCGCTGCCTTGATCAATAATGGGTAACCGATGCTTGATGCAATTGAAATAGCTTCCTTGATATCAGCGATAGCTGTATCGGTGCCCGGCACCATTGGAATGTTGAAATCTTTTGCTGCCTTTTTCGCCGCAAGTTTATTACCCATCATGTGGATACTTTCCGGGGATGGGCCTATAAAGGTGATTCCTGCGTCTCGAACAGCCTTAGCAAACAGATCATTTTCACTCAGGAAGCCGTAGCCCGGATGGATGGCATCGGCGCCACTGTCCTTGGCTGCCTGGATGATACGATCCATGTCCAGGTAAGATTGCCTCGATGGGGGAGGGCCTATGCAAATGGCCTGGTCAGCTGATATGACATGCGGACTATTTCGGTCGGCTGTTGAATAGACAGCAACTGTCTGAATGCCCATGCGGCGGCAAGTGCGCATGATTCGGGCTGCGATTTCACCACGATTGGCGACAAGTATTTTCTTAATTGGTCGGATCATCGCCGAAAATTAATCTTTATCCTTCAATTGTGGGCAAGGAGCAAGGAGCAAGGAGCAGGGGGGCAAGGGGCAAGGAGCATGGAGAATAATGAACAAGGAGGAAGGGAGAAGGAAGTGTGAAGTAATGTCAGGTAAAAGATTCTCCGATAGATCAATAGCGAGCAAGAAAGGAGAAGTGAAAAGTACTCTTCCTGCTGGAAGCTATACCCTTTGCTCCCTGCTCCTTGCTCCTTGCCCTCCGCCCTCTGCCTTTCCCCTTAAATTCCGTTACTTTGGGGCTGATCAATCATCACTATGGATTCTTCACAGCAAATACTCTGGCGGCCTTCGGCTGATGATATTGATTCTTCAAGGCTTTATCAATACAGGAAATGGTTGCTAGAGCATCACAAAATCGAGTTTCCTGATTACGAACTATTGTGGCAGTGGTCTGTAGATCATCCGCAGCTCTTCTGGGAAACGATCGTTTCGTTTTTTAATGTAAAGTTTCATACCCCATACACATCTGTGCTTTCAGGCGGGCCTATGCCTGATATGATCTGGTTTGATGGAGGGACAGTAAATTATGCTGAGCACATTTACAATGGAATGCAGCATCAGTCGGTGGCAATGCTTTTTGCTACAGAATTGGATACCCTGAGGACAGTAGGCGTAGATGAGATGTGGAAAGAAGTATCGCGCATTCGGGCCTACTTCCAGATACATGGGATTAAGCAAGGAGACCGGATTGCTGCATACCTCCCAAATATTCCCGAGGCAACGTTTGCTTTTTTGGCAGCGGCTTCTCTGGGTGCAGTATGGTCATGTTGCTCCCAGGATTTTGGGGTAAGCAGTGTTGTTGACCGGTTTGCACAAATTGAACCTAAACTATTCATTGCTGCGGATGGATATTTATATAACGGTAAGAAGCATCAACGGACTGAAGAGATAAGGGCTATTATTGCTGCCCTTCCTTGTTTGAATAACACCCTTGTCATTCCATATATCGGAACTACGCCGGACTTTGATGATGACGGGATAACAAAGTATAATGCACTTGAGGACGGTCCGACCGGGCCTCCTTTGTTTGAGGCCGTTCCGTTTAACCATCCTTTGTGGATTCTCTATTCTTCAGGGACAACAGGGGCGCCTAAGGCGATTACCCATTCTCATGGTGGGTGTCTGCTAGAGCATCTCAAGTATCTCGCATTCCATAATGATGTCCATGAGGGGGAGCGATTCTTCTGGTTTACTACCACTGGATGGATGATGTGGAATTTCCTTCAGGGCTCTATGTTGCTCGGGGCCACGATCATCCTGTACGATGGTAGTCCCGGATATGGTGGCCTCGATCGGTTGTGGAACCTTTCTGAGCAATTGGACATCCAACATTTTGGAACCAGTGCCCCATTCCTGGTGGCATGCATGAAAGAAGGTATCCAGCCTGGATCACATCACAACCTGAAGGGCCTGCGTAGTATTGGATCTACCGGCTCGCCACTGCCTCCTGAAGCATTTCAATGGGTGTACGACAATATCCACGAAAGAGTTTGGTTGTGTTCAATGAGTGGCGGTACGGATGTTTGCACTGCATTTGTCGGCGGGGTGATTGAAAAGCCAGTGATTAAAGGGGAAATTCAGGCGAGAGGATTAGGTTGCGCTTTGTATGCATTTGATGATGACCGCAAGCCGGTCATCGGTTCGCTTGGGGAAATGGTCATCACCCAACCCATGCCTTCTATGCCCATCTATTTCTGGAATGATCCTGGAAAGAAGAAGTACAGGGCCAGCTATTTTGAAGATATACCTGGAGTCTGGCGCCATGGGGATTGGGTGAAAGTGACAGAGGAAGGTGGTGTTATGATCTTCGGACGGTCTGATGCTACGCTCAACAGGCAAGGTGTCAGGATCGGAACAGCAGAAATCTATAGGGTACTCAATGAGATTGCAGAAATCGAAGATGGACTGATTGTCAATCTGGAGTTGGATGGGGGAAGACACTACATGCCTTTGTTCTTAAAGCTTAAGGCAGGCTTGAGCCTTGATCCGGAATTGGTCCAGGCAGTGATCATAGCTTTAAGATCTAAGTGCTCTCCCCGACATGTTCCGGACGATATATTCCAGGTAGATGATATCCCTTATACCATCAGTGGTAAAAAGATGGAGGCACCGGTCAAGAAGATAATGATGGGAATGGATATAGAGCACTCGCTCAATAAGGATGCAATGCGTAATCCGGAATCACTGTTATTTTTTAAATTGTTTAAAGTCCCGCAGGTGTAGGGATGATGGAATAAACAGTTTGCGCATCATTTTTTTTAATCAATCGCCACCAGATCATTTCTCCTTTACCCTTGAAAGGAATAAAATTATTTTTCTCGAGTATCCTGTGGTATGCAGTGGTGGTGCGCCTGCTATCTTCCAGGTTCAAGGAGCGTTCCAGTTTTTGTCCTCCCTGCAGGTACAGAATGAGTTGCTCATAAGTTAATAGGATGAGCAGTAAGCGATCAGATTCAATTTGCATGCGGGGGAAGGTAGGAAAACTATCCCTGCATTCTTCCGCGAATGATTGCGCCCCAATAGAGTCTTGGAAGGATTTCTCTTTTTAAGAGGTACATACTGAGTCTTTCCTTGCTTTGATCAAACGGAAAAGTTTCCATGGGTTGGTTATTGTAATCAAATTCGGCCAGCATCAACTTTCCATAGCCGGTCACAATCGGGCAGGAGGTGTATCCTGTATATATTTTAGCAAGAGGCTTTTTATCCATTAAGGAAATCAGATTAGTTACCATTGTTGGAGTTTGCTTGCGTATAGCTGCTCCGGTTTTTGAAGTGGGGAGGCTTGAAGCATCTCCAAGAGAAAATACATTTGGATACCGCACATGCTGCAAGGTTCCTTTATCTACATCGACCCATCCCGCAGCATTAGCTAAAGGACTGTTCTTGATAAAATCAGGTGGACCCTGGGGAGGAGTGATGTGAAGGACATCAAAGCCCACCCATGTTTCCACACCCTTGTTGTGTTCACCGAGTCCGACAAATCTGGCTTTTTGATTTGGGCCATCCACTTCAACCAGGCTTTGAAAGAAGTTAGTCTTGATATGATATCTTTCAATAACCTTCAGGAGCGTTTTTTCATATTTAGGCACCCCGAATATTTTTGTGCCACCACTCCAGAACTGTATGTTTGACTTGTCGAGCAGGTTATGCTTGCGCAGGTAATCGGCTGCGAGGTACATGATCTTTTGTGGAGCACCACCGCACTTGACAGGAGTGTTTGGACTATGGAAGAGGATATTGCCTCCTTTGAAGTTTTTCAGCAATTCGAAGGTGTATGGGGCATATTTAAAACTATAGTTTGAGGTGACCCCATTTTTGCCCAATGTTTCAGGCAATCCTTTTATAGCATCCCAGTTGAGTTGGATACCCGGGCATACGACCAGATAGTCATAGGTGTAGGTATTTCCTTCCTTGGTGGTCACACTGTTTTGTTCAGGCAGGAATGTTTGGGCAAATTCCTGGAGCCAGGTGGCGCCTTTTGGGATATAATCCTTTTCATTACGCTCGGTCTTGTTGATGTCAAAGACTCCTCCTCCTACAAGTGTCCAGGCTGGCTGGTAATAGTGTTTTGAACTTGGTTCGATGATTCCAACCCTGAGTGTAGGCTTTTGTAAGAGCAGATAAGCAGATGCAGAAAGGCCGGCATTGCCGCCGCCGATAAACAATACATCGAAATGAGCAGTGGTCATGTTAATCTTGTTTGAAAAGGATGAATGGTTACCCTTGAATGATATTGTAAAATTATAGGCCTGTAGGCTGAGGTATGGTAACCAATGTTACATACAGGCATGACCTTGATCACCTGGCCAGATGATTTGTGATTTGCATGTCCTTTCCATTTTGAACCTGTGGTGGAATGATGGGCATAAATCAGGTAATCCTCTTCAAACGTAGTTTAAGTTTAAAAGGCCTTGCTGCAATAAGTTAAATGCCAGGGTATTTCGGCGTTGTATGGCTGATTGACCTAAGCCTTGTTATCGCTCGCCAGAGGGGTATCCCATTGGTCTTTTGGCACGACTTTAGGCGTTTCGGGATCACCTTCGTATGCAGGGGTCATGATCTGGACATTATTCTCATTGAAAATATCAAGAATGTTTTCATGCAGTTGTGTATAGAAGGTATACATGTTTATGGCATCATTGCAGTAGGCATTGATTTCATAGGTAATACAGAAGTCTCCCAGTTCCTTTTTCAATACATAAGGTGGTGGATCCTTGAGTAATCCTGGTGTCCTGTCTGCAGCAAGTTTAAGCATGGCATCTACCTGCCGCCAGGGCGTTTCATAGCCTATCCCGACTGTAGTATGCAGGATGATTCCCTTATCCCTGGCCCTTATACTGTAATTGATCACACTGCTGTTGAGCATGACAGAATTTGGGATGACGATTTCTTCATTTTTTACTGAGCGTAGACGGGTGACCATGAGGCTTTGTTCTTCAACAAAACCTACAAAATCATTAACCTGGATCCGGTCTCCACTTTTAAATGCCCTACGGTAAGTCATGGAATATCCGGCGATTACATTGGCCACAAAGGATGAAGATCCCAATGAGAACAGGATACCCAGGAAAACCGAAATGCCTTGAAATGCGTTTGAACTGGAGCCTGGAATGTAGGGGAATGCGACCACTACAGCAAAAACAATGATGAGTAGTTTGACCAGGTCATAAGTGGGCATGGCCCATTCCGGATCAAAGTTGTGGATGGCAATCCCTTTATTTGCGATACCGGTAAAGAACAGCCTGAAGAGCTTGAGGAAATATCGAGTGACCAGGAAAATGAAAATCAGGAAGATCAGGCTGGGCAGATAATCAATAAAGCCCGTTGCCATACTTTTGATCGGATCAAGGACTAATTCCAGCAGATAGACAGAGATTGCCTTGGTCCATGGAAATAGGCTTAGGATATAGTCGATAAAGGAAATACTGATCACGGCAATAATGATCATTTTTACTACCTGGTACATGAGATGCAGAATCCTTAGCAGTTGATCTGATTGGATCAGTTTAAAGGAAACATTTTCAAGCTTGTCTATACGATTCTTAATCCTGTTTTTAAAGCCCTCGTTGAGGCGCCGGAATATCCAGACAAAAAAGAACAGGCAAATCAATAGCAGGGCCAAAGCGAGGCCAGCCTGTATCATATTTGCCTTTATTACTGCTGGAGATCGTTCGTGCCTGTACTGCTTTATGATATCTTTGGTTTTTACTACCACAATTTCAGCCATCACTTGTATACTAATACCCTCAGATTCTGCGTCTGCAGTATAGACATTCATGATAAATTCTTTTCCGGCGAAGATTCTCAGACGGTCACCCTCCATCACCGCCTTGACAGAATCAGCAGGAATGGCATGGTTGTCTGCAGCCCGCTTGATCCTTTGCTGTATGGTTTTCGCCCTAGTCTCTGCGCTATAGGAAGACACTCCACGGACATAGAATAAGATGTCTCCATCCACGCGAACGGGAGCAAGTTCTGTTTTGTCCTGGTTTAAGTGGGGGTCAACATCATTGTCAGTCTGCCCTATACTAAAACCAGGGAAGAGAATCATAAACCAGAAAAATAAACTCTTGAGTAGTGTGTGGCGGACTGCACCGTTAGTTATGTATCGATTCTTACTATCCATATTACTCAACTTAGGATGATATTCAAAGATAGGATGGTTTTAGTTGATTTAAGGTTGATGTTAAATATCATTGGTCATCATGATATGCGTCATAATATGGTAACTGGATAGATACGCAACTTTATCACCAGAAAAGTGGATTAAAAAGTGCTTGATGATCAGGCCACTTGAAATGTATGAAATAGAAATTGCAAAGGAAGTTGAATTAAGTTATATTTGAGGAGGGTGGGATGGAAGGTGATAAAACTATCCCATTGGGTTTGTAATGCATTGATTATCAATTCTAAAATTATATATTATGAAATCTCCAATACTTTTTATTGTGCTTCCACTCCTGGTGTTTGCGAAGCTTGGTTTCGCCCAGGAAGCGGGTGAGATCAAGGCCTTTGAGTTGTATGGCCACATCATGACTGATGTTGGTTATAATCTGGGTCAAACTCATCCTGATTGGTTTGATGTTTCCCGTCCGACCAAATTGCCATCTTATGAAAATGAGTTTGGTACTGATGGAAATGTTTATTTCAGTGTTCGCCAGACACGTTTTGGTGCGAAGGCATGGTTTCCAACATCTATGGGGGAATTGAAGACTCAGTTTGAGTTTGAGCTCTTCGGAACCGGTGTTGATGCCGGTCAGACAACCTTCAGGTTGCGGCATGCATACGCCGAGTTGGGTAAATTTGGCGTTGGCCAGACATGGAGCCCTTTCATGGACATAGATGTGTTCCCAAACACCCTTGAATATTGGGGGCCTTCTGGTATGGTTTTCTTCAGGAATATACAAATCCGATACATGCCCATCCAGGGAGACTCTCGTTTGACAATTGCCCTCGAGCGTCCTGGCGCAAGTGCTGATCAGGGAGTATATGTTGGTCGTCCAGAACTGGCCAATGTCAACAGTAAGTTTTCCCTTCCTGACCTTTCTGCAGAGTACAGATATGCCGGTGGGTTTGGATATGTTGAAGTGGCTGGTATGCTGCGCTCCATTGCCTGGGAAGATCAGGGCAATGATCCGGTAGTCGACCTGAGTGACAACGTCCTCGGCTGGGGAGTGAACATTAGTTCAAATATCAATTTTACTAAATCACTGGTAGGCCGCTTTCAATATGTAGTGGGAGAAGGTATTGAAAACTATATGAATGATGCTACCAATGATATAGGTATTGAGAACAACTTCAGTGATCCTAAGCAACCGGTTTTAGGGGTTGCTCTACCTATGACCGGCATAGTAGCATTTCTTGATCAGAAATGGAGTGACAAGTGGACCAGTTCGATTGGTTACTCCAGTTTTGATATCAACAATACGGAGACCGCAGCGCCGTCAACATTCAAAAAAGGCCAGTATATTGTCGGTAACCTCCTGTATAATCCAACGCCAAATGCAATGATGGGAGTAGAATTGCAGTATACAACAAGAGAAAATGAATCAGATGGATGGGATACGGATATGATGAAGATTCAATTCTCCTTCAAGTATAATTTCTCCCAGGCATTCTACAGGAATGCCCAGATGTAAATCCCGGAATCAAAATCGTGAGTATCTAAAATATAAATTCTTATGAAAATTAATTTCTTAGTAACCGTAATTGTTTTTTCCTCAGCGTTTCTGATGTCGTGCGCAACTGCCCAGGTAGCTACAAATCTGACACCAGACAAGATCAATGCAGCTTTGGATGAAGCCTACAACAAGTTCAAAGATGTCAAGGAAGGAAAGAATGCAGACTACATAAAGGAACTTGCCAATGTAGATTCCAAGATTTTTGGGATTGCATTGGTGACAACTGACGGGACAGTATATACCAAGGGTGACGTCACCTCTATGGTCTCTATACAAAGTGTATCAAAAGCCTTTGTGGCTGCCCAGGTCATTGAGGAAATGGGCCATCAGGCCATGCAGGATAAAATCGGTGTGGATGCCACAGGGGAGGTGTTCAACTCCATAGTAGCTGTTGAGCGGATGAGAGGGAAGGAGATCAATCCCCTTGTAAACCCAGGTGCCATAGCAGCAACAAGCCTGGTTGCCGGGAAGGATTCTGCAGCCATCTGGAAGAGTATCCTGATGAAACAAAGCGATTTTGCCGGACGTCAATTGTCCCTGAACATGCCGGTGTATATCAGTGAAGCTGGGGATAACCTCAGGAATCAGGCGATAGCACATTTGTTGCTGGCATATGGTCGTATGTACTTCGATCCTGTACAGGCTACGGACATTTACACCAAGCAGTGTGCGATCAATGTATCAGCCAAGGACCTTGCTACTATGGGCTCAACCCTGGCTAATGGTGGTACAAATCCGGTGACCAAGAAGAAAGTAGTTTCTCCTGAAACCGTTATGTATACGCTTCCGGTTATGGCAACAGCCGGCTTATATGATGACTCCGGGATATGGTATTACAATTCAGGCCTTCCTGCCAAGAGTGGGGTAGGAGGAGGGATTGTAGCTGTATGCCCCGGCAAATTTGGTATCGGGGTAGTGTCACCTCCACTGGATGCTGCCGGTAATAGCGTCAAGGCACAATTGGTCATCAAGTATGTAGTTGAAAAACTTGGGGTGAATCCATTCCTCATCCAGCCTAAATAGCCTCTGCAATTGATTGCAGATGCGTTAAATACTAGTTAGATTGAAGCAAGGAGCAACAATTAATCCATTTAAGATGAAGGGTAATTGTTGTTCCTTGTTTCTTAAATTATCTATGAATAGGACATTGTCCTGTCCAAAGTAGATTTCATCAGTTTCATAAATCACTACTTGACGCTATGAAGAAATTAAAGGAAGTGCAGGTTATATTTCCATTGATCTGCTTTTTCAGCTTTTTCACATTTCATGTGACAGCCCAGTTTCTTGAACCGGATTCGATAGGAACAAGCACTGAACCTGTATGGACTGATCCCAGTCAAACTGTATATGAAAATACTGCGGCTGGAGAATTTACACCAGGCAAAGGATTCCAGCTCGTGAAGAATGACTTTGCCAGCTTGAATCTTAGTATTTATGCATCCGCAAGGTGGGTAAACCAAATTTCAGGAGACTCTTTATGGCAAGACCATCAGGGGCGCAACCTGGTTTTTGATGGCCGTAACGATATATACTGGCAGCGTGCCATGATATGGCTAACTGGATTTATCAGTACACCAAAGCTAACATATATGGCTACAGTCTGGACTGTTACGACCACTCAGCAGACCCTTGTCTATGGGAATATCAAATACTCGTTTAATAAGCACCTGACGGTTGGCATGGGTATTGTCCCAAATGCCTGTATCAGAAGCCTGCAAGGTCCATTTCCTTTCTTTGCCTCCACAGATCGCACGATGGCTGAAGATGCACTTAGAGGTGGGTTTACCAATGGCATTTTTGCAGTGGGAGAAGCGATTCCAAGAGTTCGGTATACCCTTGGACTTGGCAACAACCTGAGTATCCTTGGCGTGAAAGCAGCAAACCTCACCAGGCATTTCTCGAAGAGTGCTTCGGTCAGTTGGTTCCCGACAACCGGCGAATTCGGGCCGAGGGGAGGAAATGGTGACCTGGAGTATCACGAAAAATTGGCTACCCGTTTTGGGGTTTCCTATTGTCACAGCCGTGAAAACCGCTTCAACAATACCGGTACTCCATCACCGGATAATACCCAGGTACGGTTGTCTGATGGCATATTGTTTTTCGAGACAGATGCTTTTATTCAGGGATTGACTGTTGTAGAAGCCGATTTTGACCAAACCAGCATTGATTTGGGATTCAAATACAAAGGCTTTGCTTTCCATTCCGAATTTTATTACCGTACCCTTTCAAGAATAGATGCAGTTGATGCTAATAACCAGGCAGTCACGATCACCGGGCCTAGTGAGGTTATTACCGACAAAGGGTACACGATTCAAGCCCTGTATATGATTGTACCAAAGAAGGTATGCATCTATGGGGTAAACTCTATGCTGATCGATGAATTTGAAAGGAATCCATATGAAATTGGAGGAGGCGTTAACCTCTATCTGACCAAAACACGCAGTTGGAGGATCAACATGCAGGCAATGCATGTGGTTAAAAGCGCCGGTGGTGGCACATTTGGATTGTATAACTCAGGGCAAACGGGCACAACACTCACGATAGGCTCAGATATTTTACTTTAGGATAAGGGGTTGGACGAATCGTTGTCCTTCACCCGATAAAACATGGTTTTTCTTAGTAAAGAAATGGTCAATACAAATCCAACCGTTATGAAAATGAAATCAACGTATTCTTTGCTGGTAGTACTCTTACTGCAGCTTATATCCTTTTGCCCCTCTTCAGCTCAAGCTGTAGGGGACGGCAAAGGGCAGGGCACATTCCTATTTAATGATGCCCATTTTCACCTGACCAATTATGTACAGGAAGGTACTGATATCAGGGAGATGTTGAACATCATGGGAGATAAAATCCACAGGTCGACGTTGTTTGGTATTCCTGTTCAGCAACAATGGTCCTACCGGGTAACCGGGGATTTCGCTCCCCAGTATTATCTAGATTCGGATGCACCCTTGTATTACTACTCATTTACGGATGCATACATTGCTATGGCCTACAAATCGCTATCCAAAGCAGATCAGGCAAGATTTGACCCGATGATCACAGGATTTAATCCTACAGATATGTATGCTGCCGCGCATATCCGGAGGGTCTTGGAGACATTCCCCGGTGTTTTTACAGGGATCGGTGAATTCTCCATTCACAAGGAATTTGTGTCATCCAAGATTTCAGGTGATGTGGCGAGTCTGACGGACCCGGCATTGGATAGTATTTTTTCTTTCTGTGAAGAAACCGGGCTGCTTATCATATTGCACAACGACGTGGATGATCCTTTTCCAAAGCCTAGTACACCTAATTACACAGAGGATATGCTGAAGTTATTTAAACGCCATCCACAGGCATCTATAACATGGGCGCATATCGGATTGGGGCGTATCGTCAAGCCTCCATTGGAGTATGGAAAATTCTTTGAAAAAATACTGGCAGATCCTGAATTGAAACATGTCAATTTTGATATTTCCTGGGATGAAGTGGCTAAATACCTGATGCAAAATGACCAGGTTATCGCCAATACAGCCCGCATCATCAATATGTATCCCGACCGGTTCCTCTTTGGCACTGACAATGTCGCTCCTTCAAGCCAGGAGAAGCACTTGAATGTGTATCATATGTATGATCCATTATGGAAAGCATTGACCCCTGAAGCCAGTTATATGGTCAGGATGGGAAATTATGAAAGATTGTTTGATGCCGCTGCAAAGAGAGTCCGGGCCTGGGAGGCAGCCAATGTAGGTAAACCTAAGAAGGCTCCTGAGCCTACACCTGTATCAGGAGCACCTAAATACTAGTAAGTACCGGATGAATGGTATAATTTTTAATTGGCCAGTGTGCAGGCGAGCAGGGTATAAACCTGATCTAACCACACTGGCTTTTTTCTTGTATGAACATGATATATTCATAATTTTATATTTTGATTCCTTATCTCAAAAGACATGTCCGCAAAGTCACTATCTCAGAAAGTAATTCCGTCGTTCTTATTTTTTCTATTGCTAACGATATCGGGAAACCTTCTCGCTCAATCTGCAAGTAACCTGGAAGAAGAAAAATTTGGTTCCTATAAACCTAACGCGGGATTTAGGTTAGCCACGACAGACAAGGGGGTTCTTAACTTCAGGATATATACCTATCTGCGATATCTTAATCAGAAGGATCTTGATTCGACATACACCAATACCTCCGGAACTTCAGCCATAGATCAGCGCCAGGATGTGCAGGTCAATAAAGTAAATATCCAGTTTAATGGTTGGATCATGGATCCGAGGTTGAAGTACTTGTTTTATATATGGACCAATAATACCGCTCAGGGCCAGACTTCTCAGGTGGTTGTCGCTGGCAATCTCCAATACGCGTTCAACAAGTATATAACGCTGGGAGGAGGCATTAATGCATTGCCTGGCGTAAGGACCGCAGAAGGAAATTTCCCATTCTGGCTTACGGTTGACAACCGTCTTGCAGCGGATGAGTTTTTCAGGCCTTCTTATACTACAGGGATCTGGGCAAGAGGGACCATTATTGATGGATTGCAATACAATATGATGCTTGGTAATAACCTTAGCCAATTAGGGATCGATGCCGGCCAGCTGGATCCTGATTTCAATACGTTTGCCGGAGCGCTGATCTGGTTCCCAACAACAGGCGAGTATGGTTTGAACAGCAATTATGGTGACTTTGAAAATCATGAAAAAATCGCCACGCGCCTTGGCGCGCATTATTGCCGGAGTGATGAAGATCGCCAGGGTGTTCCTGCCTCTGAAGCGTTTGAAAATGTCACGATTCGTCTTTCGGATGGAAGCGTCATCTTTAGTCCAGGTATCTTTGGACAGGGCATACGGGTGGATAATGCCACCTATCACATGGCCAGTTTTGATGCGGGAGCAAAGTATAAAGGGTTCTCTCTTGAAGGCGAATATTATCTGCGCATGGTAAACAATCTTACCGGTATTGGCACTGATGCATTGACATTTGATGCGCTGGAGGATAACGGATTTCAGTTGCAGGCGTCCGCAATGGTGATTGATAAAACCTTGCAGGTCTATGGGACTTATTCCAAGATCTATGGCGAATATGGTGATCCGTATGACATCCGTGCTGGTGTGAACTGGTTCCCATGGAAGAATTATGTAGTCCGATGGAATTTTGAATTTATCAATACGCACCACATTCCTGTCGGTGGGTTGTCATTGCCATATCCGGTAGGGGGGACAGGAAATATTTTTTACAGCAACTTCCAGGTCAATTTCTAAGTCAGAGTAAGCTTTTATCAATAACATCATTTTGTTCTGATTGTCAAAAGGTATTGTATGCCTTGGTGGCTATTTGTCATTTTTTTAAGTTGGTCACTAAATCCCTCCTTTTCTTTAAAGAATCTTCTTGGCCAATAGTTTGATGCCAGTGCATTGGCTTTCAACTACATATTCGTAAGTAATCGTATACTTCCGTAAGCTACCGTAAGTAAGCGTAAAAAAGACGAATCACCATATCCGTTGACCCCCAGTTTTGCGAAGTCATCCGGCATCTGCCATCCGATGCGTTCTGTCCTGAACGTATTGCCCTGGTGAGATGGCAGATGAATGCAGAAACCATTTTATTCATTTCAATTTTTTAGACTTATGAGCACTTTAGCTGACAACCGTGTATTGTTACTTGGCTTCCTTGGCCAGGATGTAGACCTTCGTGAACTTTCCCGTGGGAACAAGCTGGCCAGATTATCTCTTGCCACGAGCGATTTTCGAAAAGCCCCGAACGGGCAGACAGAAAAGATTACCACATGGCACAACCTGGTGGCATGGGGCAAAACAGCCGAGCAGATGAGTGAGCTCCTTCGCAAGGGCCAAAAGGTTTTTATTGATGGCAAGATCGTGTATCGTCAGTATGAAACCAAAGCAGGGGAGAAGAGGAGCCAGACGGATATCGTTGTCAATTCCTTCCGAAAGGTTGAGAAGGAGGAGACTATTGAGCAAATGGCCGTAAACTGACCATCCGCTGATTTACCCCGGATGTGTGGGAACAGGAAATATGGTTTCCTTCCCCCTTCCGGGGTTAATCATTACCCATTTACGTATCGTTAAACATGTCGCCCCTATGGGGCTGTAGATTATTATGTTACTGCATGGCAACAGACATGCCGCTCCTAAGGCGCTATCGATTTTGGCAATCTGATTAGCCCCATGGGGGCGATATGTTTGTAGTGGTGAAGGTCGGAGAGCTTTTCCAGCTCCGTAGGAGCGACATGTTTATGCACGGCTCTTGGATCTAGCCAATATCCGGCGACTTGGGGGCGTTAAATAAGGAAATCTGGGAAATTCACATTATTTTTTATCTTAATTTATAACTTATTCATAATTTTGGGTTTGTGTGTAAATAATCAACCTTCAGCCCGGATACTGGAATTTGGGGTAGCTGAGGGATAAATGGTTAATGATCAATGACAAATGAATTGAGAAGAACATATAGCGATACCCGATTCATCCGGCTTCTGGTGGCGGCCTTGTTAGTGTTGACCGGTGGATTGGTACAAAGTCAACAGACAGTCTTGTACCGGGATGCCGAGATTGATTTCACCAATCTGGTCAGGGAATATGACCAGGGGTTGTATGCCAGATGTATACGGTCTGCTGACAAGTATATTGAATTATACAAAGACCCGGTTTTCGAACAGTTTACCCTCGAAGCGGAATTACTCAAATTGAAAGCAGGTCTGCGAATAGGTTCACCCGGAAGCATAGACCAGGTGTTTGCTTTTTCAGATGACACCAGACCTGATCCTGTTTCGGAGCAAGCTATTCTATTGATTGGTGAAGATAAATATGACCGCAGGGAATATGAAGAGGCCATCAAGTACCTGAGTATGGTAGATGGCACGGCTCTTCGCCCTGAGGACCGTTCTTCGCTCAATTTCAAGCTGGGCTATGTACTTTTTGTCCGTAAGGAATTTGACCGTGCCGCCGAACTTTTTGATGAGACAAGGGAGACCAGGGATAAGTATTACTACCCCTCGAACTACTATTTTGGCATGACCCAGTATTTCAAGGGAAATTATGCTGAAGCAATCCGGAGCTTTGAGCGTGTAGCCCCTTCAACCTTTTACAAGGATTATATTCCATATTACATTACCCAGATTTATTTCAGTACCAAGGACTATCAGAAAGTGATCGGGTATGGGAACCAGGCCATCAATAACCCATCGGTGCTCAATAAGACGGAAATCCGGCAGCTCATCGGCCAGGCCTATTTTGAGACTGGAGATTATGCTGCTGCTATTCCTCATCTTGAATTTGTTGAAAAAGAATCAGCAAAGCTCCGGACCGATGATTTCTACCAGCTTGGTATGGCTTACTATCACACCGGGCAGTTCAGTGAAGCTATTCCTGTACTGGGACAAATCCGCAATGAAACCGGGGTCAAGGCCCATTACGCCAATTATTACCTTGCCCAATGTTACCTCAAGACTGGCGATAAGATATCCGCCCGCAACAGCATGATGAATGCATCCCATATGGAAGAGGTGCCTTCACTTGCCATCGAGGCTACGTTTCACTATGGCCGGCTCAGTGCAGAAGCTGGGGACGATGTGGAAGCTATTCGGGTACTCCAGACTATACCGACCTCTGCACCGCAATATGCAGATGCACAGAATACACTTGCGGGTATCCTGACCAATACCAATGACTACAACCTTGCTATCGGGCAATTGGAAGCTATGAAATCCTTGTCCCCGGCATTAAAAGGAGCATATCAGAAAGTATGCCTCTACAGGGCAGAGCAATTATTCCAGGAAGGGAAAACTGCAGATGCCCTTGTGCTTTTTGATAAATCGCTGACCCAGCCGGTGGATAAGAGCATTGAGGCCAGGGCCTACTTCTGGAAAGGAGAAATCGCCCATTTCAGTGGTAACTATAACGAAAGTATTAAATGGTATAACCAGTATTTCTCCATATCCCCACCTTCCACAACGATGCCCCCAAACCAGGGAAAAGCTATCGCACAGTATAACCAGGGATACAACTATCTGCGCAATGCCAATTACACAGAAGCACAACAATTGTTTGAAGAGTCTGCACTGGCCTTGAGTTCAATAAAGGAAATCACCGATCCCGCATACCTTATCAGGAGCCAGGTATATCCGGATGTGATCCTGCGCGCAGGAGACTGTGCATTCAAGCGCAATCAATATGACAAGGCCAATTTCTATTATGACCAATCTATAGAGTCAGCCTATCCAGGAAATGATTATGCAGAATACCAGAAGGCCATCATCAAGGGTTTGCAGAAGCAACCCATGGAGAAAATCAGGCTCCTCGAAGCGTTGGTTAAAGATATTCCTCAATCAGTATGGGCAGATGATGCCCTTTTCCAGGCAGGCAATACCTATCAGGATGAAGGGCAAATCGCCAGGGCAATAGCTTCCTATGAACAATTAGTGAAACAGTACAAACAGCGTAGTCCCTTATTAATGCCTGCTATATTAAGGCTAGGACTTTTGTCTTATAACGGTGGACAGTTTGAAAGTTCACTGACATATTATAAGTCTGTATTTCAGTACAACCCGGATCCGGAGACTTCAAAAGAAGCGATAGCAGCTATTCAGGAAATCTATGTCAACGAATTGGAAAAACCTGATGCTTTTTTTGCTTTTGCCGAAACGATACCAGGTTATTCCGTTTCAGGCGCAGAGAAAGATTCCATCCTATATTCCGCTGCTGAGAATTTTTACGCACTGGGCCAGTATGATAAGGCAGCAGAATCCCTCCAGAAGTATATCACTGAATATCCAAAGGGATTGTATTCGCTGAAGGCCAGATATCTCCGGGCAGAATCGCTTTCCCTGATCAAGAGATATGATGATGCCTTGGTAGCATACGAGACCGTTATCGACCAGGGCCAGAGTAGTTATTATGCCACATCATTGTACAAGGCGGCACTCATAGCTTATAATCAAAAGGAGGACATGGCCCGGGCATATAAGCACTATGTCGCTTTTATTCCATTGGCAGATTCTGAAGAAAAGGCCTACCAGGCAACACTTGGAGCTTTGAGGTGTGCATACAAGCTTCAGGATGCTGAAGACGTCTATGCAATGTCCACTGCGGTTATCATCCATCCAAGGGCTACGGATGACATGCGGGCACTAGCCAATTACTATACGGCCAAAATGGCTTACCAGGAGGAGAAACTTGACAAGGCTTTGCCTGCCTTTAATGCGGTGATCAAGGTCAATAGCGCAGAACTCGCTGCCGAATCAAGATATTTTATTGCTTCCATTTATGAAAAGAAAGGGGAGCACGAAGTAGCTGCGAAGCTGGCAGAAGAATCAGCCAGGGCAAATGTTGGCTATCCGTTTTGGGTGGCGAAAT
>WBZX01000739.1_pt1 | contig 27955 bp, 19 predicted proteins | sample 5204211 | NCBI WGS metagenome assembly WBZX01 (sample SAMN12344362, study PRJNA552823) | activated sludge metagenome | biome: Activated sludge suspended growth; feature: Nitrification reactor; material: Wastewater; isolation source: activated sludge from nitrification reactor of wastewater... | reverse complement strand
ATATCCAATACCTGGCACCGCAGGATGTATTGTTAGTGATTCTCCTATACATCCCCTGATATCATGATCGTGTATTTCTCGTGGGGTGACCGTGAGTGTAAGCGTCACAATGCTATCACAACCATTCACGTTGATCAGGGTGTCCGTGTAACTACCCGTCGTAGCCAATTGCTGCATATCGAAAAGATATGTGTCACCATCACAAATGGTTTCTGCAAACTGGCTGCCTGAAAGCGGATAGAAATTAAGGTTTACTGTCAGAATACTATCGCAACCACTTGGGTCTGCACCCGGAATGATCACGTTGCCCGAAGGACGGTCCATATCAAACAACTCTCCGGAGACAACGAGACTTTCTCGCGCGCATAAGGTGGTGGCAATATCTCTCTTGGCGGTGATGGCAGTGACCAAGAGAGTGTCTTTGATTTCACATCCATCCTTTGTGATAATCACCCAATATGAGCCTGGGGCGCTGATGGTCCTGATGGGGTTTGAGGAATTGTTATCCCATCGATATGTAATCACTCCAGGTCCTGGTACTGACGCATTAATGGTGACCTGACCTTCATCATTACAAATAGAAACATCTTGTAACGGCAGATAATTGCCAAATACATCATTTAAGGTCACGTTGATGGTCACCGAAGTGGATGTGTTGAGTGCGGTATTAGTCACAGTAAGCGTGACTGGAAAAGTGCCCACACCTGTTGTTGGTGTCCAGACAGGATTAGGATCTGTACTAGTACTGTCCGGAAAAGTCCATAGGTAAGTGATGTCATCACCTGCTGTGGAGATGTTGTTGAACGTGACCATTTCGCAGTCGGTGGCAAAGGTAAAATCAGCTAATGGCTGATTGACATCTACCGGAATACAATCGGGATCTGTATTGTCTGCTGCAGTAACCGTTAACACAATCGTGCCGGTTACAGATTCATTATTGACTCTTTCGGGCAGGGCTATCTGTACATAATAATCTCCGGGGGAGAGGCATCGTTGGGTGATGATATTGCTTCCTATGGAGCTACAGGCAATCGGGGTGAGCGCGCCACAGGACCCTGAGAAAATACGATAGGACAACTGATCCATGTCCGCAAGCAAAAGGTTTTCGGTCAGCTCAAATGTGATATCCATCTCAGGGGCAGCATTTACGGTAACGCGAAACCAGGAGGTCTTCTGTGGAACCGGTTCATACAAGCATCCCATTCCCGGGACTGTCGACTCTCCATAATCAGTGCCGATCGTATGGCAATCAGGTATAACTGTTGCTGATACCGGAGTAAAGTTTGGTACTGTGAGGGGGATTGCATTTTTACAAAAATCACCCGGTGTTTCCGTCAGCTTCATGACCACCCTGTATGATTGAATGGTATCTATCGAGGATCCACAATGTCGTACTACCATATAATAGATACCTGGCTCTATGCAGCTTCTCAACCATGAATGGTTATCTGCCGCTACAAACTGTGCTGCGAGTTCCAATTGCTCTGTGAGTGGAGCCCCGGGTGAGTTTTCCCGCCATACAGAAATATCCCTTGGGTCTGTATGCCAGCCACTGAAACCTCCGGTTTTTTCCAACGCCGTGTAAAACTGGCCTTCATCGGAAACTTCAAATTTAAACCAGGCTGATTTGCCGGTTTCAAGACAAGGCAAGGTAGATGATGGGTCTGTGACATTAGGGGTGTAGCAGAGAAGCGAAAAATCTGTGCTCAGAAAAGTATTGCCGGTGGCCAGTGGTTGGTCAGAGTAGGGGGGCAAGGTCTCCACAAATCCATTGATAACATTTGCTGTGTTGCGCTCATCATAGTCAGCAATGAACGTTGGCCTTGGATCGTATTTGATAGATACCGAAATCGCCTGATTGGGATAGGCCGGTGGATTGGGTGAATCGTCTGCATCAAAGCTGGCCACGATGTAATAACGGACACTATCACGAAGACATCCGCTCTTGGTAAAAATCACTTGAGCCAGATCGGCATCACAGAACATATTTACATTCTCTCTGATCAGTTTCAATCCAGGCAAAATGGTATCCTGTGGAGTGGTGAGATGAGCCTGCAGACTTGACCAGGGAATGCTTGCATCTGCTTCGCTCTCATACACGGCGATGAGGGGCTGCCTGCTGACACCACTCAATACCTGAGTTTGCAGGGTGCATATACCTGATCCTGAAAGCTCAAATGTATACCATAGGTTACGCCAGGGTTGTGAAAAAGGCGTCGACGGCTGACCGTTTAAAAACTGTGGTTTGGGCACTCCTGGTGGCTGGCCATAGATCAGCGGATTTAATTGCAGTGCACAACGTGTTTCTGTCGGATCATTTGCTGTAGCACCGGTGGTGCAATAGAATTTGTCGCGGCTTGGAGCCTGGTTGGGAATCGGGTTGACATCACCCAATCTTCCGTTCACAAACACATTGGTGCGTGGTATCTGATCAAAATCATACGCATTCCATACATGATCAAATCTGGATTGGTCAGCTTCATCCACATAGATAGCAGGTCCAATGGAGGCTCCTTCGTGGGTGTCGTTTGCCATAATGGCAATTGTATATTTTCCCGGCGGCAGGTCGCAAATCTGCCTGTAATACACACCGGCACTCAGGCACTGATACACTGGAGGGACCGTTAACAGGAGTTCCGGTTGCGCGTTGACATCAAATGGAAATACTTCTGTGTAAAAAGTTGGATCCAGGTTCCTGATCTGGACAAAGGATGGCTTGGTGATTTCGAAAACATAAAAAGAGACACGATTGTATCCGGCGGCACACGGTAAAAGACTGTCCGCAATAAATGGTGTGTCCGGGAGGCAAAAAGTATCTCGTGGAAATTGATAAATATTCCATGTGTTTATATTTGGATTGGCCAGGGTTGGCGTAGTCCAGTCCGTTGTTCCTGCCTGATATGCTATTGCAGGTCGGTTATAGTTTGGTATGATTGGGGGTTCGAGCGTAAGGATGATTCGGGTTGTTTTGCCTACATCTCGCGGATCACCCTGATATTCCGGTATGTTGCTGACATCAGGATTCCACGCCCTGTTGTCTGTGTAGTTTGGTCCTTCACCATAAGAGACGATTGTATACCACCCGGCTGGCAGGGGATTGCATGGATCATACAATTGCACATAGGATATCGCACAACTCCCGATCAGCACGAGGTTGGCTGCCGGATCTGATGCCTGACCGCTAAACAAACTGATGACGCTATTGGCGTTTCCGGTTTCTGTAATCGTCACTAATGCCGCTACAGGAAGATAGAACTCCCGGAAGACTAATTTTTTTCGCCTGCCACACAGGGGCATATTGCCGATATTATCCTCACATGAAAATACATCTGGTCCGCTCGCATAGGATGCCGGAAGATTGGTGCCAACATTGATTAATTCTGCATTGGGGCGACTGTCGTGGATAGTTTTATGAACATTGAATATGAACCCCAGGCTATCGCCCATTCCAACATGATCTTCATTGCCAAGGCTGGCCAGGGTATAGGTTCCTGGTGTTACGCAAACACAAAATCTATCTATCCCGGCCGGCAAAAAGGTATTGTCATCCTGGTCAATGCAAAATCCGGGATAATCAACCAATCCGGGGATAATCTCGCCTGCTGCATGTGTACCGGCAGCCGTAGCGAGTTGGTTGGCATCACCCTCCATAAACGAATAGACGATCTTTCCCTGGTTGGTGGTGTCCGTACGCAGCCGGGTGATAGTGAGCAGGCCTGCGTCTTCCAAACCATCAGCGTTGGCATCACCGATGACTGCCTCGCGATAGATTGCCTTCACCACATTGGGACAAGATACATTGTCAGGAATGACCGTGTTTTCACAAATGAAGACTGCGGGCACAGAGGCATTGGGCACGTTTTCCTGCAATGCGTTCATACCATTGATGGCATTAACATTGCCCGGCGCATCCAGTCTGAACAACCCAATGGAGGGGAGCGCAAAAACAGTAAAATCCATGGTGAATGAAGTGCCGAGACAGCCGTAGGTCCACGATTCATCAAAACCACCCATCTGTGTATTCGGATCACTTGAACTGGACAATACCTGAATAGCATAATCGCCTGGCGGCATACATTTATATTCAAATTTTCGTCCTGAAAATTCAAAAAGCATCTCCGTCACCGGGCTTGGTGAGGGACATGTATTTCCTATGGTTGAACTAAAAATCCTCGTTTGAAAATCCCCCCACAATACATTGGAGTTGATTTCGAACGCTACATGGGCATCTTCGGTGATGGTGAAGGTGGCCCAGGTGGCCAGGTCAAATCTCCGTTGATTGATCCCAGTGCCGATTACTACAGTGCCTGAATTCGGATTTGCCGGTGGGCAAACATTGTCGATGATAAATGAAGAGCAATCGTAACGATCTGTCCAGACAGTGGTAGTCCCCGCAACACTTTCCGGCAATGCCCCGAGTTGATTTGATGCCAATACCGGTGGTTGCACAGGCATGGGCCATCCGGTAGCGGATACACCTCGTTGTTGTGCGCTGAGGTTTATCTGGCGGTTAAAATCCTTATCAAATAGTAGGGAGAGGCTGTATGTGGTATTCGGTTTGAGCAAACAAGGAAGTTCGATATGACGGGTATGATTGTCACGGATTGCCATTCCACAATCAATCACGGGTAGCGATCCCGCTGGGGTGGCGCGGACATTCCCTTCCAAAATCCGATATCCTGCATCTTCGCTATTGGATCCTATGCCAAAATAGAATATCAGCAGGTCCACTGAACTGCCTGTAGTAAATACATACCAGGAGCTTTGCAGAAAGTCTGCTCTGTTGGCAACCGGAAGGCAACTGTTTTCACCTGGCTCATCCAGACTCTGGCATTCTATATCATGGTTGCCTGTAGATACCTGAGCCTGCGTGAGCGGATTTCCTGAGTTGAACTCATACGCATCCGCAGGACAGTCATATAGTGAGGTGCTTGAGCTTGGACATGACAGTGTCAGAATAATAAATACAGAAGCGATGCTATTGGCCGGTCCTGTAACCTGTACACGATATAATCCGACCTTAGAACATGAGTTGGTGATATCCCCACCTCCATTGGCCAATAGTGTTCCGGTAAGGAAATTGGACTGTGGCAGGCAGTTGGTTGGTTCATAGACCGTCACAGCTACATTATCCAGGTTGCTGCCACCCATATTTACACTCAGGCTTCGATGTGTCGGTACCGCAAATTCATACCATACTGATCGTGTGTGGCCGGATTCGGCAAAATACTCTCCTGCCTGTGCCGTTGCCATGGAGAGATCTGATGTCGCTGATGTGAACGTTCCATAATCAAACCCCAGGCCACTGATGGGGATCGATATAGCATTGGCACAGTTGTCATTGGTGGGTGGGGGGGCAACCATTGCGGCATACACGGATGGCTGACAGACTATGCTACTGAGTAACATCAGAAATCTGTAAAAAGTAACTTTGGCGTTGGCCATAAGGGTCAGCTAGGTGATATAGAATGTGGAAATCTGCGTTAACACATCTCTAAAGTTATAAATTGGTATCGGTAGTAGTATCTGTACGCTCAACAAGTATCCTTAACAAAATAGAAAAAGTAAGCTAATTGTCATAAAGATGGTCCTTTTCCGCCCTCCCGGCTTCTGCTCATCTGATGACATCAGAATATTTTATATATCAAATCAAGATTATTGGAAAACGGGTTTGTTGTATTGGCTACTAACTTTCCTTATAGCCTGATTTTCATTCTTCCACATTCCCAATTCACCCTTCGCTCTTTACCCATCACTCTTCATTTTTCGCTCTTCACTTTTCTCTCTTCACTTTTCACTACTTTTGCCATCCTTTTGGTCCCGTAGTACAATGGATAGTATGTAGGTTTCCGGAACCTAAGATACAGGTTCGATCCCTGTCGGGACTACAATCTTTAAAGGTAAAGGGAAGACTCGCGTCTTCCTTTTTTTGTTGCTCCCGGACCCTCGCACCAAAGGGGTCCCAATGATAAAAGGCATTGCTGGAAATGATTTTAGTCGGCTCCCTGCCTTGGTGAATGTCTTATCTTGTCGGCAGATTCTAATCCTGGCCAATCATCTATTATGAAAATAACCTCCAATTTTGACAGTGGCAATATTGAGTTCGTCAGTCTCGATGCCAAAAAGAATGCCATAAGGCTGAAAATCCGGAAGGATACCAACTCTGATTTCTTCCAATGGTTTCATTTCCGGCTTACCGGTGCGGAAGGCAGGCGTTGCAAACTTTCAATCATCAATGCCGGCAAGTCCTCCTATCCCGGAGGATGGAAAAACTACCAGGCATGCGCCTCCTACGACCGTGATGAATGGTTCAGGGTACCAACTACATTCCGCAATGGGGTGTTGACCATTGACTTTCAACCTGAATTTAATTCCGTCTATTTTGCCTATTTCGCACCCTATTCGTACGAACGCCATCTTGACCTGATCCATGAGACCCAGTTGTTTGACGATGTCAACATGGAAGTCATCGGTAAGACCTGGGAGGGCCGTGATATTGAAATGCTCACTATTGGCAAGCCAAGAAAAAACAAGAAGATCATCTGGGTCATCGCACGCCAACATCCTGGTGAAAGCATGGCGGAGTGGTTTATCGAAGGCATGCTGAGCCGGCTGCTCGATCCTGATGATCCCGTATCCCGCATGCTTCTGAAGGAGGCTGTGTTCCACGTCGTGCCCAATATGAATATCGATGGCTCGATTGCCGGTAACCTGCGCTCAAGTGCTTCCGGCGCCAACCTAAACAGGGAGTGGCAACGCCCTAGCAAGAAGTATAGCCCTGAAGTGTACTATGTGCGCAACAAAATGGATGAAACCGGGATGAACCTTATCCTGGATATACATGGGGATGAAGAACTTCCTTACAATTTTATTGCTGCTTCGGAAGGTATTCCAAGCTACGATGCATACCTGGCTGGCATGGAGAGAAAATTTATCGATCACTGGATGGATACCTGGCCTGATTTCCAGGATACACACAAGTATCCACTCGACCATTTTGGTGAGGCCAATATGACCCTGTGCAGCAATGCCCTGGCCCATCGCTTCGGATGCCTGGCCTTCACCATCGAAATGCCTTTCAAAGACAATGCGGATATGCCGGACAGAATCTATGGATGGTCTGACGAACGCTCACGATTGCTCGGCGGATCTGTACTCAATCCAGTGCTGAATGTGTTGAGCGAATTGCGCTAGAATAAAAAAAGAAGTAGAGATGCATTAAAAAAAGTAGAGACGCGATTAATCGCGTCTCTACTTTTTTTATGCGTGCCTACTTCTCAGTAGAGAGCACCATCTTTAAGTTCAGCTTGGCTGCAATCGACATGACATCGACCAGGTCCTGGACGGTGAGTGATTTGGCTATGCGGAGTACCACAGTAGGATCTTCATTTCTTTTGACCGCGTCCGCCAATGCGCCTTCCAGCATGCCTGCGGGGATTTCATTAGCATTGACGTAGTATTTCAGGTCTTCGGTAACCGTGAGCGTCAATGGCTGCTTGGCCATCTGGCTGGTGGTATCTGATTTGGGCAGGAGGATCTTGATGATGTTGGCATTTGACATCGTAGCGATGATCAGAAAGAACAACAACAGGAAGAACATGATGTCGTTCATAGCCGACATTGCGTCTTCATCATGGAAAGGCCTCCTTTTGCGGATCTCCATCATATTATCTTACCGGTTTTTGAAGGCCCTTGATAAACTCAAGTACTTCCTTTTGGAGGTGTAATGAGAAATTGTCAATCTTGGTCAGCAGGTAATTGTATCCCATAAATGCAACAACCCCTACCACAAGACCTGTGGCTGATGAAATCATCTTCTGATACAGACCAGCAGAGATCGTGCCTATGGAGATATCAGCAGTCTGGGAGATATTGTAGAAAATCATGATAACCCCGAGAATCGTCCCGATAAATCCAAGACGCGGAGCAATACCCGATACCATCGCGATATAGCCCATCTTACTTTCCATTTCACTCATCTCGATATTGGACTGTACCGTGAGCGCTTTTTCAATGTATTCGATTGGCTTGCCGATCTGGGATACCCCCGCCTTGACAACATTGCCCAACGAACTATTGGCCTGGTCGCAAAGCAGGTTGGCAGAATCAAACTGGCCGAGACTTACTTTGTCCAGTACACTGTTGACCAGATTATGATCAATCTTTGACCGTTCACGAATAAAGAGATACTTACTGATGATAAATGCAATCGAAATCAGCGAGAGGATGATCAAAGGGATCATCACCACCCCTCCTTTAAAAAGAATATCTATCAAACGGATGCTCTCTTCAACGGGTACGGCATTTGGGTCAGCGACGGCAGATGTGGCCTGCAAGAAAAATCCTATCATGTTTTGTTATTTGATGTTTTTAGTTGGTATCACAGTAGTACACTACAAAGGAAAGAAATTTTATATGAATAATACAAATTATGTTTAATTTGTTGAAATTCAGTGGTATTTGGTGATAAAAGGGGGGTTGTGACCAAAATCTAACTGCACCTGCAATCAATAACGTACCAAAATTGCCGGTTCGTATACTCTGCTGAAAAACAACCGATATGGCAGTATTTCAGGTGTGGGCTAAAGCCCCAAACCCGATTCCATGATACCACGGCTTAAAAGCCATGGCAATTAATGTATCCGTAATAGCTATCCGCCCCTCTCTGCTGCATCTATGTCTTAAGCACCTCTCTTTTCATTTTTCATTTTTCATTCTTCATTTAATGACTTGCATTCCTATCGCACAATGCAGGCATCGCTTCATATCACAATAGTTTTTCTTCAGGTACAACATGGCCTGTGTCTGTCCGGCATCCCTGACGATCCAGCCGCAATCCCTCCATCCATTGATTATCGCATTCTTCTCGGCAGGCAGCTCCCCGAGCAGTCGTAGTGCATGTTCCTTTAACACTGGCTTGCCCTGATGTTTTCCATAGATAAACATCAACGGGGCCACAACATTGACCACCAATGTGATTGCCGTACCTCTGCCCAGGTGCTTTTCGATAACAGGGGTAGTGGCCGCAAAATGATAGTGCGTGTTCCAGAACTCATGAGCTGCGGTCACCGAAAACCGCTTTATCCATTCATCTGCCGGTGCCTGGTTTTCTATATAAGACATCAGGTTGTCGTTGTGCAGGATCAGTGAGGCCAATTGCGTGATCCGTATTGTGGGAAAATGGGCAGGACGCATTCGCATAAACTTCCATTGCAGGGCAGGCATCGGACGCAGGTTGTACTTCCTGCGCATAAAATCCGCTTCTTTCTTCAGGTGGCGCGCATAGGAGACATTCATTTCCTTACCAAGCATCCCCGCCGCACCAAATAAAATGGCTTCGACCTGGTCCGCACGATCTCCATGTTTACGCAATAGGCTCAGGGATACCCGCAAAGCCAGCTCTTCCATCGCATCACTGTTAGCCGGAGCTCCCAGTTGCCTCGACAGCAAGACAAAGAAGACCTGCTCCCAGTTATACCGGCACCTGTCCAGCAGCCTGAGGATATAATCCGATTTCTGTTCCAGCCGTTCCGCCATCAACCTTTCCAGCCATGATGTGCGCACAATTTCCGGTACACTCATCAAGGCAGAGGCACAAGGCACCCACTCCTGGCTATTCATGAGGTGACGATATCGATCCAGCAATGTGTGATCAACCCTGTTGGCAAGTTCAAGGCAAGGAATCCGATGACCATCTGCGGTCACCGCCGGCTGGTCCTCTTCCCACACCACATGGAGTATGACATTGTTGTAGTGCGTGTCCTGCTCATGCATGTGCAGGAACCACGCAGAACTCCTGATATGAATTTCCACATGCCCCGCCCATAGCTGATCTCCGATACGTATCCTCGATTGCAGAAAATCAGGCCCCTGATCCTGGTTTGGGATGCCACAGTGCACGATCTCTATCGGTTCACCTACGGTCGTGGTAAGTGCCGAATGATCAAATAACCGCCTGTGCCAGATAAAGTGTAATAACTGCTCTTCCATTAATCCTTCCGGAGAAGGACATCAAAACGCATGGGAAATTCGTTTTTCTCATCCGCCTCAAATCGCTGAGACGAGACAATATCCCATTCGTTCATATCGATCTCCGGAAAGTAAGTGTCTCCAGCGACCTCAGTTATTACCTCTGTGAGATAAATTTTATCTAAAAGATGCATGGATTGCCGGTAAATCTCTCCTCCGCCTATGATAAAGGCTTCTTCCTCATCCGCATCCTGGGCATAGCTCAGTGCCTCTTCAATAGAGTGCATCACGATAGCAGAGGAGGTGATGAAAAAGGGATCACGGGTCAGGACGATATTGACCCTCCCCCTCAACGGACGGTAATCCAGGGAGGCAAAGTTGTTGCGCCCCATGATGATGTGATGTCCCAGGGTGGTCTCCTTAAAGAATTTCATATCCCTGGGCTGATGCCACGGCAACCTCAGGTCAATACCGATGACCCTGTTACTACTCATGGCTGCTATGGCGCTAATGATCATGTTTAATTGTTCTATACTAATACCAGGAAATGCTGAGGCTAAGTAAAAATATATAATACCATTTACCTAACACGCAATTGTTAATCCATACCACCATCGCCCACGCTTCTGCCCAACCTTCGCCTTCGCCTTACTTCAGCTTTTCACCTTGTGGATGATATCCGCTTCCAGCATCTTGGTCTCCAGTGCCTTGCGTCCCTCGCTGATTTCTCCTTTCAGATATTTCTCGATCATGAGACCCGCCACCGGTGTTGCAAAACTCCCTCCCCAGCCTGCGTTTTCAATATAGACCGCTATCGCTATTTTCGGTTGGTCCCTTGGAGCAAAACCGAAAAAGACGGAGTGATCTTCTCCATGCGGATTCTCTGAAGTACCTGTTTTTCCACACACCTCAATATCCGGGATATGGGCCAGTGTCGCAGTGCCGCCCCTTACCGCACCGCTCATCCCCTCGATGACAGGTTCAAAATATCTGTAGTCTATACCCACACGGCGCCTTGGATAAAACTCAGGCTTGGGCGCTTTACCCGGAGGTACACGCGCCTTAAGCAGGTGCGGATCTGTGTAAGTTCCTTCATTGGCGATCACTGCGGCAGCATGCGCCATTTGAAGGGTAGTCAACTGCAACTCACCCTGCCCGATACCCATGGAAAGAATATATGGTGATCTCCATCTGCCGGCAGGGTATATCTGGTCAAAATACTCCGGTCCTGGCAGGTTGCCTGCTTTTTCACCCGGTACATCCAACCCGATTTTATGGCCCAGTCCAAACCCGGTCAGGTATTGGTTGAGCTGGCGCAGGCCTATCTCCGGGTGGGTATATCCTGCCTTATCTATTACTTCTTTGTATACCGTAAAAAAATACGTGTTACAGGAATAGGCAATAGCATCTGATACATTGTGTGGCGTAGGATGGTTGTGGCATCCTCTCTTTAATCCTCCGGAATAATAAGCACCCCCACAGTAAATGGTTCTGTCTTCTTCGAGTATTCCTTCCTGCATAGCCACCAGTGCAAGTAGCGGCTTGAAGATCGATCCGGGAGGATACATGGCCATCACCGACCGGTCAAACAACGGCTTCAGGGTGTCGGACTGTAATTTATTAAACGCCTCTCCCCGAGATCTTGAAATAGAAAGCTCGTTAGGGTCATAGCCCGGTGAGCTGACCATGGCCAGGATCTCCCCTGTGGAAGGTTCAATAGCCACGATACTGCCTCTTTTGTTCTGCAACAATTGCTGGCCATACTCCTGCAGGACATGATCAAGGGTGAGGATCAGATTGTCCCCTGAGATGGCGAGTGAATCATGGCGGCCACCATCGAGACTCTCTATCTCTCGCCCCAGATTGTCTTTGAGTACATATGATGCTCCTTTTGCCCCTCGCAGCACAGGTTCGTAGAGATTTTCAATTCCGGTAGATCCACAAAAATCGCCCAGCGCATAGAGCCCATCGGATTCATCAATTTTCTTCTGGTCTACCTCTGACATATAACCCAGGATGTGTGCACTATGGTTTTCAAAATATCCCCTTGCACTTCTGAGTTCCCCATAGAATCCGGGAAAGAGATACAGGTACTCCTGGATATATTGAAACTTGCTGGCCGGTATGTGTTCCATAAAATCAAATGGAATCGATTTGGAATATCGCAGGGATTTCCAATCCTTTTCCATTCTTACCTTATAGTCGGCCTTATCGATTTCCAATAGCTTACAGAGCAGGTTGGTGTCGATATCTTTGGGCACCTGGTTATAGATCACCTTGAGGTCATACACGGGGATGTTGTGCACCATCAGGTGTTCGCTCCGATCCAGGATGAGCCCCCTGCCAGGATAAAGTGTACGCCTGACAAGCGTTGTCCGGTCAGCCCGTTGGCCATAGGTAGGGTCAATCAACTGTAACCAGCCTGTCTGGAAGATTAGTGCGACTGCAGCAAATATGATCACCCGCTGTATCCAGCGCGTCCTTCCCGTCTGACGTACCTCTTCCATCATGTGCGTGGATTGAATAGCAGATGATAGCCCATCACCACAATCATAGATAGTACAAGGGTGATCAGCGTCTTTAAAAGGATCTGGCCAATATATACAAAGGTGAATATCTCAACTGTGAAATACAAAAACGTATGAATGAGAAGGGCAAATGAGGTGTAAGTGAGCACCCAGTTGAGCCCCATAGAAAAAATAGTCGGGCTCATGGAAAGCTGATATCCCCCACGGGGTTCAAGGTATGCCAGGAGAAGCCCCCTCGCGTAAGCTGTTGCTGTCAGTGCAAAAGCATGTACTCCGATCGTGTCGTAAAACATATCAATAGTCAGCCCCAGTATGAATCCTATCAATATGGCATAGTGCCTTGACAGCCTGAAGGGCAGTAGTAAAACGATCACCGGGTAGATAAAAATATCTCCATACTGCCATAGCCAGGAACTGCTCAGCCCGACACGTTTCAGTACCAGGACCTGCAAGAGCAGCATCAGGAGTGCGCGGATGATATGCCTTATAGGTATGGTGTTCATTCTATGGTTAGCCCCTTGTCTGTAAACTCTACAATATACACCCTGTCGAGCGTGGCGATATCCTCATGCAGCTTGACCTCGACCGTGTAGTAATTGCTCCCTCCTTCTGTCCAGAACCGTTCGACGGTACCTATAAAGATCCCTTTCGGAAACTTAAAAGAAAACCCGCTGGTGACGATCGTGTCCCCGAGGAGAATATCCGCCTGCCTGGGTATGGCTTCAAGTACCATGTGTCCCGGATCAACTTCTTTCCAAACCAGCGAACCAAAGTAATCATTGCGCTTGATGGAGGCGCTGATGCGGGCAGCGCTGTTGAGCACTGAAATGGCCGTGGCATATTGTTCACCTACTTCGTCGATGATACCGGCAATACCGTGCATGCTGATCACGCCCATACCGGGACGTATGCCATCCTTGGATCCACGATCTATAGTAAAATGATTGTTGCGCTGGTTGATCGAATTGCTGATGACTTGTGCGTCTATGATCTTAAAGGGCTCGAGGATACAGCTGTCCAGTGGTTTGTCGGCCGGGATCAGTCTTTGCAGGCTTCTTTCGAGGTTAAATATTTTTTCCTTCAACCGTGCGTTTTGACCTGCCAGGCTGTCTGCGGTTTGTTGAAGGTGGTTGTACTGTATGGCATCATCTGCAACCTTATACAGCTTTCCGACAAACTTTGAAGAGGAGTGGGCAAAAATGGACTGTTGGTTTTCATTATACCTGACCACGAGCAGCAGCGCCACTACTTCGAGTAGCAGGAACAGCAGAAAGGCAGAGTACCTGATGACAAACTGAAGAAGATTGTTCATTGTATCAGGACGAAGATATGTCTAAGGAAAGACTTTGGCGATTCCTGTTATACGCGCTTCCTGTCGATCAGGAAAGAAAACCGGTCAGTATTCTTAAGCGCAATGCCCGTACCACGTACCACTGCCCTCAGTGGCTCATCGGCGATGTGAACCGGAAGCTTGGTGATCCTGGAGATCCGTTTGTCAAGACCTCTAAGTAAAGCTCCTCCTCCTGTCAGGTAAAGTCCGGTTTTGTAGATATCCGAGGCCAATTCAGGTGGCGTGTTTTCCAGCGCTTTCAGGATGGCTTCTTCAATCGCGTTGACAGACTCATCAAGTGCCTCGGCCACCTCTGCATAATTGATGGTGATCTGCCTCGGAATGCCGGTGATCAGGTCTCGTCCGCTGACTGAAAAATCAGCTGGTGGATTTTCAAGTTGTTTAAGGGCAGATCCAACATTTATTTTGATCTGTTCAGCGGTACGCTCGCCGATCAGGATATTCTGGTTGCGCTTGAGATAGTCTACGATATTTTGGGTAAACTCATCACCTGCCGTACGTATGCTCTGGTCGGTCACAATACCGGAAAGGGCGATCACCGCAATTTCTGTGGTACCACCGCCGATGTCAATGATCATGTTGCCCACGGGCTCTTCCACGTCCAGACCGATGCCCAGGGCTGCTGCCATTGGTTCAAAGATGAGGAAGGTCTCTTTGGAATCAACGTGATCTGCTGAATCAAACACTGCCCTCTTTTCTACTTCGGTAATCCCGCTGGGGATACAAACCACCATCTTAAGGTGGGTAAAAAATCTTCTCTTGGTGCCGATCATATTGATCATGCCCTCGATCATATTTTCCGCAGCCTGGAAGTCCGCGATCACACCGTCCTTGAGTGGCCGGATGGTTTTGATAAACTGGTGGGTCTTTTCATGCATCTGCATGGCCCGGGTTCCTACTGCAATAGTCTGGCCGGTCCGTGTATCAATAGCGATGATAGATGGCTCATCGATGACAATGTTTCCGTCCTGGATGATCAGCGTGTTGGCTGTCCCCAGATCTATGGCAATTTCCTGTACAAAAAGACTGAATAATTTCATGACCCTAAATGACTTGGCCTGTCCGGCTATTCGTGCTCAAAAGGCAATTAAATTAAAGATGTTTTTCTTCCCCTGGTGCCGGTTATTTCGCATGGGTCGATTCCGCGCTTTTTCTAAAAGGGATACAAAGAAACCGTTTTTTCTAAAATAAAGGAAATTTCAGGCCTTTATTAATCAAATGAGGCCAGGAAAGGGCTATTTTACAACAATAGTGACCCATTCGGAAGGATCAAGGTACTTAGCGGCGAGTTCTTTCAATTGGTTCGGCGTGATCTGCTGGATCGTATCAACCATTGCCGCAAAAGCGGAATCCTCCAGGTGTTCAATTTTAAGGGATTTAATCAAATCCATGGTTGAAAACGGGCCATCAATCTGGGTCATGAGGTGCCCCATCAGGTAGTTGCGTGCCATATCCAGCTCTTCCTCCTCGATCAGCTCCTGCTGAAGCCTGAGCATCTCCTGGTGTATCGCCTCGATCACCCTGGCTGTATTGTCAGTAGCCGTTTCAGTACTAATATAAAAGCAGCCATCTGAAGCGAAGGAATCTACACTGGAATAAATGCCGTAAGTCAGCCCCTGGTTTTCTCTAATCTCCATCATCAACCTGCTGCCAAAATATCCACCAAGGATCGTATTGAGAACAAACAAGCCATTGAAATCCTGGTGGCTCTGGGGAAATAGCCTTCTTCCTATGCGGATAGCTGCCTGGTGTACCTGGGGACCATCGTATTCAAAATAGCCCGTTTTGCCATTAGGCGGCAAGGGTATAACCTCTTCAGAACCATTGGTGTGAACAGGATTCCAGGTTCCGATGGTCTCTCTGATCAGGTTAATCTCTTTATCGCCAAACGAACCCGAGACAAGGATCATCCCCTTTTGCGGGATGATGTGGCGGACATGGTGATTGATTAAGTCTTCAATCGTTATCGCCAGATAGTCCTCCGGAAATACATTTTTTCCATAAGGATGTGCCTGCCCAAAGATCGCCTCTGTGAGATGGCGATAGGCCAATACTTCATTCTTCTTAAGGTCAATTTTGAGCCGCTCTACCTTGTTGTCAGCATAGACCTTCAGTTCGCCCGGATCAAAGGCCGGAGCATTGATCACGTCCCTGACCACTCCGATCAAGTCGGGGAAAAACCGGGTCAGGGTGAGCAGTCGGACCCTTGCAGTGTCCACGCCTCCTCTGGTAAACAGTGTCGCCCCCATAGACTCTATCTTTTCTGCCAATGCTGCTGAATTCATGCTTCGGGTGCCTTCGGACATCAGGCCGGCCATAAATTCAGCCACCCCTGATTTCTTTTCATACGTCGCGCCTGCCCCGAAGACAATCTCCATTCGCATGACCGGTTCTGATCCACCTCGCAGCATAAAGAGTACCATCCCATTGTCCAGCCTGGTGGATTCATAGACTGGGAGTGGAAGTTCTTTGATGACCTGGATGGGGGGTGCTACATTGGATGATGGCATGGGGGCAAAGGTAATCACAAAGGGACCTATCACACTATTTCACTACTTAGGGTCCGAAAGCGATCATAATTAACCTGACAACGTTAACTTTGCTGTTTCTGGACATCCCCTTCGGGAAAGCTTCAGATCAGCTTCTAAACAAATCAGTACATGGAATTTAAAGTCTCATCAGGTGAATTACTGAAACATCTCAATGTGGTGTCCGGCGCCATTCATACCAACCCTGTGCTTGCGATCACCGAGGATTTCCTCGTGGATATCAGGAAAGGGACGATGACCATTACCGCAACCAATCTGGAGACCAGTATTTCTACCCGGATGGAGGTGGAAAGCAAGCAGAACGGTTCTGTGGCGATCCCCGCTAAAATCCTCCTGGAAACCCTCAAGGCACTCCCCAACCAGGTGGTAACCTTTGATGCTGACCTCGAGCAAAGGTCTCTGGTGCTGACCACAGAGACTGGTATGTACAAGATGGCCGTAGATCCACCAGATGATTTTCCGGTACTCCCTACCTCGACAGATGCCGAAATCATGATTCCGGTGGAAAGGCTCCTGAGTGGAATCAACTACACCATATTCGCAACGACCTCAGATGAAATGCGCCCTGCCATGACTGGTGTCAATATAGTCGTGGATTTCAACAAAATCAGTTTTGTCGCATCGGATGGTCACAAACTGGTACGTTATCATGCACTCGGCACGTCGACTGAGCAAACAGGTTCCTTTGTCATCCCTAAAAAGGCGCTGTCCCTACTCAAGGGTGCAACACCTTCAGAAGGTAATGTCTATCTCAAATACAACAAGTCACATGCTTTCTTCCGGTTTGAAGATACTGAGGTCATCTGCCGCCTGATCAACCAGGCGTATCCTGACTTTAATGCAGTCATTCCTGTCAACAACAAAAATGTCCTCTATGTCAGCCGCACACACCTCCTTGGTGCCCTGCGCCGTATCAATATTTTTGCCAACCGCACGACCAACCAGGTTTTCTTTGGCCTTGCAGACAACAGCCTGACAATTACGACCAAAGACCTTGATTTTTCTAATGAAGCCAGCGAACAACTGAGTTGTGAATATGAAGGAGATCCCATGGATATCGCCTTCAATGCCCGCTTCTTTATCGAATTGCTAAACGCTCTTGGCCAGGAAGAAATCCACATGACCATGTCCGTACCGAGCAAGCCAGTCCTTATCTATCCTGATGAGCAGCTGGATAACGAAGAGGTCATGATGCTGATCATGCCGGTCATCATTTACTAAACATAAATTGAAGTCCCCTTTAGGGGATTTAGGGGCAAAATGATGCTGATCATGCCGGTCATCATCTACTAAAGACTTTAGACGCCAGACTCGCGTTGCATATGCCGGTCATCCCCTGTTCGGGGTAACAGAATGATTTTACACTTATACTGGGTGCACTAACAGGTGGATTTCATTTTGCACACAAAGTGCGTAAAATGAATACGAGCCTTGCGTCTGACGTCTGCGAGTCTGACGTCTGGCGTCTCTCTTCAATTGATAAGGTATCGGAAATGCACATTGGCTGTCCTGCCCAGCAACTCTGTCTGACTGGTGATATACAGTTCGCCTCCCCCATCTCTTGGTACTTTGCCGAGATGCTGCAGGTCACTGATGTTCTGGTGATTGGTGGCGTTGATCAGCGATACACCTATCAAGGCGGGTTGTTTGAATAGGTTAAAGGAATACTCCAACCCAAGATCTAAACTAAAATACGGTGGCAGATAGCGCTGCACAGCTGTATAGTTTGCATTACCAATGCCGCCTCTTCCATCAAGGCGAACCAGGCTAAGGTATGGCGCTTCGCTCTTGTAAGTGATTAGTGTTGATGCTTTGAATTTTCCAAATGTATAGGCTCCGGATGCTTTTACCTGATGCCTGCGGTCTTCCTGCGGCGAAAAATATTCTCCATTGAATAACTGATCATATCGCTCTTCGATCTTGCCCAGTGTATACATGACAGATGCCTCCACCTTGTTCTTTTTGTAGAGCATAGTCATGTCCACTCCATACGCCCTGCCATCACCAATAAACAGTTGATAAAAATCATCATTGGACCCACCGCCATGATCTCCATGCGACGGGTCCGGATTTAACGGCCTGACTCGTGCAAGGCCCTCTGATTTTTTATAGTAGAGCTCTACATCAAGGCTCAACACAGGAGCATTGTACCCTGCTCCGATCATATACTTGTCAGAGCGTAACACAGGATATCCCTGTTCGGGTTGGCTGAGCACGAGGTAATTCAATTCTCTTCCATATCTGTCTTCAACGGTCAGCTCACGCACGGACTGGAGGTTTTTGGAGTAGGCGCTTCGGATGCTCACCTTTTCATCAAATGCATACAACAGGCGGATATTCGGCAATGCATACACCTTGCCTGTGCTCTGCAAGTGAGTCAATCGGCCGCCGGCTGCCCAATTCAGTTTTTTCCAAAGCACACTGTTGTATTCTCCATACAGACTGGCTTCAAGCTCCGTTTGAGATTGGGTGAGATATGGCTTGTTGTCTTCTTTCGCATTGAAATCAACCTGATGGTGATCCACCTCAAGTCCGGTAATCAGCGACGAATGTGTTCCGGTTTGGTTTTGGATATAGCCCTTCGCTCCGGTAGTGACCAGGTTGCTTTCCTGAAAACCCGAATCTGTCCGGGTGTCAATATCGCCATGCCTTTCTTCCTGAAATTCGTTGGTATAATTGACGCTTTTGTCAAATACGGATCGGAAAGTCACCAGGTGAAGCGTGGTCTTGTTGGTCAGTGCCGCATCAAAGCTGGCAGACAACCCCTGGTTTTTCCAGACATCACTACTGGTAAAACGCTGCTGTACCGTAACCGGCTCATGGTTCATAAACGAGGTTTCAAAATCTGACAGGGTGGTATTATCAAGATGATCCCGACTCTCAAAATAATGAAGGTTGATGTTGCTTGATTCACTGGTACGTAATACAAGTCCGAGATTAAAGTCATAAAAATCCGAAGTAGGCTGCTGGTAGGTGGACCACTCATTGTCATCTTTAAATTTTCCGGGCAGGCTGAAATTGGTGACTGTACTATCGCTCAGGTCTTCGGTGAGCATGGCCGTATGTGATATCCTTCCTCCCGCAGTCAGGTAAATCGCAGGTGAAAGCACAACTTCCGATGTGATGGCGGATTGTAACAGGTCTGTATCTAATATCAGTTTGGTGTCTGGTCGTTCCCGTTTGGACTGCACATGGATCATACCGTCAATACGGCCACCGTATTCCACCGGAAGATTGTTTTTATACACATCTACAGATGAAAAATAATGGCCGTTGAACGGACTGAAGATGTTGTAGAAATGATAGGGATCGTACACCGGGATATCATCCATGATGATCAGCGAATTTCCTGCCTCACTGCCACGAATCCGGATGCCCCGGTCAGACGAATAGTGCGTATAGGATGTGAGGCTGGTGATCAGTCGCTCTGCGTTCCACGACAACAACTCTTCCTCTGTGATAAACTTATATCCTTTTAGGTCTGTGGATTGAGAGGAATAATCTTGCGCCATCAGCCTGTATGGAACGACTACGATCACTTCCTCCAGGGGAAATTTATTGATTGTCATCTTTGCCTGAATACTGCCGTGGAGTGCCTGGGTTACCGGGATAATCAGGGGATTAAATCCGAGGTAGTTGATGATGAGATTGCCGGTGGTATCCCTTACCGGAAGGATAAACTGTCCCCGCTCATCTGTGTTACAGGCATTGTTTCCGTTTGAGGCGATGACCGTTGCAAAAGGCAATGGCTCTCCTGAGAGACCATCGGTGACGGTGCCAACCAGTACCGCGAGCATCTGGTGATCATCTGCAGGATCTTCACGACGCAACATCAATTTGTTGCCTTCAATGATCTGGTAGGTGATGCCTGAATGATTGAGCAGCCTGTATAATAGTTCCTGTATAGAAGTAATCTCCTTCCCGACATTGCGTATTGAGTCCAGTGTTGGTACCAACTCCGGGGCAATCGCCACATCTACCTTGTATTGACCGGATATCCTTGATATAAACGAGTCAAACCCCGCACCTTGCCCACAGACAAAAAACGGAGTAGCCATAAGGAAGAGTAAAATTCCGGTGCGGAATAATGGCATAGGTGATTATCGGGATATAGTAACTGTTTTTCCTTTGATAGATGATTTTAGGTGTAATGGCCAGGTTATGAGATATACCGCTGTATCAAGGTTGCCGGTTTCAAACAACCCGGTATACTTGATATCTTCCAGTCCTTTATCAAGTCGCACGTCAACAGCATACTGTCGTTCCAGCTCACCGAGCACTTCGGATAATGGCTGGTTTTCAAAATTGAATCTGCCGACCGTCCAATCAGGTGCATCGCTGATCGGAATAAACGTTTCAAGATTCAGGGTTGCATCGGTCTTGCCCTTGATACTTTGCTGACCGGTAGTCAATATCAACTGATCTTTCTTGTCGTTTTCCACTTTTACTTTTCCTGTATAACAGCTCACCTCAAAGCGCCCGTTTCTGGACAGCACATTGAAACTGGTGCCCATGACCGTCACACTACCTCCTTCCGTCTCTACAGTAAATTTGGTGCCTGGTATTACTTTAAAGAAGGCTTCTCCTTCCAATCGCAGGATACGATCCTGACCAAATGAGTTTTCCTTGTACATGATGCTGGATCCTGCATTGAGCGTCACTGCACTTTGTTCCGGGAGAAATACTTCTTTCTGCTCTCCTGCTCTTGCGATGATCCTCTCATGCGCCGTAAGGTGGTTGATCCACACCACCAGTGCAAAGGCTGCCGCCGCACTCATGGTCCAAATCATCAATTGTCTTACGTTGTTCCTCGCAGGCTTTTTTGATTCTACCTGTATACTCTCGTTGATTCTGGTCCAGAGGGCACTCTTTCCGGATTCGGTAATCTCTGATGCTCTTGCCGTATGGAGGGCCAATACAATACGCCGTGCTTCTTCAAGGATAGGCTGCCGCTCCTGGTGTCGTTGCATCCAGGATTTCCACTGTTCGTCATACTCCCCGTGCAACACCCAGCGGACAAAGTAATCTTCGCCGGCGAGGAGTGTGGAGGAATATGTAGAAAGCTTGTCTTCCATGGATGTTGCGATCCTATTGTGTAAATAATTCGTCCAGTAAATCCGTTCTTGTGGCTGTCGTATAATTGATATGGCACAATCCCGTACCGCTGGTCATGATGCTCACGCAATCTCCATGTGTATCTGAGTCATCAAGGTGTGGGCGGTTGATCGCACAATGACCAAGTTCATGAAACACCAGAAACTCACGCTCGAGGTCGTCTGCGGTTTCCCAGTAAAATTTATCTACGATCACCGTATTTGGCTCCTTGTCGGTGTGTACACACTGTCCTATGACATTTGGGGTGGTGATGATGCGTATGTCTCCGGATATCTTCAGGGCTTCGTAGTCGATGACCACATTGCGCAAAGCTGCTTCAGCCTCGAAGCGGTCAAAATATTGCTGCAACGGCTCATCTACCAGAAACTCCGATCCCTCATCCTTGGCACAAGAACCCATGACCAGCATAGAGGACATCAGTAAGAGTGCTGTTAAAATCCGATTTGTCATGTTTTAGCTTTCAGTTTATAGTTTAGCGGAGGCCCTGGTTGAAAATCGCCGGTCTGTCCTGACTGCCTTTAACTGTGCGCAATACAATTGGATAGAGGCTGTTTTTATACCCATGTACTCACATTAGCGCAATAAATATCAACAAGATCAGCGTCATTTCTTTTCGCAGTGCCGACAGGGCACGGGTGACCAGGTTCCTGGCCGACTGGTAATTGAGGCTCATGATCCGCGCAATATCCTCATAATCCAACTGTTGAATATACTTCATATGAATGATTTCACGCTGCCGGTCGCTGATCCTTCCCATCGCCCGTTCAAGCATTCGCTGCGTTTCCTCTTCAGCTTCTGATATCATCCACTGGGTTTCCGCATCGGCCGTCTGCTTATCATCTATATCTGCATCTTCTAACGGTGCGGTCTCCAGGATAGTTTTAGGGCCTTTATCAAAAATCCGTCGTCTCAGGGAAACCATAAGGTATGCCTTGCCCGAAGATGGCACAGTGAGTCCGCTTCTGTTGGCCCAAAAGGATAAAAACATGTCATGGATGGAATCCTTTACTTTGTCATCATCCCTGCACAAGATCATCCCATACTTGTACAAAGCATGGATGTGAAGGTTATACAACTCCTGCAGGGCGTTGATATCTCCAGACTTAAGGTTTTCCCAATGTTTTGTTTCCTCCATTCAGGATTTGCATTCGCTCCGGGGGGAATTCAGATGGTGTGTTCACTTCTTCTTCCCCCACAGGTAATTTGGATAACGACCCCGGTCTGATCTCGCGTATAACCGAACTGTCTGGTACTTTGCGATTCAGCTTGTTGTACAAAGATAGCAGAGATTCATTCCTTTGACCGCGAATCGCGGATAACGTTTAATACACGCTCATTCGTTTCGCTTATCGTGAGTTTATAAAGTGGCCGTGGCAATATTTAAACTTTGTTTTCACAGCGACGCACAGGCATCCCTGTTGCCACATATCAACCTTATTTACAATACATGACCTAAATATCCTGCTTTCCATACCATTCATCATGCCGGATCCGGGTCCTGGAGTTATCCGGTCGTATGATTTTAATACGTTCATTCTGAGAGCAGAAGGAATTATTTTTAGTTTCAGTGAGTACAATTACGCCCTCATCCCTTCTTATTGTTGAAATCGTAATTTAATCAACAAAACATTCAGAATCATGTACAGAACATTCATCAAATCATTTGGCATTGTAGCAGTGCTTGCCCTGGCCGGGTTTTTCACCGCCTGCCAGCAGGAAGACAACGCTATGACTGCAGACAACTTTGTGCTACAGTCTACTAAAGATATTGACTACCGGTCTGGTACCGGCAGAGCGGGTTGCTATGAGCTGGTTTTCCCGATTACCCTTCAGTTTGCGGACAGCACCACAGCTATTGTCAATAGCTATGACGAAATGAAACAAGCAATACGCGATTGGTTTGATGCCAATGGTGGTGGACCGGGTACTGGCGGAGGCCACGGAGGTCATCATGGCCATGGCGGCCCTGGTGGTTTAGGTCGTCCCCTCATTGTGATGCCTTTCCAGGTGATCAATGAAGCGGGTGAGATCATCACTATCGAAACCCCTGAACAGTTGGCAGAAATCCGCGCATTGTGCAATCCAGGCGGTGGTGACATGGATACTACCGGACATGGTGGTGGTCATGATACAATCGGACATGGTGGTGGTCACGGCGGACCAGGTAGTGGACCATGTTTCACCCCTAACTTCCCGTTGAGCGTAATGTTTCCTGATAGCTCAGTCGTGCTCATAAATGCACCTGAAGAATTGAAGGCCGCTATCATCGCATATCATCAGGCTAATCCGGGTCAGCATGTGCGTCCTGAGTTTGTGTTCCCGATCACAGTGACACTGGCAGACGGTACTGTTGTCACAGTCAACAGCCGTGATGAGCTACGTGCACTGAAAGAAGCCTGCAGAGGATAAGCATAACACCTTTTCTTAGATAAATAAAGGCCTTCGGTGACGAAGGCCTTTATTGTTTTTCATTGGCACTTGAAAACTAGCATGACCCCCTGAAACGTTCATGTACTTCCAGCACTATGATATATAGTCGCTTTACCCGATCTTTGATTTAACAGTATCGTACGAACACCTCCAGGACATGCAACTGATTTTTTGTCTATGGATTGCCTTGGCTGTCCCGCACGGGGATGTGCATGAGCAGATTAATGCCCTGACCAATTCTATTCAACAGTTTCCTGACAGCATATCCCTCTATCTCGATCGGGGTGAACTATATCTGCTTGATGAAAATACTTCCGCAGCCCGCTCCGATTTTTTCTTTTGTGTTCATTCCGGCCTTATCACTTCCCGGGCACTTATGGGGTTGAGCAAAACCATGGCGCCTCTTGGTCTCCGGGATAGTTCCCTTTATTTTGCTGACAGGGCACTTGAGTTGGATCCTTTGTATTATCCCGCACTCGAGTGGAAGGGTTCACTCCTGCTGTTGATGGAACGGTATTGTGAGTCCGCTGATGTCTATTCCAGGCTCATTTCCCTTGCCAGCCATCCATCGCCCGCTATATACATAGACGCCTCGCTTGCCGCACGGCAGTGTCCGGAAAGGTCGTCCAATGCTGATCAGTTCCTCCTTGATGGCATGGCACGACTGGGCCGCCTGCACGTCCTTGAGAAATCCCTTGTCAGCATCTATCTTGAAGAAAAGCGATACACAGAAGCTCTGCAGGTGCAGACCGAGATCATTGATCACTGGGCGGTCAAGACAAGACCTTACTATGATCGCGCTGAGATCTACTTGTTGTCAGGCAACAAACCTGCAGCCCTGGCGGACTTAAAAAATGCATTGCAATCCCTGGACAACCTGCCTGCCTACAAATCCGCAACACCTGCCATGCAAGAGATGAGAAGCAAAATTATTTTCCTGCTCAATCAAACCGGAAGCTGATGAGCAAATGGATGGTTCTCGGTTACTTTTTGTTTGCCCAGGTCAGCTACGGTCAGCTCATTCCTGTCAATAGTATCTGGAAGTATTATGACCAGGGCATGGCCCCTCCGGGCCAATCAAATCTGACATGGAAGGATCTGGCGTATGATGATTCATCGTGGGGATCCGGTGCTGCCGAACTCGGCTATGGAGATGGCGATGAAAGTACGGTCATCGACCCTTTAGCTATCACCGGATATTTCAGGTTTCTCTTTGTGGCGGATGATCCCGGCGATTTCGATTCACTCCATCTCGGCCTTACCTATGATGATGGCGCTATCGTCTACCTCAACGGTGTTGAGATATGGCGGGTCAATATGCCTTCTGGTCCGGTGATGTACAATACTCTGGCGACTTTCAATAGTCCCGAAAACGCACAAGCTTCCGTGCAAAAAGTAAATACCCTGGTGAGTGGACAAAACATACTTGCCGTCGAGGTCCATCAACATTCTGTCTACAGTACAGATCTGAGTTTCAATTTTACACTGAGCGGTGTTCCGGCTCCTGGCATTGTTTACCTCGTACGCGGCCCCTATCTGCAAAAAGCAAATGATACGAGCATGGTGTTGAGATGGAGAACAAATATTGCAACTCCTTCTATCGTTGATTTTGGCCTGTCGATGTCAACACTTGACCATACCGAAATGGATAACACGCCAAAAACCGAACACAGCCTTTTCATAGACTCCCTTACAGCGTCGACCATCTATTATTATCAACTCCGCAATACAACAGATACTCTTCTGTTTCCTTCATCTGAACTTTATTTCAAGACTTATCCGGGCGTGGGATCTGAAGTTCCGCTCACAGCATGGATACTTGGCGATTGTGGAACCGGCAACAATGATGCGCGCAATGTGCGGAATGCTTATTACAATTATATCGGCTCCCAGCATACAGATATGATGCTCTTCCTCGGGGACAATGCCTATAACAGCGGTACAGATGCCGAGTATCAGACCGCGTTGTTTCAAAACATGTATGAAGCTAAATTGAAGAATACAGTGGCATGGTCATGTCTTGGTAATCATGATGGCGTCTCTGCTAATTCAACTACGCAGTCCGGCCCATATTATGATATCTTTTCATTGCCTGCCAACGGGGAGTGTGGTGGAATATCTTCCGGTACTGAAGCGTATTATTCATTTGATTTTGGAGCAGTCCATTTTATAGTGCTGGATAGCTATGAAACGGATCGTAATGTGGGTGGGGTGATGTATCAATGGTGTGAAGATGATCTTCAAAACACACTCTCGCGATGGATCATCGTCTTCTATCACCATCCGGCTTACACCAAGGGGTCGCATGATTCGGACACAGAGGTGGCGCTGAAAGAAATGCGTGAGAATTTCCTGCCTTTATTTGAAGCTAATGGTGTTGATCTTGTGCTTTCAGGACACAGTCATTCGTACGAAAGAACATTCCTGTTGAATGGCCACTATGGGTTATCTCCCACCTTCAACGCCACAACGCATACCGTGGGCGTCTCTGGTGGTGGTTCCGGGCAACCGGAAAACAATGGGGCATACTACAAGGCACCTGTCGGGCCGGAAGCGGGCATTGGATCTGTCTATATCACGACAGGATCATCTGGTAAGACCAATGCTGCGCCATTGAATCATCCGGCCATGTATTATGATGCAGCTCAACTGGGCTCCTGTGTGCTTACAATACGTCTTGATACGCTGTCGATAAAATTTCTGCGGCAGACCGGAGTGGTGGATGATCATTTTACCTTGATCAAGGATGATGGATGTGTGCCCGGTGCTCCTTGTAATGATGGCAATCCTTGCACGATCAATGATGTGCTGGACAACAATTGCTATTGCAGAGGACAAACCCGCAGATATGTCTCCAATTCCAACGATAGTGGAGCCGGTTCGCTTCGTGAAGCTATCGCGCTTGCCTGTGAGGGGGATACTATTCTGTTTCAACCGGGAGTGACAGACACGATCAGGCTTGAAACACAGATTGATATTTCAAAAGATCTTATCATCGTCGGTTCGAATGCAATTGTCATCTCCGGGCAAAACACTACCCGATTGTTTTATGTGGCTTCAGGGAAGCAATTGACCCTGTCCAATCTCTCTTTGTTTGGTGGCAATGAATCGGTAGATGGTGGCGCGATACTCAATGATGGGATCCTTGCATTGGAGCATGTAACCTTTGTCCAAAACATGCAAGGATCCACACCAAAGGCCTGGACCAATCGGTCAGAGGTGCTGGTCAAACAGGGTGCTTCATTTTTACGCTTAGAATAGTTCTGGCTAGAACGCATTCACTATCGCAATGATATCATCACCGTACCTGGTGATCTTCTGGTCTCCGAGGCCTTTGATCTTGCTGAGGCCGAGCAGGTCGTGCGGCTTTTCCCTGGCGACCAGCATGAGCGTGGCGTTGTGGCACACCATAAATTCAGGGAGGTTGATTTCTGTCGCCCGGTCCTTACGCCAGAGCCTCAGCGCGGCGTAGATACTTCGTTCTGTTTCGTTAAGCTCTTCTTCGGTAATGGCGGGGGGGTGCTTTTCTGTTTCCTTTTTGTGCGCTCCATTGGAGTCCTCATAGAAAACAAGGATGGACCAGTAATCCGGGTTGCCGGGTACAAACTGCGTCGATGTCTTCTTTACGGATACGGAGTCCATAAAAGTGTTAATGGCCTGTTGGTCTGCAAGGGCGTTTTCGGGGGCCAGCCTCGTGTTGAAAAGTTTCAGGTTCATTGTTCAGAACTGTTGAAGGTGATAGAATAAGAAAACCAGATGTCCTTGTTGACATCCTCACCTTGTAGTGTCCTGAGGAGGGGGAAATGTTACCGGGGAATGGACAATTTTTTTTTTGAATTTATATTCAAAAAAATATTGCGCCCCTGTTTAGTTTTGGTGGGGGTTCTTTATTGCAGCTATATCTATGTTACTTATGTGTTTTTCTTGCAAATAATAATCGCAGCAATCACCCCGGGCACCCATCCTGCTATGGTGAGCAGGACGACCAACAGAATGGATCCACATCCTTTGTC
>WBZX01000738.1_pt1 | contig 27993 bp, 31 predicted proteins | sample 5204211 | NCBI WGS metagenome assembly WBZX01 (sample SAMN12344362, study PRJNA552823) | activated sludge metagenome | biome: Activated sludge suspended growth; feature: Nitrification reactor; material: Wastewater; isolation source: activated sludge from nitrification reactor of wastewater... | reverse complement strand
GTCAGTTCGTGCTCTTCGCCCTGATCGCCATTGGTTTTCTGGCGCGGCGCGCGGTTGGTCGAGGACTTGAAGTGGATGTTGCCGAGGCCGCCCTTGCCGCCTTTGGCGATCAGGACTTTCTTTTCGTTGACATCAAGGTCGGCCAGGATTTCGCCGGTGTTCAGGTCGGAGATGACGGTGCCGACGGGCATGCGCAGCACGATGTCGTCGCCGCCGGCGCCGTAGCAGTCGGCGCCACCGCCGTTTTCACCGCGCTTGCCGATGAATTTGCGGGTGTAGCGGTAGTCGACGAGGGTGTTGATGTTGCAGTCGGCGACCACGTAGATGCTGCCGCCACGGCCGCCATCGCCGCCGTTGGGGCCACCCATCGGGATGTATTTTTCGCGGCGGAAAGTTGCGGCGCCATTGCCGCCGTCACCGGCTTTTACATAAATCTTGGCTTCGTCGATGAACTTCATTTTTTTCCGCCTCTACATCCGGCCACCAGAAAATCTGATGGCATAAACTAAAAAGCCCCATCCAGCGGACGGGGCTTTTGCTTCCGCCAGGCCGATTTATTCGGCAGCCGGAACGATGGTCACCACGCGGCGCTTTTTCAAGCCCTTGATGGAGAACTGAATCACGCCGTCCTTGAGTGCGAACAGGGTGTGATCCTTGCCGCAGCCGACGTTGTCGCCCGGGTGGAATTCGGTGCCGCGCTGGCGAACAATGATGTTGCCAGCCAGGACGAATTGACCGCCGTAGCGCTTGACGCCCAGTCGTTGGGCTTGTGAGTCGCGGCCGTTACGTGAACTGCCGCCTGCTTTCTTGTGTGCCATTTATGAGCTCCTTGAACTTAAGCCGCGATCGCGTCGATGCGCAATTCGGTGTAGTTCTGACGATGGCCTTGATGCTTCTGGTAGTGCTTACGACGACGCATCTTGAAAATCTTGACCTTGTCGTGGCGGCCGTGGGAAATCACGGTGGCTTTGACGGTGGCGCCAGCAAGGAAGGGAGCGCCGATCTTTACCGACTCGCCTTCGCCTGCCATCAGGACCTGGTCGAGAGTAACTTCTGCGCCAACGTCTGCCGGTATCTGTTCTACTTTAAGTTTTAGACCGTTGGTAACGCGATACTGCTTACCGCCGGTTTTTATGACCGCATACATGGGTTGGACTCCGAAAATAAATCTAAAGGGTGCTACAAAGAACCGCGCATTATACGGAAATTCTCCGACAAGTCAAAGCCTTGTCGAAGGGGTGTGGTAAACTGCCGGTCTTTGAAAAAAGGAGTTCCCATGGCTGAAATCACCACCGCCTCCGGGCTGGTCTATGAAGATACCGTTGTCGGCGAAGGCGCCGAGGCCAAGGCCGGCCAGCAGGTTCGCGTGCATTACACGGGCTGGCTGACCAATGGCAGCAAGTTTGATTCGAGCAAGGACCGTAATGATCCGTTCGAGTTTTCGCTCGGCATGCGCCAGGTGATTGGCGGCTGGGACGAAGGCGTCCAGGGCATGAAGATCGGCGGCACGCGCAAGCTGACCATTCCGCCGCATCTCGGTTATGGCGCGCGCGGCGCGGGTGGCGTCATTCCGCCGAATGCAACGCTGGTTTTCGAGGTTGAACTCCTCGGTCTGCGATGAGCGGTTCTGGTCGGGATTCCCGTCCGAAGCGGCCGTCGACCGACGCCGTTTCCGACGACCCGTGGGCGAAATGGCGCAAGCCGGATGCCCCGGCGGCTGAAGCCGAGCCGAAAAAGGCGTTTCAGCGCGATGCAACGGTCAACCCGGAAAAAAGGCCAAAATCAAAATCCTTCGAGGCTGCTCCGGTGCGATCTGAGCGCGCCGAAGCGCCGGCTGAAGTGAACGACGAAGCGCCGGCCCTGCCGGAAGGCACGCTGGGCGTTCGTCGCTCCGCGACGCCTTCGCCGCGGGCGATCAACAAGAAGCCATTGCGTGGCGGTTCGTCGCTGCGCAAGCCGTCGGTGCCGAAGGCGGCGCCGGTTGCTCCGGCTGCACCGGCCGAGTGGAGCGTCAAGGCGGATCGCCCGGAACGTGCCGCCAGGCCGGGCCCCGCGCCCAAGGCGCCGGTGGTGCGTGATGGCCCGCCACCGGAAGGGGTGCGTCTTTCGAAAGTGATGTCGGAGCGCGGCATGTGTTCGCGGCGCGAGGCAGATTTGTGGATCGAGCGTGGCTGGGTCTTTGTCGATGGCGAGCGGGTCAGCGAACTCGGTTCGCGCATTGATCCGAACGCTGAAGTGTCAATTTCGAAAGAGGCCAAGTTTGATCAGGCCAAGCAGGTGACGGTGCTGCTCAACAAGCCGGTCGGCTATGTCTCGGGTCAGCCGGAGCCGGGCTTTACGCCGGCGATTACCTTGATCACGCCGGAGAATCAGGTGCGGCAGTCCGGCGATCCGGAGTTCAAGCCGTGGATGTTGCGCAGTCTGGCGCCGTCTGGCCGGCTGGATATCGATTCGACCGGCTTGCTGGTCCTGACGCAGGATGGCCGCGTGGCCAAGAAGCTGATTGGCGAAGACAGCCCGGTTGAGAAGGAATACCTGGTGCGCGTGGCCGGTGAAATGATCAAGGGTGGTCTGGCCTTGTTGAACCACGGTCTGGCGCTGGATGGTCAGGCGCTGAAACCGGCGCGGGTCAAGCAACTCAACGAAGATCAGCTGCACTTCATTCTGAAGGAAGGCAAGAAGCGTCAGATTCGCCGGATGTGCGAGCTGGTCGGTTTGCGCGTGATCGGGCTGAAGCGGGTCCGCATTGGCCGCGTCAAGCTGGGTGAGCTGGAAATTGGTCAGTGGCGATTTTTGCGGGCGGACGAATCGTTTTGATTTTGGCTGTTTTTTCCGGTTGACCGCGGGCGCCTGCGCGGTTGCCAGAAAGACAAAAACGCCGGCCGGTTTTTAACCGGGCCGGCGTTTTGATGGGGCTTGTCGGTATCAGGCCGCGTCAGACTTCGGACGAACCGGCGGCATCATCATGCATTCGCCGTCGATGACGGTTTTGCCGGCGACGGTGCATACGGTGTCGAGAATGACCCGGTTCTTTTCCAGATTGACTTCACGGACAGTCACGGTGGCGGTGACGGTGTCGCCAGGCTTGACCGGGGCCTTGAATTTCAAGGTTTGTGACATGTAAATGGTGCCGGGGCCGGGCAGCTTGTTGGCCAGCGTGGCCGAGATGAAACCGGCCGACAGCATGCCGTGGGCAATGCGTGTGCCGAACATCGTTCCTTTGGCGTATTCCTCGTCGAGGTGGGCAGGATTGACGTCGGTGGAGATGCCGGCGAACAGGATAATGTCGGCTTCGGTGACGGTCTTGGATGTGCTGGCAGACATGCCGGGTTGCAGTTGGTCGATGTAATAGGCCATGCTGAACTCCTCGTTAGGTTATTGAAATTGGAATGCGAACTCTAGCATACGTCAGCGTATGGTGGTGCGCTCTTGCTTATTCGGCACGCAGGGCCTCGACCGGGTCGAGACGGGCGGCATTGCGCGCCGGCAGCACCCCGGCCAGCAGGCCAATGGCGATGGCAATGCCTTCGGCCAGCAGGACAAAGCTGATTGGCGTGTGGACGGGGAGCGCGGGCAGGGCGAAATGGATAACTTGTGCCAGGCCAAAGCCGAGCGCCAGCCCGACTATGCCGCCGAGCGCCGAGAGCGCAACGGCTTCGCCCAGAAAGAGCAGCAGGATGGTGCGCCGCGGTGCACCGAGGGCGACGAGCAGGCCGATTTCGCCGGTGCGCTCGGTGACCGCGATGGTCATGATGGTGACGATGCCAACGCCGCCAACCAGCAGTGAAATGCCGCCCAGCGCGCCGACGGCCATGGTCAGCACGTTGAGGATGTTCGACAGCGTTTTCAACATGTCTTCCTGCGTCACGATGGTGAAATCCTCGCGACTGTGGCGCTCGATCAGGTGTGCCTTGATACGGCTGGCGATGAGGGCAGACGGGATGCCTTCCTCGGCGGCCACATTGATTTCATCGACGCCTTCGCGGTTGAACAATTCCTGGGCGCGGGCGGTGGGTATGAAGGCGGTATCGTCGAGGTCGATGCCGAGAAACTGACCCTTCGGGGCCAGCACGCCGATGATCCGAAAATGCAGGCCGCCGACCCGCAGACGCTGGCCGAGCGGGTTTTCACTGCCGAACAGCTCGGCTTTCAGCTTGGAACCGAGGACGACGAAGGCGCGGGCGCTGCCTTCGTCGTCGGCGGGCAGGAACTGGCCACTTTGCACGGTCGACCGGAAAATTTGCGGTAATTTGGAATTCACACCGTAGATCAGCGTGCGCCGTGTCCGGCCGTTGCCTTCGACCTCGGCGTTGCCGCGCACATTCGGCGTGACGGCAACGACGTGCGGCAGGCGTTCGAGGGATTTGGTATCGTCCAGTGACAGTGGACGGGCGCTGGATGGCAGGCCGGAGGGCGTACCGCCGGTTTTCGTCTTGCCGGGAACGATGGAAATGACGTTGGTGCCGAACTGGGTGAATTCGCCCAGCACGAAGCGGTGGATGCCTTCGCCGATCGAGGTGAGCAGGATAACTGCCGCGATGCCGACGGCGATGCCGAGCAGCGTCAGGAAACTGCGCAGGCGCTGGGCGGTGATGGCACGGACGGCGAGTTGAAGGGAGTCGGCCAGCAGCATGGCTAGTGCTTCATCAAGGCTTGCACCGGGTCGAGCCGGGCCGCGCGGCGGGCCGGCATGACGCCGAAGATCAGGCCGGTGGCGAGCGCGGTGCCGAGGCCGGCGATCACGGCCCAGTCGGGCGGGTAGGCCGGAAAGACCGGGAAGAACTGGCGCAGCGCGAAGGCGCCGAGCTGACCGAGCAGGTAGCCAATTAAGGCGCCGACGGCCGAGAGCATGGCGGCTTCGGCCAGGAAGGCGAGGCGGATGGTTTTGGCGGTGGCGCCCAGCGCCTTGAGCAGGCCGATTTCGCCAGTACGCTGGGTGACGGCGACGAGCATGACGTTCATCACCAGTATACCGGCGACGGCCAGGCTGATCGCGGCGATCCCGGCAACGGCGAGAGTCAGGGCGCCGAGCAGCTTGTCGAAGGTGGCGAGCACGGCATCCTGCGTGATGACCGTGACGTCCTCCTCGCCGCGGTGGCGCTGCTTGAGGGTTTCGAGCACCTGATCCTTGGTTCCGGGAATTGTGTCGCGGGTGTTGGCCTCGATCATGATGCGGAACAGGGTGTTCGAATTGAACATGGCTTGCGCCAGCGATACCGGCACGATGACCAGTTCGTCGGTATTCATGCCCAGCCCCTGGCCGGTCGATTTCAGCACCCCGACGATGCGCAGCCGGCGATCGCCGACGCGGACGAGTTGGCCGACAGCCGGGGTGCTGCCAAACATTTCCTCACGAATCTTGGCGCCGATGATGGCGACCGACGAGCCGCGATTCCAGTCCTCTTCCGGCAGCGATTGACCTTGCGCGATCTCGAAGTTGCGGATGGGAATGAATTCGGCGGTCGAGCCGGCGACCATGACTTCACGCAGCTTGCCGCCGTAGCTGATTTCCGAGGTGCCGACGGCGAGCGGCGCGACGCGCCGGGCGCCTGGCAGGCGGCGCAGGCTGGCGGCGTCGTCAATGGTCAGGTCGCGCGGTGTCGAGGTGATGGCATTGGCCGGATTGAAGCCGCCCGTGCCGGAGCGGCCGGGCAGCACGATGACGAGGTTGGTGCCAAGCGAGGAGAACTGGCCGACGACATAGCGCCGCGCCCCATCGCCGAGCGCCGTCAAAATGACGACGGCGGCGACGCCGATCGACATGGCGAGCACCGACAGCGTCGTGCGCATCGGATAGCCGGTGGCGGCGTCGCGGGCGAAACGCAGGGTGTCGCTCAGGCGCATGGATGGCTCGTCGGCAGGAAAAGATGGATTCCCACGGTCAACCCGAAAATTCGGCCAAATTTGAAATGCCGTTGCTATGAGAATCCGACTTCAGCCGCCCGTCTTCCATGACCAACTGGCGCCGGGCGCGGGCGCCCATGCTCTGGTCGTGGGTGACGACGATCAGCGTGACGCCCCTGGCGTTGAGGGCTTCGAGCAGATTGACCACTTCGTCGCCGGTATGCCGGTCGAGATTGCCGGTCGGCTCATCGGCCAGGATCAGGGCCGGTTGCATGATGGTGGCGCGGGCGATGGCGACCCGCTGGCGCTGGCCGCCGGAGAGTTGATCCGGTTTGTGGTCGGCACGCTGGTCGAGGCCGAAATCCTTGAGCGCCTGCGTGACGCGCTTGTTGCGCTCGGCCACCGGAATGCCGGCCAGCGTCATCGGCAGCGCGATGTTCTCGGCTGCCGTCAGGCGCGGTACGAGGTGGAAGCTCTGGAAAACGAAGCCGATGCGCGTGCTGCGCACGGTGGCTTGCTCGTCGGGCGACAAGGTTGTCACGTCGCGGCCTTCGAGTTGGTAGGTGCCTTCGTTCGGGCGATCAAGCAGCCCGAGCAGATTCAGCAACGTGGATTTGCCGGAGCCGGAGGGCCCCATCACGGCGACGTATTCGCCAGCAGCTATCTGCAGATTCAACCCGGCCAGCGCATGGACCGTGGTGTCGCCGAGCAGGAAGCGGCGTTCGATGCCGGAAAGTTCGATCAGCGCCATGCGCCTACTTTGCCTTGGCTTGGGATTTTTCGTCCGGCACCACCTTGGCGCCGGCCTTGACGCCCTCCTTGTCGAGCGAGGTGACGATGCGCTCGCCGGCCTTGAGGCCCTCGAGAATTTCGGTGTATTCCCAGTTGGCGAGGCCGGCCTTGATCGGGCGGTCTTCCAGTTTGCTAGTGTCCGGATTGAACACCAGCACCTTGCCGCCTTCCTGAATCGCAGCGGTCGGGATGCGCAGCACCTTGTCACGGCCGGCGAGAATGATCTCGACGTCTGCGCTATAACCGACGAGCAGCCGTCCCGCCTCATCCGGCTTGTCGAGGTTGACTTCGATGTCCACGGTCCGGGCCTGCTTCTCGACCGCCGAAACGTAGGGCGCCACACGGCGAACCTTGCCCGGCAGCGTTCGCCCCGGCAGCGCGTCGAGCGTGACACGGACCGGTTGGCCCACCTGGATTTTGGGTGCATCGACCTCATCCATCGGCGCCTTGACGTAAAGGCAGGACTCGTCGATCAGGTCGATGGCCGGCGGTGTCGGCACGCCCGGTGGCGAGGGCGTCGAGTATTCACCCAGTTCCCCGACGATCTTGGCCACGGTGCCGTCGAACGGAGCATACAAGGCGACGCGGCCCTGCTCGACGCGGGTGGCCTTGAGTTTGGCTTCGGCCTGCCCAACATCGGCCTTGGCGGTGTTGCATGAGGCGCGGCGAACCTCGGCATCAGTACGGGCCGCCTCTTCCTTGCTGGTCGACACGAACCCCTTGGCGCGCAACTCACTTTGCCGTTTGGCCTCTTTTTCCGCGTTGACCGCAGCAATGCAGGCTTCGTCGACCCGTTTGCTGCTCAGCGTAATCTGCGCCTGAGCGAGGGCGGTATTGGCCTGCTGATCGTCGTTCCAGAGCTTGAGTAGCAGCTGGCCCTTCTTGACCTTGTCGCCCTCTTTGACGCCGAGGTATTCGATGCGACCGCCGATGATGGTCGACAGCTTGGTGCGCTGGCAGGCTTCGATAGTGCCGGCACGGGTGTTGGCCAACGTCGCCTCAACCTTGCCTTCGGCGACTTCCTTGAGAACGACCGGGATTGGCTTGGGGCGGGTGATCCAGAACAGTCCCCCGCCAAGAAGGGCGAGGATGACAACGACGATGGCAATGCGACGCATGATCTTTCCTATCGAAAGCCGGGTAGCCAGCCGGATTGGGCGTGGCTGGGGGCGGGCTCAAGGGCACCCTGATAAAGCGCCTCGATGACGGGGGGTTCCTGCCAGGGTTCATTCATGAAGGTCAGCCCGATTTCCTCGACGGTACGGCCCGACCAGTAGTGCTCGGCGACTTCGTCCAGCGCACTCAGTGACAGGCTGTGCGGCAGTCGCAGGTAGTCAAGCCAGCTGGCATCGTGAAAGGAGCAGATATACGCCCCTGTCGTCCGGGCGCAAACGAGATTTTTGCCGAAGACGCGCTGCGGATGCTTGGTACGAAAGGTCATGGCATCGGTGCGCGTGGCGAATTGCAGCATGGCGTGCAGGCGGCTTGGGAAATGGTTGTAGCGACGCTGGCGGAAATATTCCAGATGGTATTCGGCAAAATAGTTCTGTACCGACAGCAACTGGTCGCCGGGCATAGGGGCGCCCCCTTCGGGAGCAGCCAGCGTGGCACCGAATGGACTGCCTTTGAGGATGTCCCAACCGGGTAACTCGGCATCCGGCTCGAGCCAGCAAAAAAGCTCCAACGTTGCGCTATCCTTGATCAGGTTGTCCATGAGGCCAGCAGGGTTGGGGGAATGTGCCTATTTTGACTGATCAAGGGTTTTTGGCCAATCAATGCGTACAAAGAAGGCAAAATCGCATAGGACAAAAGTGTTCAAATTGAGATATGATTCAAATTACATAAATTCACAGGCAGGAGGAGGGCATTCAGAGAGTGTTTCAGTCGCTGACGTCTGCGTCTTGGCCTATTGAGGCGAACTGAGCGATCCTCTTCTGCCTGCTGACCCATGAGTCTGCGGAAGGCGTTTTTTAGTGTATTGGTAGCGTTTGCCGGCGTTCTGGTTCTGATCGGCGGTGTGACCTTGGGTGCCTTGAAAGCGTATAACGATGCGTATGAGGCGGCCAAGCATCGCCAGGAGTCGATGGTGCTGATGAATGCCGTCCGCCACGAGGTCGACCTGCTGAGTCGTCTGGTCAGTTCCTACGTCAGTACGGCCAATCCCCGCTTTCTGATTTACTACTACGATATCCTGAGTATTCGAGAAGGCGTCAAGCCCGCCCCGGATGGCGTGTCGGATACCTATTGGGAGCAGGTCATCGGCGGTGCAATCGCTTACGTACCGCCGCCAGCCAAGCCCGGTGTGGCACTTACCGAGCGAACCAGTCAGCTGGGTTTCGATTCGGCCGAGCAGGCTGTCCTGCGGCGTATTTTTCAAATCTCCGACCAGATGAAGCAGGTCGAACAGATAGCCTTTGCCGCGACACAAGGGCTCTACGATCCCAAAAAACAGGAATTTGTCTCAGAAGCCGCACCGCAGCCCGAATTTGCCAATGCTTCGCTCCATGATGCCCATTATCTGAAACTGCGTTCTGATCTGGCATTGGCCGTCGAGGAGCTGACCGACCTGGTCGACCAGCGGACGACCAACGACCTGACGCATGCCAGCGAGCTGCTGCACCGCTGGATTGTGACCGCATTGCTGCTGCTGCTGGCCGCGGGCATTGTGCTGATCCTGAGTTATAACTACCTGAAAAAGCACCTTCTGGCACCGCTGACGGCTTTGCACAAAACTGCCATGGCGCTGGCCGAAAAATCGTTCAGTGAGCGAGTGGTCGACTTGCAAGGCGTTGAGGAAGTGAAAGCGCTTGCGACGACAATCAACAGCATGGCGGCTGCAATCGAGGCGGATATCGAGCAACGCGAACTGGTCCAGCGTGCCTTGCGCCAGGCTCGAGCAAGGGCCGAGGTGGCAGCCGATGCAAAGTCAATTTTCCTGGCCAACATGAGCCACGAAATTCGCACTCCGATGAATGCCATCCTCGGTATGGCCTATCTCGCGCTCAAATCAGGCCTGCCGCCGCGACAGCATGACTATGTATCCAAGATACACGCCGCTGCGCGCTCGCTGCTCGGGATACTCAACGATATTCTCGACTTTTCGAAAATTGAGGCTGGAAAAGTCGCGCTGGAAACGGTGCCTTTCGACCTTGAGCAGGTGGTACAGAATGCGCTGTTCATGGTGCAACAAAAGGCGGAAGGGAAGCTGATCGAGCTGATTGTTGATTTTGAGCCCAGTATCAGTGTGCATCATCTGGTGGGTGATCCGTTGCGTCTCGGGCAGATCTTGATCAATCTGCTATCCAATGCAGTCAAATTTACCGAGACCGGTCACGTTCGCCTGAGCGTCAGACAACTGGCGTCGGACGGAGAAACTGCAACCATTGCCTTTCGTGTCGAGGACACGGGGATCGGCATGACATCGGAGCAGGTTGGTCGCCTGTTTCAGGAGTTTTCCCAAGCGGACGGGGCAACCACCAGGAAATACGGTGGAACGGGGCTTGGGCTGGCCATTTCGAAGCGTTTGCTGTCCGCAATGAATAGTGAAATTTTGGTCGAAAGCGAAGTGGATCGCGGCAGCGTTTTCCATTTTTCGTTGCAACTGCCACTTGCCCCGGGTAGCGCGGCACTAGCCGATGAAAAGCCGCAAATCGCCTGTCGGCGTGGGCTGGTGGTTGCCGACTATCCAGTTGTTCGCGAAAGCATGGCAGCAATGCTCGTCGCAATGGGGTGTCCTTCGGTCGATCAGTCTCCTGGTGGTGAGGATGCATTGGTCAGGCTGACGGCTGCTGCCGCGGAAAAGGAGCATCCCTATGACCTTCTGCTACTAGACTGGCTGATGCCCAATATGTCGGGGGGGGAGCTGATCGACGTGCTCAGGGCGCGAGGGATTGCACTGCCACCAAAGGTGGTGGTTGTCTCTTCAGCGGATGCGGTCTTGTTGCGGCACGAGGCCAATCAGCCGGAAATTGCCGAAGTGGTTCAGAAGCCTTTATTGCCCAACGTACTGCGGCGAATTTTCGACATTGGTGGCAATGACTATCAGGCCAGATTGGAGTCTTCGATTCCTCGGCCAGGTTGCCTGCAAGGCATGCCGATCTTACTGGTGGAAGATAACGAGGTTAACCAGCAGGTTGCCGGCGAAATACTCAAAGGCTGGGGGGCCAGCGTTGAGATTGCGGCCAACGGACGGATCGCTCTCGATATGCTGTCTTCGCAGGCACCGGACAGGTTTGCGCTGGTGTTGATGGATATAGAAATGCCGGTGATGGATGGCCGGGAGGCAACGCAGCGATTGCGGAACGATGAACGTTTCCGTGATTTGCCGATAATCGCAATGACCGCACATGTGGCCGGGCATGGAATGAAAGACGGCTTGGCAATGGGGGTCAGCGGCTACATTGCCAAGCCATTCGAACCCGATGAGTTATTGGCGATGGTGCAACCCTATTGGCGTGCGCCGGCAGGGCAGCTAATGTCGCCAATTGAAACAGTGCCGGAGAAAGAAAATGAGCAGGCGTTTATTGCGGCCGTAGATTCCGTTCTGGAGATCGATTCGGTGGTTTTACTCCGCAGGTTTGCAGGACGCCTTCCTTTTTTGGCGCATACCTTGCGACAATTCAGTGTTGATTGTCAAAACTGGTCGGAGCGTCTGGGTGAGACCCTGGCATCTGGGGATCTTGAGACGGCTCACCGGCAAGTGCATACCCTTAAAGGGCTTGCCGGTACTTTTGCCATGAAGCGTTTGCAGGCAGCACTTTATCATCTTGAGAATGCCATCAGAGGTGGTGTTGTCGAGCCTTTTGGCGAAATAGCAGAGGTCGACGTCCAATTGCAGCCGCTGCTGGCAGGACTTGAACGTTTGCCCACTGATCTCTCTGAAGCGGATACGGACAACGACGCGAGCCCAGTTGATGTCGTGCTGGCGCGACTGAATGCGCTGTTGGTCGAAGGAGACGGTGAGGTTGAAGAAGTTTGGCGTCTTAACAAAGGGCGCTTGGCTGGTTTTTATTCTCCCCGACAGATTGCGGGCATTGACCGGGCTATCGGACAATGGAATTTTGATGAGGCTCTGGTCATCCTGGCGCAGGGTAATCACGGAGGGGGCGGACAGTGACGAGAGACGGCAACGCAAGCATTCTGGTAATCGACGATACCCCGGCAAATCTCAGCCTGCTGAATCAGTTGTTGCGTACGCATTATCGCGTCAGGCTTGCCAACAGTGGCGCCAGGGGCCTGGAGCTGGCAATCAGTGCGCCACCGGATTTGATTTTGCTCGACATCATGATGCCGGATATGGATGGGTACGAAGTTTTTCGGAGACTGAAGGCATTACCAGAAACCGCAGGCGTACCAATCATTTTTCTGACGGCAAAGGTCGGTGCAGAGGATGAGGAGTTCGGCTTGGCATTGGGGGCGGTCGATTTCATTCACAAGCCGATAGCACCCTCGGTCGTTCTGGCGCGGGTTCGAATACATCTGCAGATCAAGACCTGGCAAACATTTCTCGAGGACAAGAGTGCCTGGCTGCAAGCGGAGGTGGAGCGACGGGTCAATGAGATTGTCCATCTTCAGGAGGCGTCTATCCGTGTCATGGTCTCATTGGCCGAATTTCGTGACGAATGTACCGGCAACCATATTCGTCGAACTCAGGACTACGTGCGCCTTCTTGCCGAATATCTGAGCAAGCAGGAGCGCGATCGCGAAACACTGACGCCAGAGAAGATCGACCAGATCGCAAAGGCTTCGCCGCTACATGATATTGGCAAAATCGCCATTCCGGACCATATCCTGCTCAAGGCTGGCAAGCATACGCCCGAAGAATTTGAAATCATGAAGACCCATTCGGTCAAGGGCGAAAGCATGTTGTTGCAGTCCCAGCGGGAACTTGGCGATGAGAATCTGATGCTGCTCTATGCCGGTCAGATTGCACGCAGCCATCATGAGCGGTGGGATGGCCGAGGGTATCCGGATGGCCTCTCTGGAGAGGCGATTCCGCTTCCGGCAAGACTCATGGCAGTAGCGGATGTATATGATGCGCTGCGCTCCCGCCGCCCCTACAAGCCGGCGTTCAGCCATTCAGAAGCGGTTGATATTTTGCTTGAAGGCCGAGGGAAGCATTTTGATCCGTTGTTGATTGATGCTTTTGTCGCGCTTGAAAGTTCTTTTTTGGAAATCGCTATCAAGTTAGCTGATGAATGAACCGTTATGCAAAATATGAACGCGAATTTCCTCGGGGGAATGACTCTCACCTTGCTAAAAGCCTGGTCGCTAGCTTTGCTCGTAGCGTTACCAGCGCTGGCAGTTGACTTTACATGGTCAGGGTTTGGTACAGCAGGCTATGCCCAATCCGATAGCGCAGCGAAGTACCAGCGGTTTATTAACAACAGCGGTACGTTCAAGCGCGACAGCATTCTTGGCGCCCAGTTGGATGTAAGGTTTTCGCCAGAATGGGGTGCTACCTTTCAGGGAAAACTCGCTCCTTCAGATCATTCTGACAGCAATTATCAGGCCTCAATGGCCTGGGCATTCGTTTCGTGGCGCCCTGCGGATGACTGGCTGATCAGGGCAGGAAAGATTCGCCTTCCTCTGATGCTCAACACTGAAAATAATGATGTGGGTGCTACGTTCGATTTTGCCCGCCTGCCTCAGGAGGTGTACTCGATTTCGCCGATGACCGATATCGTCGGTTTGGGCATCAGCAAGACTTGGGTGGGTGACAGCGTAGACTGGATTCTCGAGGGCTACTCCGGTACAGCGAAAACGCAGTGGCGATTCTACAACCGCGAATCGAGTGTTGATCGACCTCAGGCTGGAAGCTGGTTTTTGCCGATCAATATTACCAGTACCGGGGTTGTGCTGACTGCGCGTAGCTTGGACAACGTTTTCAGAATTGGTTTCCACGAAGTCGAAGCCTCGAGAGATGGTGCCAAGATCGGTGCCCCCATTATTGCTACCCCGATTGGCGGTGGCTACGTAGTCTATAGTGTGGGGAACGGTGGAAGCGATAAAGTGACTGTTCCTGTCTTTACGCTGGGTGCGAGTGTACTTCTTCCCGCCGAGTTCAGAGTCACCGGCGAATACGCCAACATGCGTGTTGATAGCGTTACTGAAGGCTTGAGTCGTTGGGGGGCATATCTTGCGCTGTCCAAGCGATTCGGCGCTTGGACACCTTATGCGTATATCGCGAAGATGAAGTCGACCGATTCGTCGATCGAAAAATATAAGAGAATTAATGGGAATACCCTGCCATCGGTTTCACTGACCAATCGCCAGAAATTTCTGGCTGATGTCGTGGCGCCTTATGATCAGGCGACCTTCGCCATCGGTACCTCGTATCGTCTGACGCCAACGAGCCTGATCAAGGCCGAGATATCCCAGGTTCGTACGGGCGATGTCTCCAGTTTCATTGACGCTCCTTCCGGTGGCGATAGTGCTCACCAGCGCCTTGATGTTTTTTCGCTTTCCTACAGTTTTATTTTCTGAGCGCTATGAGTCGATCTAGCCTCCTCCTTGTTCTGCACTTGCTGCTTGTTGGCGGCTTGGCGAGTGGGGCTACCGGCGAAGACATTGTGGTGATTGCTCACGCGTCCGTGCCGAAAACCGATCGGGTCACGCTGCAGCGTCTCTATACGGGACGTATTGTTTCCATCAATCAGCAGTCGGTGGTGCCGATCAATCTTCCTACGGGGGCTCCGGCACGTGACGAATTTCTGCAATGGGTGATGGAGCAGAATGAGGAGCAGTACACGGGCTATTGGCTGGTCAGGCGCTATGTAGGGAAAGGTTCATCACCCAAGGAACTGGGTAGCGTAGATGAAGTGATAAAGTTCATCGCAGCAACACCCGGGGCAATAGGGTACGTGCCGCTGTCCAAAGTGCCGCCTGGCACCAATGTGATCCTCAAGCGATAACTCGCTGGCTTTTTTCTGCCGGAGTGATAAGCTGAAGCCGTGCTGTGGTTTGTAGCGAGCCCGGTTCTCAGTGGTCTTACCTGCTACGCTGCTGGAGAGTATATGGCTGTTTTCGATAGAGGTATTCTTGAGATGACTGTGTAGTACTCCTTAACGGCGAATAGCCGATTGCCCCAGCCGAATGAGCCGGGGTTGCAGTATCAGAAGCCCATGCCTGAAACGCATGGGCTTCACGCTTTCAGGTGTCCAATGTCCATACAACGTCACGGCGTGACCCGCCGATACTCAGATAGCGCCATCTATGGCAATACCGTTTATCTGGTTGAAGTGCCCTCCAACCTGGGTGGGGACATCACGGCCCAGGCCGAAAATCTGCTGGCCAGTGTCGATCGCCTGCTGCTGCAGGCAGGGAGCGACAAATCCCGTCTGTTGATGGCGACCATTTATCTCGCCGATATGACGGATTACGACGCCATGAATCTGGTTTGGGATGCCTGGGTGCCGGATGGTTGTGCGCCGCCACGTGCCTGCGTGCAGGCAAAGCTGGCAAATTCGAAATTTCGGCTGGAAATCGCGTTGACCGCAGCGGTCGCTCAGGGTTGAACGTCTGCCTGACAGTCGCACCCCTTGCCGGCGGCGATCCAGCGGGATAAGAGTCTTGTGGTCAATTGTTTCCCCGCGACGGCAATCCAGCCGAGATGTTTCGTTGCGTTGGTGAGCAGGCCGCAGTAGTAACGAGCATCTGCTTCGGACCATTCGAGGGCCGGGCAGGGGCCGTTGGCCCGCATGAAACGCACACGCGCTGCCGGGCAGGTTTCAAGTGCGCAACAAACTCCACATCCGTTGCACGGCAGTCCTTCGGCAGGTTTGGCTGGCGCCCTGCTATGAAGGTGAATGATCTGCTCTCGCATGTTTGACATACATGGCCTGGAGTTAGCCGATGCTTCAGATTGGCGTGGTGTTAACGGGGATGCTTCGTGGCATAGGCGAGTGCATCGCTGCGAAATTTTTCCCGAGCGTTTGGTGTGCTGATTTCGCTGGCGAGTTCTTCAATCAGCTGATCGGTGCTGGTGCTTGAACGCTTCGCGGCATCAACAAGGACTTCGGCAAAGGGTCCGATATGGCTGGCCAGGCAATTGGTCAGATGATGCAGGAGGGCCTCGTCGTGAGCGCGGCTGGCGGTCTTCACTTTGGTTGAACTGGGTACAATTGAGAAGGCGAGCAAGGTCGGGGTGGCGTTGCCGGTAAATAGCTTGCTGAAAATGACAGGGCTGCTGGCCCAGGTGGCGGCGTAGTTTGCGAAATCTTCGGTGGCGGCTGAAGGAATATTGGCCGGTAGGCGAGCCAGACGGCTGTGGGCAGAACGCAGGGCGGCCCCGAGAAAGTTGTTGGCGCTTGGAAAAATGATGCCGTGATGGACCATGAAGCGGGCGGCACAATCGGGATGGATGCGACCGAATTCGGCTTGAAGGCTCAGCAGGCGGCGAAGCAGGGAGAGTATTTGCGTGCTGTCGGGCACGATCGCGGTATAAGCGAGTTCGTTGTTCTGGCCTGTGGCTGGCTGAATGTGGCAGGCGTGCGCCAGCACGCTGCTGAGCAGGTCGGTAAAGCGACTTCGTGCAAGGTCGCCGCGAGCGTTAAGGCTGATGGCAATCACGGTGGCTGATTGAGGAGCGCCTAATTGTTCTGTCACGATTTTTTCAGCAAGTCCTTTTGCAACTGCACGACCTTGATGGCCTTTTCTATGCTCCGGCGCATGCGGTTGAAGGCAGTTTGCAGATCCCGAATTTCGTCGGCGCCGCTTTCTTCGAATTCAGGCAGGTCAAGGTTCCCCCGGCTGATTTCGTCGCTCAACGCTGCGATGCGTTTGATCGGCGCCACGACGAGGCGCGAGAGCATGATGTTGATCGTCATGAAAAGTATGACGAATACCCCGCCAAGGACCGCAGTAAAGGACCAGAAGGCATGGTGAGCATTCTGTTCGGCCAGGCCGGTGGGGATGGAGATGATCTGCGCGCCAACGATTTCATTGTGCTGCCAGCCAAAGCCGTTGGTGCTGCCATATTTTGCGGTCAGCGAAGCCGGTGCCGCCGCTGGCGTGCTATGGCAGGCCAGACAGGCGGGGTTGGAGATTTTGATGGGGCGGGCAATGTAGAGGCTGGCCCCGCTGGCAGTCTGACGTTCGCCTGTGGCTTCGGTGTTGCTACCCTGGCGAAAGCCGTTGATGATCGCCGTTTCCCATTCGGCGCTGCGGTCGCGCGGATTGGTCGGGTTCAGTGTTGCTTCGCGGTAGCTGAAATCAGGATATTTTTTTTGCAGGCGGCTGAACGTTTCAACCGCTGAATACGCTGGCACCGTCTGCGGTAGAAAGACCTTGTCCAGCATCGGATCGAGGTGTGGCTTGATCTCGTCGATCGTATAACTGCGCACAGCCAGCGCAGCTTCCATCATCATGCCCGCATTGCGCAGTACTTCATCTTTCGCGTTGGCGAGCAGGACGCGATAAGTGACCAGCACACTGACCGCGAAGCCAAGGATAAAGACACCGCCGAGGGCGATATTGAATCGGGTGCGGATGCGCATGATGATTAAGAGAAAGAATGTGCCGAAATGCCCGGGTCGAATGATTGCTGCACATCAGCCCGATCAGGTCGGCGGTCAGGGGCGAGGGAGGAAGAGTTCGGGGTCGACGGTGGTGTTGTTGAGGATGACCGCCCAGTGCAGATGGGGGCCGGTGGCCCGGCCAGTCGCGCCGATGGCGCCAATCGGTTTGTCCTTTTTGACGGCCTGGCCAACCTGCACATCGATGCGAGACAAGTGCATGTAGGCGGTGATCAGGCCTTGACCATGGTCGATGAACACCGTGTTCCCGTTGAAAAAGTACTCGCCGGTATCGACCACCACGCCATCGGCCGGTGCGCGGACAGGGGTGCCAGCCCCTGCCGCCACATCCAGTCCGGCATGCGGGTTGCGCGGCAGTCCGTTGAAAATGCGGCGCAGGCCGAAGCGAGATGAGAGCGGACCGCTGGCTGGCAGGGAGAAATCAGTTGCCGGTGCCGGTGCGCTGAAGCTGCGCTTGATGGCATCCGTGGTTTGCTTTTCGCGCTCGATACGCGCCATGTCATCCGGATTGGGTTCCACTTTGCGTTTGTCCTTGATGGTCAGACGCTGCTCCGGATAGTTTTTAATCTGCACCGCCACGTGCCGGATTGTCGCGGTCGACCCGAAAAAAACGCCAATTTCCAAATCGCCGGGCAAGGTATCGAGCGGAATGCCGAGCAGGGCAAACCAGCGGCCATGATCGCTGACCACGGCGATCGGTTGCTCGCCCCAGCGGGCGCTCGGCGCGGCCTGCCCAATCGGACCGAGGTCGATGACTGCAACGCCGCCAGGGACTGGCGAGTGCCGGGGTAGCGCGGCAACGCCGAGGCTGCAGGCGAGCAGCAGGGCGCCAATGAGGGTGCGGACCGGGTTCAGAGCTGAGCTGCCTTGAAGGTATTGCACTGATTCATGTCGCCGCTTTCAAAGCCGGCCCTGAACCAGCGGACGCGCTGTTCAGAGCTGCCGTGGGTGAAACTTTCCGGCACGATGCGGCCCTGGGCCTGCTGTTGCAGCCGGTCATCGCCAATGGCCGATGCGGCGGTCAGTGCAGCTTCAAGATCGCCGGGTTCGAGCACGCTCTTCATGGTGTCGGTGCGCTTGCCCCAGACGCCTGCCAGACAGTCGGCCTGCAGTTCCATGCGTACCGATAGCGCATTGGCCTCGACCTTGCCGGCGCGCTGCTGCGCCTGATGGACCTTGTCGGCGATGCCGAGCAGGTTTTGCACGTGATGACCGACTTCATGGGCAATGACATAGGCTTCGGCGAATTCGCCGGGCGCATGGAATCGGGTCTTCAGTTCCTGATAAAAGGCCAAGTCAATATAAACCTTGTGGTCGCCAGGGCAGTAGAAAGGCCCCATGGCGGTTTGCCCGGTTCCGCAGGCGGTGGGCGTCGCCCCGGAAAACAGGACCAGCTTCGGGTCTTCGTACTGCTTGCCGTTGGCGCGGAATATCTCGCGCCAGGTGTCTTCGGTCGACGCCAGGACCTTGGAAACGAAGTGGGCCATCGGATCATTGGCTGGCACCGGGTGAGGCGCCGGGGCGCTTTGTTCCATGGCCGGCATGCCGCCACCGCTGAGCATATTGATCACGGTCAGCGGATTGATGCCGAGAAAGTAGCTGGCCACCAGTGCAATGGCGATGGTGCCCAGGCCCATGCGGCCGCCGCCCAGGCGCAGGCCACCGCCACCGCCGCCGTCACCACGACGGTCCTCGAGATTGTCGCTTTCGCGTTGGTCGTCCATGCGCATGGTGCTTTTCCTTAGCGGTATTGGTTGATGGCGTCGCGGGTGTCGATCGCCACCTTGCGGGCGGCGTCGGCAAATCCTGCGTCCCTGCCGGCGTAGAGAATGGCACGGGACGAGTTGATCATCAAGCCAGTGGCATTTTCGGTGCGTCCAGCCTTGACCGTGGCTTCGATATCGCCCCCTTGGGCGCCGATGCCGGGCACGAGCAATGGCATGTCGCCCACAATTTCACGGACGCGGGCAATCTCGGTCGGGAAGGTGGCGCCGACCACCAGACTGATCTGGCCGGTGGTGTTCCACTCGTTGGCTGCCAGTCGGGCAACGCGCTCGTACAGTCTCTCATCGCCAACATCCAGGAACTGCAGGTCGGAGCCACCCGGGTTGGAGGTGCGGCAGAGCAGGATGACCCCCTTGTCCGGATAGGCCAGATAGGGATCGACCGAATCACGGCCCATGTAGGGATTGACGGTGACGGCATCGGCCTTGTAACGCCCGAAGGCTTCGACGGCATATTGCTCGGCGGTAGCGCCAATGTCGCCCCGCTTTGCATCGAGGATAACCGGGATGCCGGGGTGTTTTGCGTGAATGTGGGCAATCAGCGCCTCGAGCTGATCTTCGGCACGGCGGGCGGCGAAGTAGGCGATCTGCGGCTTGAAAGCGCAGACCAGATCAGCGGTCGCGTCGACGATGGCGGTACAGAATTCGACAATCTTGTCATCGCGGCCCTGGAGATGGGCGGGAAATTTGGCCGGATCAGGATCAAGGCCGACGCAGAGCAAGGAGTCGTTTTTCTGCCAAGCGGCGGCCAGTTGTTCGGTGAAAGTCATACAACGTCCTAGTTTTTTTCAGGCGGTAAATAACGGGCAAATTTTTCAGGCAACAGGCAGTTTTGCAGGCTGCGCTGGGTAAAGAGGAAACGACCATCACAGACGAAGCCGAGTTGCTGCCAATCGACCTCGCGATTCAGCATCATGGCGCATTCGATCAGATCACGGCGGATGATGCGCTCGTTTTTCGGGAACAGCGCCAGTACCGAACCGTCGAAGGCATTGCAATCGTGCAGAAAGAAGGGTTCGGCCTTGCGTGTGCGGCCATTGACGTAGATTCTCGGCTTCAGGTTGATCGGGAAATGCCGGCCCCACTGCCACCAGTTGCTTTCGTCAAAGGTTTTGACGCGACGGGCCAGCAGTTCTTCCTTGTGCTTGTCGAGATGCGGATGCTTGATGCCATAGAGCATGCGGCGCGTTTCACCGGTTTCCACGGTTTTCGAATAGACGAATTCCATGTTCCCTTTGGGGTGCGTGTAAATCTGGTCCGCCCCCGAAACGGCGCCCACCTTGACGGTGAAAACGTCGGCAAAACGTACGCTATGGTCTTCGCGCAGGAACATCAATTGGCCATCAACTTCGACGAAGCGCCGCCCATCGGCCATGTGGCGGTCCATGCGCCCTTTCTCAAAACGGAAAATGGCACAGTTTGGCGTGTGGTCGTCAAAGACGCGGACATCGCCGGTTTCATAAAAATGCGTGATGCTGCCCTGGGTATAGAGCCAGGCGTTCAGTTTTTTGGCGGCGGTCAGCTTGATCATCTCGCGTGGCACGATGAACACCAGTTCGCCGCCCGGTTTCAAATGGCGAATGCATTTTTCGATGAAGAACAGGAAGAGATTGCTCCGCGCATCGAATAATTCGGATTTCAGGCTTTTTTTCGTGTTGACCGCGACATCCTGAAAACGGACGTAGGGAGGGTTGCCGATGATGGTGTCGAACTGCTCACTAAGCGGATAGTCGAAAAAATCGCGAACCAGCGCACCTTCCGGGGCAACGCGCGGGTCGATCTCGATGCCGACGCAGTCTCTGCAGCGCTGTTTCAAGGCATACATGAAGGCGCCATCCCCGGCTGAAGGTTCCAGGGTGCGCCCCTTGTTGGCACATAGGTCCAGCATGAAAGCCACCACCTCGGGTGGCGTGAAAACCTGGCCAAGTTGTTCGACGTCGCGAGACATGTTGATCTGAATGGAGTGCTGCTTAACTGCCCGCCTTGACCCACGAATCCTTCAGCGTGACTACCCGGTTGAAAACCGGGGCGCCCGCTGCTGAATCGACGCGGTCGGCGACGAAATAACCGTGACGTTCGAACTGGTAGCGTTCTTCCGGCTTGGCGTCGCGCAGGCAAGGTTCGAGCTGGGCCGTGATGGTCCTGGCCGAATCCGGGTTCATGTCGTCCAGGAAGTCGCGGTCCAGATCCGGGGCGTCACCTTCGCGCCGGGCACCGGGGGCGGCTACCTTGAACAGGCGTTCGTAAAGGCGAATTTCGGCTTGATACGATTGAGCGGCAGACACCCAGTGCAGATTACCCTTGACCTTGACGCTGTCGGCGCCGGGCGTGCCGGATTTGGTTTCAGGCAAATAATTGCAATGAACTGCAATCACCTTGCCATTTTCATCCTTGTCGCAACCCGTGCATTCGACCACGTAGCCGTAGCGCAGGCGGGCCATGTTGCCCGGGAACAGGCGACGGTAACCCTTGCTGGGCACCTCCATGAAGTCTTCGCCTTCGATCCATAATTCACGGGAGAACGGCATGGAGCGCTGGCCGAATTCCGGGTGCAGTGGGTGATTCGGTGCGAAGCATTCTTCAACCTGGCCTGCGGGATAATTGTCGATGATCAGCTTGACCGGGTCGAGTACGGCGACGCGGCGCAGGTCGGACTCGTTCATCACCTCGCGCATGGCATCTTCGAAGAGTACGTAGTCGATCAGCGAATCATTCTTGGAAACGCCAATACGCTCGGCGAACAGGCGGAAGCCTTCGGCCGAATAGCCGCGGCGGCGAGCGCCGACCAGGGTAGGCATGCGCGGATCATCCCAGCCCGCCACATGTTTTTCGTCGACCAGTTGAATCAGCTTGCGCTTGCTCAACACCACGTAGGTCAGATTGAGGCGGGAAAACTCGATTTGCTGCGGCAGCGGCGTCTGCAGCAGGCCGGCTTCGGCCAGGCGGCCGAGCAGCCAGTCGTAGAACGGACGCTGGTCTTCGAATTCAAGCGTGCAGATCGAGTGGGTGATGCACTCCAGAGCGTCCTCGATCGGATGGGCAAAGGTGTACATCGGGTACACGCAGTACTGGTCGCCGGTATTGTGGTGAGTGGCATGGCGGATGCGATAGATGGCCGGGTCGCGCAGGTTGATGTTGGGCGAGGCCATATCGATTTTGGCGCGCAGGACGTGCTGGCCGTCAGCGAACTCCCCGGCCTGCATGCGCTTGAACAAGTCCATGTTTTCGGCAATGCTGCGACTCCGGAACGGCGAATCCTTGCCTGGCTGGGTCAGGGTGCCGCGATTGGCGCGCATCTCGTCGGCATTCTGGCTGTCGACATAGGCATGGCCGGCAGCGATCAGCGCCTCGGCGCATTGCAGCATCCAGTCGAAGTAGTTGGAGGCGTAGTAGAGGTTGGCTTCACCGTCTTTTTCCCAGGAGCAACCGAGCCAATGTACCGCGTCGATGATGGCGTCAACGTACTCCTGGTCTTCCTTCTCCGGGTTGGTGTCGTCAAAGCGCAGGTGGCAACGGCCGCCGTATTGCTCGGCGAGGCCGAAATTGAGCAGGATCGACTTGGCGTGGCCAAAATGCAGATAGCCGTTCGGCTCGGGCGGAAAGCGCGTGCGCAGCTTGGCGGGGTCGAGTGGCGCGGCGGCGTGCTCAATTGCCAGTCCGGGGCGGCCGGCCCAGTGGCGCTGTGCATGCTTGCCGGCAGCAAGATCGGCTTCGACAATATTCTTGATAAAGTTGGCTGCGGGTGCAATGTCTGGCTTGTTGGGGCTGCTCACGTTAAAACCTCAATTTTCAATGATGCCATTTTAACGGTTGGGGCCCAAAAACCGCTAAAATTCCCGGCATGTTTGCCCTGCATCATCTATCTGCGCTGAATTTCCTGGCTATTGGCTTCGGGGCCGCTTTGGGTGCTTGGTCGCGCTGGCTGCTCGGGTTGGCGCTCAACCCGATCTTTGTCGCGTTGCCCCTCGGCACGCTGACGGCAAATGTTCTGGGCGGCTATCTGATTGGGGTCGCCGTGGGCCTCTTTCACCTCAACACACATTTTCCGCTGGCCTGGAAGCTGTTTGCAATTACCGGTTTTCTCGGCGGGCTGACGACGTTTTCCACCTTTTCGGCCGAAGTGGTCGAGCGCCTGCTGGCAGGGCAGCCCGCCTGGGCCATCGGTTTGGCGTCGGTGCATCTGGCCGGCTCGTTGACGGCAACCTACCTGGGCCTGCTGACGGTCGGCGCGACGCGCATCTGGTCCTGATTTGCGCCGGGCTGGCGTTGCCAGTCCGATTGAGAAACCATAAAAGCAAAAAAGCCACACAGGGTGGCTTTCGCTTGCTGATTTATTTTGGTTGCTTGCCGGAATCGAACTGATCGCGGAGACGATTGGTATCAGGTAGCCGGTGAATTTTTAATGCATTTTGTTACCCGTATTGTTACCCGTCTCGGCTGGCAGTGGCAGGGCTGGCGGGCGATGTCGTAGCGCAGTCAGAAGCAAGGCGGAATTGGTATAACTTTTGTTGTATTGAGAGGGCATTGTTTGTTCGTTAGAGTTCGTTTCTAACTGAACTCAGCCTCCTGCTCATGAAATCCGTCTCCGCCCTTCTCACTGCATTGCTGTTCTCGTTCTCTGCCGGTCCGGCTTCGGCAGCCCTCGTCGACCGCGGCAATGGCCTGATCTACGACAGCGCTTTGAACGTCACTTGGCTCCAGGATGCCAACCTGGCCGCCACAAATACCTTCGGCGTACAAGGACTCGGCGGACTATCCCCCGGCCTTGTGTCTATCGATCGTGCCAGCGATTGGCTGTCGGCCATGAACTCAGCCAACTACAAGGGGTTCAGTGACTGGCGCCTCCCGACCGTTTTCCCGTCTGGCACTGCCTTCACCGTGCCCACGTATAGCTACAACGGTCCGGACTACGGATTCAATCCCGATCTGAGCAAGTCGGAGCTGGCGTACATGTTCTACGTCAATCTCGGGAACCTCGGCGGGCATGCTGTCGATGGCTCTTTCAACTGCGTCTCGTGCCTGGTCAATACCGGACCGTTCGCCAACCTCCAGCCTTGGCTCTACGCGACCTCCTCCGCCTCGGCCTACGACATTGCTTTCAACATGGGCGAGGGCTACCAGGGTGCCTACCTCAAGAATGCAATCAGCGCCCATTTCTGGGCAGTCAGAACCGGGGACGTCGCCGTGTCCGCCGTGCCGGAGCCTAGTAGCGCCACGATGATGCTGACAGGCCTCCTGCTGCTTGCCGGAGGACGGCGCCGGGTCACTCCCCGCCTCTGACCTCCTTCACCTTCCCCACGGTCATCTTCAGCACCTCGTTCCGCTTCCGGGTCCATTCATCCAGGGCCTCGCGCTTCTGCTCGGGGTCGAGGCTCTCATCCCGACGGATGCCGCGCATCTTCATGTTGATCACCTGGAGCACCTTGCTGGTCCCCTCGAGCGGCCCGCACTCATTTACCTTTGGCACATCTCGGGGCTCATCAGTTACATCACCGCCGCCAACACATCAATATGTAGTTTGACTACTCTCCATCTAACGCGTAGATTTATCTATGCGCCGATTTGAGTTTCAGCTTGCGGGCGCTTTATAAATTCAGCTAAAGCGGTGTAAACCCGTTCTAGCACTCAAGCTGAACGGGTTTTTGCATTCTGGCGTGGCCTACCTGACAGGCTGGGGAGATTTATACCGACTTGCCGCCCCCGTCATCCGACACTTCGGCTAAATAGGAGAAGCAGCATGACACTACCCAAGGTTCCAGGCGCGCCATTGGCTGCCAACTATCGGCCTGAAGTCTATAAGGCATTCTCAGGACTGATTTCGAACCCAGAGGTATTTGGCATTGGCGCCAATGTCCGCGACATCGAGATTCTTCGCCTGTCTTGCGTTGAGAAAGTGCGCCGCAATGGCCCCCATGCGAGGTCGCGGCGAGGTTTCAGGTTAAATTTCCTTGCCAATATTTGGTCTGAGTGGGCAGATGAACGCGCCCTCTTCTGGGATGAAGGCTTGGGCTACCAATGGAACCTTCTTGTCAATGATGAGGGCCCAGCTCTTCTACTTTCGCGTGTCCTGTTCCGCGGCACAAGCCCATACGTGTTCGCCTTCTTCCAGATCCCGGCACGATTGCCGGGAGCAGATTGCGAGATCCACGATGACTACTCGATTTGCCGCCGAAACGATCATGCTCCGCCACTGACGGCTGAGGAGAAGGCAATCTGGAATGCAGAGGGACAGAAATTCTACGGGGACAATCCGGTATCGTGCCTGTGGCCGTTTGAATGGGGGAACTGAGATGAATACCTTCGAACAAGCAGCCGAGACGATCCTCAATGCCGACGGACTTCTAATCACCGCCGGTGCCGGTCTGGGTGTCGACTCTGGCCTTCCGGACTTCCGGGGCAACAACGGCTTTTGGCAGGCCTATCCTGCCCTCGGAAATAAGGAAATTTCCTTCTCGAGCATCGCCTCTCCTGCTGCATTCAAAGGCAATGCACGCCAGGCCAGGGGCTTCTATGGACATCGCCTGAACCTTTACCGGAAAACCGTTCCACACGCAGGTTTCGAGATTCTGAAACAAATAGGAGCATCGCGGCCCAAAGGGTCATTTGTGTTCACAAGCAATGTGGATGGCCAGTTTCAAATGGCTGGTTTCCGAGCCGACCAGGTAGCGGAGGTGCACGGGAGCATCCACGACCTGCAGTGCGTCACAGGATGCCTAGATGACATCTGGCCGGCAGATGGTTTCGAGCCCAAGATCGACGCCGAGAATTGCCTGATTACGTCGCCCTTTCCTACCTGCCCACACTGCGGGGCTTTGGCGAGACCAAACATCCTCATGTTTGGAGACTGGCAGTGGCTGGAGCACCGTAGCGCAGGTCAGAGGTCTGCACTTGGCGCCTGGCTTAGTCAGGTTGAACAGTTGGTCATCATCGAGCTCGGTGCAGGCACCAGCATTCCTACCGTGCGTCGCGTCGGCGATTCGCACAATGGAACGCTAATCCGGATCAACCCGCGAGAAGCCGATGTCAGTCGGCCAGGAGACATCTCGATTGCATGTGGTGCCCTAGAGGCACTGACACAGATTCAGGATCGATTGCCGATATCTTTAAGCAGCCAAGAACATGCTCGTGCCCGCAATTTTGTTGGAGAGGAAAACTAGCAATGGCCAGCCTAGATAGACACAAGATTGGTGATTTGCCGCCCAACCATCCATTTGCCAACACATTCATCATGTTGGGTGGGGTCTCATTAATCATTCAGGAAAAGCCCCCTTTACCAATCGGCCGATACGGCGTCACCGTTACCGTGTGGTGGGGCTATGAACGGCACTCAATACGTATTGGAGCAGCCACCTGGCGCAAGATTCGGCATGGAGTTCCAAAGACCATCCGCACGAAGGGCTGGTATGAAGGCAAATCCTTCCCCTGTTACTGGCAATTCCAGGAGCAGGAGGAGTACACACTGATTGTCGATTATGGTGATGACGGCGGCCAGGGCTTCATCGGTGACATCCGCGATGCTCTGATAGAGGAACGTACTCCCCTGAAAAAGGGGAAGTCGTCATGACACAGCAATTGATGGACTCGGTCCGATTTGAAGGAGAGAGGTTTCAGACCTTCTCAACACCGCTGTGGGACTACTTCATTCAGTCAGGTCAGCAACCGCCATTCAAGGTAGTTATGACATGTCTGTGGCGAGGGCACATCGCGTCGTGGGAAATTATTGACCAAAGACTATATCTCACAGGCCTTACGGGCACATTGCGAGATGATTCCGAAGCTAGCCTTAAAACAATCTTTCCTGGCTCTGATACCCGTGTCTTTGCAGAATGGTATTCGGACATATTGTTTTGCCCATTCGGCGTACTCATAAAGTACGCCCATGGTAGCGGGACGTACGAATTTGAGCACCGTTTCGACATACAGGAAGGAGTAGTACAACGACATTGGAAGGTGGACAATCGGCCCAAAACGGAAACCAAGCTTGCGGAAGGCGAAATGCTGATCGGGGGATTTATATTTCAGATCCCGAAACGGAATTAGCCTCTTACTGAACTTAAAGTTGCGGCATCCAGAGGCCGACTTCCCTCATAGGACTACTCATGGGCGACACCGTGTGGAAACGCTCGGAAATTTTGGCTGCTGCCGGTTATGTGCAGAAATTCAGCCCGCTAATTTCTGATTTAGCCGGTTGGTTTTCCGAATGAGAAGGGCAAAAAGGGCCAGGTTTAGGTCTGCAATGCCGATGATCTTCGTGGCGCGCTTCATGTCGTAGGCAAGGACATGTATGCTCATTTCGGTACAGACCGGTTCTAGGGTCCGCATCGGGAAATGTGTTGCACCCATCCAATCCTTCAGCGTACCGAATGGATGCTCAACAGTCTGTCGTCGCGTCCGCAAAGCTTTGGGTTTCTTTTCGAGGCGTTTCTGCATCGCTTCTAGGCTGGATTCATATTCCCCGCGAGCAACGCGCCAATAATCTTCCCATTAAATGGGGATTAATATGTTTCAATCCACGCCCCCCGTTGCCGAAGGGCGATGGCCAACAACACCGGACGCGGCGCCAAGCTATGGGAGTTTCAATCCACGCCCCCCGTTACCGAAGGGCGATGTCTGCTGGCACTCTTGATGGTTGGCATTTGGCTCAGTTTCAATCCACGCCCCCCGTTACCGAAGGGCGATGTACGGTTCAAGGGCTGGGCGGCGAGGGTGACGCCATGTTTCAATCCACGCCCCCCGTTACCGAAGGGCGATGTTCAAAGGCCGCCGCAACAAAGGCCGCCGAACAGGCCGTTTCAATCCACGCCCCCCGTTACCGAAGGGCGATGTAGCGTTGAGACTGTGACGATGCCATGACGACGAAGTTTCAATCCACGCCCCCCGTTACCGAAGGGCGATGTGCCAAGAAGGGCGGCAGCTTTGAGGGTGCAGGCGGTGGTTTCAATCCACGCCCCCCGTTACCGAAGGGCGATGTCTTCCATGCTCGGCCGTCAGATGCTTGCGCCACATGTTTCAATCCACGCCCCCCGTTACCGAAGGGC
>WBZX01000737.1_pt1 | contig 28014 bp, 28 predicted proteins | sample 5204211 | NCBI WGS metagenome assembly WBZX01 (sample SAMN12344362, study PRJNA552823) | activated sludge metagenome | biome: Activated sludge suspended growth; feature: Nitrification reactor; material: Wastewater; isolation source: activated sludge from nitrification reactor of wastewater... | reverse complement strand
GCCGCGGCTGCCACCACCTGGGTGCCCAGCACGTTGTTGCGCACGGCCTCCCAGGCGTTGACGTTTTCCATCAGCGGCACGTGCTTGTAGGCGGCGGCGTGAAACACGACGCCGGGGCGATGCATGCCCATGACATGATTCACCCAGCCGGCATTCTTGACGTCACCGATGACCGGCACGATGACGAGGCCCGGAAAGCGCTGCGGCAGTTCCTGCTCCATGGCGTACAGGGCAAGCTCGGACAGTTCGAACAGGATCAGTTTCGCCGGCGCGAAGCGTGCGATCTGCCGGCAGAGTTCCGAACCGATCGAGCCGCCGGCCCCGGTCACCATCACGGTCTGGCCGGTCAGCAGGCGATGCAGGCCGCTGTCGTCGAGCTGCACCGGATCGCGACCGAGCAGGTCGTCGAGCTCGACGCGGCGCAGGCTGGACACCGACACCCGGCCCGCGACCAGGTCTTCCAGCGACGGGATGGTCATCACCTTGAGGCCGGCCGCCGTGCACGCCTGGGTGACGCGCTTGCGCACCTCATGCGCGGCCGACGGCAGGGCCAGCACAACGTCCGCCACCTCCATGCGCCTGGCGTGCAGGGCCACGTCGTCGAGCCCGCCCAGGACCGGGATGCCCTGCACCAGCCGCCCCTGCTTGTCGCGGCTGTCGTCGAGCAGGCCCACCACGTGGAAGCCGGACGGATTGCGCGCCAGTTCGCGCAGCAGGAAATCGGCCGCCGAGCCGGCGCCGGCCACCAGAACCGGCTTGCTGTCCGGGCGCAGCACGCTGGCCAGGCGATGCTCCTTCCACGCACGGTAGGCCAGCCGGCTGCCGCCCATGACGATGACCAGCAACAGGGGATCGAGAATCAGCACCGAACGCGGCACGACGACGTGCACGCGGAACAGGATCAGCACCAGCGGAATCATCAGCGCGGCAATGGCCACGGCGAACACGATGCGCTTGAGATCGGGCAGGCTGGCAAAGCGCCAGATGCCACGGTAGAGGCCGAAACGCCAGAACACCACCGCCTGCAGCGGCACCACCCACTGCAGGGTGGACAGGGCCGCCGCCTGATATTCGGGCGGTACCGCCAGATTGAAGCGCAGCCAGTACGCCCCCAGCCAGGCCAGCGCGGCGACGGCGAGATCGTGCAGGATGATGACGAGGGTGCGCGGATTAAGCTTCATTGCGGGTCTTCCGCCAGCGCCGGTCGACGGCGAGAAACAGGAATGTGTAGAGGACGCCCGACAGTATAAGCAGGGCCGGGACATTCTGCGGCCAGGCGCGTGCCGCGAAGGCCAGGCCCGCCATCCCCAGCATGAGTCCCCAGGCGGCGACGGCGAGCTGGCGATGCGAAGCGCCGAGCAGCACCACGCGCTGATAGTAATGCGAACGATGCGCCTGCCACACCTTCTCGCCGGCGAGCGCGCGCCGTACCAGCGTGACGCTGGCATCGACGATGAAGGGCGAGAAGACCAGCAGCGGGAATGTCCACGGCCACACGCGCTGGATCACGCCCTGAAAGCCCAGCGTGGCGGCGAGGAAGCCCAGCGGAATCGAGCCGGCGTCGCCCATGAAGAGGCGCGCGGCTGGAAAATTGAAGCGCAGGAAGGCCAGCGCGGACGCCGCGATCGCCGCGCAGAACACGGCCAGACCCGGCGCATCGCCCAGCCACGCCGCGAGCGCCAGCGCACCGAAGCCGATCACCGCCATGCCGCCCGCCAGGCCGTTGGTGCCATCCATGAAATTGTAGAGATTGGTCATCCACACCACTGCCAGCGTGCCGGCCAGCAAGGGCCAGCCTGCCACGCCCAGCGCGAACAGGCAGCCTGCCGCGGCGACGAAATGGGCGAGAAAGCGCACGCGCACCGGCAGGCCGCGCACATCGTCGAGCAGCGACACCGCGGCCAGCGCGAAGGCGCCGAGCATCACCGGCAACAGGGCGGCATCGGCCAGCCATGCACTCGCCGCGGCGATGCCTGCCATGATGCCGAGCCCGCCGATGCGCGGCGTCGGCTGCGCATGCAGCGAACGCGCGTTGGGATGGTCCATCGGCAGGACATGGCGACGCCGCAGCAACGCCGCGAGCAGCAGCCAGCAGACGGCAAAGGCGGACAAAACGGCGAGTGCGTTCATCGCATATCCGCCACCGTCGCGGCCAGCCCCGCTGCCATCGAATACGGCGGCGTCCAGCCCAGGCGCGTACGGATCAGCGCGCTGTCCACCCACAGCGAGCCGGTCAGCCGTTCCACCGCCGCGCGCTTGCCGAGCAGGGCCCCGGCAAACGCAAGGAAACCGGCGGGGATCGGCAGCAGGCGCGGCGGACGGTCCATGGCCTGCGCAATGGCGCGGATCAGTTCCGGGGTCGACACCGGCCGGCCGTCGTCGATCAGGAAGGTCTGCCCCGCCGCGGCCGGATGCTCGAGGCATACCCGGATCGCGTCGATGAAATTGCCCAGGTACAGGAGGCTGCGCCGGTTCACGATTGCGCCCAGCGGCAGGGGCCAGCCGCGCGCGACGAGGTCGAGCAGACGCCGGAAGTTCGCCTTGACGCCCGGCCCATACACCAGCGGCGGCCGCAGGATGACGACCTCGAGCCCCGTCTCCTGCGCAAGTTGCCGCAGTCCCTGCTCGGCCTCCCACTTGGAAATCGCGTAAGGATCTTCCGGCGCCGGCGCATCGGCTTCCCGGTAGGCTGCGTCGCGCCCCTCGCCATTGACCTTGATGCTGCTGACGAAGACGAAGCGTTTCACTCCGGCCCGGGCCGCCTGCCGGGCAAGATTGAGCGTGGCGTCGGTGTTGGTGGCGCGGTAGAGCGCGAGCGGGTCATGCGCCGTGTCGTGCATCACGTGAACGCGGGCGGCGAGGTGGACGACGGCGTCGCAGCCGGTGAGCGCGGCGCGCCAGTCGGTCTGCGCATGCAAATCCGGAATGAACACCTCGCGCGACAGGCCTGCTGGCCGTCGGACGACCGGAATTGCCCTGTGGCCGTGCACGCCCAGTTCCCCGAGCAAGGCTCGCCCGACAAACCCCGTCGCCCCGGTCACCAGCACGTTCACTGTCGCTTGCCCATGCCAGTCGAGACAATGTCTTCAGCCAGCGCCTGCATGATGTTGCGGCGCGCATATTTGCGAACGAAATCGGTGCGCGGTGTGGGCTGCATTTTCAGGGCGGAAAAAGCTTTTACGGCGGCCGCGATGTCGCAGGGCGGAAAGACCGCCGCATTGTCGATCTCGTTCTCGATGAATTCCGCGGCATATCCGGCGACCCCGGCCCAGATCGGCTTGCCGACCGCCGCGTATTCGAACAACTTGGACGGCAGCACCTTCCTGAATGCGTCGTAATCGTTCAGGTGCAGGAACAGCACGTCGGCTTTCCGGTAGGCCTGCACCAGCGCAGCCCGGTTAACCGGATCGAGCAGGCTCACATTCTCCGACCCCGCTTCGTCGAGTGCCTTCTTCAGCTGAGGCTTGCGGCCACCATCGCCAATGATCGTGAACTTCACCTGTCCCTGCATCGCGCGGGCAAGCCCAGGAAAGATTGCGTGCAACCCCTGCCCTTCGCCCAAGTTGCCCGCATAGAGGACCGAATAAGGTGGCGTTGCCGCCCCTGCTTTGCCTGCTCCATCGGGGGCAGACGTGATGAATTCGTCATCGATGCCGTTGGGAAAGAACGCAAAGCGCTGCGACGGGTAGCGCTGCGCGAAATAGTGCTCGAACCCGCGGGATACCAGATTCACCTTGCTCGCCGAGCCGATCGCATAGCGCTCCAGGAGAGAGAACACACCGCCCATCGGCCGCGCCAGCCAGCGAGGCAGGATGTCCTGGATCGTGTCGACGAAGATGTCGCGGATATCCAGATACAGCGGCACCTTCTGGCTGCGTGCGACGGAAGCTCCGAGCACGGCGGTCATCAGCCTAGAGGACGTCGCGAAGACCAGGTCGTATTTCCGGCTGCGGACATGCGCACGCACCCCGCGCGCGTAGGCGAGAAAGGCTTTCGACTGGTCGCGCATCCCGCTCTTGTGGGAAGGCAGGGGAATCCGGCGGATCGAGAGGGTTTCCCCTTCCTCGACTTCAGGCGCAGCCGCGCTGAAGCTGCTGTAGCGGTTCGGCATGGTGGTCAGCACGTCGATGTGCGAACCGGCCGGAAGCCGGGGCTGCAGGGCCTGGATCAACGCCGCCGCTCGGAATGATCCCGCGCACAGGTCCGGCGTGTAGTAGAAACTCAAGAACAAAACTCTCAACACATGCCTCTCATGTCACCTTCCATTCGACACGCGTCGTTACACGGCCGGGGGGCGTCATCTCGATCTCGAGCACGGGCAGGCGGGTCTTCCTGCCGTAGCAGCGTGCTTCCCATCCTTCGACCAGCCTGATTTCAGCCCGCCCGCCGTCGGACTGCACGGTCACTCGCAGTCGATCGAGCGACACACCTCCCGCATCGACCTGCCAGGCCCCCGGCATCAGGCGCCAGCGCACGACCGCACGCTTTCTGAAGCCGGTGATGGTATCGCATACCTCCAGTTCCCCGATACGCAGACTCACCTTGCGCTCGTGGCATGCACCCGATGCATGGCGATAGCTGGCCACGAAATCCTGGTGCCCCCCCCCTTCTTCCAGCACCGGGCCGGTTTCCAGCCGCAGCCAGTCGCCGAACAGGAAGCGCCCCAGACGCGGCATCGCCTCGAGGCGGTCGAACTGCACGGTGTTGTGAGCCGCCACCCCCGGGAAATAGTCGAGCCACTCCGGCTCGGCATGGTAGCGATACGATCCCGGCCCGCGCAGGATGTTGTGGCCATCGATCCACAGGTCGACATGCAGGGGGTCGGCATGGCTGGGGCGGAAGCGGTAGTGGGGAAAGCGCACGAACGCCTGCACATCCTCGCTCCGGCTCTTCAGCAAGGCGAACCCGCTGTCGCCGCATAGACGCGACCGGGTCGCGGGCAGCGCGGCATCGGGTATGGCAATATCCAGCCAGTGCAGCGGGACGTCCCAGCCGCCTGTTTCGCCATAGGCTCGCGCGCTGCAGAACAGGACACACGCCAGTTGCACCGACGGCCTGAAGTCGCGATAGCCGGTATCGGTCAACGGCAGCAGGCGCGTACCGTCGTTGGCACCGATGTTGGGCGCGTCCCCGGACTGCGGATGGACGCAGGCTGCCAGCCAGAGGGCGGCACGCGACGTCCTGTCGCGATAGCGGGCCGAGAATGCCGGCAGCCCCTGAGTGCGTCGCCAGACCTCGGCCATGCTCAAGGCATCGAGAAACTCGCGGTGATAGGTCACCGAATACATGCTGAACCCGCCATCGTCGGCGATCAGCCGGGCCGCCCGTTCCTCGAGCTGACGCCGGCCCTGGTTCATCCACGCGCGCGCCGTGGCATCGCCATCCGCCTGGGCGAGCCATGCCCCGCCGATGAAGAGGGCCGCCGCTTCGCAGATGCCGTGGTTGTTGTCCTGCGCGATCGCATAGGCGATCGTGGGCCGGACCCGGGCGAGATGCACCCGCAGCAGCGCACGCAGCCCAGGCAACGAATCGTTCGCCTGCCCCAGGATCAACGCGGCCATGGCCAGATGCATCACGCGTATCGAGGCTTCCTGGCCGCACTTCCAGTTGTAGCCCGTGTAGGGCGGATTGTGCTCGACCCAGTCGGCGAGCCAGTCGTTCAGTTGCGCCAGGCTCTGCCCGTCGCTCCGCGCTGCCCGTTGCGCGAGCGCCAGCACCCAATTGAAGCGAGAAATCTCCCAGATGTCCTTGATGTCGCCGAGCTGCGCATCGAAGTCACCGGCTTCCCACCACGGCCGGCCGGATGCGGCCGCCGAGGCGCCCGATGCCGGGCGGTAGTGCCAGTCGGGCCGGCCGCCCGCAAGCGGTACCTCGATGCAGTCGAAATAGCGGGCTGAATCCTGCCAGTCATGCGAGGCCTCGTCCTCGCGCAGGCGCCCGGGCGGCGCAAAGAATTCCCCCCTGATGGGCCCGGGCGCAAGCCGGCAGACCGGATGCAGGCGTGTGGCCAGCAGCAGGCGATAGGCGGCCACGCGCCCCAGGTTGCGCACGCCAAGCCGCGGCAAGGTTCCAGCCAGGCCCATCCAGCGCTTGAATCGGGCCGGTCTCATTCGATGAATTCGGAATACGCCTGCAGCCAGACTTCCAGGGCAAGCGGCGCAAAAATCTCGCGGTACCAGATGTTCCCCTGCCGGTTGCAGAAACGCTCGAACTTCGCGTGCAGCGCATCGTGATCGATCAACTGGCGCCGGAACACCTCGGCATCGCGATCGAGAATCTCCAGCCAAGCCGCCTTGAGCTCGCCACGCAGCCACTCCTCCTGCGGCATCGAGAATCCCTGCTTGTCGCGGCGCCAGACGATCTCGGGCGGCAGCCAGTCGGCAAACGCCTGGCGCAAGGAATGCTTGGTCCAGCCCGCATTCAGCTTCGACTCCACCGGAGCATTCAGTATCAGTTCGACCAGCCGGTAATCCAGGAAAGGCAGGCGCACCTCGCGCGCAAACGCCATCGAGGCACGATCCTCGTAATGGGTCAGATAGGGCACCGAGAAGTGCCGGTAGTCGAGCCATTGCCGATACGCCAGACCTTCCGGCGGCAGGCCCAGCGCCTGCGGCGTGAAGGCCTGGCGCACCGCATCGCCCAGCACTGGATCCTGCGGCCGGCGCTGCAGGTAGCGGCGCGCTTCGGTCAGGTTGAACTGCTGCATTACCACGCCATTGCGCCAGAACGCCCAGGCCGTGCTCGCCAGCCTCGCGAATTTGCGCTGGCGCACGAGCTCCTGGAAATGGAAGCCGAGATACTTCCGATAGCCGCAGAACAGTTCGTCTCCGCCCTGCCCGCTCAGCACGACCTTGATTCCGGCCTCCGACGCCCGCTGCATCAGGAGATAGAACGCCACGTTCGAGAACGAGCCCAGCGGGGAATCGTTCATCCAGGTCACGGTGCGCAGCAGTTCGAGCGCTTCCGTCGGGCCCCAGGCCGTGTCGACCTTGATCGGTTCGATCCCGAGGTGCTTGGCCACGCGGTCGATATAGGGGGACTCGTCGCCAGGCTGGCCGGGGCTCACGGCAGAGAGCACAGCGACCTGTTGACGCGCATCCCGCGACAAGTGACGCACGCAGGCGGCAATGATCGATGAGTCGACGCCGCCGGACAGCAGCACACCCACCGGCACGTCCGCGCGCAGGCGCAGTCTGACCGCATCCAGCACGGTGTCGTGCACGCGGCCGGCCACATCGCCCGGGTTTCCAGTGCCGCTCCCGGATTCAAACGGGTTCCAGTAGGCCACCGGCGCGACTGACAACGCCGGCGCAGCGAGCTCGATCCGCGCGAAGCTGCCTGCCGGCAGCGCCTCGATGCCTTCGAAGAACGTCGCCGTACCCGTGTCCTGCAGCGCCTGCACCAGATATTCGCCGATCACCTGGGCGTTGAGCCTGTGCCGGCGTCCCAGCAGCGCCAGCAGCGTCTTGATCTCGGAAGCGAAATACAGATCGCCCTCCGCCAGTGCCACATAGAGCGGCTTCACGCCGGCACGGTCACGCGACAGGTAGAGCGCCCCCTCCCGCAGCGAAACCCACGCCAGCGCCCACATGCCGTTGAATTTCGGCAGCGCCGCCGCCACGCCGTCGCGGCGGAAGCACTCGAACACCACTTCGGTATCGCTGCCGCCGGCCGGCGTGTAATGCATTGCCCCGGCGAGCTCGCGATAGTTGTAGACCTCGCCGTTGTAGGCCAGCCAGCTGGCCTGGTCTGCATCTGCCATGGGCTGGCGGCCGGCTTCACTCAGGTCGAGAATCGACAGGCGCTGATGCGCCAGGTACACCACCCGCCCACCGTCGATTTCCAGCATCGTCTCGCCCCGCATGTCGGGGCCACGATGCTGCTGGAATGCGTGGGCACGCTCGATGCGCGGCTTGATCGACTCGAATGCCGCCTTGCGGCACACCACCCCGAACAGGCCGCACATGGGTCAGGCCCGTACCGCGGACACGGCACGCTTGAGCGTGGCGACGACCCGCTCAACATCCTGCGACTGCATCGGCACCCACATTGGCAGACGCAGCAGGCGCGCCGACAGATCGTCGGTACGCGTCATCGCCCCCGCCACCCTGCCGTAGCGGCGCCCGCCGGGGGAATCGTGCAACGGCACATAGTGGAAGACCGGAAAGATGCCCTCGGCCTTGAGGCTGTCGATGACCTGCTGGCGCTCGATGGCCGGAGCCAGCAGCACGTAGTACATGTGCGCGTTGTGCTCGCATTCCGCAGGGATGATCGGCCGCCGCAGCAGGCCGGTGGCCTCGAGATCGGCAAGCCCCTCGTGATAGTGCCGCCAGAGATCGAGGCGCATGCGGGTAATGCTGTCGGCTTCCTCGAACTGCGCCCACAGGAATGCGGCGATCAGTTCGCCCGGCAGGAAGGATGAGCCGACCTCCTGCCAGGTGTACTTGTCCACCTCGCCCCGGAAGAAGCGGCTGCGGTCGGTGCCCTTTTCGCGGATGATCTCGGCGCGCAGCGCCAGGGCCGGATCGTTCACCAGCAGCGCGCCGCCCTCGCCCGAGATGACGTTCTTGGTTTCGTGAAAACTGTAGGCGCCGAGATCGCCGAAACTGCCGAGCGCACGTCCCTTGTAGCGGGCCATCACACCTTGCGCCGCGTCCTCCACCACTCGCAGCCCGTGGCGGCGCGCGATGTCCATGATCACGTCCATCTCGCAACTCACGCCGGCGTAATGCACCGGAACGATCGCCCGCGTGCGCGGCGTGATGGCCGCCTCGATCAGGCGTTCGTCGAGGTTGAGCGTGTCCTCGCGGATGTCGACGAATACCGGTACCCCGCCGCGCAGCACGAAGGCATTCGCGGTCGAGACGAAGGTATACGACGGCATGATAACTTCGTCGCCCGGCTGGATGTCGAGCAGCAGGGCCGACATTTCCAGCGCCGCCGTGCAGGAATGGGTCAGCAGCGCCTTGGCGCAGCCTGTCCTTTCCTCGAGCCAGGCATGGCAGCGCTTGGTGTAAGGGCCGTCGCCCGCGAGCTTGTTCCCCTGCTTGGCCGCGACGATGTAGCCCAGTTCCTTGCCCGTGAGATAGGGCCGGTTGAACGGGATCGTCTCGTCGCTCACTTCAGGTTCTCCAGCCGGCGGGTCTCCGCGGCGACGTTCGCGAGATAGTCACGGTATTCGCAGTTCGGCATCTCTTCGAGCAGCGCCTCGAATTGCTGCAGGCTCAGGAAAGCGCGCACCAGCGCCGCCTCCTCGGGGCAGCCGATCTTCACGCCCTGGCGCCGCTCGATCGCCTCGATGTAGGCCGAGGCTTCCTGCAAGGCCGTCGTAGTGCCGGCGTCCATCCAGGCGAACCCCCGGCTCAGGCGGTGCACGCGTAACTGCTCCCGGTGCATGTACTCGCGGTTGACGTCGGTGATTTCGAGCTCGCCACGAGGCGACGGCCTGATGGCGCGTGCGATGTCCACGACCTGATGGTCATAGATGTAGATGCCGGGAACGGCATAGGCGGTCTTGGGCTGCGCGGGCTTTTCCTCGATCGAAATCGCCCGCCCCTCGCGGTCGAACTCGACCACGCCATAACGCTGCGGATCCTTGACGTGGTAGGCGAATATGGTCGCCCCGCCCTGGAACTCCGCCATCGCACGCGGAAAGTCGTCACCGCCCGAGAAGATGTTGTCTCCCAGCATCAGCACCACGTTGTCGCCCGCCACAAAATCGTCGGCGATCAGAAAAGCCTGCGCGATCCCCTCGGGCCGGGCCTGCTCGCGATATTCGATCGACACCCCCCAGCGCGCACCATCACCCAACAACTGTCTGAACCGCGGCAGGTCGAACGGTGTGGCGATCAGGCAGAATTCGCGGATGCCGGCCGCGATCAGCACCGTGAGCGGATAGTAGATCATCGGCTTGTCGAAGACAGCCTGGAGCTGCTTGCTGGATACCTGGGTCAGAGGGTAAAGGCGAGATCCACTGCCTCCAGCAAGGATGATAGCCTTCATTCAGTCTCCTTGTTTTCCACGGACGAGGCGGCTGCCGTTCGGCATTCCATGTAGCAATGGGTATATGGAATCCATGCTTTGTGTCGGACTTCGATGCGCACGTCTGGGAACTCCGATCGAGCCAGTGTGGCGTATCCAGCTTCCGCGCGCACATTTTGCCCACGGTCCCGTTCAATCAGGAACCGGGCGACTGGGTTCTGTCCTTCGACCAGGCACGGATCGAGCGTGACCAACCGCCCCTCTGGTTTCAGCGCACGCCTTGCAAGCGACAGAAACTGTCGTACCACTGCGTCATCCATGTGATGGAGCACACCGGATGCAATCACGACGTCAAACTTGGGCAAGGCTTGCAGATCAGCCTCGGTAAGCAACTTGCAGATAAAGTGGCCACGATGCCCGAATTTCCTGGTTGCCTGATCTATGTAGGCTTGGCTGATATCGAACCCCCAGTAGTCCACCTTCTCCCTGATAAATGCCAACACATCAGCCGGGCCGCAACCAACGTCGAGCACCGTCGCACCCGGAAACGGGCGGACATATTCCCTCACAAACTGCAGCCATACATGCTGCGCACCCATCAGATTCTGGAATAACGTATAAACATAGGGTGATGACAGGATTGCGCGAATCCCATTGGTCACCTGGCTCATCCCATCCCCCGTTCCGGCAGGCAATTCAGTAGTCTCATGCCTAGCGCCTCCTGAGTGTGCAATCGATGACGGGCTGCGCAGAGACAGGAACCAAGACCGCCAGACGGTAAATTCCAGAACGCACAAGCCAGTCGCCCACATGGCGCATCCACTTAGACCGCCTCGCAGAAAACTCTTCGTCTGACACAAGACGCAGTAAAGTGTCACGTAACACGGTTCGCTTGAAATGTAATGCAATACCGGGCAAGCGCCTTACGGCACGTCGTATTTGTGCCACGCTTATCCAATTGAGCGAGTTCCATACCCCCACAGGGTCAGACATACGCTGATTCTTGAATACCCTGTCATGAAAAACACGCTCCGTCATCGCCTTCGAGAAAAGCGTCGGAATATTGAAATGGGGCTCATACGGAAACCAGTAATTTGGGCACGTAAACCGATACTCGCCCCCCTGTGCAAGGGTCGAGACGACCCGGAGAATCGCCTCCGGCACATCGCCGACATGCTCCATGACATTGATCGAGTAAGCAAAATCATATTTCTTGTCTGCCTCCAGCCTTTCTACAGCAACTGGCAACAAGGTAGGCACAGCCCCACGTTCACGCATGTAATCCAACACGAGCGTCTGCAGTTCAGAGAAGATCGAAAATCCTTGGCCGACCGGCTCAAGCGCGGTCACCTCGAATCCCTCGCGGCAGAGTTGACAACTCAGCAACATAGAACCCGCTCCGATCTCCAAGATTACGCTACCAGAAGAAAGCTTACGCAAACTCTCATCTAGCCACGCGCGACCGAAGAGCGCTTCTCGGGCATATGTCGTATACAACTCAGACAAATGTGGATGGTTTCGCGCCACAATGACAGACAGATCAGACAGCAAAGCTTCGAAGCTAGACATGCGCTCAAGCCCGGCTGCCAACCATTACGCCTGCGAGAATCAGCGAAATTGACAACATGCGCTGCCAAGAAAAAGGCTCATCGAAAAACAGGCTGCCGCCAAGCGCCACCAATCCGATGGTAAGCCCCACATAAATCGGGAACGCCACTGCCAGGTCATATCGTTCGACCACCAACACCCAGGCAATAGACCCAGCCAAGGCAGCCAGATACGCCGAAACCACAAAAGGGTCGGACATGTAGTTCCAAAGCCTGTACCAGTTTTCCCCGCTGCTTCCTGCAGAACCGGCAATATGCCCTACCCGCCATTTGATCATCAATTGCCCGTATACAACCAACGCAATGGTAGGGAACATAGTCAATATCAATTTCATTGGCAGGTCATATCCGAACAATATTCAACAATGTGAGCAATTACGCTCTTCATGACTTAAGTTCTCGCAAGTGTCTGTGCCATAACCTGCTGCCAAAATCTTTCGTCATCCACTACCGCAACCACACCCACATGTCCACTGGCCAAGCACTCGCGCCCCATCATCTTTAGTCGAGTTGCCTCATTACGTGCAACGCCGCCATTAAGCAAGATATCAATCGACCACATCAAGCTTATACAGCCACACCTAAAGACCAAATCCATCAGGTGCGTGAAATCATTTTCCTCTGCGCGCAAAGGAATCGCGACTTGAACCAGCGGGCGTCCGCCATCGACCGTTTCATCAACCAGATGGACTGTAGCTCCTGTAAATCTGGCCCCATACTCGATCGCTGCCCGAACCGGTCGATCACCTATCAGCCCCCCAAAAGCTGGCAACAGCGAATAATGCAGATTAACCAGCTTCCCTCGGTAGGCTTCAACGACTTCATCACACAATATCTTGTGAACGGTTGTTACTACGACATCGGGTTTGTGCTTCTCAAGCGCTTCAAGCAACTCCGTCTGACTCGGGCCATTGAAATCAATGCAGTGATTGGCAATTCCGACACTCTCGGCGAAGACATTCGCGTGGCATTGCCTATCTGTCAATACCGCAACGATTGCCCCATCGACCCACCCCTGTTCAGTCGCATGGTGAACAAAGGCGAGATTGCCCCCTCCTCCAGAACAGAGGAAAACAATCCGCTTCCGTTCAACTGCGGCCATAGACACTCCTTACGATGGAGTAAGGCCGTCTTTTTGTCTCGGAGAAAACCTTGGACAGATATATTCCGATAACACCCATGAACGAGATCACCAAGCCTCCAAGCAACCAGATCGAGGCCATGACCGATGTCCAGCCGGCAAGTGGAGCTGCAAGAAACAGCCAACTGACAATCAGATACAGTGTATAAACCCACGCCAAAGAAAAAATGGCCGCCCCCACATAAAAAATAGCAACAAGCGGCAAATTGCTGAAGGAAGTTATCGAGTTAACAAGCAGCGAAAGCTTGTGGCGAAAGGTATAGGTCGATTTGCTGCTATCGAGTTTGCGAACAATCTGCGATCTTTGGTCAAATCCAGTAATGAACCACAATCCGGCCATGAACACTTCCCGTTCTTCGTGCTGCAGCAAAGCATCAACATAACGACGGGACATGAGTCTTGAAGTGACTACATTATGCGGCAACGACAAGCCAGAAAGCGCATTCATAATTTTCCAGAACAAGCCGCCAGTCCAACGCTCAAACCACCCCCCCTTACGTTGAGCCTGCACCCCAAATACCACGTCGCAGGCTTCTCGTTCGAGTTGCGCATTGAAATCCAACAACCATTCCGGCTCTTCTTCCAGGTCACTATCAATCAAGAAGATGCGCTCGCCCAATGCATACGCAAGCCCAGTCATCATTGCTTTGTGATGACCGAAGTTACGCGAAAGATCAACCACTACAACATGGTTATCGATCTCGGAGAGCTTGACTGCAAGTTCCAGGCTGTTGTCCGGCGAACCATCATTGACAAAAACGATTTCGTAATCCCCGCCCACAAGCCTGCTAGCAGTAGCGCTCGCTCGCTTATGGAACTCAGCGATATGAGGGGCAGATCGATATAGCGTCGCAACAATAGACAGCTTCATTGATGGATGTATTTCATGAATTGATGCGATTGTTGGCCGCAATTAAATAGCAAATCAAGAATCGTGACATTGTGCGCGAATTCGCCCCAAAGTTGAGGGTATTCAGGATATCCGGCGTAATCAAACCAATTCAATCGGATTCCTCGGCGCTTGAACACCTCGGGATCGATATAGTTTTTGGCTGCAGGCCCCGATATGTATTCAGCCCCTCCTGCCTGAATGCACAGGTCTGCCAAACGTTCTGTCTTTCCTTCGGAAAGGGTGTAATCGGTCGAACAAGTGATGGCTGTTCTGATTTGCATATATTCGCAAATTGCTTCAATGAAGCAGCGGTTCAAACCGGAAAGACTGGTATATGTGCCAGAAAGATAAAGAGGCTCCAACCACACCGCGATTTCATCAAAGCAAGGTGCTCTACGGTAATTACTGACTAACGATCTCCAATGTTTGGTCTGCCACCTCCCATCGGGCAGCAGAACATCTCTGATGCGGCGATTGATATTCTGTCCGACAGGCACCGTCAACCACTGAAGACCTTGTGGCGTCTTGATGAGATTCCGGTTGCGCCAGTCGTTCTTTGTGAATTGCATATCGTCGTACAAGATAAACTCGTCGACCGACGCAATCATGTCAAAGTATCCCTTCCAGGGGATATAGTTAGACTGCAATATGGCGATTTTTTTCATGGCCTGATGCCCAGCAGCTTAAATCCATACCGCCGGTAAACCTCCTGCTTGCAATCGGGCATTTCCCTGTAGTTCATGGGCCGGGACTCGACCTGCCCTCGCCTGATGTGCTCGGCCGTGCTTTCCAACCTGCCCAACACATCCCCACGCCCGGCAAGATCCTGCCGCGCCTGCGACAGGCCGGCCGACAGCAACGCCGGATAGTAACGACACTGCTTCTCGATAAACGGGAAGTAATACTGATAGGAGAAAGGCGGCGCCAGCAATCGAGCTGTCGAATAGGCCATGCGCGACGACACCTCGAGGTCCGGAATCACGGCATGCAGGGAGTCGTGGCGGACTTCGTCGATGATGGGGGCAGCTTTGGCGCTGATCGCGGTCGCCCGCTGATAAAAGTAGAGATGCGACGCCAGGGTGGGAATGGCGGTAATGACGAGCAGGAGCACCAGCGCCCAGTCTGCCAGACGGCGATCCTTGACCCACTCCAGCAAAGCGACCAGCATCAGGCCGAACAGGATGCTCAACCCGTAATCGTAGTAGTTCTTCTGCGACAGCATGAAGCCCGTGACGACATGGAGATTGACCGATGCGACGGCCGACAGCAGCAGAATCAGCAGATTCCTCCCTTGACGCCTGCCGGAATCGAGCTGGCCGAACCGCCACAGCATCAGGATGACCGGCAGGACGAACAGCAAAGCCAGCGGCAACTGGGGCATGCGCGTCTGGGCGAAGACCCAGGCGTTTCTCACCACCCAGTTGTCCGGATCGTAGAAACCGGCAAGCGTGAACAGGCCGACTGCGCCCAAGGCCATCAGAACGTAGACGGCCACAGCAGAAACAGCCATCGCCTTCCACGCCGGCAAGGGCAGAACGCGTCTCATCACGGGCAGCGCCACCCCCACTGCAATCAGGAACGCATAGGGCACGGCGACGAAGTAGTACAACAGCGGCAAGGGCAACAGCAAAAGCCAGAACCTGCGCCATCTCAGCCAGGCGTAGACGGCCAATGCCAGCAGGAAATACGACAGTTGCGGATTGGGGGTGCGCAGGAGAGAGGGATAGAGTTCCCACCCGGCCATCAGGAACGCCGTCCCGTCGTATTCGCCCAGCAGGCCCTTGATTACAGGGTTGGCATAGTTGAACAAGGTCGACGAGAACAGCACCAGCACGGCGTAGGCGAAAGCGCGCACCGCCTCGACGCCACGCAGACGGAACGACTGCGCGACCAGCAGCACGGTCAGCAGGGGAAACAGCGTGTCAGACAGCAGGTTCTGCATTGCCCCCGACAGACCGGCTTCATGCAGCAGACCATACAGGTGGAGAATGAAGTATCCGAAATCGTTTTGCGCCCCCAGGACACCCTGCCACGACAAATAAGTTTCTTCGTCCCACCCGTTCACGAAAACGAAGACCTCGCTGCGCCCGAACGCGGCCCATTCGGGCAGCAGATAAGCCAACAGCACGATCAGTGCACTGGCAAGCAAGAGAAAATCACGCCGTGACATCATGTGGATGCGGACGAGCTTCGTGAAGTTTGGCTGACTGCCAACGCCACCCCCCAGATGGCGGCCAGCAGCAGGTTGAAGGTAATCAAACGAAAGACGGCAAAGAACAACCCATAGATGGCCATCGTCAGGATCGCGGCTCTCAGAACGGCAAGGGTCAGATGCTCACGGAATTCCTCTTGCGGCCGCATGAATGCAGGCGCCAGCAAAACCCAAGCGTAAACCAGAAAACCGACCACGCCTGTCGCCATCAGGAAGTAAAGCGGCCAGTTGTGGATGTAGGCAACGTGCTGTTGGACTAAGCCCTCCGGCCCCTTGAATTGCATGACGTGCTTGGCGCCCAGCCCATTGCCAAGTAGCGGATGCTGTATGAAGCGATCCCAGGCAATGCGGTATTCCTCCAGCCTGGTCGTCACGCTTGAAGTCGTCCCATCCTCCATGACGGCCTCTGCCAACCGCCCCATCCGATAACCCCACATGGATTCGATATTCAACGACGCGACGACACCTGCTCCGAACAGCACCAATCCGAGCACAAGCACCACGACCTTCGATAAACCATGTCGAGAAACTGCAGTCTGGCCCACAAAGATAGCCAAAACAATCACCGTGCTGAGCAGCATGCTACGGGTATACGTCATCAGTACCGCAGTCAGCGAAAGGATCGCAATTGCATACCACAGAATGGCTGCACGTCTGTCGCTTGCCAGTGCCGCCACGATCAGGCCTGCAACGATGCCAACTGGGAGCAAAGCATCTGTTGCGCTCTGAATGTGTACCGTGACACGGTCCAATATTGGGCCTTGTGCGCCGGGGTATAGGGGCACAAGGCCCTCGGAAAGGCGTTGTGGAATTCCATCTCCTACAATCAGCCAATACGGATGATGCAGCCCATTCACCAAGTAGTAGACCACGATATGCCCAGCCAGCAGGGCGATCAAGCCGCCGATGGACGCGCCGAGCCAGCGGAGCCTTTCAGGATGTTGCTCAATTGCCCAAGCGACGGGGATGAAAAGCCCGATGAAGAGGAAGGGAACGAAGCCGCGAAGCCAGTCCGCCAGCCCAACGCCATGTGAAACCGCTACCAGCAGATTGGCGATGACCAACACACCCGCGAGCCCCAAAGGCTTACCGTATTGTCTCAGCATCGTCTGCCAGCCACTTGCAACCACAAGGCCTGCAATGGACTTTAAGACGACAATCGCCACCAGCAAAGCAAAAAGCGCTTCCTGAATCCCGATGCCTGGTGGCGCGGGGCGAATAGAAAATGCCAATGGAAAGACAGCCAGCAGGCCAAACCAGGGGGCACGAAAAGCCAATACCGCAAGCATGAGCGCGACGAGGACACCGAATGCAAACGGCGCGGGATGGTCCAGCATCATGGAAACTGCAGCCAGAGAGGATACCGCGATAACAAGTATCGGCGATGCCTGTCTCAATCTTTCGAGAAGGTTCATATCAGACAAAGGCGAACAAGGCCTCGAGGTCACGCGCACATTTTGGGCAGCATGGCCAATAAGTTGATGGAACACATCTCCGCTAGTCGATATTTGAAATGGTCACGGACGAATCGCCAGGAAATCCGACTGCGTTTCCCCCACCACCCGAGCCGGTACCCCCACCACGATGGCGTGGCTGGGAACATCTTTGATCACTACCGCACCCGCACCAATCTGGCAGCGATCGCCGATGACGATATCACCAAGAATTTTAGCGCCTGCACCGATGTAGCAATGGTCACCGATGGTTGGGCAGCGATGTTTCTCGCGCGACACGTACGCCTCGGACGCACCGATCGTGACCCCCTGCCCGATGACACAGCCATGTCCGATTTTCGCATCAGCATGCAGCACAACACCGATGGCACCATACGCGAAGATGGTACCGCGCCCAATGGTGGCCGAAGGCGGAATATAGGAATTGAAGATCAGGAAAATAAAGTTGCGCAACAACGTAGGAACCAGCGGGATGCGCCTTGTGTAGAGCCAGTGGGATGCACGGTACAGGCGAATTGCGTTCAAGGATGTCTCCTCAGGCGTTCGAAATCGGCGAGGCCAAGTCTGAATGCACGCCAGGCAAACAATAGTGCCATCAGGAAATAAATAGCCGGATAGATCATGCTAAGCCGTTGCAGATAAACTGCCAGCGGCGCGAGCCCGATCACCGGAATGGATACGAACAGGCTCACGACTCGCCGATTCAGGATAAGCAGCCACCCTGCATATGCGGCCACACCAATCGCATAATAAATAATGGCCTCATCTATGGATTCGATCATGAATGCTACTGCCAAGGCCATGCTGCCGACAGCCAGATTGGCCACCTTCAACGCCCGTCGACGTTTTGCGGCCTGCAGATAACGCTCAGCAATAACAGCCCAGTAAAGAGTCGGCAAACTGGCCAGCAAAGCCAGGTAACGGACAAGCCGTGTATCCAGGAGCCCGGCAGCCAGCGCCAAGAGCCCAAGCCCCGCAAAATAAAGCAGCGACCAGGCAAGCAGGATACGGAACTGCCCAGCACGGTCTTCGCTACCGACCAGCTTAACAAATATGGCCTTGGTATTGATGGGGAAGATTGAAGTAGCCGACTGGATGACAGCCGTGACCACGCGAAACAAACCCAGATCACGCAGCGGCAGTGTCTTGGAAAGGATGTAAGGCAGCAGATTGGTGAACAGATTGAAAACCAGCGTCACCGAGAAGTTGCCAGGCGCCAAGCGGGCAACACCGGCGAGAAGTGACCAGACCGTCTGTCGCGACGGCAAGCGGGCACCCGAATGAAGCAAGGCTAGCGCGGCGAGTGATGCCGGCAGCAAATTGGTCCAGAGCAGAATATCGATGATAGAGAGAGGCCACTTCAACCATTCTTTCAGGATCAGCAGCGTGAAGAACACTGTCAGGAAAAACAACAGGTAGACCACCAGACGCTGTTGCTGGCGCAAGGCATACATCGACAGCATCACACTGGAACTGAGCAGCATCGCAGCCAGCAATGCTGTCGAACCCAGGCTGGAGACGCAATCAATCGCCCAGAAGACCAACCATACACACGCCGCGATCAACATCGAAACCGGAAAGATCATGGCATGATCGACATGACCAATAAGCGGCTCGGTCGAAATATCGGTCAGTTTCTGGAACAGGAAAACGAGGATATTGGCTTGGATGAATGCGCCATAGGGTTCGAGTCCATAGAATGCGGGAATCACGAAGTTCACCAGCAAGGCGCAGAGCAGGGTCAGCGTCTGGATGGCAACATTAATCATGTGGCCTGCCCGTCGCGGCCAGGCTGGCCGCCAAGGTCCAGCCGAGCAGGAGCGACCAATACGCCGAATAGATCGCAGTATGGGCGTTGAATGGAAACCACCAAGCTAGGATACCCACCATGAAAGGCCAGGCAACACGACTTGCATCGGTATGCGCACGACGGGCAGCAGAGAAGAGCAGCGCATAAAAACCTAGCAGACCGACTAATCCAAAAATACCGCTTTCGCTCCCGATCTCGAACACAACCTGGTGCGCATAAATTGCACCTGTGCCATCGACACCGACAAAAATATCGCCTTCCGTAGCATACAGTGGATAGGCATAGCGGTAGGCGCGTACTCCCACCCCGTTGAGGGGATGATCCAAAAAGGCGCGGCCCGCATTCGCCCATATCTGTAGCCGTCCTGAACTTGCATTATTCAGGCTCTCATAGGTGAAATGCCCAGCGAGCAGCGTCTTGTCGACCTGGGTAGCGAATTTGGAATTGAGATGATAGGCCGCAAAGCCGGCCAGCACTGCGGTAAGGACAGCCGGCACCAGTATCCGCAGTGGGCGTAGGTCATGGCGATGCGCATAGTCTCCAGCCCAAACCATGGTTACCAATACAAACACAACCCAGCTCTCGCGATTGCTTGCCAGCAGCACGACGGCGGCGGTTCCCATCCATGCCAGGCCGAGCTGCCACTTCGTGCCAGCGCGCGAAACGTATTCCCACACGATGGGCGACAGCATGGCGAGCGTCAGGCCCAGTTTCCAGTTATGCGGGCCGTACAGGCCGTTCAGGCGCTCGGGGTAGGCATAGCCCAGCAGGTCGTGGCCCACCGCGGCCTGTACCAGCGCGTCGAACACCCAGAACAGCAGCAACCAGGCCGACAGCTTGAGCAACCGTTCGCGCGCTAGCGCCTCGCGCAGCGTCCAGATGATGTAGATGCCTGCGAGATAGATGCGCGGATACGTCAGTGCGGTGCTGAGCGATTTCCTGAACCACAGCGAATCCGGAACCGAGAGCGCCATCGGCACCCAGATGCAGAGGAACAGCAGGCTGAAGGTCCTGGCACCGCCTTGCCAGGCGACGGCCCTGCCCTGCTTCCAGATCAGGAAGACGCCGAGGATGGCCATGACGAACATGGGCAGTTCGGACGAACGTCCGAACGGCAGCAATAACAGGAATGACCAGACGAGGACGACCGGCGTCCAGGCAGCGGAATTGAATGCTGCCCGCACGGTTACGCGGCGGCGCGCGTCCCTACCGCGGACGAGAAGGCATCGATGACCGGCTGGATGAGCCCGCGCTTGAGCTTCAATGCAGCCTGGTTCACCACCAGGCGCGAACTGATGTCGCTGATGTGTTCCACCGCGACCAGGCCGTTGGCCTTGAGCGTGCCGCCGGTGGAGACCAGATCGACGATGACGTCGGACAGGCCGACCAGCGGCGCGAGCTCCATCGAGCCATACAGCTTGATGAGGTCGATGTGCACGCCCTTGCCGGCGAAATGGTCGCGTGCCGCGTTGACGTACTTGGTGGCAACCCGGATGCGCGCGCCCTCCTTTACCTGACCTGCATAATCGTAGCCTTCGCGCACGGCAACCATCATGCGGCATTTGGCGATCTGCAGGTCGAGCGGCTGGTAGAGCCCGCTGCCGCCATGCTCGTTGAGCACGTCCTTGCCGGCGATGCCGAGGTCGGCGGCGCCGTATTGCACATAGGTGGGCACGTCGCTGGCGCGCACGATGATGAGGCGCACGTCGGGGCGGTTGGTGCCGATGATGAGCTTGCGCGAGGATTCCGGGCTTTCGGACGGCACGATGCCGGCCGCCGCCAGCAGCGGCAGGGTTTCCTCGAAGATGCGCCCTTTGGACAGGGCGAGCGTGATGCCGGTATTCATGTCAATGCACGCGCTGGATGCGCGCGCCGAGCTGGGTGAGCTTTTCCTCGATGCGTTCGTAGCCGCGGTCGAGGTGGTAGATGCGTTCGACGGTCGTCTCGCCCGCCGCGACGAGGCCCGCGAGCACGAGACAGGCCGAGGCGCGCAGGTCGGTCGCCATCACGGTGGCGCCGTCGAGACGCGGCACGCCGCGCACCAGCGCGGTATGGCCGGACACCTCGATGTTGGCGCCAAGCCGGCGCAGTTCCTGCACATGCATGAAGCGGTTCTCGAAGATGGTCTCGGTCACGCTGGCGGCGCCGCTGGCGATGCAGTTGAGGGCCATGAACTGCGCCTGCATGTCGGTGGGAAACGCAGGATGCGGCGCGGTACGCACGTCCACGGCGTTGAGCACGCCGTCGGATTCGACCTCGATCCAGTCGTCGCCCTGGGTCACGTGCGCGCCGGCGTCGGCAAGCTTGCCCATCACCGACACCAGGGTCTCGGGGGCGGCGTCGAGCGCGCGTATCCTGCCGCCGGTCATCGCGGCAGCCACCAGGAAGGTGCCGGTCTCGATGCGGTCGGGCATCACGCGATGCGCGGCCCCCTGCAGTTCGGGCACGCCGTGGATGGTGATGACGCCGGTGCCGGCGCCGTCGATCTTCGCGCCCATCGCGATCAGGCAATTGGCCAGATCGACGACTTCGGGCTCGCGCGCCGCGTTGGCCAGCACCGTGGTGCCGTCGGCGAGGGCGGCGGCCATCATCAGGTTCTCGGTGCCGGTCACCGTCACCACGTCCATGGCGATGTGCGCGCCCTTGAGCCGCCTGGCCTTGGCGTGGATGTAGCCATGCTCGATGTGGATTTCGGCGCCCATGGCCTGCAGGCCCTTGATGTGCAGGTCGACCGGGCGCGAGCCGATGGCGCAGCCGCCGGGCAGGCTCACCCGCGCTTCACCGAACCGCGCCAGGGTGGGCCCCAGCACCAGGATGGCCGCGCGCATGGTCTTCACCATCTCGTAGGGTGCTTCCTTGTGCGGGATGCTTGCGCCGCACAGCGTGACGCGATTCCTGTCGTCCAACGTGACGGTCACGCCCATGTGGCCCAGGAGCGCCAGCATGGTGCTGATGTCTTTCAGGTGCGGAACGTTGGTGAGTTCGAGCGGGCCGGCGGTGAGCAGGCTGGCAGTCAGGATGGGCAGCGCGGCATTCTTGGCGCCGGAAATGCGCACTTCGCCGGCGAGCGTATTGCCGCCGTGGATGAGCAGGGAATCCATGTCAGCGTGCGGCCCAGTCTTCGGGCGTGTAGGTCTTCATCGACAGGGCGTGGATCTGCGCATGCATGCGCGTGCCGAGCGCGTCGTAGACCAGACGATGCTGCTGCACCATGTTCTTGCCGGTGAACGACGGGCTGACGATCACGGCCTGGAAATGCTGGCCGTCGCCGTCGAGCTCGATGTAATCGCACGGTAGCTTCTCGGTGATCCAGCCCTTGATGTCGTCGGGGGTAACCATGCCTGTTGCCTCGTTCGTGGTGCGGCTCCCCGTCCGCCGAGGTGCCTAGTGTCGGAGTTTGTAGCCGCTTCGCAGCAGCAATAGCGTGAGCGCGGATATTGCCACAAAGCAGGCCCCCGAGACCAGCAGGCCCAGCCAGGGATCGGTATCGGACTGACCGACGAAGGCGTAGCGGAAACCGTCGATCAGGTAGAACACCGGATTGACATGCGACACCGCCTGCCAGAACGGCGGCAGCGAATGGATCGAATAGAACACCCCCGATAGGAAGGTGAGCGGCAGGATGAGAAAATTCTGGAATGCCGCCAGCTGGTCGTATTTCTCGGCCCAGATGCCGGCCACGATGCCAAGCGCACCGAGAATGCCGCAGGCCAGCAGGGAAAAGGCCAGGAGCCAGCCCGGGTGCGGCCACGCGGGCTGGGCAAAGCCCAGCGTCACCACCCACACCCCCAGCCCGACGACCAGCCCGCGGATCACGGCTGCCCCGAGGTAGGCCAGGAAGAACTCCAGGTAGGACAGGGGCGGCAGCAGCACGAAGACGATGTTGCCCTGCATCTTGGACTGGATGAGGCTGGACGAACTGTTGGAGAAGGCATTCTGCAGCATGCTCATCATCACCAGTCCGGGCACGAGAAAGGCGGTATAGGACACGCCAGGGTATACCTGGACATGCGCCTCGAGGACGTGCGAGAAGATCAGCAGATACAGCAGGGCCGTGACCACCGGGGCCACGACGGTCTGCACCACCACCTTCCAGAAGCGGAGCATTTCCTTGCGGAAAAGGGCGGACAGGCCGCTCATGCGCGTTTCATGATGTCGGTGAAGACATCCTCCAGATCGGGCTCCTGCAGGTGCAGTTCGCGCACGCGCACGTCGGCGCCGTGCAGCTCGGCGAGCAGGTTCTCCAGTTCCGCATAGTCACCGAAGCTGAAGCGCCAGTCGCTGTCGGCGCCGGCCTGCAGGCGTGCCGCCACGGCCGGCGGCAGCGCACCTTCCAGCCGCAGTTGCGCGCAATGTTCGTTCGTCAGGCGCAACAGGTTGCGCGTGGCGTCGAGCGCGACGATGCGGCCGGCCTTGAGCATTGCGACGCGACCGCACAAGGCTTCCGCTTCTTCCAGGTAGTGCGTGGTCAGGAGGATGGTGTGCCCTTCCCGATTGAGCCGGCTGACGAAGGCCCAGAGAGAACGACGCAGGTCGACGTCGACTCCGGCCGTCGGCTCGTCCAGCACGATGACCGGCGGTTTGTGCACCAGCGCCTGCGCCACCAGCAACCGGCGTTTCATGCCGCCGGACAGGCTCTGGGTGTTCTTGTGCGCGTGCGGCACGAGATCGAGGTGATGCATGACCTCGTCGATCCAGGCATCGTTGTGCTTGAGCCCGAAGTAGCCGGACTGGATGCGCAGTGTCTCGCGCACATTGAAGAAGGGGTCGTAAACGAGTTCCTGCGGCACCACGCCGAGGGCACGGCGCGCGTGCCGGTAGTCGCGCACGACGTCGTGCCCCATCACGGCCGCCCGGCCGGCATCGGCGCGGGCAAGCCCGGCCAGAATGGAAATCAGCGTCGTCTTGCCGGCGCCGTTGGGCCCCAGCAGGCCGAAGAATTCGCCCTGCTGGATATCGAGCGTGACGCCGTCCAGCGCCTGGGTGGAGTGGAAACGCTTGCGCAGGCTATCGAGCTGGATGGCCGCGCTCATGCCGGCAGCAGGTCTGCCACGCCGTAGAGCTCGGCCAGGGTGACAAAACTCGCAGGCAAACCGGTGCAGGTGAGCGTGCCGCCCGTCTGACGCAGGGCGCCGAAAATGAGCGCGAGGGCAGCCGAATCGGCCCGTTCGACACCGCCGAAATCGAGCCGACGGACACCAGCCGCCAGGTGCGGCTGCAATTCGCGCAGCAGGCGCCCCACCGTATCGACCGTCACTTCGCCGGCGATGCGGCAGCCATCGTTCTCGCAGGCAATCACGTGCCGGGCCGCGCCGCAGGTTTGGCCGTGCCGGTGGCACGGGCCGACTGATCGGACAGCGTCTTGATCAGTCCGTCGATGCCGCTCTGCCGTATGGTAGTGGCAAACGAGGCGCGATAGTTGGTGACCAGGCTCACGCTGTCGATCGAGACGTCGTAGACCTTCCAGCCAAAGGCGGTCTTGTACATGCTGTAGTCGACGGGGATCGGCTGACCGCCGGGCTGGCGGATTTCGGTATGGACCGTCACGTCGTCGTCACCGGGCCGCAGCACCAGCGGCTTGAACTCGACAGACTGGTTGTTGAAGGCCGTCAGCGACGCGGAATACGTACGCACCAGCAGGTTGCGGAATTCGCCGACCAGCGCCTGTTTCTGCTGCGCAGTGGCGCGCGGCCAGTTCTTGCCGACCGCCAGCTGGGTCATGCGGTTGAAATCGAAATTCGGCAGGATTTTGGCCTCGACCAGCTGGTAGACCTTGGACAGGTCGCCATTCTTGATGTCCTTGTCCTGCTTCAGCACAGCCAGGACTTCCTGGGTCGTGGTGCGCGCCAGCACATCCGGCGGCGTATCGGCGGCCTGCACGCTGGTGGCTGAAGCCGCCAGCAGGAACGCGCATGCCGTAACAAATGAACGCAACATAAATCGGGTCCTGATTCTGGATTCGGTAAAGGTAGACGCCGCGGGCTTACTTGAGTTCACCGGTCAGGCGAGCCAGCTGCGCCACATCCATGTTGTAGTCGTTCACCGTACGCAGGTACTCGGTCTGCACCAGGACATAGTTCTTGATCGCCTCGCCGACCTTGTGCGCGGTTTCGATGCCGGCGGAATAATCCGCCAGCGCGGCCACCATCCAGCGCCGCGCCGCGGCGGCGCCTTCGGCAAGTTCGCGCTGCGAGTCAAAATTGGCCTGTGCGTTGGCATAGGCCTCGCTCACCTCGTAGGGGATGCCCGCGATCGCAAAGGCCTTCTTGTGATTGAGCGCTTCGAGTTCGGCCTGCGCCTGGTCGACGCGCGCGCTGGCGACGCCGAACACGGTATCCCATTTCACGCCGACCACCGGAGTCAGCCCGCCGCCGTTGAAGGGATCAACCAGATAAGGGTTGTCCAGCCGCTCGCGCTGCGAAGCGTAGTTGAACTGACCGATCAGCCCCGCATACACGTCGGGCATGCGGTCCGCCTTCTTGGCCGCCACCAGGGCGCGGCGCGCGCGCAGGCCGGCTTCGAGCTGCTGCATTTCGGGGCGGTCCTGCAAGGCGCGGGCCTGGAACTCGGCCAGGTCGAGCTGCGGGAAGGCGACCGGCTCGATGCGCGAATCGGCCACCTGGAGATCCGCCTTGAGGCCGGTGCCGGTGAGCACCTTGAGGCCATCGAGGCTGATCTTCTCGATCGCCCTGGCCTGATACACATACTTGGCGAGCAGCCCCTTGGCCGTCTGCAGGGCGTAGAGGTCTGACTGACGCGCCTCGCCATTCTCTTCCTTGAGGTTGCGCTCGACGCTGGCGATCGCCTGATCGGTGCGCACCTGCATGTCTTCCAGGAATGCACGCGAATCGCGCGCCGTGAGATAGCCGAAGTACGCACGCTTGGTGTCGTACACGATATCGGCGCGGGTCTGCTTCAGCTCGCCCTGCTTGACGTCGACGTTACCCTGCGCAGCATCCCCGTAGCGCTCGACCTTGCCGAAGGTGTAGAGCGGCTTGATGAGGGCAAAATCCAGGTGCGTCCAGTCGGAAATGCCGTGGATCTTGTCGCCGTCGGTACGCGGCGTGGTGCCGGAATATGCACCGCCCTGGTAAAAGCCGCCTTCCGCCTCGGGCGCCAGGCCGATGAACGCATTGGCGCTGACACGCCAGCCGGCGTTGGCTTTCACTTCCTGCACCAGGGCACGCGCGGCCTCCACCACCTGCTCGCGTTCCTTGATGCGCGGATCGGCCGCCAGGCTCATTTCAACCGCCTGCTGCAGGCTGACGGTATCCGCGTGTCCGGGCAGCGCGGCAAACAGGCCCGCTGCCAACAACGTTCGAGTGAGTGTCTTGATCTTCATTGGGGTGCCCCTTCTTGAGCCTTGCCGTACAGAAACTGTCCGATCAGATTTTCCAGCACCACGGCATCCTGCGTGATGGTGATCCGATCCTTGTCCTTCAATTTGACGCTGTCGCCGCCTGCGGTCAGGCCGACATACTGTTCTCCCAGCAGGCCGGAAGTCAGAATCGCCACGGAGGAATCCTTGGGGAAAGCATAGCGCTTATCCAGCCGAAGCGTGACCGCAGCCTCGTAGCGCGTATTGTCGAACTGGATGGCCGCGACCCGCCCGACGACGACGCCGGCACTCTTGACCGGCGCCCGGGTCTTGAGACCGCCTATATTCTCGAAGCGGGCCGTGACCTCATAACTGTCAGCGTTATTTACGGTGTTCATGCTACCCACCTTGAGCGCCAGGAACAGCAGCGCAGCGATGCCTGCGACGACGAAAAGTCCGACCCAGAGGTCGAGCATGGTTCGGTTCATTAATTGAGTCCCCGGAACATGAATGCGGTCAATACGAAATCCAGCGCCAGCACGACGAGGCTGGACGTGACGACGGTGCGGGTCGTGGCGCCGGACACGCCTTCCGCGGTCGGCGGCGCATCGTAGCCTTCGAACAGGGCAATCGCCGTGATGGCGATGCCAAATACCACGCTCTTGATCACGCCATTGAGGATGTCCTGCTCGAAATCGACCGCGCTCTGCATCTGCGACCAGAAGGATCCTTCGTCGACGCCGATGAGCTGCACCCCGACCAGATAGCCGCCGAACACCCCCATCGCCGAGAACAGGGCGGCCAGCAGGGGCATCGAGATGACGCCGGCCCAGAAACGCGGAGCGACCACCCGCGCAATCGGATCGACCGCCATCATTTCCATGGCCGACAGCTGCTCCGTCGCCTTCATGAGACCGATTTCCGCGGTGATCGCGCTGCCGGCACGGCTGGCGAACAGCAGCGCCGCGACCACCGGCCCCAGTTCCCGCACCAGGGACAGCGCGACGAGTATGCCGAGCGCCTCTTCGGAACCGTAGGTCTGCAGCGTTTCGTAGCCCTGCAGGCCAAGCACCATGCCCACGAACAGGCCGGACACCAGGATGATGATCAGCGACAGCACGCCGCTGAAATACATCTCGCGCACGGTCAGTCCGAAACGACGGAATGCGGTGCCCGAGTGCATCAGCACCGCCAGGAAGAAACGGGTGGCGAACCCCATCCGCCAGACGCCCTGGATCGTACGATTGCCCAGGTTCTCGATGGCCTGCCTAAGCACGTCGGACTCCCAGCCGCAGATCCTCGGCATAGCCTGGCGCCGGGTAATGGAAGGGCACCGGACCGTCCGCTTCACCGTGCACGAACTGGTGGACATACGGCAGATCCGAAGCCCGGATCTCGCTGGCCGTTCCTTCCGCGACGATGACGCCCTCGGACACGAAATAGACGTAATCCACGATCTTGAGCGACTCCTGCACGTCATGCGTGACCACCAGCGAAGTCAGGCCCAGGGTGTCGGTCAGCCGCCGGATCAGATTGCCCGTGACGCCCAGGGAGATCGGATCGAGGCCCGCGAAAGGCTCGTCGTACATCACCAGCATG
>WBZX01000736.1_pt1 | contig 28125 bp, 26 predicted proteins | sample 5204211 | NCBI WGS metagenome assembly WBZX01 (sample SAMN12344362, study PRJNA552823) | activated sludge metagenome | biome: Activated sludge suspended growth; feature: Nitrification reactor; material: Wastewater; isolation source: activated sludge from nitrification reactor of wastewater... | reverse complement strand
ATATCCTGTTGCAGTAGGCTGGTCAGCGCGATGTCGTCTTGAAGGCGCGCAAGTCTTCAAGCGCACGCCGCCGCCCGTGAGCATCAGCATCTCGTCTGTCGCTTCCAGCTGGAATGGAAGTACCGTTTGTGCCAAAGTTCTCATCGTCCCGCATCCTTCCGTCACCCGATAGGTGAGTGTCTTGATAACCGCAATCCTACCGGATCGCAGGATTGGCGCGGCTTCCCTTTACATCATTTTTTTGAATCGCGAAACTTGGGTTTATATTTTCTAATTTCATGACTTGCTTCAATAATTTCTGAGAAACATTCCTTCCAATCTGATTTAGAGAAACTATTTTCTGTTACTCTAATTAGGTACAAATTTTGATTGAATCATTTATTCAATTTTAATCACAAGCTTAATAAATAAATGATATTTAATACCATACATTATTACTTTTTCATAATACTAGGTGGTTTGCAATAGAATCTTGACGAGAACTCTGCATTACGTTGTTTATTTCTAATCACATCTCCCCCTTCGTTTACGCATACCATTATAGATTTATCCAAACTCGGGAAATACTCATTTGATCCAGGTTGTGCTGAAGTTGGTGGAACTTTCTCTCTTATTTTGACACACAACTCAGGTTCGTTTAGTTTTAATGGAGCATCCTGCATAGCAGGTAACGGACAAAGATTACACGGATCTCCAGGGCATAAGCATCCCTGGCAACTGGCATGTACTGGTAAAGATAATACAGCTAGCCCTAAACTGTAAAAAAGAAACAAGCTTACTTTAGTCACAAATTGTATAAACATCTTCACTCCTTTCAACTCTCATGAATACTTCTATTTCATTTATAAATTTGACATACAGGTCTAAATGAGTCCATATCTCGTCCAAACTAGCATAATTTTATTCTAAATATTCGTTTTATCTGCTTTAACTTGCTCCTTGATTAGTGAAAAACATTTAAAATACCTTCTTTAAAGAAAAAACTATTCAAGTTTCTTCAGAAACAAATAAAGATAAATGACATTAATAGCCTCAAAGACAACTATGATGACCCTCTTCAACCTAAAAATATTAAATCTCGTGAATTTATTTACTCAAATTTGCTTTATCTTTTTTCTAAGTATTTCACCCTTAACATTTGCCCATGCCGAGGATATTGAAAATCTTCAGAAAAACGCCAGTATTGCTTATGAACGAATGATACAGGCCAAGCAATCGGCTGAAACTTTAGCCAGAGATGTGGCTTTCACAGAAAAAAAACTAGCTTCAATTAAACAAAAATTATCTGCGGCCGAGCAAGAAGCAGAAGTTGCCAGGAAAAAATCAGAACAAGCTAGAATTTCAATGGAACAAGCAGTTGAGGGATGGAAGCATGCAACTGATGTATTAGCTAATGAATGGGGGAAAACTGAAAGAAAATAATTTGAATTAATTCTGTCACTGCATCACTATAATAAAAGAATCATTTTGACATGAGGAATTTCTGCCTCCGTAAACTCTTTACCTGACACCTGGAATCCAAATTTCTCATAGAATTTAATAGCGGTAGTTTGTGCATTCAGTATGGCTTTTTGTATACGTCGGTTTCTTAATTCCTCCAGTATTCTTAGCAGCATAGCAGTACCCAATCCTTTGCCACGCCATTCTTTTAACACTGCCATTCGCCCTATATGCCCATCCGGTAACAATCTTGCAGTTCCAATAGGTTGTTCATCGGAATTTAGTGCAAGCACATGCATACTGACCAAATCAAAATCATCCCACTCCAAATCTTCCGGAATTCGCTGTTCATGAATAAAAACCGTTGTTCTAATAATACGCAAAACGGATGCTTCATCCTGCCACCTCACCATACGTATCTGATAAGGATGTTGCGAAATTGACTTCACAGAAAATCCTACGCCTTAGATTATGTTACACACAGCAAGTAAATTATCTACCAATGGATATTAACTATTCAAAGGGATGCCGCAGCAAGATAGTATCTTCTCTGTCCGGTCCTGTAGAAATCATATCAATCGGTATTTCACATATTTCTTCCAAACGCTTCAGGTAATTCTGTGCCGCTATTGGTAGCAGATCAAAATTCTTAACTCCCGCCGTACTCTCTGACCATCCCGGTATTTCCTCATAAATCGGCTCACAACAATCCAAATCATCGGCACCTACCGGCAGTATAGTACTATTATTACCATCGTTCAGTTTGTAGCCTATCCCCAGATTAAGGCTTTCTACACCATCCAATACGTCGAGTTTAGTAATGCACAGTCCAGTAACACCATTAATTTGAATGGATCGTTTTAACGCAACAGCATCAAACCAGCCACAACGACGAGGACGTCCTGTTGTCGATCCAAATTCATGTCCTCGTGTAGCCAAATGCTTACCGATTTCATTATCCAGTTCAGTTGGAAATGGACCAGAGCCTACTCGCGTTGTATATGCCTTAGTAATCCCTAATACATAATGCAACATCTGTGGTCCAACACCACTGCCTGGTCCCGCTGTACCAGCCACACAGTTACTGGATGTAACAAATGGGTATGTACCATGATCAATATCTAACAATGCTCCCTGCGCACCTTCAAATAACAGACTATTACCTGCTTTATATGCGTTAAATAAAAGTTGCGGCACATCGGCCACCATCGGTTTAATTCGCTCAGATTGCGCCAATGCGTCATCCATCGTTTTCTGAAAATCAATAACAGGAGCATGAAAATAATTTTTTAGCACAAAGTTATGATAATCCAATATTTCGCCCAACTTGGCAGCAAAACGATCCCGATGAAACAAATCTTGCAAACGAATGGCACGCCGTGCGACTTTATCTTCATACGCTGGACCAATACCACGTCCCGTGGTACCAATTTTCCCGATACCTCTGGCAGCCTCACGCGCATTATCTAACGCAATGTGACAAGGTAAGATTAAAGGACAGGCTTCACTAATTCGTAGCCGCCCGCTGACATCTACGCCATTCTGCTCAAGCATGTCAATCTCATTGAGCAATGCTTCCGGCGAGATTACTACACCATTTCCAATATAACAAATAACACTATCACGCAGAATACCCGATGGAATCAGATGTAATACGGTTTTCTTATTGCCTATGACTAATGTATGACCTGCATTATGTCCTCCTTGAAACCGCACGACACCTTGTGCATGATCTGTCAGCCAATCGACGATTTTTCCTTTTCCTTCATCACCCCACTGCGTACCAATAACTACAACGTTTTTAGTCATATCTCTAATCTTAAAGATGCTGTTTCTAAGAAGTTAAATTTCTTCAACTATCCATTGCCCATCATGCAATACTAACTGTCTGTCGCAATCCATGAATTCACCTTTCTGTCCTGGTAATTCCATAACAACAATCTGTCCAGCTTTACGCAACTGCTCGATCATAGTCTCCAAGACTTTATCTTTTTTCTGAAAAGGTGCGCGTATTCCTTTGGGATATGCTTTAGGCTCCACTAATCTGGATAACTCTCTTAAGTCCATACTAAAACCAGTAGCCGGTCGTGCTCGTCCAAAAGCTTTACCAATCTCATCATAACGCCCGCCTAGAGCGATAGCGTTTGAATATCCATTGGTATATGCAGCAAAGACCATTCCGGTATGATAGTGATACCCGCGCAGATCGGCCAAATCGAATGCGATTTTATTGACGATCGGCTTTAATTCTTTTTCAACAGTACCAAGTTCATCCAGTGCCGCCTTAATCTCAGGATAATCCGGCAATCGGCTAGTAGCCTCTGCCAAAATTTTCTTATCACCATAAAGCTCGGGCAATAACATTAATGCTTCACGAGTATGTTTCTCCAATGTTGCACATAATTCCTTTAAAGTTGAAACATCCTTGGCTTGTAAAACAGCAAATAATTCGGTTTCAAGTTCCCGCGATATGCCTGCACCTTTAATTAAACCCCGAAAAACTGCCACATGACCGAGGTCCAGATGAATCTCATTAATACCTGAAACAGATAAGCACTTTAGCATGAGCTTTTGAACTTCCAGATCGCTTTCCAAACCTGAATGACCATAAAGTTCTGCACCGACTTGCAATGGCTCTCGTGTTTGTGTAATAGCCGATGGCACTGTATGCAATACACTATTGACATAGCATAAACGTGTTACACCTTCAGAATTCAATAAATGTGCATCAATTCTTGCAACTTGCGGTGTCATATCGGCACGCAAACCCATCATGCGTCCACTCAGTTGATCTATCACTTTGAGCATGCGCAAATCCATATCACTGCCACTACCAGACAATAAAGATTCCACATACTCTAGCAAAGGCGGTATTACTTGCTGATAACCGTACACTAGCAACAAATCAATAATCTGGCGACGCATTACTTCGATATGCAATGCTTCTACTGGCAATATGTCTTCGACATATTCTGGGAGTAACCAATTACGCATATTTATGAGTGGAGTGGCAAGTTGTCAACGAGAAAAATTAAGAGAATAGCGTCAACTTACGATAAGAAGCAGCATTAGCCCAACTAGCATTGAAGTCAAACCCACAAAACGTATCTGATTATCATTGATCTCAATCAATTTACGGAATGCCTCTCGCCAGGTTTGAGGAGATAAAAATGGTAACACTCCTTCTAGAATTAACATCAATGCAATTGCAATTAGAAAAGTTTCCCACATTTAAAACAACCCCTGCTTAATCAGATATGCATAATACATTTAAAATAAGTAAGCATAGAAAAATTAAGAGGTTCTGTACAATCGAGTATATAAAGTATACTGCGATTTCTAGAACCTCTTTACTAAAGAAACAAAGTCACATAAATATTTCTTTAAACAGCATATCCTTAGATCAATAAGTGCTCTCCATCTCTACGAGATGTCTGAATAAAATCCTACACTAATACGAATCTTATTTATTGATAGCTGGATTTTTCAAGTATTTGAAGAAATCGGAAGTAGGTTCCAGAACCATCATATCTCCTTTATTTTTAAAGGATTGTTTATATGCATCAATGCTCCGCCAAAAAGCATAAAATTCGGCATCTTTCTGAAAAGCGGCCGAATAAGTTGCAGCTGCCTGACTATCACCGTCACCCATCGTTTTTTGAGCTTCCCGATAGGCTTCTGCCAATATCACCTCACGCTGCCTATCTGCATCCGCGCGAATCTTTTCTGATTCAGCCGCACCTGTAGAGCGTAGTTCATTAGCGACCCTTTTGCGCTCTGCTTCCATACGTCTATATACCGATTCACTCACCTCTTGAGGCAAATCCACCCGCTTCAAACGTACATCAACCACTTCCACTCCGATCGAACGGGCATCAGCATCTGCCTTCTGGCGCATAATCCCCATAATGACATCTCGCTCACCGGAGACTACATCATGCACAGTACGATTACCGAATTCATCACGCAAACTTGCATTTATAGTTTGTGCCAAACGTGTCTGCGCCAATCCTTCATCGCCGCGCACACTGATATAATACTGTTTCACATCGATGATACGCCACTTTACAAACAGATCGACTAAAACGTTCTTTTTCTCCGATGTGATAAAACGTTCGGGTTCTTCTGTATTCATTGTTAAGATACGTTTATCAAAATAACGCACATTCTGCGCTATCGGAATCTTAAAATATAAACCAGGCTCCGTTTTGACATCGATCACTTCCCCCAATTGAAACAAAATTGCTTGTTGCCGCTCATCAACAATATAAATTGCCGAACTACCCAAAAAGAATATTGCGATGATGATGCCCGAAAATGCTGATGTAAGATTTTTCACTTATCTCATCTCCCGTTCGCGGTTACGAAAAGATTCTCGTGTCCGTACACCACTATCTTGCGTTGTTTCTTGCATTATAGGCTGCACAGCTACTGACGAGGTTGACGTAGACCCACTCATATTGATTAACTTATCTAACGGTAAATACAGCAGATTGTTACCATTCTTTTGATCAACAACAATTTTGCTAGTATTTGAAAGAACCTGTTGCATCATGTCCAGATATAAACGTTCACGTGTAACTTTCGGTGCTTTGCTATATTCGGCAAGAATCTGTTCAAAACGACTGGCATCACCTTCAGCACTTACGATTACTCGTTGTTTATATCCTTCAGATTCTTGAATCAGCCGGGCAGCATTACCCACCGCTCTTGGAATTACATCATTAGCATAAGCCTGACCTTCATTCTTCTGCCGTTCTCTGTCTTGCCCAGCTTTCACAGCATCATCAAATGCTGCTTGCACCTGTTCAGGTGGTTGCGCATTTTGCATCGTTACCCTGCTGATAGAAATACCGATAGCATAGCGATCTAGAATCCTCTGCATCAATTGTGTCGCATTAGCAGCGACTTGTTCACGCCCTTCATAAAGTACATAATCCATTTTACTTTTACCAATGACTTGCCTAATCGCAGTTTCAGCTGCTTGAAGAACCGCCTCATCCGGATTCCGATTCTTAAAAAGGAAATTCTCTGGATTATTCAATATATATTGCACCGCAAATTGAATATCAATGATATTTTCATCATCAGTCAACATTAACGATTCTCGCAGCACTTTGCTCCTGACATTATTACGGTAACCAATCTCTACCGTACGAACCTGACTGACATTTACTATTTCTACTTTCTCGACAGGATAGGGAAGATGCCAACGCAAACCTGCCGGTGTCGTGTCAGTATATTGACCAAAACGCAATACCACACCTCTATGACCTTCATCCACAATATAAAAACCACTCGCCAACCAAACTACTAGCAAAAGAGCCAGAATCAACGCAATGCTACCACCACTTCTTTGCCTTGGACCTGTATCGCCTGAACCTTCGTCACCCCCTCCACTTTTTTTTTGTCCAAAAATGTTATTAATCTTTTTGTTAACATTACGCAGAACATCATCCAGATCTGGTGGACCAGAATCACCTTTGTTTTTTCCCCACTGTGGATCATTTAATCCCATAATAATTCCTGTTTTGTGTTCAAAAAAGTCCTTATACCGTAGCACAACCTCCAATTATTTTCTTAGTATCTGTAGATTTCTCATACAATTTCTTGGAGTTTTCTGTAATTGCTTCTATCAATGCTTGTTTTACAAATTCTATACCTTCGCCTGTTCTTGCACTTAAACGAATACGTGATATTCTATCATATTCATCGCGCATGCAACCCTTGCCACCCGCTATCAAATCAGTAAGATCAATTTTATTCAGAATTAAAATTTGAGGAATAGTATCAGCACCAATTTCTTTTAATATCTTATTAACTTCTTCAATTTGCTCATCTCGATTAGGACTACTGGCATCTATCACATGAAGGAGTATATCGGCCTGCACAGTTTCTTCAAGCGTCGCACAAAACGCTGCTACTAGCGTATGTGGTAATTCACGAATAAACCCTACCGTATCCGAAATAACTACTGGGCTGCTATTCTCAGCAAGAAATAATTTCCGTGTCGTCGTATCCAATGTCGCAAATAATTGATCGGCAGCGTATGACTGCGCACGTGTTAGTCGATTAAATAAAGTTGATTTGCCTGCATTCGTATAACCAACAATAGATACCGATAACACATTGGTGCGTTGCCTAGATCGCCTTTGAACGCTGCGTTGGCGCTGAAGGGTCGAAAGTTTTTCTTTAAGCAACTTAACTCGCTTTTTAATTAAACGTCGATCTGTCTCCAATTGCGTCTCACCAGGACCACGTAAACCAATACCACCCTTTTGTCGTTCTAGATGTGTCCATCCGCGCACAAGCCGTGTTGCCAGGTGTTCTAATTGAGCCAGCTCTACCTGCAGTTTTCCCTCATGACTCTTAGCTCGTTGAGCAAAAATGTCCAGAATCAAACTTGTACGATCAATAATATTACAATTCAAACGCAGAGATAAGTTACGTTGCTGAGCCGGTGATAAGTCATGATTAAATATAACCAGAGAAACTTTAGTCTGCATTACCACTTGTGTTATCTCATCAACTTTTCCGCTTCCAATATAAGTTGTCGGATCGGGTCGGGAACGTTTTCCTTCTATAACGGCCACAATCTGCAGCTTAGCGCTGACAGCCAGTTGCTGCAATTCTTGCAAGCGGTCAATATGATCCTGATCGCCGAAATTGAGGCTAACTAAGATAACTGTATCAGTTGTTTTTAATTTATGCATACCTGAAAATATTCAGGCATTAAGAATTATGCATTTCCGTTGTGTCGATCGGAATAGTAACTGCTCTCGCGGGTACTACTGTAGAAATCGCATGCTTGTATACCATTTGCGTAACTGAGTTTTTCAGCAACACCACATATTGATCAAACGAATCGATTTGTCCTTGTAATTTAATACCGTTTACTAAATATATCGATACAGGGATATGCTCTTTTCGCAATATATTTAAAAATGGATCTTGCAGTAATTGCCCCTTGTTACCCATCGGTAACTCCCTATTCTAATTATTGGTTATCGGAACAGCGACTCTACTTTATTTTTTAACGTAAATCTACATTAGATTACGCTAATACTACAAAACACTTATATTAAAAATACATTCACAACATCAATTCAGACTGTAAATGACTAAATACACATAGTCTGCTAATTCGCAGCAAAAACAACGGTGCTTATTGTTATTTACCTTACCTCAGGAGCACAAAAAGCTCCCGAGGTTTCTTCCATTAAAATGGTACAGGTCTTGGAGTACTATTGTTAGAAGGTGGCAGAATCGGCATCTTAAAGTCAGGCTGTTCACCAGTCAGTGTTTTTAAGAAAGCAACAATACTGTCAATTTCCTTCTTATTAAAATCACGATCCAATTGCACTTTTCCCATTGTTTTTACAGCATCCTCTAATGTTGTTGCTGCACCATCATGAAAATAGGGATAAGTTAATTCAATATTGCGTAACGTTGGCACTTTAAAAACATTTAAATCAGTATCTTTTCCAGTAACTCCTTTTCTGCCTTCCGCCTTACTCGCTGTTTTATAAGGATGATATACGCCAAACTTCTGATACAATGCACCACCTACCGCCGGTCCATTATGGCAGCCTGAACAACCACTACTCTTAAATAATTCATATCCTTCCAATTCCTGCTGATTTAATGCTTTTTTATCACCTTCCAGCCACTTATCAAAACGTGATCCTGGTGTAACTAAAGTTTCCTCAAAAGCCGCAATTGCAGTCGTTACGCGATCAATATCGACCTGATCAGAACCAAACGCTTTTTGAAAATACCCACGATATTGAGGAATTGATTGTAAGACCTCGACCGCCGCTTTATGTGTTGATGCCATCTCTCCAGGATTTGCAATTGGGCCGCCCGCCTGTTCTTTTAAATCCTTAGCGCGTCCATCCCAGAATTGTGCCAAATTCATACTGGCATTCAATACCGTTGGTGCATTAATTGGTCCTTGTTGCCATGCGTGGCCAATAGAAGTCGGAATATTATCCGTACCACCCATGCTTAGATTATGGCAAGAATTACAGGAAATAAAGCCAGATTTGGATAAACGAGTATCAAAAAACAACATTTTACCTAACTCCACCATATCAGCATTTTTTACTGCTGGTACTTTAATGGGTTGGATAGGCTCATTGGCTGAAACATTAATCGAAGTGACAAGAGCGCCAATCGATAACAACGACGCAACCAGTGTACGTATCTTCATCGGTATTCTCCCTAAAAACGGCTGTAATGGCGCAGCCGATTACGCCTGATGAAACACCCACAAATGGGAATTTTATAAAAATTGTAATAAATATCCTGTTTCCCCAAATTTCCAGAATACTCTCATGCTTTCAGACACTCTATAACAGAAAATCCTCCATTACAGATGGATTACTCATTGACTTCCAATTGACTCGTCAAAATGACTTGACTGGTTTCTTTGATCGAATAATTCTTATCATGGCTAGCAATTTGATAAGGATCCATTTTTAACAAATGTGATAATTCTGTTAATGCCTGCTTATAAACTTTACGTTTAAACTCAACAACTGAATCCAATTCAATCCAATACTGATTCCAACGCCAGGCATCAAATTCCGGATGTGTGCTTCTACGTAAAGAAACGTCACTATCACGTCCGATCAAACGCAACAAATACCAGATCTGCTTCTGTCCCTTGTAGTTTCCGCGCCATTCACGTCTTATCCATCGTTCAGGCACCTCATATCGTAACCAATCACGTGTACGTCCAACTATCTCAACATGGCTTGGATGCAATCCAATTTCTTCGGTTAGTTCCCGGTACATAGCCTGCTCAGGACTCTCCCCTGATTTAATGCCACCCTGGGGAAATTGCCAAGAGTTTTGCTTGATACGTTTGCCCCAAAAGACTTCATTCCTTGAATTCAGCAGGATAATACCAACATTAGGACGATATCCGTTACGGTCTATCATGTGAATTACCCATTCGGCCCATCAAAAATGTATGGATTTTTTCATACTTTACTACAGATTGAAAGTGCTCATAAAACAAAAATCCATGCTCTTGTTATAGCCCTCTACCCATCTGACAGATTATCCATTCATAATGAATAACGTAATCCGTACTTCACCAACTTATTTCAAGGTAAAATTACGATCATTTTTTATCATAATGGAATCGCCCATGCGCGTCTCACAATTCTTTATCTCAACGCTCAAAGAAGCGCCTGCCGAAGCAGAACTAGTTAGTCACAAACTGATGTTGCGTGCCGGACTCATCAAGCGTCTTGGCAGTGGACTATATACCTGGATGCCATTAGGCCTAAGAATATTACGGAAAATAGAAAATATTGTTCGTGAAGAAATGAATAACAGCGGTGCTATAGAAGTTCTGATGCCTGCTATACAACCTGCAGAATTATGGCAAGAGACCGGTCGATGGGATGTATTCGGGCCACAAATGCTTAAAATAAAAGATCGTCATGAGCATGATTTCTGTTTTGGCCCAACACATGAAGAAATCATTACCGACGTAGCACGTAGAGAAATTAAAAGCTATCGCCAATTACCACTTAATTTCTATCAGATACAAACAAAATTTCGTGATGAAATCCGTCCACGTTTTGGTGTCATGCGCGCACGCGAATTCCTGATGAAAGATGCGTATTCGTTTCACACGAATGAAAACAGTCTGACACAAACTTATCAACTCATGCATGAAACTTACAGCCGTATTTTTACCCGTCTTGGATTGCAATTTCGCGCTGTGGCAGCGGATACCGGCGCCATAGGCGGCAGTGGTTCGCATGAATTTCATGTCCTGGCGGAATCCGGCGAAGATGCTATCGCATTCTGTCCCAGCTCAGATTATGCTGCCAATATTGAGCTCGCCAAATCACTATCACCTCAATTGGAACGCGATGTACCGGGGGATGTCATGCAAAAAATCCCGACACCCAATAAAAAAACCTGCGCTGAGGTTGCGGAATTTCTAAAGATTCCACTGCAACAGACCATAAAAACCCTGGTAGTCAAAGCAAACAATCAGCTATTTTTATTACTGCTACGCGGCGACCATCAGCTCAATGAATTAAAAGTGAGGAAAATACCCTTTTTATCCGAATTCCAGATGGCAAGCGAGACAGATATCCTACAAGAAACAGGGACGATACCCGGATATATCGGCCCCGTTGGGCTAGAAACTTGCGTGATTGCTGACTCAGCAGTGATGAATATGAGCAATTTTGTTTGTGGTGCAAATGAAGAAGGCTTCCACCTGACTCAGGTAAACTTTCACCGTGATCTTAAATTACCAGAGCATGTTTTTGACATCCGTAATGTTGTTTCTGGCGATGCGTCTCCGGATGGCAAAGGAAAACTGGAAATTTGCCGTGGCATTGAAGTCGGTCATATTTTCCAGTTACGTACAAAATATTCTGAAACCATGAAAGCCAGCTATCTTGATGAATCAGGTCAAACTTGCCCCATGGAAATGGGTTGCTATGGTATTGGTATTTCACGCATCGTTGCTGCCGCCATTGAACAGAATCACGATGAACACGGTATTATTTTTCCAACCGCAATGGCTCCTTTTCAGCTCGCAATCATACCGATTGGCCTACAGAAAAGTACACAAGTAAAAGACATCGTGGAAAAACTTTATCAACAATTCTTAGATGCCCGAATTGAAGTATTGCTTGATGATCGAGACGAACGTCCCGGTGTCATGTTTGCCGATATGGAATTGATCGGTATTCCGCATCGAATTGTTGTCGGTGAACGAGGACTCAAACAATCAAGCATTGAATATCAAGGACGAAATGATCAAGCTTCACAAACAATACCTGTCGATGAAATTTTCCCATTCATAATAGCCAAGTTATGTACAAATTAATCAGCACGATACTATTTCTGCTCTTCTCCGGTTTCATACACGCCAATAACCCGCGTTATGAACAACTCGCAGCCAGTACACAAACCGTCATACTCCACGAAACAAGCGACCAGGCGGTTTCATACGCTGAATATGCTGCCATGGCGGACAGCATTACTTGGCTTATCAACATGAGCCACCGCTTAGAAAAATTCATCCCTGATTCCATCGAACGAGAGGAGTTTCTGAGAACAGTTTATTATGAGGCAACACGTGCAGGATTGGATCCGCAGCTCGTGTTAAGTGTGATTCAAGTAGAAAGTGGCTTCAAGAAATATGCCATTTCACATGCGGGTGCTCGCGGCTATATGCAAGTAATGCCATTCTGGATTGACGTGATCGGTCATCAAGATCACAACCTTTTTCATTTACGCGTTAATTTACGCTATGGCTGCACAATTCTGCGCCATTACCTTAATAAAGAAAAAGGCGATTACTTTCGCGCCCTTGGCCGATACAATGGAAGTCTTGGCGAAGCTGCCTATCCGCAACTCGTATTCAATAAGTGGTCAACCACCTGGCGTTATATTGCATCATCACCTAATAGCTAGATTGCTACACAAATCATCAACCGAGAAATTTACTCAAATCCCTCATTGTTTATGAGTAACGCTCTTTTCAATTGATTTTGATTCAATAAACTTTTCTATACTCTCTCGCGAAATGATACCAAGCTGGCGCGCAGCTGGCTGTCCATTCGGATCAAAAAAATAAGTACTGGGTAATAACGAGATATCATCCAATTGAGATGCAATTTGACGATTACCCAAAACGATGGGATACGTAATTGACATCGATTGAACAAAATCCATCACCACCTGCGAATCGCTAAAATCCATCGCCACACCGATCACCATGATATCTTTACGGTTCTCATACAACGCAATCAAATCAGGAATTTCTTTTAAACAGGGCGGGCACCAGGTTGCCCAAAAATTGACCAGTACCCACCGCCCTTTATAATCTGCAAGCTTATGAATTTTCCCTGTTGCATCCTGAAACTGGAATGCTTGTACCTGCCCACTCAGCAACAGAAATACCAAACAAAATAACACGGTTAGTTTATGTTTCATCATCTTGCAACCTGATTTCCAACCACACTACACCTGTGGATGAGCCCGCTCCAATTTACTGCACAGTTTATTCAACGCGCTCAGATAGGCTTTTGCAGAAGCCACCACAATATCGGTATCCGCGCCATGCCCGTTAACGATACGATCGGATTTGCGTAACCGAACCGTAACTTCCCCCTGTGCATCTGTGCCGCTGGTAATATTATTGACCGAAAATAACTGTAGCTCGGCACCACTCGTCAGTAACATCTCAATCGCACGGAAAGTCGCATCCACAGGACCGCTTCCTTGCGACTCGGCACGCATTTCATGGCCATTGTCGGAGATTACTATCCGTGCATAAGGAATCTCCCCTGTCTCGCAATGAACAGTCAGTGATATAAGCCGGTAACATTCCTGCAATATCAATTCTTCATCCGAAACCAGTGCATGTAAATCCTCATCGAATATTTCATGCTTCTTATCCGCCAATTCCTTAAAACGCATAAAAGTATTATTGAGCATTTCTTCGGATTCCAATTCAATACCCAATTCCATAAGACGATTGCGGAATGCATTACGCCCCGAATGTTTTCCCAGCAATAACTTGTTTGCATTCCAACCGACATCTTCCGCGCGCATGATCTCATATGTCTCACGGTGTTTCAGCACGCCATCCTGATGAATGCCTGATTCGTGTGCAAAAGCATTAGCCCCCACAATCGCTTTATTGGGCTGTACCGGAAAACCGGTAATACCGGAAACCAGCTTACTGGCCGAAACAATATGTGTGGCATCTATTCTTGTATCACAGGGAAAATAATCCTGACGCGTACGAACCGCCATCACGACTTCCTCCAGTGCCGCATTGCCTGCTCGTTCCCCTAAACCATTAATGGTACATTCAACCTGCCGCGCACCACTCATCACAGCAGCCAATGAATTGGCCACGGCTAACCCTAAATCGTTATGACAATGAACTGAAAAAATGGCTTTGTCAGCATTAGGAATGCGCTCACGCAAATCACGGATTAGCTTGCCGAATTGCTCCGGCATGGTGTAGCCGACCGTATCCGGAATATTCAGTGTAGTCGCACCCGCATCAATAACCGCTTCAAGAATCTGACACAAAAAATCTATTTCGGAACGACCGGCATCTTCCGGAGAAAATTCAACATTATCCGTATATTGACGCGCCCATTTCACAGCTTTCACCGCTTGTGCGATGACCTGCTCAGGCGACATTCTCAGTTTCTTCTTCATATGAATGGGCGATGTCGCAATAAACGTATGAATACGCGCTGCTTGCGCACCTCTTAATGCCTCTCCCGCGCGCTGAATATCGGCTTCAATTGCACGCGCCAAACCACATACCACACTCTCTTTAACCGAATCAGCAACAGCTTTAACCGCTTCAAAATCTCCATTAGAAGCTGCCGGAAAACCCGCTTCAATCACATCCACACCCATACGTTCCAGCTGCCAGGCAATACGCACTTTCTCTTCTTTAGTCATGGATGCACCAGGACTCTGTTCACCATCACGCAGGGTAGTATCAAAAATAATTAAATGCTCTTGCATTATGCTCTCCACTTCAGGAAGAAAACTTAAAGTATGATAAAACTCGTTTTTCGAATTTTATAAGGTAGAAAATAAATAGGGGATAGAAAATTTAGCGCGCAAGGCGCAGTAACAATTCCATTAGAATGACAGGAATCGATAGTGAGTACATTGAATTGATATGGCTTGTTGCAAACATAGTGAGGGAATATAAATAGTTTTTCCTATTTGTGCAATAGATAATCGTTAGGCATCTGGTGCCTCGCTATTTCTTTTACTTTTACTTTTGCCGAACCGCCATAATTTAATGAAATAGCCTGAAAATGCATACACTGCAAACAAACAAAATAGTACGAGCGGCGGATGGCTCGGGATCAAAACAAAAAAGAACAGCACTAATAATAAGATAGTAAAAAACGGGACTCTTCGGCGTAAATTAAACTCTTTACCGCTATAGTAAGGAATATTGCTAACCATCGTTAAAGCGGCAAACAAAGTCACGGTACAGGCCAGCCATTTAATATCGTTTCCCTGCACCTGAAAATTAATCGTTACCCAAACAAGCCCGGCGATTAATGCAGCAGCAGCAGGACTGGGCAAGCCCTGAAAGAAACGTTTATCAACGACTTCTATATTGGTATTGAATCGTGCAAGCCGCAAGGCTGCACATGCACAGTAAATGAATGCAACTATCCAGCCCCATTGATCCATTTCTTTCAAGGCCCATTCATAAACAATCAATGCAGGCGCAACACCAAAAGAAACCATATCTGACATACTATCGTATTCTGCCCCAAACTCACTTTGCGTACCCGTGAGCCGTGCAACGCGACCATCCAATCCATCCAATACCATAGCGATAAAAACAGCTATTGCCGAGTATTCAAAATTCCCGTTCATCGCCTGCACAATGGCATAAAACCCTGCAAATAATGCAGCTGTGGTAAACAAGTTGGGTAATAAATAGATGCCACGCCGCCGCAGTCGCGACTTGAGCATGATACGCTCTGGTATAGAATCAGGCATTATTGATAGGTATAACCAGATAAGTCATATAACATCTTGTGACAAACATGAAATGTAGAATCAGTTATTGATATAAAAACGCTGATTCGCCAACTATACCTCACGAAACTCCGCCAATACTGTCAGTGTCGCCGATACTTTATCACCAATATTAACATTAACTTTAGTATCCAATGGCAAATAAACATCCACTCGCGAACCGAACCGTATAAAACCAAAGCGCTGGCCACGTCCCAAATGATCGCCAGGTGATGCATGACAAATAATTCGTTTCGCGACCAAACCCGCCACTTGGACACAGGTCACATCAGCACCATTATCCGCTTTAATCCATAGCGCGTTACGTTCATTCTCCAAAGAAGCTTTGGGCAAGTCAGCATTAATGAATTTTCCTGGAAAATACCATTTTTCACGCACATCCCCATCGACCGGGCTGCGATTAGAATGCACATTAAACACATTCATGAACACGCTAATCTTAATAGCTTTCCGTTCCAAATAAGGATCCTGAACTTTTTCCACTGCAACAATCCTGCCATCAGCCGGGGCTAATATGGCATTACGATCTGATGGCACTTCTCGGGGTGGATCACGAAAAAACTGTAAAACGAAAAAGGCAATCACCCAGAATGGGATTGCCCAAAGCCAGCCGGCGAATAGCGTTACACCAAACGCAGCAGAGAACGCTATCACAATATGCAGCCAGCCTTCGCGAGCGATTATAGGATGAGGATAATGGGCCATAAATAAATTACAACAAAAACTTAAAAGATAGAAAAACCAAGATTCAAATCATTTATAGATAGCAATAGCTTAGTTCTTCACTTGATCAACAAGTTTATTTTTCTTGATCCACGGCATCATATCACGCAACTTGGCACCCACCTGCTCAATCTGATGCTCGGACGCAATACGGCGACTCGATTTAAGTACCGGCGCTCCCGACTGATTCTCCAGAATAAATTCCCGCGCATATTCGCCAGTTTGGATCTCACGTAAAATTTTACGCATTTCCGCACGCGTTTCGTCAGTAATAATACGCGGCCCGCGTGATACGTCGCCATATTCGGCATTATTGGAAATGGAATAACGCATATTTGCGATACCACCTTCGTAGATCAAATCCACAATTAACTTAACTTCATGTAGACACTCAAAATAAGCCATCTCCGGTGCATACCCCGCTTCCACCAGTGTTTCAAAACCAGCTTGGATCAACGCAGTCAACCCGCCACATAGCACGACTTGCTCACCAAATAAGTCTGTTTCAGTTTCTTCACGAAAACTTGTTTCGATCACGCCACCTCGCGTACCGCCATTGGCTGCCGCGTAAGAAAGCGCCAAATCACGCGCTTTACCTGATTTATCCTGATGCACAGCGATCAACGAAGGCACGCCACCGCCTTGCAAATAAGTGGAGCGTACCAAATGACCGGGCCCCTTGGGAGCAATCATGATGACATCGAGATCTTCACGCGGAGTGACTTGTCCATAGTGAATACTAAAACCATGCGCAAAGGCTACCGTAGCATTTTTCTTCAGTCCTGGTTCGATCTCTTTTTTATAGACAGATCCGATCTGTTCATCAGGTAACAAAACCATGACAACATCTGCATCCTTAACGGCATCAGCAACTTCCATAACCTTTAAACCAGCTTTCTCCGCTTTACTCCAGGATACCCCGCCTTTACGCAAACCCACAGTAACTTTTACTCCCGACTCGCTTAAATTATTAGCATGCGCATGCCCTTGCGAGCCATAACCCAAGATGGTTACTTTTTTTCCTTTAATAAGAGACAAATCTGCATCTTTATCGTAATAAACTTTCATTATTTTCCTTTTAAAACAAAATTAGAATAGAAACAATCGAACAATAGAGGAAATACCTTATTTAAAAAGGATTGATTACTCTGGAGTATTAACTTCAATATTCGGACTAATCAGCACAAGTACGAATTATACCTTTAAAATCCATTCCCCGCGCCCTATGCCAGAAGCGCCTGTTCGCACTGTTTCTAAAACCGCACTACGCTCAACTGCATCGAGAAATGCATCCAGCTTCGAACTCGTGCCGGTTAACTCAATAGTATAGGATTTGTCTGTCACATCGATAATACAACCACGAAAAATTTCAGCCAGCCGTTTGATTTCTTCCCGGTCTGAGCCAACCGCACGCACTTTTACCAGCATCAACTCACGCTCTATATGGTTACCATCATTCAAATCGATGATTTTTACCACTTCAATCAGCTTATTCAATTGCTTGGTCACTTGTTCCACCACTTCATCAGATCCAATCGTTACCAGTGTCATACGTGACAAGGTTGGATCTTCGGTAGGCGCCACTGAAAGTGATTCAATATTATAACCCCGTGCTGAAAACAGGCCTGCTACGCGAGACAAGGCACCTGCTTCATTTTCCATTAATAAAGAAATAATATGTCGCATTTATCTACACCAGAATCATTTCAGAAAGCCCTTTACCACCCGGCACCATAGGGAAGACGTTTTCAGTCTGATCGGTAATAAAATCCATGAATACCAATTGATCTCTGAGTTTGAATGCTTCCTTCAAAGCACCCTCCACATCTTCAGGCCTTTCAATCTTCATGCCGACATGTCCATAACTTTCAGCCAGCTTAACAAAATCCGGCAACGCGTTCATATAGGATTCTGCATAGCGATTGCCGTGAAAGAATTCTTGCCATTGTCTGACCATACCCATATAGCGATTATTCAAGTTAATAATTTTCAATGGCAATTTGTATTGTTTGCAGGTCGATAGTTCTTGGATACACATTTGAATACTCGCCTCACCGGTAATACAAGCCACTTTGCCTTTCGGATTAGCCAATTGCACACCCATCGCTGCAGGCATACCAAATCCCATCGTGCCTAACCCGCCGGAATTAATCCAACGTCGTGGTTTATCAAATTTATAAAACTGAGCGGCCCACATTTGATGTTGCCCCACATCGGAGGTAACGAATGCATCCCCTTTGGTAATATTAAACAGCTTCTCAATCACCATCTGTGGTTTGATAATCTTGCTGTCACGATCAAATTTGAGGCAATCGCGTTCACGCCATAACTCAATCTGTTTCCACCACTCTTTTAATGCAGCTTGATCCGGTTTTTCCTTCTCAGCTTTGAACAGCTTGATCAATTCTTTCAGCACATCCAGAACGTCACCTACTATCGGTATATCGACCTTGACGCGTTTTGAAATGGACGAGGGGTCAATATCAATATGGATAATCTTTCTATTCTCATTAGAAAAATGTTTGGGGTTACCAATCACACGATCATCAAAACGTGCACCCACAGCCACCAGCACATCGCAATATTGCATTGCCATATTCGCTTCGTAAGTGCCATGCATACCCAACATACCCAAAGATTGCTTATCCGTAGCAGGATACCCGCCCAATCCCATCAATGTATTGGTACACGGAAAATTCAGCATCTGCGTCAATTCAGTCAACTGTGATGCAGCATTACTCAAAATTACACCACCACCTGTGTAGATGATGGGCCGCTTCGCGCTAAGGATCAGTTCAGCAGCTTTCTTGATTTGCCTAGTATGTCCCTTAACCACAGGATTATAGGAACGCATGGTTACCTTATCCGGATAAACAAACTTGGTTTTCTGCTGCGAGACATCTTTGGGAATATCCACCAGAACAGGGCCTGGGCGACCTGTTGAAGCAATATAAAATGCTTTTTTAATGGTTTGCGCCAACTCGGTTACATCCTTCACCAGGAAGTTATGTTTGACACAAGGACGTGTGATACCCACGGTATCCACTTCCTGGAATGCATCCAAACCAATGGCACTTGTGGGTACCTGCCCACTGATAACAACCATGGGAATCGAATCCATATAAGCGGTCGCGATGCCTGTTACCGCATTCGTCACACCCGGACCCGAAGTAACCAAGGCTACGCCCACTTTATCACTGGAGCGGGCATAACCATCGGCTGCATGTATCGCTGCTTGTTCGTGTCGCACTAAAATATGCCGGACTTTATCCTGCTTGAATAATTCATCATAAATAAACAATACTGCTCCACCGGGATAACCGAAAATACACTGCACCCCTTCTTCCTGCAAACAGCGTATTGTAATTTCAGCGCCGGTCAATTCCACACTCATGCTTTCTGCATCCCAATATAATTCAACTAGTTAAAATATCCTAACAGGTTATTGAAAAACCACCTGCGTTGCCGCTACGATGTTAGAAACAGGTTCAGAATATTCATTTATCATGCATAAATTACACTTTTTCGCCTGTTTTTACCCTGTGTCGACTGCCTCGAATCGTTTTTCAACGGCCTGCTAACGGTAACTTTCATCACCGTACCGTCAACCTCCCGTGCCACCTACTGTCAATCCATCAATGCGTAAAGTGGGTTGCCCCACACCAACCGGCACGCTCTGGCCTTCCTTTCCACATGTTCCGACACCCGGATCCAGTGCCATATCGTTGCCAATCATGGAAACCCGTGTCAGCACATCCGGCCCGTTACCAATCAAAGTGGCCCCTTTAACCGGATATGTAATTTTTCCATCTTCAATCATATAAGCTTCCGCAGCTGAGAAAACAAATTTTCCACTGGTAATATCCACCTGTCCGCCGCCAAAATTTGCCGCATACAAGCCATGTTTTACCGAAGCAATGATTTCTGCCGGATCCTTATCACCGCTCAGCATATACGTATTGGTCATTCGTGGCATGGGTATATGCGCAAAAGATTCGCGCCGACCATTACCGGTAACCGGCAAATTCATCAACCTGGCATTCAGGCTATCCTGCAAATAGCCTTTAAGTATGCCATCTTCTATCAATACAGTACATTGCGTCGGATTACCTTCATCATCAATATTTAGCGATCCCCGCCTTTGTGGAATTGTTCCATCATCAACGACTGTTACACCGGAAGCCGCAACACGCTCCCCAACGCGTCCCGAAAAAGCCGAGCTACCTTTGCGATTGAAATCCCCTTCCAGACCATGACCAATCGCCTCATGCAACAATATACCAGGCCAACCACTTCCCAGAACAACCGTCATGGTACCGGCCGGTGCAGGACGTGCACCCAGATTCACGATTGCTTGATGAACAGCTTTTTTCGCGTAATCGTGCAAAATCTCATCGGTAAAATAGGCGTAATTGAAACGACCGCCACCACCGGCAACCCCTTGTTCACGCCGACCATTTTCCTCAGCAATCACTTGCAAAGACAGTCGAACCAATGGCCTCACGTCAGCCACCAGTAATCCATCGCTACGAGTTACCAATACAACTTCATACTCACCCGCCAATGATGCCACCACCTGGGTAATGCGTCGATCAAGCTGCCGTGTATAACGCTCGAGTCGTTCTAATAAAGCGACTTTCTCCGCATCCTGAAGACTGGCAATCGGATCTTCCGGCAAATACAGTTGTGCACTTTTACTTGCTCCATTACGTTTAGCGACTTGTACCGAATGCATGCTACCCTGATCAGCGATTGCCCGTGTTGCCTGAGCCGCCGATACCAATGCCGGCATACTGATATCATCGGAATAAGCGAATCCTGTCTTTTCCCCGCTAATGGCACGAACGCCAACGCCCTGTTCAATATTGAAACTGCCCGACTTGACAATACCCTCTTCCAGCATCCAGCCCTCAGAACGGCTATATTGAAAATAAAGATCCGCATAATCGATTTTATGCGTGAGCATTTGATCCAATACGCGTTGTAATCCGGCCGCATTAATGTCATAGGGCGACAACAAGCAACGATCAGCGATCGCATAAAAATCTTTTTTTTCTGTCATCCATTCAATCGTCATAGTATCCGGTCTTATTTTATCAATAGATCACAGGCAGCTTGAAAAGCTTATCAATAATTTACTCACTTAGCGATGTTGCAAAATTCGATGATTCAGTGCCGGCAAATTTGTCCGTAAACTGGCCTGATATTCCGGATCCAGTGTCGCCACTACGGCACCGGGTCCCTTTGGTAAGCGCGCCATCACCACGCCCCACGGATCCACAATCATACTATCCCCATTCGTTTCGCGCCCGCTCACGTGATAGCCGCCTTGTCCCGGCGCGATCACATACGCCATATTCTCAACCGCACGCGCACGCACCAACACTTCCCAATGCGCTTTACCCGTAATGGCGGTAAATGCGGCAGGCGCCAGAATAATATCAATATTATTCATCATACGAAACAGCTCCGGAAACCGCAGATCGTAGCAGATCGACAGCCCGATACGACCAAACGGAGAATCCACCGCTACTACTTCATTACCTGCCTTAATGGTTTTTTCCTCGGCGTAATGTTCATTACCCAATTGCAAGCCAAACAAATGAATTTTGTCGTAACGCGCGACTTGTTCGCCATTATCCGCATAAACCAAGCAACTATTATAAACTTTATCCGACTCGGAAGAAGCCAATGGCACCGATCCACCCACCAGCCATATTCCCAAACGTTTTGCCGTATCACTGAGAAATTTCTGTATCTGTCCATGACCGGGTTCCTCCCGAACAGCCAATTTATCCGTATCTTTCATTCCCATGATACAAAAATACTCAGGTAATACAACCAACTTGGCCTTCTGTGAAACCGCATCTTCTATCAAACGTGCAGCCTCTTCCAAATTTGCAGATACGCTTGGACCCGATGCCATCTGAATGGCAGCAACACGAAAATCTGTGCGTTTTGCACTTTCAGTCATTGGCTGATTACGTTGAGTGATATCGTTTAACATTCTTTGGTTACTTTAATTTTCAGAATTCGACAGGGAAGCTGTTTGCTAGTTTATTTCTTACAATTCATCATTAGTCATAGTCCTCTGTTACAAGTAACCTATAAACAAGAAATATACTCAATACCAACCCGGATTTTAGCATCTACTCTGATGACGTTCTATTTTGTTTTGATTTATTATGAATCTGATAGTCCAGAGCCAAAATAAAGCACCCCGCTGCAAGCGGCGGAGTATTAACCGCACTTTTCAATCTGCTGGTTTTCAACCATCCTGCGTCCAAGGGGCGGGGAATTGAACCCGCAGCGCTTCAACTTGACCCAATCAAAAGACAAACCCATCGTTTACATAACTTGCATTCTTCTTATGGACGCAGGCAATTCGCATCCTCCCGAATAGTATAAGTCCTGCCAGCAGCAAGATTCGTGCGAGTCTTACGCACTCCGGACGGCCATTCAACAATCACCGATTCGGCGAACGTATTCTGTGCCAAACCAAAATGCAGCCGAGGATCATCCTGAACACCATTGCGAGTACCCCCAGCCTGCAGGCGAGCTTGCTTGTGCCCGCCTGCCTGAACCAAGACCCGTGCACCGATGCCATCACGATTGGATTGACAGCCTTCTAAGGCAATCTTCAACCAAGAGTTACTGCCACCCTTGTTATGCAAAAGAAAGCGACGCCCTAATTGAAACGGATAGTCGTGTCTACCGCCGTCAGTAACCAACAAATCAAGATAACCGTCATTATCGTAGTCGGCCACACTGACTCTCCCGCTGGTACCAATATTTTGAGTACCCGCGCCGCCTGCGCCGGGTACACGCACAAATGTGCCATTGACGTTCTCGAGTAAAATATTAACTGTGTTACGAATGCCATTGCCGCATGCAAGATAGGCATCAATATCCATATCATTGTCAAAATCACCAACGGCAACCGACTGACATGAAACCGCCTCATTAAACCCTAAGTCATTGACATGGAATTCACCATCATGTCTGGATAATACTATAGGCACATTACCCGCAAAATTGGTCCAGATCTCACGTCCATCTGAAGCCCATTTTGTAAATTCAGCATCATTTGATACAAATTCAGCTTGGAAATCAGCTGTTCCACGTACTTCGATCCGCCATTGCTCAAGGCTTGGCATCCAACCGACATAAATGCCCGGCGTCGTGCGCAAATCTACTGGCAAGATCCCTCTCATAAGGGGATCATTCACATCCAGCGTAAGCTCGATGTGCCTCCACTGCCTACCCTCAACGACATCAAAAGCGGTCTTCGCCAGAATGCTGCCCGCGGCACCAGCACGGATCATCTCTGGAGTCCAACTATTGTTAAAACCATGTAACCGGAAAGTTATGCGAGATGGCCCCTTGAACCAGAAATTCAGACTTCCTGTCGTGCTTAATGACAAATTATGCACGTCAACAAGAACTCGACGGCGAGTAACTGGATCAAGAAACCATGAATTTACTTCGGATGGATTACGCAGCACCAGCATATCGTCTGAGAGATCTCCATCGAAGTCCGCAATCGCTACGTCTTCCAATCCGAAGAATGTTAAATTTGGCTGTGGCAATACCGGTAATGGCGTAATACTGCCAAGCCGATAGAATTGCTTCGGATAAATTATTGCTGCGGGACTGCCTATCACTAAATGTACGGCTGAATCGAAGTAAGCCAGCTGCCCGAAGAAGCTCTTGATATGTTGCGTCATTTCTGGCAATGGAACAAAACTCCCATCTTCCTGCTGAAGCATTAGACGAGTGGGCCCTAAAGTACTATCCGCACGCGGATAGTTGGCCATATACAGATCCAGCAGGCCATCATTATTCCAGTCCAGCCAAAGCGGTGTCCGCCCACGACCAGTGATATCGTTAAGCCCGCGCATATCGGCTTCGTCGGTTAGCATCCCGCCTTGATTAACATAGAACGGCTTTTGGATATTCGTAGAACCTCGGAGAACTCCATAGAGCTCCACCAGATCCTGATCTCCATCATTATCAAAATCAGCCCACGCGCCACCATGTGCATCAAGGAGTGGATTTCCCTGCCAAAACTCACTTAATCGCTCACTGAACGTACCGTCACCGTTGTTAATGTATAGGCTAGGCTGGTACATATGATTGCTGATCCAAACATCCAATAAACCATCGTCATTGAAATCAACCCATGAGGAGCCGTACCCTCCTTTAAGAAGCGTTGTGAGACCGGCTGATGCTGTCCGGTCTTGGAACGTTATCTCGGCACCTACCGGTCGAATGTCTCCCATAATCAACACAAACATACAGCAATAGCTAATCACTATCTCTATTAATACTTTTTTCATGATCTTCTCCTATACAGAACTCGACCGCACGCGATCAAGTTTAAGAAGAAGGATAGTTGCTCAAACCTTCCTTCCATTTCATCCATTACTTTGAGCTGAGTTTGTACATATTGGCGAATAACTTCCTCGTTAACTTCCTATGATTTCAACAAAATAGCTTTTGCTCTATCCTGCCTCCCCCAAAATACTTTCTCTTTATCTCTATTTTTTTACTTGCATGACATGTGCCGGCGAAACCTTCGGATCTGTTCTCACTATAACTTGCTAGTGAACTATAGCAACTCATCAGATATTATTAATCTCTGCTTGTCTAGAGCCAGAAAAATTATCATATCACTAAAGCTTAGCGTTTCAGTCTCCTAGGAGAAAAACGCAATAACGCCCCCCATGATTCGACTACTGATCCCGACACAAGCCTGGCACGCAAGAGCGACTGATACTAGTACGTCCGTGTCATTTAAGGCACGCGCTGGTGGAGAGCCCCAATAGCTTGGTGTGGTTGTAAGTGTGCCAGCGGACTGATAGTGGGGAAAAACTGTGGCTACGAGGTGGACAAGCACATTAAGGCAGCGCAGGCTTACACGCGATCAGCTTGAAGATTCGCAAGCTGACAGATTGAGGCAAGAAGGGAAAATTTACAGGAAATTTGGACAAAAATTGTTCGAAAAATGAACATTCTTGCCAAAATAGATCTGGAAGATACCAAAATACTTTCAGTATCTTAAAAACGAAATTTCAGACTGGAAATACTGCATTTTCAACGGCATGCCACTAAACACGTACTTGCTGAATGGGCCAAAATCTATTATTGTTGCAGTTTTCAGCACTTCAAGTAAGAAATACTTCCATAAAGCGAAAGCTTACAAGAAGCTCAAGTTCCATTCTACGTGGCAACAGTTTCTTTTATTTTCAAACACGACTAACTATCATAGCAATACAAAATTGGCACAATTTATGCTTTATAAGTATTGCAGTGTGCAAAAACATCCTTTGTGAAATAAATGGATGAAAAGTCACTGATCTAACATTGAAATATACAAAAATGGCAGGACTGCCAGAAAGCGATTTGCATCTTAACCACATAGATGAGTTAAAAGTATCAAGCAACACAACTCCTATGCATATCGATGCAATTCAGTCTTTTTAACTTTAAAAAGGGATCTAAATGAGTACTAATCATAAAGTGCCACTAACTAATAGCAAACTAATTTCGGCTGGTATGCAACCATTACAGCAAATACAAAAAACTATTCCAGATAGCAATACTGAAAAAAATAGTTTGATTTCATCATTATTCGCTATAACTTTAAGTATGCTGCTCTCATGGGGAACAGCCGTAGCTCAGATTCAACCACCTGATGCAATTAAATGGCATCCAGGTCATTACACTGTATTTGCTTCGATGGAAGGAAAATATAAGCCTACTTATAGGAACGAGGTATATTATGATTTCAAGCGAGCACCAGCATTACGTGGAGTAGTCGTTCGTTATGCCTGGGGGGAACTGGAAACAGCTAAGGATGTATATAACTTCTCAAATATTAAAACGCTGCTCGCTGAACTCGCAGCACAAAAAAAACGACTTATTATTTTATTTGAAACAAAAGCATCTGCCCCTGGCACGATTGAAATTATTACTCCAGATTATCTGAATACAGATTTATATGAAAAAGGATTCTACTCTTTTACGAATGATAATCTTGACACTACAATAGGGCATGGCATCAAAATGTGGAATCCCAACGTATATGCTCGTGTGGTTAAGTTATTCCGTAAACTGGGAGAGGAATTTAACTCCAATCCCTATTTTGAAGGTATTGGTCTTGCAGAAACCTCTATGAGTAAGCCTTTAACACCCTTATCAAGCAATGAATTAGATTCCTATTTCGAAAATATGCTTAGTTTAAATAAGCAGCTGCGGGTATATTTTCCAAATACTATGACGTTTCAGTTTGCTAACTATCCACGCCCAGTCGTGCAATCATACGTAGAAGCTTTCAAAACGACAGGAACAGCGTTTGGAGGTCCGGATGTTTTTATTGAAGAACCAGGATTACTCTTTCCCGGAAGCAACATTTCCCCTCCAGGCGCTTATGCTTACCATCCTCTACTTTCTGGAACCATACCTTTAGTGATGCAAGTGGCAAAATTGAATTATGAGAATACTCGCTGGGACCGCTCAGGTTATAATCCTACTGTTTCTGAATTGCTCAATTTTGCCCGCAACAAGCTATATGCCAACTACATTTTCTGGGTACGAATTCCTGCATATAATCGTGAAGTTATTGAAGCACTGAATTGGAATGCTCAAAAGAGTACACCTTCAGGCGGATTGAACGCAACTTGCCCTAGCGTCTATCCTTCCTGCGTTAATTAGCTTATTTAAAGGCTCCAATTCTTGGATTATATGATGTTATTGCTCTTCTGATGATATAAAAATGTATGCAAAGCAACGACATATCCAAGAAGCTCATACATATATAGTCGTCCCTGCAAAACATATGAAACCCACATGAGCTAGAGGATTCAAGTAAGTGGAATCCCGGAGAATTTATAATATAGACATCAAAACATGATACGAACACAAAGTGTGCGAGCGAGATCCCGATCAATTGCCTGATCGCATCAAGCGGGACATAAGACTAGAACTTGATATACAGCGGGTGTGGAAAGACAATTTCCGGTTGTATGGTGCACGCAAAGTATGGCGACAGTTGTTACGAGAAGGCATTGGTGTTGCTCGTTGTACGGTCGAGCGGTTAATGAAGAAGCTAGGAATACAAGGTGTCCGGCGCGGCAAAAAGTGTTGGACAACCATTTCGGACGATTTTCTTGACCGGCCAACGGACAAGGTTAACCGGCAATTTGTAGCTGCCCGGCCCAATCAACTGTAGGTGGCGGATATTACATATGTAGAGCCTACTCAGAAATTCAGCGATCAGATATGCGCTACCAAGTAAGAATTCTGGTTTGAGATGAATTGGTAGGCACGCGCAAACGGAATTTCTCTGGGCATGCACTTTTTTATCACCCAGAATGC
>WBZX01000014.1_pt1 | contig 28135 bp, 21 predicted proteins | sample 5204211 | NCBI WGS metagenome assembly WBZX01 (sample SAMN12344362, study PRJNA552823) | activated sludge metagenome | biome: Activated sludge suspended growth; feature: Nitrification reactor; material: Wastewater; isolation source: activated sludge from nitrification reactor of wastewater... | reverse complement strand
GACGGGAGAGTACACCCGTTTCTCGGTCCATTCTCACCAACTCACTTCGCCCAGAACCACTGAACGATGCAGAAGTGGAAGTGGCCCTGCAAACGCTCAAGGGAAATCAGCAAGGCAGAATAGCGATGACTCTACGCCGCATTGCCAGCGCTCCTGCTGTGGAAAAGTACAAGGAAGACATCGGCAAAGAACTGCTTCGTCACTATCAGGATGAACGTTGTTTTGATCGTCCCAGTGCTGTGCATGCCATGGGTTATTGGGGTAGTGACGAACATCTGAAAATCGTGCGTAAGGAGTTGGCCGAGTCCAGCGATGTCTGGATGAGGAGAGGTTGCATTCTGGCACTGGGCCGCCGACAGGATAAAGACTGCGTCAAAGCAATGGCCAAGCTGATCACCGATAACTTCCAGCGGAATGAAGTCATCAATGCCTTGCATCACATTGATCCAGAATCTGCACAGGCTGAAATGCTGCCCTATCTTCAGGAGAAGAACTCCATGGTTGTACTCGACATCCTGAAATACCTTCGTGAATATGGCACCAAGAGTGCACTGCCTGCCCTGGAGAAACTCGATAGCCACGCGTATGAGACCATCAGGAATACAACCAAAGAAACGGTCAGTGCCATCAAGCAGCGTGGAAAGTAACCCTTCCCACGAGCAACGAAAAGAAAATCGACACTTTATTTCGCTCAGTGGCGCAAATCGACAGAACTCCTGCGTATAATGTCCGCTGTAGTGCATGCCGTGGGGAACGACGGCTCCAGCTACTCTGGCCCATAGGGTCAGCATCTTCTTGAGGGTTCACCCTCGTCTGGTTTGGTTCCCACCCATTTCATTCCTAACGCGAACCAGTATTCACAGGAAATAGTCCTGAGTGCTGAGCCTCAGAGAATTCAAGGTGTGAACTCACCTTTATTCTGTTGATGAGGTTACTCAGCACTCAGGACTCAGCACTCGGGACAAAAGAAGATGGAAAGTCTGGATATCTCAAGACTCATTGCGGGCGGAGCTATCGGCGGTGTGGTGATTGGTATCATTGCCGCGTTCTGGCTCAAGATCAAGCTGATCCTCTGGCGCATCGTCAGCGTGCTGATTCAGCAGATCGAAATTCCCAGCGAATCTGCCCACAATGCAGTCATCGCCTACCTGGTTAAGAACGTCAAACGTTCCAGGTTCTACGACCGTATGTACGGTGCCATGTATGAACACACCCGCGATGGTAACTTCGGTCTGGTACCTTACGAGTACTTCGGAGCACGCTCTGTCCTTTTTTGGAAAGGGATGGTGCCCTTCGTGTTTAACAATGAAATCGAGCGTAAGAGCCGACAGGGCAAGGGCGACAATAACAACAACTCATCAAGCAGCGATGCTACCAAGGTCTACTCGACCATCACCTTCTTCCGTGGCTCACTCGATATTGAAGAGATCATCCGAAATGCCTGCGGTGACATGAACAAGATGACCTGGAACGCGAACTCCGAGCAGGAGAAAGCCAAGAACCGCTTCGTGATTCATTTCGTTCCCAAACGAGGTGGCGACGATGACGACTATGGTACTGACAGCAACGGCCTACCCTGGTATCAGACCAATTCGTATCGACTACTCTCGCACGCTACTGATCAACTCGGCAAAGCAGGTTTGCACAGCGGAAAAGCACTGGACAACCTCATCTTCCCTCGGCGTGTCAAAGACCTCCTTCGTGAGATCGAGATGTGGCGAAGCAGCAAGGAATGGTACCGCCAACGCAGCATCCCGTGGAAGCGAGGTTGGCTGCTCTACGGCCCTCCGGGCACCGGCAAGACAGCACTAGCTCGCGCCTTCGCAGAAGACCTGAACATGCCCATTTATGTCTTCAACCTGGCGGAGATGAGCAATCATGACCTGATCAAGGCCTGGAACGACATGATGGTCAACGTCCCCTGCATCGCCCTCATTGAAGACATCGATAACGTCTTCCATGGCCGAGAGAACATCTCACGGAAGAACCAGGGCATGCAGATCATGATGAACAACAGCCAGAAGAACGATCACGACAGTGGGGACAAATCTCGCCCCATGACCCCGTTGACGTTCGACTGCCTGCTGAACTGCATTGATGGCGTGGAACGTTCCGATGGTATCTTCACCATCGTCACCACCAACGACATTGCCAAAGTCGACCCAGCGATGGGCCAGCCACGGCAACTTCCCGACGGTTCAACCGAGTTCATTTCGACTCGCCCTGGCCGTATCGACAAGGCTGTCGAACTCACCTACATGGAGGTGGATAACAAGAAGGCGATGGCCAAGCGTATCCTCGGTGAATATCCGGACAAGCTGGACGAGATGCTGGCTTTCGTGGAGAAGTTTCCTGATCTGCAGGAGACCCCTGCTCAGTTCCAGGAACGGTGTGCTCAGATAGCATTGGCCTGTTTCTGGAAGGAGAAGGAGGCTCTCAAGCTGGCAGAGCAATTGCTCCGGGAACCAACTGCTTCCAGTTCATCGCAAATGGAAGTGAAGCCCAAGGATACAGAAGCTGCAACGAACCAGGAATTGCAGCCAAGCCAGACATAGAGCAAGTAGCGGAAGTCGCCAGACTTCCGGTGAAGATGTGAAAACAAGCACACCCAGGAGTTCTTTCTGGGTGTGCCTGCTTGACGAATGAACATCGAACTGACTATGCCACGTCACGGTCTTCAAACAACAACAACCCGATCAGCATCGCGATCACGACATAGATCAAGGCATGAATGCCAACCTGCAGGATGTACATATCCCAGGGAATGTAAATGATACCGCTGGCCAGGGCCGATTCGATCTTGAAGATATTCAGCGAAGGCAGGAGGAACCCGAAGAGTTCAGCCACGAACTTCACAAGAGCAATATCGCCTGCCTGATTCTTCAGCACTGGCACCAGGTTACCAATAAAGAAGATACCCAGACAGATAAAGAGGTTAAGCACGAAAGGAAGACGAGTGGCTAGAGCGACTGCAATTGCCGTCATAATAGCCACCTGACAGAAGTGGCAGAATGGGCCTGCGGAAAGCAGTTCAATCACCATGAAGATGCGAAGGAAATAGACCACACCTTCCTGAATGAGATCGGGGAATTTACTGGCAACGTAGCGAACGTCCGCAAGTGATTTCAGGTACCCTAACTCTTCAGGTTTGCTGCTCATGTCTTCCATCAGACGTTCGTAGTCAATCTTGATATTAATCGACCACCCCATGAAGACCGTGAGGATGAGTATCATCAGCAAAGCTGCAGCCATGATGCCTACATACTTACCGATCAAGAAATCGCGACGGGCTACAGGCTTCGACAGGAGGGTCACCGCAGTACGACCTTCAATTTCTTCCGAGACGGAAATAGCAGCAGTGAAGAGGGTCAAAATGAGTGGGGGAAGCAGAATACCTGATAATTGCAGTTCTTTGAGCATCTTCAAATCTTCGCCGAAGGTGTAATATGGCAGGAAGATAGAGAGCGCCATCACAAAGATCATGAAGATCAGCAGGAACCAGAACAGAGGCTGTCGTATGGTTTCCTTATAGGCTGCCTGGGCCACTGCCATCATCTTGGTAGGTAATGCACCAACTGCCATGTAAATGAGCAAGGCAAAGAGCAGCACAAACACGCCAAACGTCACTAATGCGCCCATAGTGGCAAATCACCGTACTGGATGGAACTGTTTAATTAGAATAGAACTTCGCCTGCTTCCGCCTACGGAGACTGTTGAAGTACGTGGAGATAATACGCGGGAGTCCGGTGAGGCGTTCATGAAGAAAACACTCAAATGAAGACGTTATGTCTTGCGTAAGTAGAATAAACTGCCCGATTTGCGACGATTTGCCTTCATCTATGCAGATTCAATCAAGAAATTCGGTCTTTCCTTGTGCATTCTGGAGACTGTGAACTAAGCTAAGAATGACGTGCAACATTTGCACAAGCGTGAAGGTATCGCCCCCAGCGGTGTCAAAGGTATTAATCGCCTTTACGCATAATGCTGAAGCAATTTAACCATGAGGTCGCCTGCCCATGATGACTGCCGAACTGGGCGCTTGTGAGTGGTTCGTTTGGGATCTGCGTCGCAGCAATCTCGTCGAACGTGGTAAACTCGAGCAACTGGTCGCTGACTATATGGCTCGCCATCCAAAGGCGGAGCCCGCGGAACTGGCAGCTCACCTGGTCGATCAGAATATTCTGACTCGTTTCCAGGCTGATAGCCTTCTCAATGGCAAAAGCCAGGGGTTGGTTCTCGGTTCCTTCATTGTTCACGATATCCTCGGTTCGGGAACTATGGGCACGGTCTACAAGGCCAAGTCCAAAGTCAACAACGAGTGGTACGCTGTCAAAGTCCTGCCTCGTCGCAGCATGTGGAATATCCGCCTCGCTCGCCGCAAGGTACGCGACTTTGAACAATTCAGCCACGCCGCTGTGGTTCCGTTCGTTGATGTCGGTACCGCTGGTGCCATGCACTATCTTGCCTGGCCACTGGTCGAAGGCGAGCCATTGCAGAAACTGGTTGAACGGCAAACCCGGCTCTCCGCTCCAGAAGTTGCCCTCTACGGCATGCTGGCAGCCGAAGGCCTCGAAGCTTCGCACCAGCGCAGCATCCTGCATGGTTTGATGAAGCCTTCCAATATCATGATCACTCCTGATCAGCGGGTGAAGATTCTCGACTTTGGTGTCGGCTCACTCCTGCTCGAATCGGAAAGTGGCGAATCAGTTGTCGATACCATGTCGAGTGCCAACACACTCGCTTCCGGTCTCGATTGTGCCAGTCCTGAAGGCATCATGGATCCGGCAAGCATGTCGTATCCATCCGATCAATACAGCCTCGGTTGCATTCTCTACTTCTGCATCACTGGACAATATCCCTTTCCCGGCAACAATGCTGTGGAAAAGATGATGTCCCACCAGACCAAGTCACCCAAGTCCATTCGTGATCTCACTCCCGATTGCCCAGACGAAGTCGTCGAAGTGGTCGAGAAACTGATGGCGAAGGACCCCAATGACCGTTTCAGTTCCATGGCAGAAGTTGCAGCAGCCCTGCGACCCCATGCCATGGTGATAGCAGCTGTCGCTCAAGCCGCTCCGGTGGGCAAAGCTGGCAAACGCCAGGCTGCTCGCCAGCCGGTCGCTGTGCCACAGACCTACGAACAAGATCCGCCCTCACAGTCATCTGGTTATGCCGTGCCCTCACTGCCTAACCGAGGGAATCAACAGCGTGGCGGTAGCCAGATCGACCGTGCTGCTGCACGTCCGACGCCACAACCCCTTAGCGATTCCTATGGCGATACCGTTGCTGAAGTACAACCCAATAGCGGTGGGTTCGATTCCCTGCGGGCAGGCCTGCAGAACGACCCTCGCCGACGAGGCAGTTCAGGCAACCAGAACGTGGCACCTGTTGGCTATGATCAATACCAGCAGCGACCACCACAGCAAGGCGTTTCAGTTACCACGCTACTCATCATCATCTTTGCCAGCGTACTGGTAACGATGGTTCTGGCAGTGGGTGCTGTCATCCTGCTGGCCAAGATGGGTATCCTGAAACTCTCTTAGTCGCAGGCACTCAGGAAATCGATTGACCACTGGGGAAACTCAGTGGTTTTTCTCATTTATTGATGTCCACTGACTGATCCTACGGTTGACAATTGTGACTCTTCTGTTTATCCCATCTGCATCACCATTCGCAGGAGAGAGCAGATGAAGTCATGGAAACTGATGCTGGGGATGTTCACCAGCTTGGTAGTGTTGGGTGGGTTAGGTGCAGCTATACCTCACGGTGATCTCGAAGAGATCATGGAGAAGGGATTTAAGAAAGGTGGCCTGCGTCACCAGATCAGCACTGAAATCGATAAGGACAAGCCCAACTGGACTGACATTCAGAAGAAGTCCAAAGAACTTGCTACCATGTGCAACAAGATGTGCAAAGAGAAACAGCCTCACGGCGAAGCGGATAGCTGGAAGAAGCTGACCGAATCGCTGGCTAAGCAGGCGAGCAGCCTCACCTCAGCTGCTGATAAGAAAGACCTGGCCAACGCCAAGACTGCCATCACCAAGATCAATGGCAGCTGCAAGGAATGCCACGACGCCCACCGTCCATAAGCAACACAACTGCCACACATCCAAGCTCGTGACCATCATGGTTGCGGGCTTGGTGTTTTTTCCACTGGCACGTAAGGCTTCGGCGCATTCTCGAATCGTTTCAATAACTCTTCCGAAGGTGAGGTGGCCAGCCAGCCCGATACTCGCGAACTCAGTGATCGCACAGCCAGACCAAACTTTTGGCCTGCATTGCCACCCACGAGGTAGGCTATCCAGTTGCATATCCGGCTGAACGATTCGAGCAACGAACCAAGAATGGGATGCTTGGTTAGAAGCTCTAGTCCCATGGGTGCCTGGGCATACTTCGATATGACCGTCTTCCCACCCGATTTACAATAGATGGCGAAGTTCTCGCAGTTAAAAGTCACGGCTTCGTACTTGTATTGTTTCCCGATCTGAGCTATGGCGGTAGCTATCACCGCATCAGGTGGTGTCGGTGGCAGGTCAGGATATTCCCACCGTTGTGGCTGCCTGCCCAAAGCAAAGTCTTCCCAGCTAACGTGGGCCACCTTGTTGTCGAAGTGAAAGTCGACCACTTCATCATTGCCGATGTAGACCCCCAGATGAAATGCTGGCCCAAAGGTTACGGCATAGAGTTCGCCCGGAATCTTGTCTCCTGGAGAAGTGGAATAGGTGCCATAGACAAGAGTTTCTTCTTCGTCATTCTTGGAGAACCACGCCACCGCCATCAGGGTGCCACCGAAAAGGGCGAGCTTGAAACCGAGCAGATAACTGAGCCATGTCGAAGCCAGCGGATGCATACAGAGAAAGATCGCCACCAACCCGACAACTCCCGAAAGCAATCCACTGAAGGCCAGCATCGTCTTGCTGCGACCCGTCGGCATACGTTTGACAACGATGAGTTGGAGGGCTGCATCCACCATCAACAACACGCCAACGACGATGCTCAGCAGGGGAACCGTGAGGGAACGGTACGAAAAGAGTAAATAACCAATCACAATGTCGGTGATGGACTGCAGAGCAATGTTACGAAAGCCCCGTGTAGGCTTGTTTGATCGGCGTAACTTTCCCCAAAGCCATTGAGTGAACTTGAGAAACCCCAGCACGATCATGGTACCACCCACGACGTACAGGAAGGCGTCCTCCAGGAAATACCGGGAAAAGAATGCCACTACCCCGATGGCGAGGATGATTAACCCGCACAGAAAGAGGATCAAGCGAGAGCCTTTCGGGACCGTCAATCGCTCAGGCAGCATGGACGACATGGTTATCCTGTTCAAGGGAAGTTCTGTACTCTACCCGAATACTTGAGAGTTGCGAGCAACTTTTGATGAGTACATAAGGAGACATTTCCACTTATGCAAGTTTGCCAGAACTTCTGTCCTTGCATCACCCGACTTATCGGGTAAACTAGTAGTTGAAGTTCCCTCAGCAGCACCAACCTACCTTTGCTGAGACTTCGCTGTCCTGCCTTTAGCGAGCCTGCTCGCTCTCCCGCCAGGTACGAACGATGAAGTGGATCATTGCCAGCGCTGCCGTACTCCTCGTGACGTTTTCGATCATTGGTCACGATCCGGTTGCCAATTCACTCACAGTCTTCCCCGAGAAGAAGATTGCTCTCATCGGCCGTGACGATACTCGCCAAATGGTGATCTCGTTCACCGAAAAGAACCAGCAACACGATGTGACCAGCAAAGCTAAGCTCACTATAGGCGATGCCAAGCTGGCTAAGACGCTTCCCGGCGGACGCATCCTTCCGCTGGCGAATGGCAAGACGACCCTCACTATCGAACATGCAGGACAGACCAAGACCATTCCCATCGAAATCACCAAAGTAGGCGAAGACCTGCCCATCAACTTCCCGAACCAGATCGTACCCATCTTCACCAAGTTGGGCTGCAACGCTGGTGGCTGTCATGGTAAAGCCAGCGGACAGAATGGTTTTCGACTCTCCCTCCTCGGCTTCGAGCCTGATCTCGACTTTCAGACACTGGTCAAGGAAGGTCGTGGCCGACGTCTCTTCCCTGCTTCTCCTGACGAAAGCCTTCTACTGAAGAAAGGCATCGGCTCGATGCCTCACGGTGGCGGCAAGAAGCTGGAGAAGGACAGCGACGAATACAAGGTACTTCGTCGCTGGATTGCAGCGGGCATGCCCTGGGGTGATGTGAAAGACCCTACGGTGACCAAGATCAGTGTCTATCCCGAACAGCGAGTATTGAACAGCGATGGCCAACAGCAACTGGCTGTTCTCGCCCACTTTACCGATGGCAGCATCGAAGATGTTACCCGCCGTGCCCAGTATGAAAGCAACGAAACCGACATAGCTACAGTCGAAGCCAGCGGTCTGGTCAATGTCGGAAAGACGAGTGGCGAAGCAGGTGTCATGGTCCGTTATCAGGGCCTCGTTACCGTCTTCCGTGCCACCGTCCCGCTAGGCATGGCCATCCCTGCCTACACCTTCCCGCATAACAACTTCATTGATAGCCACATCCATCGCAAGTACCAGCAACTGGGCCTCGTGCCTTCTGAGTTGTCCAGTGACGAAGTCTTCCTCCGCCGGGTGAGTATCGATCTCACTGGCACGTTACCTACTCCCGCTGAAGTGGCTCAGTTCGTTGCCTCGAAAGATGCAGACAAGCGAACCAAGTGGATCGATCAACTCCTCGAACGTCCCGAGTATGCCTACACCTTTGCCAACAAGTGGGCTGATGTGCTCAAGGTCAAACGCAATGGCGACCCCAAGCGTGCTCCAGGCACTCATGCCTTCCATAGCTGGTTGATGCAGGCAATGGCCAGCGATGTGCCTTATGATCAGTTCCTGCGAGCGATCATTGCAGCAACGGGTGACGAAACTGCCCATCCGCCAGTCGTGTGGTACAAGGAAGAACGTGATCTAGCTACACTTGTCGACGATACGGCCCAGGTCTTCCTCGGCCAACGACTCGCCTGTGCGAATTGCCATCACCATCCCTTTGAGAAGTGGAGCCAGGACGACTACTGGAGCATGGCCAGCTTCTACGGCCGGGTAGCACGTAAGAACATCCCCATTGCTGGTGCCCCCAATAACCGAGGCGATCAACTGCTTCGTCTGTGGGTTCGCCGCGATGGTGCAGCCACTAACAAGCGAACGAACAAACCGGCAGCTATCAAGGCACTCGATGCTACTGAAGTGAAAGTAGACAATGGTGAAGACCCACGCAACAGCCTCGTTGACTGGATGATCAGTAAGGACAATCGCTTTGTAACCAGAGCCATCGTGAACCGCTATTGGGCTCACTTCTTTGGGCGAGGTATTGTTGACCCTATCGATGACATGCGAGTTACGAACCCACCCACCAACCCGGAACTACTCGATGCGCTAGCTGAGGACTTCGTGAAGAATGGCATGAGTCTAAAGCGTCTGGTACGAACCCTGGTGACGAGCCGGGCTTATCAGCTCAGTGCCATCCCCAATCAGTTCAACAAGGGTGACAAGCAGAACTTCACCCGCTTCTATCCCCGTAGGCTGGGTGCTGAAGTGCTGCTGGATGCCATCAGCCAGGTGACCGAAAGCCCTACGGCCTTTGCTGGCATGCCCACCGATACCCACGGCCCCCGCCGTGCCATGATGCTCCCCGATGAGAATCACGGCTCCTACTTCCTCGAAGTCTTTGGCAAGCCAGCCCGTACTTCCTCCTGTGAATGTGAACGAACCAACGATGCCAACCTGGCCCAGGCCCTGCATCTTCTCAACAGTGATGAGGTGCAACAGAAGCTTGCCCGAGCAGGTGCGAGAGCTGACAAGCTGGCACAAGACAAGACGAAGGAAGACGACGCAAAGGTACGTGAACTATTCCAGTGGTGTTACGGCCGCCAACCCACTGCTAAGCAGTTAGCGACTTCGCTGGAACATATCCAGAAGTTGGGCGCCAACCGCAAGCAAGCCTACGAAAACCTGCTCTGGGCTCTTATCAACACCAAGGAATTCCTCTTCGTGCAATAGTTGGAGTTGCATTGCTGGAGTCCCGCCTTCAGGCGGCCTGTGATTGTAGTGTTGTTCGTTGTTAGTTGATAGTTTCAAACCAGCGAGGTGCTCTCACCTCCCAGGCCGCCTAAAGGCGGGACTCCAGCTTCGTTCGATACAGGTCTGCGTCGTCATCTTGAAAGCAACAGAAGATAACACGCTCAGGTAGAGCGTGGGTTGCCAACCATTCGATTACAGCTGTGACAGCAACATCACAGGCTTCCGGCTTTGGGTAGCCAAAAATACCCGTAGAGATGCATGGGAATGCGATGGATTTGACGCCTGCATCAGATGCGATTGACAGCGATTCCAGATAACAGGAACGAAGCAAGTCTGCTTCGCCATACCCACCGCCGTCGTATATCGGGCCGACGGTGTGGATGATATTTCTAGCTGGCAGTCGAAAGCCCGGTGTCCGTTTGGCATGCCCGGTACGACAACCACCCAAGAGACGACAGGCAGCCAGCAACTCTGGACCAGCTGCACGGTGGATGGCGCCATCCACCCCGCCACCGCCCAACAGCGATTCATTGGCTGCATTGACGATGGCATCTACGTTCAATTGAGTGATGTCGGCAACATAAACTTCCACTCGTGACATGACATTGTTTGACATGGATCAACTCAATCAGAAATGACTCACCTGTTCAGATTAACGATACACCTGCGGATGCACCAGCGCCAATTGAACCTCCGCTCGATCCACACTGGGAATACGATCACCCGGAAAGTAGATAACGGACTTCCTGGGGACTGAGTAATAGAAGCCTGGTGGCACGCATTGCGTCAATGTCACATACTTCATGCCCAACGGGAGCATCCCTTCACCATTCCGCTGCCTGGCGAGATGGAGTAGCTTCTTGAGTAACGGGATGCGCTTGCTGCTTGGATACCGTTTGGTGAATCGCTCCAGTGTGGACACCATCTGGCCCTCGATCATGTCCCAGACAGCATTGGTATTCTTTTCACGATTGGTCATCTTCAACTCATGTACTTGCACAATGGGTAAGCCTAATCTTTCACCACGATACCCTTCAGACAGCGTGTCAGCAACTTCTTGGCCATCCCTTCCCACTGGTCAGCCGCTTGGCCACCGGGGGATAGGTCAGCCACGCTGAGCTTCGTGGGGGATAGGTCTTCTGCGTAGATGATCATCAGTTCGTCCCGCTTCTTGTCGTCAAGTAGATGAACCAACCGTTGGGTAAGAACTTCCTTGCTGGCCATCTTGTAGCCCTTGCTGGCAAAGAAGGCATGTGCTTTGGCACTATCGGAATCGGGTCGCCCTCCTTGATTGATCCTGCGTGGAGAGGCATCCGCAAAGCATTCCATTGTCCCAAGCTGAGCTTTCGTTTTGCTGTTGTAACGATAGGTATGAGTATTGCCCGGCAGATAGCCTTCAAACTGCACCCAGTAGAACCGGCGGATATTCTTCTCCGCATCCGCATCCACGAAGAAGTGCTGTTCCGCTGTGGCCACCCCGTACAGAATGAAGGCCTGGCCACCGATGTATTGGTATGACTTGTCGAACTGCAACCGAATTGCAGGCTTCTCGCTAGAGGTCAGCAGATTGTCTTTGACGGTGCGGGTAACCGGTGGTGGCGATTCGGACTGCTGTGAACTGGAACCGAGAACCAGCATCATCATGATGCATTCAAAGGAAAGAATGCCAAACATAGCACAACTCCAGACTCTTGGGATTGTCTGTCATTCGTCATCAAGCGATTGACATTTATTGATGAACGAAAGATAGAACCAAAAAGGCGGTACTCCCATCGTTGGAGTACCGCCTTCAGGCGGCAAGAGTCTAGTGTTGGAGAATTTCTATGACTTCCCAGACAGGTTAAAGCCGGTACTCCAACTACTTCTTTTCCAGCTTGCGCTTGTAGTCCTTCTGATCCTGCTCCCACTCCGCTTCTTCCTCTTCGGTTAAGCGGAAGACTTCGGGAATATTCGGATCACCAACTACCTGGATGGTCTGCTTGTATTCCTTGCCATCCACAGTGAGAACCACACCATAGATGCCTGGAGGTACAACCCGTCCACCGAAGCCTGGGCCAGCAAGCCCCATGCCGACGGGACCACCACCACCTTGCACGGGGGTGCCTGTCGATTGGGTGGCAGTAGTATTGGCAGCAGCTCCACCGCCAGCGGCTTGGCCTTGGCCCTGACCACCTCGGCGACCGCCACCACCTGCCTGGGCTGTGCCTGTGCCAGCACCACCTTGTGTTGTTGCAGCAGCGCCTCCACGGCCACCGCCACCACCTGCACCACCACCCTGACCACGTCTTCCACCACCGCCACCGCCACCGCCTGCACCGCCCCCGAAGGTGTCAGCCAAGCCACCAAACATGGAAGCACCGGTACGGTTGAGAGGCCAGGCTACCTTATGCAGGCCCGCCGCAGTTGGAACTCGAGGCAGTTCACTGATAATCTCACCCTTGGCATCGACAACCTTCAGGCTGACCTTCTCCGCATCCTTGCTCAGGTTGAAGTAGATCTGGGCGCCGACGGGAACACTTTCACCTACATAGCGGCGAGTGGTACCACCACGACTCGGCTCACTGCGATAGCGAACCACCGTGTGGGGCTGATACAGGTGAGCATCAGCCTTCACGGTGGCAGCCTTCATTTGACGAAGCCCACCGACATCGAGTGCCCACAGACTGCGACCATGCGTTGCAGCAACGATCTCACCAGCGGTTGGATGGACAGCCACTTCGTGTACAGCTACCGTAGGCAGGTTGTTGTTGATCTTCGTCCAGGAAAGACCGCGGTCAATCGAAGCAAAAAGGGCAAACTCGGTGCCACAGTAGAGGAGATCAGGATTGCTGACATCCTCACGCAGGCAGCGAGTCGAACCGAAGCTTGGCAGATTGGCCATGATAGGCTTCCAGGTCGCACCGAAGTCTTCTGTCACATAGATGTAAGGCCTGTCGTCGTTCGAACGGTGTGCATCGAAGCAGACATACGCCCGACCATCGACAAACCGGCTGGCTTCAATCGTTGCCACCCAGCGGTCGCCAGGCAGCCCAATGCTCTTGGTCACGTTCGTCCATTCCTTGCCACCGTCTTTGGTCACCCAGACGTAGCCGTCATCGGTGCCTGCCCAGAGGATGTCGCCATTCCGACGAGATTCACTGAGAGCGGTGCCACTTCCACGCTTCGTGCGGGTGATTTCAGGCGAGATGATCTTGAGGTCATCCCCACGATTCACCGAACGGAACACGAACTGACCGGCACAGTAGAAGACCTTCTGGTTCTTGGCTGAAAGTATGTAAGGCGTATTCCAGTTGAAGCGGAAAGTGCTCACGCCCTGTTGGGTACGAGGACGAGCAACACCCCGTTCACCGGTTTTGATGTTCCGCCGCATCATGGCACCATTCTGGCTCTCGGCATAGACCCAGTTGTTATCGTCCTGATCTACCTGACAGACGAAACCATCGCCACCCTGAATGCTCAGCCAGTCTTCGTTGACCGAACCGCCGGGACGAGTCACCGAACTAGGGCCTCCCCATGAACCATTATCCTGCAGTCCACCATACACGTTGTAAGGTACCTGGTTATCGGTAGCGACATGGTAGAACTGGCCGAGTGCCATCGTGTTCAAATGATCGCAGTTCTTTAGTTGATCGCGGCTGACATACACACCGCCATCGCAACCAACAACAATGTGTCGGCCATCACGGCTGTCGATCCACATGGCATGATGGTCAGCATGGATTTGCCGACCGACATTAGTGCGGAAGGTCTTGCCACCATCCTGCGACCAATGAATGGAAATGCCACCCACGAAGATGGTGTTCTCGTTACTGGGGTCAACACGAATCAGGCTGAAATACATGGGACGAGGATTGAGACTGTTCACGCGAGTCCAGCTTTCGCCACCATCGGTGCTCTTGTAGATACCACCGTATTCATGGCCATCAGGCCCCTGGCGATCCTGAATGTTCTCTCGCTGACCACCGTAGTAGGCAGCATAAGGTCGGCTGCGGGTGGCACCACCTGGTCCACCGAACGGCGCTTCACCACCAGCTGCTCCTGTCGTGCCAGTGGTTATGCCTGCAACATTGGCGGGACGTGCTACGAGAGTTACTTCTACTTCCTTGGTTTCGCTGCCTCGTTTGTATTTGAGTTTGATCTTGTCGCCGACCTTCTTGTCTCGAAGGCGGATGACGAGGGCCTGGTAGCCAATGAGTTCCTTGCCATCGAGAGCGATAATGACATCGCCAGCCTTGAGGCCAGCTTTGTCAGCAGGGCTATCCTTAGAGACTTCGGTGACCTTGGCCCCTTCTTCTTCGGCGTTCTGGCCTTGAATGCCCAGATAGGTAGCCGGTGCAGTGGTTTGCGTTGCTGGAGGAGTTGCTGCCGCAGCACCGCCGCCCGCTCCACCATCTTGTGGAGGTCGCTGCTGACGTTCCATTAAGGTAACTTCAGCATCCTTCGTCTCGTTTCCTCGCTTGTACTTCACCTTCAGTTTGTCGCCTACCTTCTTGTCGAGAACGATGTTGGTGATGTCCTCCATCTCGGTTACTTTTCTGCCATCTAATTCGGTAATGATGTCATCAGCAAGTAAGCCTGCTTTGGCAGCGGCACGATCATCCCGAACAGCACGTAGCCTGACACCACCTTCACCCGGTTCACCGAAGGCACCAAAGTCGCCCAAGCCCACACCTTCACCCGGTGGCTTGCCCATACCGATCTTCTGACAATCGATGATGGCATAGATGACCTTGGAGTTCTTGCGGAAGTAATCAATACCAATGCGGCCATACTGACTGCTGGGCAAACCTTTGGTCAGCTTCTTGGGAGCTGTCTTGAAACCATCTGTAGTTTTGTAGAGACCAGCGTTTGGCCCCCACTTCACTGCAGGGTCGTAGCTGTCGTAGCCTTCGCCAGCGCCGCCTCCGATGAACGAATCGAACTCATCGCGCTTGCGTTCCCACATGGCCACGATGAGCGTATCGGGATTGCTGGGGTCCATCTGCATATCGATGACACCGGTCTTGTCATCGAGGTAGAAGACCTTGTTCCAGGTGTTACCACCATCGGTAGTCTTGTAGACACCGCGGTCGGCATTGGGCCCGTAGCAGCGGCCGAGAGCACCAACATAGACAATGTTGGGGTCTTTGGGGTGAACGATGACCTTGCCGATCTGGTAAGTGTCTTTCAGCCCCATGTTCTTCCAGGTTTTGCCGCCATCGGTGCTCTTGTAGACACCGTCGCCATAGCTGACTGAATTCCGGGGGTTGGCTTCACCGGTGCCTACCCAGACGATGTTCTTATCCGAAGGTGCTACACACACATCACCGATCGAGATGGTGGTTTCCTTGTCGAACTGGTGTTCGAAGGTGGTGCCATAGTTATCAGTACGCAGCAGACCACCCGAAGCAGTTGCCACATAGTAGGTAGCCGGATCAGCTTCATACACACTGATGGCTGTAATACGGCCGGACATATTGGCTGGACCGATGCTGCGCCATTTGAACTGCTTGGTGTAATCAACCGGCAGCGTGAGGGCTGTTTCCTGCTTGGCCGTCTCCGCCTTCTTCGAAGCAGCCTTCATCTCTGCAAGCTTCTTCTGCATCTCCGCAATCTGCTTTTCCATCTCCACCACCCGATCTTGTGCAGGTGGTTGTTTGGCAGATTCCTGTTTTGTGTCTTGGGCAACGATGAGACAGCTAGTCATGAGACCAGCACAAGCCATGATCCAACGCTGGCGAATCACGATGACTCTCCGGGTGTTTACAAAGAATGTACAATCAGGCGATAATAACCAACGGAAACGTAAAAGTCTCCCAACTTACCTCAATCGCCATCTTCTTCTCATAAAGATGTAACGAGTGTAACGGATGTAGGATGGGGCTAAGCCGAGCGACGTGAGAGTTCAGGAATATCAATTTGTGGATCTTCCAGGAAAGAACGGTACTCCCAGGCTGAGCCCATCCACTCTTTCGTTTCAGGACGGGTACCTGCCAATGCACACAAACTACTTCGCAGGACATGGTAACGCTCACCAGTTTGAACTGGCTGGTAGCTGGTCTCGGTTGTCAGACCGTGAAACCGGGAGTAATACCTGTCCTGTGCCAATCGATGGCCATGTTCAATCAGGAAATGGTAGCGTTCAGCATCGTTGATCTCTCGCCCCATCATGGTGGGTTGAACGAGCGCTTTCACGTAGGGCGAGTACACCACCCGATGGTGCTGCTGTGCAGCCAGGGTGGCCCACCAGACGGACAGGAGTGGATCATCGAGATCACCACTTGATTGTGCAAGTGATTGACGAAGGAATCCGGCCCGGATCATGCAGAATCGAGGATCCACCGAGGTTACGGAACGCTGCATACATAAGCCACCCTGCCCAGCCGTATAGTCCTTGACTAGCTGCCCCTGATATGGTGAATCGAGCAGTCCATTCATGCCCCAAGCCAGGCCAGCACTGATCACACGATATTCCTTATTGTGGAGCGTACCACCAGCCAGTACTGCGGATGAACAAGCCTTGACTACGCCCATCCACTCTTCCACAAAGTTCGTGGTGACTGGTAGTACATTCTCGGCAAGCAGCACGATCCAGGCATCAGGGCTGTACGAAGCTAGTAGCTGTTCCACCTGCTCTCGTCGTCGAATGCGAATGACTTCGCTGATATACGGGCAACTTTGCAATCGATGTCGTAGCGGACGTTGTGTTTTTACTTCACCATGACCAATCAAAAATAAAGGCACAGGCTCAGCAGCAGCCTGCACTCGCCAGCTGCCTGCAATGCCAGGCAAAGCATTGGTTCGAATCGATACCGTTGAACCCAGCCCACACTGATTGAGATATCGGGTGAGCACATGCTTCTGATTTCTTGTCACATACGGCTTGGCATCCACGCCATGTAATGCTGTTGACTGAGCATGCATCCGCCAACTGTAGACAATCTCGGGGATGTGGAGAGGCTCATGACCAGCGGCAACGAAACGGCAAAAAGCATCTCCATCAGGTGTACCTTCCGCTTCGGGATCGGTGTACACCCCCAACTGCCAGGCGAGTTTACGGTTCATCACTCCCTGGTGGGCAATGTAGCAGGCATTGAGGAACAGCAGTGGATCCCAGTCAGGCTTGAAGGCTGGTAAGCCGATAGCCCCATCAGGCAACAGCTTGTCTTCATCGGTATACGCCAGTGCTGGCCAATCGCGAGCTTGTAAACAGGCTGCAATCACCCGAAGGGCATCGGGATACAACCGGTCATCATGATCGACTGGGAGAACATACTCGTTCTTCGCATTCTCCAGAGCCAGCCGCATCCCACCGATGATACCTCGTGGCTCCCCTGCCTGGACTAGTGTCACTCGTGGGTCACGAGCGAACTGTTCCATTAAGTAGAGCACATCGCGATTCTGGCAACCATTGTCAACGATCACCCACTGCCAATCAGTATGATCCTGGACAAAGATGCTCTTCCCCAGCACTCGGAAATAGCCCGATGGAGGATCAAACACAGGAGTGATGATCGAAAACAATTCCTGACGGTCAACCGCGGGATAAGCTTCGACTCTGGCCTTGAGTCTGCGAGTAATCCACGTCGGGTACGGGATCACCGCTGCTTCCTGCGTGACTCTGGGTGCAGGCAGCAACGTTCGACGAAGCCGGGCCAACCCGCGCCTTGCGACGTAGAGAGCAGTCTTTAGCATGCCTGCTCTCCAGAAAATTGGCCAGAGAATTGATAAGAACGCCAATACGGGTCTTGATGATACAGGCTCAACCATCGTTGTTGAAAGCGTGTAAGCTCCTCTGGACGGTATCTTGCCCGTCCATCGTGCCGCTGGGCTTCGTAGTGATATAGTTCCACCTGGGGGTTCATCACCAATCGGAAACCGAGTTGGCGTAGTCGTAGGCAGTAATCCACATCGTTGTAGTTAAGCTCAAAGCTCTCATCGAAACCCTGGGCAACATCAAATGCCTTGCGTGATGTCAGGAGACACGCTGCCGTCACTGCCCAGCAATTGCCGGGCTTGCTATTCTTGAAGGTATCCTGTTGTCCGTAATGCGGATGAATCGGTTGACCATGACTCAGACTGATACCCAGGTGCTGGATAGTGCCCGTGGGGAAAAGCAGTTTAGCTCCGACTGCTCCCACGCCGTCATGCATTGTAGAAAGCATCTGCTCAATCCACCGAGGAGTGAGCACCTCCGTATCATCATTGAGCAGTAGTAAATATTCACCCCGTGCCATACGGGCAGCAACATTAATGCTGAGAGAGAAGTTGAACGGGCCTGGCACACTGATGCGCTGAGCATCGTATCGCTTCAGTACTGCAACGGCACGTGGCGACAAGTTCTCCTGATCGACTACGATGATTTCGATCTTGGTACCTGCAGGCACCTGGCGAATGGATGTCAGGCAACGTTCGAGATGGAGGATGGACTGTCCTGCTTGCTCCACCACCTTCCCTGCACTGGGGATGATGATGCTGACTAGCCCCGGTTCATGATCTGTCGCCATCATGGTCGATTGTCGTGGGCCAACCAGGTGCTTTCCCGCTTTCACCGAATAGTGCGAATAGTCTTCAGCCAGACGTTCCCAGACCAGCTTAACTGCCTCAGCGACAGGTGGTCGGGGGTCTTTGTGTAACAGCGTGCGTTTCAGTTGGACGATACGCAGGTCGCTTTGCTGCAACCGATGCACATACTCTGGAATGAGGGCACCATCATAACTGGGATTGAGACCTCCCAGTCGTCGAAGCGTTGGGCAATGCAATACCACAGCTTCCCCTAACACCTCCGGCTGATAGCGAAGCGTTTCCGGTTCAATGACTGGCTTCAATTGAGGCTGAGTCGCACCTCGCGAGGGATGACTGGTATCTTCATCTGCATAGATCATCTCTGCATCGTTCTGTTGACAGGCCATCTCCAGAATGCAACAGCCTGCATGCTTTTCCAGGGTATCGCCTGGCTTCAGTTGCATCAGCCAATCGGCCTGCGAAGCCTCAGTACACTCCATGATCAAACGTGCTTGTCCGATGTCGTTGGGCATCGGCAGCAAGTGCAGACGCTCTTGCAACCGTTGGCAGTCTGGCAGTTTTCTACATACTTCTGCCACATGATCACGCACTCCGATCCAGAGTTCCCACCGACAATTATCTTGCTGCCTGAGAGATTGCAGCGTGGTTGACAGCGAGGGCAAATCAGCTTGATCTTCTACCTGAACGAAATAGACCAACTTGGCAGGTACCTTGGCCAACGCCTTCATGACCTGCTGTCGATGTGCCAGACTGGGACGCTGGCGAGCCAGGTAACGCTGGTAAGGAGTTGTCTCAGGCTCTGCAGAACCAGTTTGTGGTGTCGTGAGTGCCATGCCATAGTGCAGGAGGGATGGATGGTCACGGAATTCTCGCCAGGTTCGACGAGGTTCGGTTAGCGATTGTTTCAGAAGCTTGACTGCACCTTTGGTGGCAACCAGCCATGTTGGTATAGGGGTAACATTGAACCGCTGGATCGCAAATACACCATCAGCCTGAGTCAACTGCAATCGCATGCGGCGAACGGGATGATGTATATAGAAGTGAAAGCTTCTTCGTTCCGTAGTTCCTGTCCAATCGCTGAGAGTGACGGTAGTATCATCGTTAAAGCCATCTTCCACACCAACAGTCATGCGTAGGGAGCATCCCTCTGCCACCTCTGCAACGATATCGAACCGATGCCAGCCACGCTCCAGTGAAGTAGGCCAGATCAACGTCGCTTCGTCACCTTGAACCGTCCAGTGAGATGGCCCGAATGGCTTGAGTTGATAGCTGATCTCAGGAGCGAACACGGGCTTGCCGGTGAAGAACTTCATCCGGTTGTCTGGAGATTGGTATTCTCTCAGCCAACGTTCCCAGAGTAATGCTTCGTCCGTTGCTTGTAGTTTGAGCTGCATCTCGTGCAAGCTACGCTGTGCAACCTCTACCGTTTCCTGGTTCAATTCGTTCTGTCGCTGTTCACGAACATATTCGCTCAATTGCTTTGCCAGAATGCGACAGGGATCGAGCTTGGTTTCGAGGGCATCCGCCAGTACTTCCCGTCGCTGCCAGGTTTGACGTGCTGCATGATCGAGTGCTTCGGTTTTGAACCCTGCATAGAGAGTGCGATAGCCAGGCTCCTGGATGAAAGCACGGAAAGGCCGCAGGTTCAGCATCTCGTTGAAGCGCTTGGTCAGAGTCTGATCGCCTGTCTCGAAGATCTGTTCCGTGGCCAGGAGTAGTGGCAGCCACTCAGCCAGTGGCGAGTTGTAAAACCGATGGCAGGTGATGCCAATGGTCTCACACAGCATCGCTACTTCCCGTCGCGTAGGCCAGCCGAACCGTTCGTGTTCTTCTAACCACGGATGCTGTCTGCCATGCCGTGCCTGGAAGTCTGCATCAGCACGGCCTTCGAGTTTCCGTACTCGCTTACCATTCGGACAACTGAAGAACACCCCCTTGGATGCCACTCTTACCCATTCCCCCATCGCAAAAGTGCGATCCTCAGCTGGAATGTGCTCGAGCACTTCCATCGCTACTGCTACATCAAAGGCATCATCCCCAAAGGGAAACGGTGTATCTTTCTGAATGGTAACATACGGCCCCAGTTCACCGGCCAGGCTCGGCTCAATGTCACAACGAATAATTTCAATCGGAATCGGAGCAAGAAAGGCAGGAAGCAGATTGAGCGAGTGACTGCCTACTTCGAGCAATCGCAGCGGTCGATTCTCCCGTTGCTGCCAGTTCAACAACAAGGGCTTCAGCAAAACGGTCAGTGCCGCGTAGCGATGGAATTGATCGAAATCGATCTGTAACAACTGACGGGGCAGCGGCATGGTGCATCCTTGCACATTCACGAAATACCTTCGACAGTGACCGTGACCGGTTCTGCCAGCAAGCCGTAGATCACCCGCCCCGGCACAGGGTCATTCACCTGCAGCACCATAGCCTGATCGATCCAGTCCAGAACGACAGGCTGAGCCGGGTTATCCACGAATCCAATGCACAGCGTATAGGCTCCGGGACGAAGATGCAAGCCGAAGCGGAACCGTACCGTTACCTCGCTACCAGCCTGTCCAACCCAGTCCATCTTGACATTGTGGGTGTTCTCACCCAGCAGTTCTGTCCCCAAGGCATCACGCAGGTAAAAGCCCAACACTGGTAGAGCTACATCTCGGTCAAAGGCCAACGTTACTTCCAGCGTTTGCTCCTGACCGATCCAGGCATGATCGGTTGAATGTCCTGTTGGACCCAACCAGCGGAACTCACGAATCTGCCCATGCTGGTTGCCATGCCGATACTGCTTGGCAGTGGGGTCGGGTACAGTCTCTGTTTGCTGTCGATCAGCAAAGAGACGGGCTACATACCAATTGCACACCGGAGCAGTCGCCCCTGATTGCACCAGCTTGCCCTTCTCCAGCACATGTACTTCATCACAGAGTCGCTTGGTGATACCAATATCGTGGGTCACCAGGATGACGGTAACACCTTGTTCCCGAAGAGCATTGATGCGTGCCATACACTTCTGCTGGAAGGTGATATCGCCCACTGCCAGTGCTTCATCGACAAGCAGAATGTCCGGATCGATGCTGATGGCAATGCTGAAGCCCAGCCGCAGGATCATCCCCGAGGAGTAGGTTCGAATCGGCTGATCGAGTGCATCCCCCAACTCGGAGAAGCGAGCTATAGGTTCGAGCTTGTCTTCGATCTCGGCATCGGAAAGGCCCAACACGCTGGCTTGCAGGCGAACATTCTCCCATCCAGTGAACTCCGGGTGAAAACCACTACCCAGTTCCAGGAGAGCTGCCACACGGCCCTGCACTGACAAACTACCCGTCGTTGGTGTGAGCGTACCCGCCATGAGCTGCAATAGTGTTGACTTGCCTGACCCGTTGGCACCGAGGATACCAATCGTGCTGCCTCGTTTGACGCTGAAGTTCACATCACGCAATGCCCAGTGTTCCTGGTAGTACTTACGTGAACGAGGAGCGAACCACTGCTTGATACGATCAAATTGACGAGTGAACCTTCGGTAACATTTGCCAACATCGTGTAGCACCAGCGCCTGCTGTTCGACAATGTCGATCTCAGATCGAACCAGTTCGATGGCAGCGGGCTTGGTGGCATTCTGTGGTGGTGATAGTGTTTCGATCATCGATTAGACCACATCCGCCATTTCTGACCGTAGCCTGGCGAAGACACAGGCACCGAGTTGCCAGGTAACCAGTGCCGACATCACCAAGGCCAGCAATGCCAGTGTCGGTGGCAACGGGGTAGCCAGCAAGGCACTCCGAATCGTCTCCACCACGGTTGTCAGTGGATTGAACCAGAACCAGTGTCGTACTGCTTCCGGTATCGCTGTCATGGGGTAAAAGATCGGTGTCAGGAACATACACAAAGGCAACACGCCCTGCACCATCGGCGACAAATCACGTAGATAAGTTCCCAAACCAGCAAGCAGCCAGGCGATGCCTTGCAGCCACACGACAAAGCAAACAACAGCAAAGCAGAGCCAAGCCAGGTGAGGCATCTGCCCCTGACTGATCGTCAGACCCACCGTTACTACCAGCATTGAAAGCCCAAGCGGGATCAGGCTGGTTCCCACCAGCATTACCGGTAACACTTCCAGCGGGAACACTACCTTCTTCACTAGATTAGGCTGCGACTGAATGATAGATGTCGCTCGCTGCACGACCTCAGCAAACGTCTGATAGAGTGCCAGCCCCGCCCAAAGTACCAGGGCGTAACTGACGCTGGCCGTTTCCATTCCCGGCCAGCGCTGTTTGAAGATGAACCCAAAAACGATGGTGTAGACGACCACACCAATTACTGGCAGAAGCACTGCCCACAAGGTACCCAGCATCGAGCCACGGTAACGCCCCACCACTTCCCGTCGTATCAACTGCTTGATCAGGGATCGCTTCTGCCAGAGCAGCGCGATAACCTTGCCAGGCAACAGGTCATGCCAGAGGGGCTCACGCTCCGCGGTTCGTATCACCAGCCTCATGCTGTGTCCTTCATGGTTGAAGAAGCCCCATCGTCAGCATTTCAACTATTCTGTCAAGCTGGATCGCCCTTGACACTAGCAGCTTTCTGTCGCAAAGTAACACTACTGATGGAGTTGCTCATGACCCGTTTGACGGATGCACTCAGTTGCCTGGCTGATATCCATGCCCACCTGGCCAAAGGCGAAGTCTACCGTGGGCTCGAATCTCGCCCTGTGCTCTGGAGCGGCCTGCTAGGCCTGTCAGCAGCCGTCGCACAACCAATGCTGTTTCCTATCGTCGATGCCAGGCTGTTCGTCTACTACTGGCTCGTTGTTGCAGGTGCAGCAGCCCTCGTGGGAATCAGTGGAGCAGTAATCAGTTACTATCTTGATGATGACAGCATCTCACGGCGCCGTGCTCGTATCGTTGCAGGCCAATTTGCCCCCTGCGTGGCTGCAGGTGTCTTCATTCCTCTGGCTATGCTTAATATTCTCGATCAAACCGTTGGCCTGCTTCCTGGCCTGTGGGCAGTGCTCTATGCTTTAGGTCTCTTTGCTGCACGCCCCTATCTGCCTCATCACATCGGCTGGGTAGCTCTCTACTTTCTGGTGGCAGGCACGCTTCTGATCCATCTTCTGCCGCGCGACGCTGTCCCTTCCCCCTGGCACATCGCCGTGGTTTTCAGTGTAGGCCAGGGTGCGCTGGCTTACGTGTTGCATCGAAACACCCTTCGGGAGCAACAACTTGCCTAAGAGTAAACCACCACAGAACGAACCTGGTCGCTACGCTTACAGCGGCCTCGATCGCTTATTGCACGAACGGGCCAGACTCTCGATCATGACCTCGCTGATGACACAGTCTAACGGGCTGCTGTTCAACGATGTGAAGAAGCTCTGTGCCCTCACTGATGGCAACCTTAATCGCCATCTCGATGCTCTCATCAAAGCTGGTTATCTCGAAGTCTGGAAGAAGTCAGACAGCGTTCGTTCACAGACACTCTACCGGGTCACCACAGCTGGCAGGCAAGGATACCTCGCCTATTTGCATGAGCTGGAACGATTGGTGCGCGATGCCATGCCTACCAAGTTATCACCCGTGGCTCATCAAGCACTACCTGGATGGGAACCTGCTTCCTGAGTAACCGCTATCGCATTACAAATATCTGCTTACACAGTGGGCACTGTATCTGCATGCCCCGATGCTGGCTTTCCAATTCAAGCAAGTGCCCATTGGGGCAGTTGACCTGAACGATATGCGTTTCGGGATCACTCAGTGAAGCCAGTTGCACCTTCATCATCTCAGAGGTATTGAGGTTCTGCAAACCAGTTGGTGCTTGTGACTGCGGAAACTTGGGCACAGGTGACTCATCGTCATCAAACTCTGCAACTGGTGGTGGCTTGATCTGCCGAGGTGGTGGAGGTGCGATGCGGCCGGAGCTGGATTTCTTCACGATGGGTGGTGCTTTTTCGACATCCACGCCCGATTCCTGCAATTCCATATGAAACTGCGTGTCCACCACTTCGAACTCTTGATCTTCTTCAATCAGCGTCGCAGCCCCAGGCACGTTGATGGGTGTAGGCAGAGCCCTCAACTCAAACGTCTCTTCTACCATTTCAGCCATCATGGGCGGTGGAACATCATGTGACGAATCGCCTGGTACATTCAGCGCTGGTGACGGCGGAGGCGGAATACGCTGACCAGCTGGTGCATTCGTCAAGCGTGTTTGATGGACCGTGGCAGCTGATGGCGACGGAGCTGGTGTGGTGCGATTGGCAATCGGAGGTAAAGCAGGTGTCGGGGTAACTCGATTACTGATGGGGGGAAGCGACGGAGCTGGTGTTACCCGGTCGGAAATCGGTGGCAAAGGCTGCGCAGTAGTTACTTTAGGTGCTGGTGGAGGAGGCCGTTTGATGTGAGGCTTCTTTTTGAACGATTCCGGTCTGGCCACTCCCAACGTCTCGCCACTTGACGTCAAAATCATCGATGCCTTCATCGAGACCAGTTCCTGGCACGAAGGGCATCGTACTTCTTTGCCCAGGTATTTCTGTTTCACCCGCAGGATATGTTTCTTACTGCACTGCACTTCGTACTTGGCCGTAGGCTGTTCGCCTGGTCTTGCTGGCGAAACATGTACCACAGCCTGACACATCGGGCACATAAGCCTTTGGCCCATATGCTCGTGACCGATTTCCAAAACGTGCCCGAGCGGGCATTGAACCTGAAACACAACGACCTCAGGTACTAAAGAAAGGAACACAGCAAGATGTGCGGCGAAGCACCCGAGCTCCCCACCATTCTAACCTGACACCTTAGCAAACTACCACACCCACTAACCAACTATTTACCACTGCAAGAGAAGTGTACCCCATGCCAGCCCTGCGCCAAATCCACTCATCACAACTTTCTTATCAGGTCCAACCAATCCCATTTGATGGGCTTCATACATGGCAAGTGGCACAGACCCTGCCGACGTATTCCCATACTTCTTAACGTTGGTATGCACCTTTTCCCGTGGAATTCCCAGCACATCCGTTGCTGCATGAATAATCCGGATATTCGCCTGGTGAGTAATGAAATAATCAACTTCGCTGATCTTCACACCAGCATGATCCAGTACCGTGGCAATACTGTCGCTCAGCATGGTGACAGCCCAGCGGAAGACCGCCCGGCCATCCATCTTCAAATACTGCAGCCCTTGGCTCAGCATCTCTGGCTCGGGTGGCAGTCTGCTGCCACACCCTGGGCGAACCAGCATTTCGGACCCGGCCCCGTCAGAACCGAGTTGATAGCTGGAGATGCCATACTTTTCTTCCGCTGCGGCAAGAACCACTGCCCCGGCCCCATCGCCAAACAAGGGATATGTCTTGGGATCGGTCGGATTGGCGATGCGTGAGTTGGTATCACCCCCAATGATGAGTACTTTCTTTGCCAGCCCAGCTTTGATGTAAGTAGCCCCGGTGATGAAGGCATAGATAAAGCCTGCACAGGCTACATTGATATCCATGGCCGGGCAGCGAAGTCCGAGGCGATGCTGGAGTACGTTGCCTACAGCTGGAAACGACGTGTCAGGGGTGTAGGTGGCAACCAGGATTAAGTCGATGTCATCAGCGCCGACATTCGCCTTTTCCAGTGCTTCCCTTCCAGCTTCATAGCAGAAATCACTGGTGGCCTGGTGTGGCAGTGCATGGCGGCGTTCCACGATACCGGTCCGGCGAACAATCCAGTCGATATCACAGTTAAAATGCTGGCTCAAAACATCATTCGTGACCAGACCATCGGGTACGTACTGGCCACAACTGAGGATCCGGACACCCGGAATGCTGCGGCAAGGCAGCCGGAAGTTCATGGCTGGTGCGGTTCCGTTGGCTATGGCTTGGCCATCATGCTTCATCAGCGAACGACTCAATAGACGGGATGACGGAAGACTTCCGTGGTTACGCACAATAGAAGTGCACCCTTCTATGATAAGGAAAAGCTGGTTTGCTGTCTGGTTCTGGCCCATCTGCATATCGGAGTCTGCCATGTCTTCCCGACATTTAGCCATTGCGATCTTTGATGATGTTGAAGTTCTTGATTTCGCAGGCCCTTTTGAGGTATTCTCCGTTACTAATTGGCAAGAGGAAGTGAAACCGTTCAAAGTCTCATTAGTTGCAGAGAAGTTGCAACCCGTGCTCGCCCGCAACCACTTCAGCGTCAATCCCCACTTTACTTATGAGAACCATCCTCCAGCAGATATCATCCTGGTCCCTGGTGGCTTCGGAACCCGGCGTGAAATGCATAATCCGACCATGCTTAGTTGGGTAAAACGACATGCAACCTCGGCTGAGTTGATTCTTTCGGTCTGTACTGGTTCCTTCGTCCTTGCTGCTGCCGGGTTGTTGGATCATCAACAAGCTACCACTCATCATTTACGCTATGACATCCTTCGTCAGACTGCCCCAACCTGCCAGGTTATCGAGAACCAGCGGGTGGTGGATGCAGGAAAGATTATCACCTCGGGTGGCATCGCTGCAGGCATCGACATGAGTCTTCATGTCGTCAGTAAACTGCTCGGTGAAGCCGTTGCTGAAGAAACGGCCCGGTACATGGAATACCCCTATCGAGTGAAATCCCCGGTGTAATGATAAGTCCATGATATCTCTTTACTCCTGTGAAATGCTCGCTTACACTACCGGTGCATAGCCACAATACGTGGCATTCCACGTCTTGCAGGACTTATCACATCTGCGTTTTTTGAGGAGAGAGTTATGAACCGGACACTGGTGCTGCTTGGGGCAATGTTGCTGCTCTGCAACATGTCAGCCTGGGCGCAAGACGACGCCGTCGCGAAGGAAGACAAGAAGTTCGAAGGGACCTGGAACGTGGTAGCCATGGATGCCAATGGCAAGAAGATGCCTGAAGAAGCATTTGCCGACATGACCTTCACCTTCAAAGGCAAAACCTACGAACAAAAAGTAGGCGACATGCTCGTGGAAGCTGGCAAGCAGGATCTGGATCCTTCCAAAAAGCCAATGCACATGGACATCACCGTGAGCGAAGGCGATACCAAAGGTAAGAAGCAATTGGCCATCTATGAATGGGATGGTGCTGACACCGTCAAAATTTGTGCCGCTGATCACGGCGATGCCAAACGCCCTGAAAAGTTTGAATCCAAAGAAGGCGCTCGGGATATGGTGTTTGTGCTGAAACGGAAGAAATAGCAGCGAGTTGACGGCTAACAGTTCACAGTACACAGCAATAGTAAAGCCCATGGAGAATCCATGGGCTTTTATGATTTACGAGTGGCAGTGTGTGTTAAACTGTGAGCTGCTGGCTGTCAGTTTTGGCTACTTCGGATTATCCAGTAGCTTCTTGATCTCGTCAGCGCCTTCAGTGGCCTTCTTGAGTGCAGCTTCATCGCTAAGCTTGTCAGCTTCTTTCAGAGAGCCTTCCAGCTTTTCGAGTTGTTGCTTGAGATCAGCAATCTGCTTCTCGATGGCTGCCTTGTCTTCAGGTTTGGTAGCAGCATCCTTGCTCTTCATCATGGAAGCAATCTTGTCCTTAGCGCTCTTGGCGTACTCACCACTCTTTTTCAGGAAGGCATCCTTGTCCTGCTTGAATTTGTCCGCGTTGAC
>WBZX01000735.1_pt1 | contig 28141 bp, 31 predicted proteins | sample 5204211 | NCBI WGS metagenome assembly WBZX01 (sample SAMN12344362, study PRJNA552823) | activated sludge metagenome | biome: Activated sludge suspended growth; feature: Nitrification reactor; material: Wastewater; isolation source: activated sludge from nitrification reactor of wastewater... | reverse complement strand
ACAGCATCGTGGCGCGTTACGCCGCGCTCAGCAGCACCCCCGTCACCGTGGACAAGAGCAACGATGTGTTCTCCGTGTGGTTACCCTTGATCGATCCCAACACATGAAGGTCGTCATCATAGAGGATGAAGAAGCGGCGGTGAAACGCCTCCGCAAATTGCTCATCGGCATCGACGCATCCATCGAGGTGGTCGCCGACATCCCCACCGTTTCAGGCGCGGTGGCCTGGTTCAAGGAGAACCCACCGCCGGACCTGGCCCTCTTCGACGTGCAACTGGCCGACGGCGAGAGCTTCAGCATCTTCTCCCAGGTGCAGGTGGCCTGTCCCATCGTGTTCACCACGGCCTATGATGAGCATGCGCTCAAGGCGTTCAAGGTGAACGCCATCGACTACCTGCTGAAGCCCATCAACGCCGAGGATCTCGCCGGTGCGCTGGCACGCGTGCGCGAACTGGGCCTCGTGCGCGACCACTCCACGCTGGCCGCACGCACCGAACCGGTGAGCGGTGCCGTGCCCATCAAACGCTTCCTCATCCGCTACGGCGAACGCTACAAAGTGGTGGAGCCCGATGGCATCGCCTACATCCACTCGCTGCTGAAGAACACCTTCCTGCGAACGCGCGAAGGGCGCGACCTGCCGTTGGAGGAGAGCCTGGACCGCCTGGAAGCGCAGTTGGACCCCGAGAAGTTCATCCGCCTCAATCGCCAGCTGATCGTGCACCTGCACAGCATCAAGGAGCTCACCGCCTACAGCAAGAGCCGCGTGAAGGTGCTGCTGGACCCGCCCTACGGCGAGGATGCCGTGGTGAGCAGCGAACGGTCGGCCGAGTTCAAGCGCTGGCTCGCTGGCAGGTAGCCGCTCTTCCGGCCCCGTCGGTGCTTGTTCCCGCTTCGTCGCAGGCGATGTGGGATGCGCGGGTGCCCACGCTCACTTTCGGTGCATCATGCACACGGCGTTGGAACCACAGGACATGGACCGCTTGCTGGCCCTGGTGCCCGAAGAACTGCTGGGCGCCATCATCCTATTGAACCGCGAGGCGCGCTACCGCAACCGCCTCAACGTGGTGGAACTCGTAGCGCAGGTATCCGAACTGCGTGCGCGAACGGAGGCAGCGCTTCCCGCTTCGTCGCCGTCCTAGTCCGTTCCATCCGATCCGCGCGGAACATCCGCACACCGCGCCGGTAGTTTCGCAGCCATACCACCAAGGAAGATGAAAAGGGAAGAGTAGCACGCACGCGCTCGCCGCGCTCGCCACGGCGCTGCTTGCCACGGCATGCATGCACGAGCCGCCTGAGGGTCCTTTGGTGGACGATGGCGGCAACGGTGGGGGCGGTGGCACGGAAGAGCCGACACCCTGCGACCCCAACACCGTCTACTTCCAGCAGCAGGTGCTGCCCCTGCTCGTGAGCAATTGCGCCATGCCCGGTTGCCACAACACGGCCACGGACGACAACGACTGGATCGAGATAACCAGCTACGCCACGCTCATGGGCAGTGGCATCGTACAAGAAGGCGAATTGTGGGAGGCCATCAACGAGACCGACCCGGACGACATCATGCCGCAGCCGCCACAGGCACCGCTCACAGCGGAGCAGATCGCCCTCATCGGCAGCTGGCTGCAACAGGGTGCGCAGAACAACAGCTGCGAGAACGCCGTGTGCGATACGCTCAACGTCACCTACTCCGGCACCATACGCCCGGTGATCCAACAACGCTGCCAGGGCTGCCACAGCGGCGCCAACCCGCAAGGTGGCCTGGACCTGAGCAACTGGGCCACCATGAACCTTGTTGCGGGCGATGGACGCCTCGCAGGCTCCATCCAGCATCAACCTACCTTCACCGCCATGCCGCCGAGCGGTCCCATGCTCAACGATTGCCGCATCGCGCAATTCCTGATCTGGATCGAACAAGGTGCACCCAACAACTGAGCGATGCGTAACGCGTGGATACCGATGACCTTGTTGTGCCTGACCCTGGTGGCGCTGCCCGGTTGTTACTACGACACTGAGGAGGAACTGTACCCCAACAGCTTCTGCGACACCACCAACCTCACGTACTCGGCCAAGATCAACAACGTGATCCAGGTGAACTGTGCCACGCCCGGCTGCCACGTGGCAGGCGGCACCGGCACGGGCGATTACACCAACTACTCCGAGGTGCGCGCCGCCGTGGACGATGGCACTTTCCTGCAGTCCATACGCCGCGATGCCAACGGCATACCCATGCCGCCGAGCGGCAGCTTGCGCAGTTGCGAGTTGCAACAGCTGGAGCAGTGGGTGGCCGCCGGTGCGCAGAACAACTGAGCCATGAAGAAGAAGCCGCTCCTCATCATCACCGCCCTTGCGGCCGTTGCCTTGGGCACTGCCGTGGCCATGAGCGAATACGGTCGCAAGCCCGAACAGGCTTCGGCCATGGAAGAGGTGGCCAGCGTGAGCGCTGCCGACCTGCTGAAGGCCTTCGTGGCCGATGAGCAGGCGGCCACCACCACCTATGTGGGCACGGCGGAGCAGGCCATCGTGGTGCAGGGCGTGGTGCGCGCGGTGGAACCCGGCGACGCGGGCAAGGTGAACGTGGTGCTGGCCACCGACGACGCCATGGCCGGTATCATCTGCGAATTCGCCAAGGCCGATGTGCCCGCCGCCTGGAAGGCCGGTGATGCCGTGCGCATCAAGGGCATCTGCACCGGCTACCTCATCGATGTGATCATGAACCGCTGTGCCGCCGTGGAATGATCCTTGCCTCTCTTCCTTGAAAACGAAGCAACTCCCATGAACACCTCCAAGAACCTCCTCCTCGCCCTGGCCCTGCTGCCCCTGGCCGCCACCGCACAGGACCGTTACATGACCCGCACGGGCCACATCGCCTTCCACGCCGGCACACCGGTGGAGGACATCGACGCGGACAACCGCAAGGTGAGCAGCGTGTGGGACGCCAGCACCGGCGCCGTGGAATTCGCCGTGCTCATCAAGGCCTTCGAGTTCGAGCGCGCCCTCATGCAGGAGCACTTCAACGAGAACTACATGGAGAGCAACACCTTCCCCAAGTCCACCTTCAAGGGCAAGATCGGGGGGGTCACCGCCGAGCAGCTCAAGAAGGCCGGCACCTATCCCGTCACCGTGGAAGGCGACCTCACCATGCACGGCGTGACCAAGCCGGTGAAGAGCACCGGCACCGTGGTGGTGGACGCCGCCGGTGTGGTGAAGGCCAGCAGTGACTTCACGGTGCGCACGGAGGACTACGGCATCGAAGTACCCGGTGTGGTGCGCGAGAAGATCGCCAAGGACATCAAGGTGATGGTCCGCATGGACTACCAGAAGATGTAGACCTCCTTATCCGAGATATCCGTTCCCATGATCCGACGTTCCGTATTCGTACTCGCTTGTTCTCTTGGTGCCACCACGCTCCCCGCGCAGGACGACCTGCTGAAGCTGCTGGGTGAGGAGGAGACCGGGCCGGTCTACACCAACGCCTCCTTCAAGACCACGCGGGTCATCAACGGGCACAGCCTGGAGAGCACGGCGCACGGGGTGCTGGACTTCCGCATCAGCCACCGTTTCGGTACGCTGGACGTGGGCGTGGAGAACTTCTTCGGACTGGACCAATCGGAGGTGCGCATCGGGTTCGACTACGGAGTGACCGACCGCCTGATGGTGGGTGTGGGCCGCAGTGGCTACCAGAAGACGGTGGACGGCTTCGCCAAGTACAAGCTGCTGCGCCAGTGCGACAGCGGTTGCGGCATGCCCCTCACCGCCGCGCTCGTCGCCGCATCGTCCGTCACCACCATGACGGCGCAGGAGGTGCCCTGGTACGGACCCGACCGGCAGGACTACTTCACCCACCGCCTCTCGTACTCCATCCAACTTGTGCTGGGCCGCAAGTTCACGGAGAACTTCAGCCTGCAGGTGAGCCCCGGTGTGGTGCACCGCAACCTGGTGGCCAGCACCGCCGATAAGAACGATGTGGTGAACGTGGGCTTCGCCGGGCGCATCAAGCTCAGCAAGCGCGTGGCCTTCAACGCGGAGTACTTCTATGTGCTGCCGGACCAGATCGCGGACACCTACCACAACTCGCTCTCGCTGGGCTTCGATATAGAGACCGGCGGCCACGTGTTCCAGGTGCACTTCACCAACAGCACGGGCATGTTCGAGCGGGCCTTCATCACCGAGACCACCAACACCTGGGCCGACCGCCAGGTGCACTACGGCTTCAACATCTCGCGCGTGTTCACCGTGCACGAGCCCAAGAAGCCCAAGGGATAAGGGGTCAGTGCGCGCGCTGGTGCAGTACCAGCAGGGGCACATGGCTGTGCATCACCAGCCGGGCCGAGGTGCTGCGGTGGAAGAGCCCCTCGAAGAGGCCCCGGTGCCGGTGTATCACCACCAGCAGGTCCGTATCGCCCTGGTCCGCCAGGTCGTTCAGCGCCTGGTCCACGGCATCGCCGCGCAGGTAGGCGTGGGTGTGGGGTATGGCCCCCATCAGCAGGTCGTAGGTATCATCGCCCGTTCCGTGCTCGGTGGGCGCGCCGTCCTTCACCACGCGTACGATCGCCACTTCCGCGTGGGCGCTGCGGGCTATCTCCAGCAAGGGTCGTAGGGTCGCCTTGTCCACGGGTCCGGCATCCTCGGCCAGCAGGATGCGCTTGGGGGCCTTGTAGGTGCAGGCGTGCGGCACGGCCAGCACGGGCAGTCCGCCGTGCTTAATCACATCGGCGGTGTTGCTGCCTATGAGCACCTCCTGCAGGCCGCTGGCCCCCTGGGTGCCCATCACCACCAATTCCGCAGGGCCGTATCCGTTCACGAAGTGGTGCACCACCTGCGCCAGCATGCCGTGTTCGATGGCCGTGGCCACGGTGGGCTTCATGCCGGCAAGGGCGGTGGTGAGGCGGGCGGCGAAGTCGGCCAGGCCCTCCTTGGCGCTCTGGGCCAGCAGCAGGTCCGTGCCCACATCGGCGGCCTCCATGGAGAGGGTGGGCGCCAGCACGTGCAGCAGCGTGTACTGGTTGCCCTCCGTGCCGAAGAGGCGCACCGCATAGCAGGCCGCGTTGAGCGCGTTGGCGCTCAGGTCCGTGGGCAGCAGCACATGGGCCATGGGCCGGTGCTCAGTGGCCGTGGGAGCCGGAACCGGTCTTGGCGGCGCCGGCGCCATCGATGAGGGCGTAGCCCGCGAAGAGCAGCGCCAGCATGGCCACGAAGCTCAACAGGCCCAGGATGTTGTCCGCCCGGCCGTTCTCCAGCACCACCTCATCCGTATCCAGGATGGCGTACTTGAAAGGGAGCAGGAAGGCGAGGAGCCACAGGACAAGGCCGATGATCTTCTTCATGGGTGCTGAACGTTAGGCGGCGAAAGTAATCAGAGCCGCTTGGCCAGCCAGCGCTGGTAGTCGCCCTTCAGTTCGCGGAAGAGCTTCTCGTACGTGGCCATGCGCTCCCGCAGGTCCGTGTGGTCCGTGAAGGCCCGGTGGTCGATGGCCACGGGGTGCTCCTTGCTCTCCTTCTCCAGCAGGTTCTCGTGCTGCTTGATGTCGTGCCGCAGTTCATCGATCACCTCCCGTTCGCGGATGAACTGGTTCTGGAAGTGCTCCAGCTCGGCCATCACCTCGGTGCCGGTATTGCGCCGCGCGATGTCCTCCAGGCGGTGCTCCAGGATGCCGATATCGTCCTTGTAGAAGCGCAGGGCGTTCAGCCACTCCATGTGGTCGAAGTGCAGGTCGCCGATGTGAACGGGTTTGGCGGGGGCTAGGGTGCTCATGGCAGGGGGTATTGGTGCTACGGACTGTGAACCTAGGCAAAGCAAGGCCCCTTTGGTACCGGCGCGGATGACTTTCGTCAGGGGGGTGGACGAGGGGGGCTGTGCGTGCTCCCCATACGTGGGGAGGGGCGTGGGGTGCGCTCGGTACCGCGTGTGGTGTGCATGGGGGCCGGGAGGTGCGTGTGTTCACGTGCGGTGCGCACGGGCCACGCTGCGCACGTGCGCAAGCGCGGTGATGCGTGGCCGTGGAATGCCTGAAGGCTGACCGCATACCGCGATCAGTTGGCTGCTACCCGCGGACAGTTGGAGGGACCGTGCATGAAGTGCCTGGTCCGCAACGTGAAGTTGCACGCTGCCTTCAGGAAGATGCTCGTGGCGGTCAGGAAGATGCCCGGGCCTTGCGCGAAGCTGGGTACTACCAACCCGGAACTGGAAGGCCCGCACGGGCAATTGCCTTTGCCAGACGGACAGATGACGAAAGCAGACGGACAGATGACCGCACACCACATGCAGTTGCCTGTGGAAGACACGCAGCTGCACGTGAGCAACTCACAGTTGCTTGTTCGCAACTGCAAGGCGCAGTTCCGCAACCGCCTTCTTCCCATGCCCGTTACGATCCCTGTCCCGCTAGGGCAAACGCAGATCCCCACATCATGATCACGCTCAACATCGCTCGCATCGCCACCATCAAGGGTATCCAGCGCCCGTACACCTTCCTGGTGAAGCAGGGTTTCTCCCCGCAAATGGCCAAGACCATGCTCTCGGGCCGCGCACAAAGCCTTCACTTCGCATACCTGGAACGGCTGTGCCGCATCTTCCGCTGCGAACCCTACGACCTCTTCGACTATCGCCCGCACTACGATATGCTATCCTCTTCCACGGACCACCTGGCCTTCCTGACCAAGCCAGCGGAAGTGAAAGACCTGCGCTCGCTCCTTGCCAACCTGTCCGTGAAGGAGATGGAAGCACTGGCCGCTGATGTGGCCAAGCGTTCCCAAGCAGTGTAACGCGAGCCCGCATCCGGACTGGACCGGCACAGGTATTCGTGTTGCGGGGTATGGGATCACCCTAAGCCGGTCGGGTATCCTCCTGCTTCGTTAGCACACCGCTAGCTCCGCCCCTTGACAAAGCCTGCGCAGTGGTCTGCCGAGGAACGAGGCGACCCTGCGCCTCGGAGCCGCGAACCCCTCGCATGTGTGCCACCCCAGCCGCCACCACACCGCGCGGCTTCCTATCGCCATTACATTCGTGCAAGCCCCACCGGGGGCACAACCTGCGCCGTGTACACGAAGCAACTTGCTACCCCATACGCCAGCGTACCACCCAAAGGGCGCAGGGTCCCCGAAGACGGGAGACCACTGCGCAGGTTTGCGCGCGCGGCGGCGATGGGGAGACCCTGCAAGGGTTTAAGATGGTCGATCAACGCAGGATCGACGCTACCGGCCGCATGCTGACCAATGTGCAGAAGGGATTTGTAGGCGGCGCCTTACTGCTGACGACCGCCGGAGCGGGATCGCAATTGCTGGCAGGCTCGCCCTTGGTAGAAGGGCTGGGGCCTGCAACACGCGTAGCAGCCAACCGTCTGTTCCAAGCCACGGCTACGGAGCGGCTTACCGCAGGGGCAGTAAATGCCGGAACGCAGTTCTTCATGAACGACAACATTGGAGACTTCGATGGGTTGAGCTTAGCCAGTAGTGTGGCTACAGGAAACCCCTTCTTTGGATCAGCCATGGGCGCCATGGGGAAGCTGACGCCAAATGGTGGGTTCCAATCGAACGACTTTGGAACGTTCATGCTCCAAACGACACTCGGGACCGGTTTAGGCCATCTGTCCGGGGGCTTCCGGCAAGCGTGGGAGGACTTGGGGGGAGTTATGCCGGTCAATGGGACAGCGGCCATGGAAACCCTGACCACATGGGGGCTTTCTTTGGGTGGGCAGAAAGCACCTGAGGTCTTACAGCCCGTTCAGGAGGAGAGGTGATGAAGCCGCAGGTGGACTATGGCAAGTTTGCCCTTGCGTTTGCAATACTTCTGTTCCTCTTCTTGGGTTACGACTACTTCAGGAAGAGAAACCTTGCAAAGGCTGGGGTCACCACGGAAGCAGTAATAACCAACTGCAAGAAGTGTCACTACAGTTTTTGCTATGACTACATGTTCATAGCAGGTTCCGACACTTGTGGCGGAACAATAAGTTCTTCTGTTAGACTGAGCTATCAAGGAAACGAAGGATGTGCAGGTCGGCGCTTCCTTGTGACTTATGATCCGGACAACTGCTCCAATAGCACGTTGGACCTGACTCAGGAGGTTCCCCGCTCGCGCTAGCGCTGGTCCGGATCTGTACCCCCCGCTGCCGCGAGTCTGTGACTCGTGGCCATGCACCAAACTCCTGCGTTAGGATGGTCGTGTTTCAACTCATCACCTCGTCCCCTTCATTCCCCGCAAACCCTTGTCCTGCCTCAGCCATGCGCGAGGCAGGCTTGGTGATAACGGCCTAGTCCAGCTTCACGAGCGGTCTTCTTGCGCGTTCTGCGGGCGAATGCGAGGGCCGTTGGACCCTACGTGTTCCAACTCATCACCTGAGCAGGGAGCGGAGATCGTGTGCCTTACTTGCAGTATGGCCTACGAACAAGTCTTCCGCTGCTTGCATTGCGGTGGCCCTTGCTCGCGCAAGGGAAAGCAACAAGGAGTTCAGTTGTTGCGGTGCAAGCATTGCTTGCGCTATCAGCGCAGTGCGTATCAGCATCAAGCACGCGTGCCGGGAACGAGTGCTCGGATAGCAATGCTCGTGCGGGAAGGTTGCGGCATCCGTGGCATTGGCCGCGTGCTGTCCATCGCACCCGGCACCGTGATCGCTCGGATCAAGACACTGGCCGCGCAATTGCGCCCAGGGATGATCGCCAGAGGCCGTGACTACGAAGTGGACGAACTGGCTACCTACGTGGGCAACAAGCAGAACCGCACATGGGTGGCCTATGCGTGGGAACGCAAGGAGCACCGCGTGGCCGCCGTGCGCATCGGCAAGCGCAGCAAGTTGCATCTGGCACCCTTGATCCATACGCTAGCCCTGGCCCCCCGCAGGGTGAACGGAGACCACTGCGCGGGCTTTGGTCCCACCCCATCGCATGAGCCTACCTTTACAGCACAACACGAAGAACATGGACATCGCAGCGATCAAGCTCGAACTTGTGCAGCGCATGCTGGCCGTTCGCGACACGGCCATCCTTGAGCGGTTGCGCGAAGTGATCGACACTGAAGTGGAGGACAGTGACATCAGCGGGGAAGAACTGGCCGAACTGGAGTCCTTGCGGGCGGAGCGCTTGCGCGGTGAAGGCAGTTCCTACACCTGGGAGGAAGTGCAGCGCATGGCCCGCGAGATGGTCAAGAAATGAGCTATCGCATGGTCGTGCGCGGCAGCGCTGCCAAGGATGTGCTCGAAGTCTTCTTCTGGTACCACACCATCCGCCCGCAGTTGGGCGATCGGTTCATGGTGGCGCTGAAAGAGTGCTACGACTCGATCGAGGCCAACCCATACGGATACCAGTTACGCAAAGGCGACTTCCGGCACGCGATGCTGCGCAAGTTCCCGTACCGCGTGGCCTACGAGGTCGAAGGACAGGACGTGTTCATCTATCGCGTTGTCCACGTCAAGCGCAAGCCCAGCAAGAAGTTCGGGCCGTAGTCCTTCCAAGCCGGTCGGGTATCCTCCTGCTTCGTTAGCGCACCGCTAGCTCGGCCCCTTGACAAAGCCTGCGCAGTGGTCTGCCGAGGAACGAGGCGACCCTGCGCCTCGGTGCCGGAATCCACCTCGGATGCGTGCCACGCTGTGTAAGCTTCCCCGCTCCTCGTCCACCTCATCGTGGAGGTCAGGTGGTCTTGTAAGCCTCCCCCTCGTCGGCCGCAACCCGTGCGCGTGCGATCTTCGCGCCGTGTCAGACATCATCCGCCTCCTGCCCGACCATGTGGCCAACCAGATCGCCGCGGGCGAGGTGGTGCAACGGCCGGCCAGCGTGGTGAAGGAACTGCTGGAGAACAGCGTGGACGCCGGTGCCACCCAGGTGACCCTGGTGGTGAAGGATGCCGGGCGCACCCTGGTGCAGGTGACCGATGATGGCAAGGGCATGAGCCCCACCGATGCGCGGCTGAGCTTCGAGCGGCATGCCACCAGCAAGATCCGGCAGGCGGATGACCTCTCGGCCATTCTCACCAAAGGGTTCCGCGGCGAGGCGCTGGCGAGCATCGCCGCCATCGCCCAGGTGGAACTGCGCACGCGCCAGCCGGAGCAGGAGCTGGGCACGCGGGTGCTCATCGAAGGCAGCCGCGTGAAGGTGCAGGAGCCCATCGCCGGGCCGGTGGGCACCACCATCGCGGTGCGCAGCCTCTTCTACAACACCCCCGCGCGCCGGCAATTCCTCAAGAGCGACGGCGTGGAGCTGAAGCATGTGCTGGACGAGTTCCACCGGGTGGCGCTGGCCCACCCCGAGATCGGCTTCCGCCTGGTGAGCAACGAGCACGAGGAGTTCAACCTGATGCCGGGCAATCCCGGTCCGGGGACCGGGACAGGTCTACGCCAGCGCATCGTAGGCCTCTTCGGTCGCAAGTACGATGAGCGGCTGGTGCCGGTGGAGGAGAGCACCGAGATCGTGCGCGTGACGGGCTTCGTGGGCAAACCCGAGTTCGCCAAGCGGTCGCGCGGCGAGCAATACTTCTTCGTCAACCGTCGCTTCATCCGCAGCAACTACCTGGAGCATGCGCTGCGCAAGGCCTATGACGAGCTGGTGGCGCGTGAGAACTTCCCCAGCTGGTTCCTCTTCATCGACCTGGACCCGGCACAGATCGACATCAACATACACCCCACCAAGACGGAGATCAAGTTCCGCGACGACCGGGTGGTGTATGCCATCGTGCATGCCGCGGTGCGCCGTGCGCTGGGCCGCTTCAACATCGTGCCCAGCCTCGATTTCGAACCCGAGCCGGCCCTCATCGCCGCCTCCAACGCCGGGCGCGATGCCGGTGTGCCCACCTGGCGTCCGCAGGACCTGGGCGCCTTCACCGCGCCGCCGCGCCCCAGTCCGGAGGGGTGGCAGAAGCTCTTCGACATGGGCATGGCCTCGCCGGTGGAAGAGGTGGAGGTGCCCGAGCCGGTGCGCCAACCCACCATCCTGCCCTCGCGGGCCTTCGATGAGCAGGTGGGGGAGCGCTCGCTCTTCCAGCTGCACGGCACCTACATCGTGGCGCAAACGCGCAGCGGGGTGCTGGTGGTGGACCAGCAGCGCGCCCACGAACGCATCCTGTACGAGCGCAACCTGAAGCTGCTGGAACAGGGCGCGGGCACCAGCCAGGCGGAACTCTTCCCCCGGCACGTGGAGCTGAACGCGGTGGACCATGCGCTGGTGGTGGGCATCCTGCCGGAGTTGCGCAGCATGGGCTTCGACCTGGAGCTCTTCGGTGGCCGCACCGTGCAGGTGAACGGCATGCCGGCCGAGGTGATGGACGATGACCCCGCCCGCCTGCTGGAGCAACTGCTGGAACAGGTGAAGGCCTACGGCAGCGCCCTGCGCAACGAGCGCCACCACGTGCTGGCGCGCAGCATGGCGCGCAGCATGGCCATACGCCCGGGGCGCGCGCTGGCCGAGACCGAGATGCGCGACCTCATCGACCGGCTCTTCGCCTGCGAGGTGCCCATGCGCACGCCGGGTGGCAAGCCGGTGATCGTGACCTATACCCTGGACGAACTGAACGAACGCTTCGAACGCTGATGCGATACGGTACCGGACCACTGGCCAACACACCCACCGTGGTGAAGAACCTGGTGATCATCAACGCCCTGATGCTGCTGGTGAAGGTGATGGGCGATGGACGTTTCCTGGGTTTCGACCTGGACCAGGCCCTGGGCCTGCACTACATCAGCTCACCGGATTTCAGGCCGTGGCAGTTGGTCACCTACATGTTCATGCACGGCAGCTTCTGGCACCTGCTCTCCAACATGTTCGGCCTCTTCTTCCTGGGTGCACCCTTGGAATACCGCTGGGGCTCCAAGCGGTTCCTCACCTACTACATGATCTGCGGCTTGGGTGCCGGGGTGCTCAACATGGGCGTGCAGGCCTGGGAGTACCAACGCATCGCCAGCCTGCTGGAACCGGAGCACCTGGCACAGCTGAAGCTGCATGGGGTGGATTGGCTCAATACGCACTTCATGGAGATGGGGGAGGTGGATGCCGACCTCATCAGCATGGCGCAGCTGCTCTTCATCCCCATGGTGGGGGCATCGGGTGCGGTGTTCGGCATCCTGGTGGCCTTCGGCATGCTCTACCCCAATGTGGAGCTCATGATCTTCCCGCTGCCCATCCCCATCAAGGCGAAGTACTTCGTGCTGCTCTACGGCGCCTATGAAGTGTATGCGGGCTTGGCGGGACGCACGGGCGACAACGTGGCGCACTTCGCGCACATCGGCGGGCTCATCGTGGGCTTCATCACGGTCATGATCTGGAAACGCCGCTTACCACATACTTAGACGAGCGGTGTGCGCGCAATAGGGAAGTAAGCGGATCTTTGCACCATGTTGGACGAGTTGAAGCGGCAGTGGCGTTCGGGTAGCGTGGTCATCCGGCTCATCCTCGTGAACGTGGCCGTGTTCCTGGCCATGGTGGCGGCCTACGTGGTCTTCCTCTTCACCAGTGGCAACGGCGCCATGGCCGAGGCCCTGCGCGACCACTACGTGGTGCACTGGCTGCGCAGCACCGCCGACCTGCACGAGCTGGTGCGGCGCCCGTGGACGGTGATCACCTACATGTTCACCCACACCGGTGTGTGGCACCTGTTCTGGAACATGGTGCTGCTCTACTTCGGTGGTCGCCTGTTCGAAGGGCTGCTGGGTGGTCGCCGCCTGCTGGGCCATTACCTACTGGCGGGCATCAGCGGCTTCGCGCTGTACGCGGTGTTGTCCAACCTCATGCCCGGTCTCAACGGCGGCGCCGTGGGCTCGGCCATCCTGGGCGCATCGGCCGGTGTCATCGGCGTGTTCGTGGGCGTGGCCGCCTACCAGCCGCACATGCTGGTCAACGTCATCCTCGTGGGCCCGGTGAAGCTCATGTACGTGGCGGCCATCTTCGTGCTGCTCGACTTCGTGGGCATCGGCAGTGGCGATGGCGTGGCGCACGAGGCGCACATCGGCGGGGCCTTGTACGGCCTGCTCGCCGCCATGCAACTGAAGCGCGGCACGGACTGGTCGCTCGGGTTCGTGAACGCGTTGGACAAGGTCGTGGGCCTCTTCACCGGACGCCGTGGTGGGCGCATGCGCGTGGAGAAGCACTACGACCGCCGGGGCAAACGCACCGATGCCGACTACAACGTGGCCAAGAAGGAGAAGCAGGCCCGCGTGGACAGCATCCTCGACAAGATCTCGCGCAGCGGCTATGACAGCCTGAGCAAGGAGGAGAAGGACTTCCTCTTCAAAGCGGGCAACAGCTAGCGCACGGCCATGAACCGCTACCGCGAACAGGGAACGGGCGAGCCCGCCGACGATGAGGGCGTGCGACCTCCGCCGCGCGCGCCGCGCAAACGTCCCTCGCGCTGGCACCGCCCCATCTGGTGGGTGAACGTGGTGGCCGTGGGGGTGCTGCTGATCACCTACCTGGCGCCGCACGTGAGCCCGCGCATCGCATGGCCGCTGGCGCTGCTGGCCTTCACCTTCCCGTACCAGCTGGCGGTTCACCTGCTGCTGCTGGCCTGGTGGGCGCTGTTCCGCCGCAAGCGCATGCTGCTCTCCGGCATCGCCCTGCTGCTGGGCATCGGCCACATCGCCAACGCGGTGCAACTCTTCGCCGAGGCAACGCCGGACGATGACGTGACGGGTGCGCCGGTGAAGCTGATGTCCTACAACGTGCGCCTCTTCGACCTGTACAACTGGGCCGGCAACAAGCGCACGCGCAACGCCATCTTCGACGTGTTGAAGCGCGAGGATGCGGACATCCTCTGCCTGCAGGAGTTCTTCCAGAGCAACGACAAGCGCTACTTCCGCACACGCGATGCGCTGCTGAAGGAGTTCCGCTACACCACCGTGCACGAGCGTTACTCCCTCAACGCCCGGTACGACCAGCACTTCGGCATCGCCACCTTCAGCGTGCACCCCATCGTGGGCAAGGGCCATGTGCCCTTCGCACGCAAGACCAACAACGTGTGCATCTGGACGGACATCGCCGTGAAGAAGGACACCATCCGCGTGTACAACGCCCACCTGGCCAGCTACCACTTCGGCGATGCCGACTACAAGTTCATCGCCGACCTGGACACGGACACCAAGACCGATTCGCTCAAGAGCGGCGGCTGGCGCATCCTCATGCGCTTGAAGGATGGGGCCATCCACCGGGCGGAGGAGGTGAAGGCCATCACCGCGCACATGGAGAAGAGCCCGCACCCCGTGGTGTTCTGCGGCGACATCAACGATGTGCCCATGAGCTATGCCTACCACACTTTGCGGGGCGATCGGGACGATGCCTTCGTGGAGAGCGGCAGCGGCCTGGGCGGCACCTACCTGGGGCGCCTGCCCAACCTGCGCATCGACCATCTGCTGCACGACCCGGCCATCGCCAGTTGGGACTTCCACGTGCTGCCCGAGGAGTTGAGCGATCACAGCGCCATCACGGCCATGATCGCGGTGCGCTGAACGGCCCCACCGTGCTAGCCGGACGATGGGCATATTTGTGCCCCTTGCCGGACCGCCATGCTCTTCAATACCCTTGATTTCGCGGTCTTCCTGCCGGTGGTCTTCATCCTGTACTGGTTCGCCTTCGGGCGCAACTACCGGGCGCAGAACACCCTGTTGCTCATCGCCAGCTGCTGGTTCTACATGGCCTTCGTGCCGGTGTACATCCTCATCCTGGCGGGTACCATCCTCATCGACTATTTCGCCGGCATCCTCATCGAGGATTCCAAGGGGGCGGCACGCAAGCGGTGGCTCACGGCGAGCATCGTGGCCAACCTGGGTGTGCTGGCCGTGTTCAAGTACTGGAACTTCCTCAACGCCAACATCGGTGAGCTGTTCGTGTCGATGGGCCTTTCGTACGGAGTGCCGGACCTCGGCATCCTGCTGCCCATCGGCCTATCGTTCCACACCTTCCAATCACTGGCCTACACCATCGAAGTGTACCGCGGCACGCAGAAGGCCGAGCGCAGACCGGGCATGTTCGCCCTGTACGTGATGTTCTTCCCACAGCTGGTGGCAGGTCCCATCGAACGGCCGCGCAACCTGTTGGAGCAGATCGAGCATCCGCGCACCTTCGATGGGGTGAAGGCGGTGGATGGGTTGCGGCAGATACTCTGGGGCTTGTTCAAGAAGATGGTGATCGCGGACAACTGCGCCATCCAAGCCGACCGCATCTTCGACCATCACGAGCAACTGGGAGGATCCACCTTGTTGCTCGGTGCCGTCTTCTTCGCCCTGCAGATCTATGGTGACTTCAGTGGCTACTCCGACATCGCCCTGGGCTGCTCCCGGCTGCTCGGCTTCAGCCTCATGCGCAACTTCGCGTTCCCGTATTTCTCGCGCGACATCGCGGAGTTCTGGCGGCGCTGGCACATCTCCCTCAGCACCTGGTTCCGCGACTATGTGTATGTGCCCCTGGGTGGAAGTCGCGTGGGGCGCTGGCGGGCCGTGCGCAATACGTTCATCATCTTCCTGCTCAGTGGCCTCTGGCATGGCGCCAACTGGACCTTCGTGATCTGGGGAGGGCTCAACGCGCTCTACTTCCTGCCTTTGCTCTTGTCGGGCCGCAATCGCAAGAACATGGGCACCGTGGCGGAGGGTAGGTGGTTGCCGAGCCCTGCCGATGCGCTGCGCATGCTGGCCACCTTCCTGCTCACCTGCCTGGCGTGGGTCTTCTTCCGCGCACGAACGGTGGAGCACGCTTTCGAGTACCTCGCCGGTATCGCCAGTCCAACGCTCCTGCAATGGCCATCGACCGGGCCACGCTACCTGTTCCCACTTATCCTGTTCTTCCTCGCCGTGGAGTGGGTCTCCCGCATGGACCAGCACGGTCTGGAGCGCCTCGGCGCCCGCTGGCCCCGGCCGCTTCGTTGGTCCATGTACATGGGCATCGCCACGCTCATCGGGCTCTACATGGGCACCAACGATACACCCTTCATCTACTTCCAGTTCTGATGAGCACCCCTTGGAAGCTCCTGCGCGGCGTGCTCCTGTTCCTATTGGTGCTCGTGCCGTTCTATGCCGTGGTCATGAACGTATCGGTCCTTGCGTTGCCCCGGTCCCTGGTGCGCAACTTCTCCTATCCGTTCGCCGGTCACGGCCACATGCTCAGTCGCGTGCAGGATGCCCGTACCGCTCCCCCCGTGGATGTGCTGTTCCTTGGCTCGTCGCACGCGTACCGGGGTTTCGACCCGCGCATCTTCGAGAAGCACGGTATCTCATCGTTCAACCTTGGTTCCAGTGCGCAATCACCTGTGCAGACGGAGATCCTCGTCGACCGGTTCATCGACCGGCTGGACCCCCGGTTGGTGATCTACGAAGTGCATGCGGAGCGGCTTCGGGCCGATGTGGTGGAATCCACCCTCGACCTGGCCGCGAACGCAGGCATGGACCCCGCACTGTGGCTGGTGGTGCTGAAGTCACGGAACGTGCGAACGCTCAACGCCGCGCTCCATTCCACCGCGCGCGCAGTGCTCGGTCTGGACGATGGTGTTGTCCAAGCCGCCGTTCACCGGGGAGACCGATACGTTGGCCGCGGATACGTGGAGCATCCCGGCGCGGACTTCGAACCGGTGGGGACCATGGCACCACAGGGCTCCGACCACACGGACGAACAGCTGTCCGCCTTCGAGCGTACCCTTGCCCGATTGAAGGCCGAAGGCAGAACGGTGGTGTTGGTGGAGGCACCGGTGACCCAGTGGTACGGTGCCGCCTATCGCGGCCATGACCAGTTCAAGGAACTGATGGAGGCACATGGCACCTACGTGGATCTCCACGCCATGGCGGGATTGAACGACACGGTCCACTTCTACACCAAGGGGCACTTGGACCAGGCCGGGGTGGAGCTGTTCAATGCAGCGCTCATCGACACGCTCGAAGCACGGGGGCTGTTGCCCGTGCGCACGGAGCTACCTCAGTGACCGATCGAACGGCCTGGTAGGAGTCGGTGTACGGGTCCGCAATAGGGGATGTGCCTTCTCCGTTACGCTCACCAACCTCCACCCTCCATGTACCGTTCATTCGTTCTTGCGGCCATCGCCGTCGTGGTCCTTCTCGTGTCCAGTTGCGGCCGATCCAGCGAGCAGCACGCCGCCATGGCCGACCAGAGCGCGCCGTCGTCCGGGGGGGAGGAATTCAAGTCCGAGGCCGCAGCGATGCCTGCGGATAATAATGGGGAGGCGCCGCCCGCCGAGGTGATGAGCTCCAGCGCCGCGCGCACCCAGGGTGATAGTGACCGCCGTTTCATCCGCACCGCCGACCTGCGGTTCCGTGTGAAGGATGTGGTGAAGGCCACCTACGCCATCGAGGACCTCATCGTGGGCTTCGGCGGTCACGTGCAGCACACGGAACTGAGCACGCGGGTGGACCACCGCTACACCACGCGCATCAGTGCCGACAGCTTGCTGGAGACCACCAAGTACACCGTGATGGACCGTGCCACGCTGCGTGTGCCCGTCGCGAAGCTGGACACGGCGCTCAAGTCGCTGGCGCGCTTCGTGGACTTCCTGGACCACCGCACGGTGGATGCGGAGGATGTGCGCCTGCTGCTGCTGGCGAACAAGATGACCCAGCAGCGCATCGCCCGTCACCAGGCGCGCATGGAGAACGCCATCGACGAGCAGGGGCGCAAGCTGCGCGAGACGGCCGGCGCGGAAGACCGACTGCTGGACCGGCAGGAGCAGGCCGATGGGGCACAGCTGAGCAACCTGGGCTTGGAGGACCGTATCGCCTACAGCACCATCACCGTGGACCTGTACCAGCGCCAGAGCACCCGGCACGAGGTGCTGGCCGATGAGCGCAACATCGACCGCTACGAACCCGGCTTCTTCAGCGAGTTGGCCGATGCCCTCTCCGACGGGTGGAAGTTGCTCACGCGTTTCTTCCTCTTCCTGGCCCGTTCGTGGAGCGTGCTGCTCATCCTGGTCGGCATCTTCCTGCTGGTGCGCAGTTGGGTGCGGGGCCGGTCCGTTGCGAAGTAGGTGCGGTGGTGCTGGTCGCCGTGCGTAGTTTCGGGCACCTTACTCCACACCATGGGCTTTCCACGCTACTTGTTCCCGTTCACATTCCTCGGTATGGCCGCGCTGGCCAGTGCCCAACCCGTGAAGTACGGTTGCCACTACTTCCGCAACAAGGGCACCGTGCATCGTGCGCCCACCTCGGCGGAGCGCACGCAGATAAGCGAGACCATCGCCCGCAGCGATACGTTCGATATCCAGCATTACGACATCACCCTCGATGTGACGGACTATGCCGGGCACACGATCAAGGCGGCCACCACGGTCACCTTCCGCGCGCTCATGGCGGGGCAGTCCCACATCCGCTTCGACCTGTTCGAGCTCACGGTGGATTCGGTGGTGGGCGTGGATGGCCCCATGACCTTCACCTACGATGGCCAGTTCCTGAAGGTGGACTTCGAGACCACGCCCACCGTGGGGGTGGATGAGCAACTGACGGTGTACTACCAAGGCACGCCGCACCGCGATCCCAACTGGGGCGGCTTCTACTTCGAGAGCAACTACATCTACAACCTCGGCATCGGCCTCACCACCATACCGCCCAACTTCGGCAAGGTGTGGTACCCGTGCTTCGACAGCTTCGTGGAGCGCGCGCGCTACACCTACCACGTGAAGAGTTCCGGCACCTTCCGCCTGCACGGGCAGGGCACCTTCCTGGGCGAAGTGCAACTGGGCGGCGATACCGTGGTGCGCAGCTTCGACCTGGCGCAGGAGATACCCACGCACCTGAGCGCCATTGCCGTGGCCAACTACCAGGACAGCACCTGGATGCACAGCGGCGCCAACGGCGAGATCCCGGTGACCCTCACCGCCAAGCCCGCGGACCTGGACGCCATGGTCTCGCGCTTCGTGGATATCGGCGCGGCCATCGACGCGTGCGAGTACTGGTACGGCCCCTACGCCTACGAGCGGGTGGGCTACGTGCACACCACCGATGGTGCGTTGGAGATCCCCACCAACGTGGGTTATCCGGAATTCATGACCAGCCAGAGCGTACCCCAGAACCGGGCGCTCTTCACCCACGAACTGGGCCACCACTGGTGGGGCGATGTGGTGACGCCCTACGTGCACAACGACATGTGGTTGAAGGAAGGGCCGGCCGAATACAGCTCCCACTTGATAGAGGAATGGCTGGGCGGGCATGATGCGCTGGTGCAGGTGGAGAAGGACAACCTGCTCAACATCATGAGCACGGCCCATATCGATGATGGCGGGTTCCAGGCGCTTTCCCCCATGCCCGATGCCTACATCTACGGTACGCACACCTACAACAAGGGCGCTGCCGTGATGCACAACCTGCGCGGCTATATGGGCGACGAGGCCTTCCGCAGTGCCATGCGCGATGTGCAGGCCCAGTACGCCAACACGGCCATCACCGCCGTGGGCTTCAAGGATGCGCTGGAGGCGGTCTCCGGGCAGGACCTGGACCCCTTCTTCGATGCGTGGGTGTTCGCTCCGGGCTATGCGGTCTTCGAGGTGCGCGATTGGACCACCGTGCCCAATGGCGGTGAGGTCGATGTGGTCCTCAGCATCGGCCAGAAGCTCTACGGTGCCACGGTGATGCACACCTCGGTGCCGCTGGAACTGTCCATGGTGGGTGCCGATGGACAGGTGTTCGACACCATGATCATGGCCAGTGGTGCGCTCACGAGCCTCACGGTGCAATGCCCCTTCGTGCCCGAGATGGTGGTGCTGAACCGCTACCAGAAACTGAACCAGGCGCGCATGGACCATGAGATCACGCTCGTCCCCGGGCAGAGCTTCAGCAACAGCCTGCCATACGTGGATCTCCGCCTGTTCCAGACCACCTTGGTGGATACCACCCTGGTGCGTGTGGACCACATCTGGTCCGGCGCGGACCAGGAACCTTTGGGTGCAGGCCTCACGGACATCAGCACCACGCACTACTGGAACGTGGACGGCGTGTGGCCTTCCGGCACCGCGCTCAGCGGCAGGCTCATCTACTTCGGTGGGGCGACCACCCAGTTCGATCACGACCTCATCGCCGGTGATGAGACGGGCATGGTGGTGGCGTATCGCCCTAATGCGAACCAGGCCTGGGAGGTGCACGCGGACCAGACGGTGACCACCGGCATCACCACCAACGGCACGGGCACCATCAACATCAACACCCTGTGGAAAGGTCAATACGCCTTCGCCAAGATGATAGGCTCCATCGGCATGCCCGAGCAGGAGGGAGGCGCCTTCCGGCTGTTCCCCGTTCCGGTGAACGACCAGCTGAGCGTGGCGCTGGATGCGCCCAGTGATGGGTTGTTGCTCTTGGACGTGCTCTCTGCCGATGGTCGCTTGGTGCAGCGCAGCACGCTTGGCAGTGGGAGCGAGCGCACCACGATGGACGTGAGCGGACTTGCCGAGGGCGGCTACGTGCTGCGTATCGCAGAAGCATCGGGTCGTCTGCTGGGGGCGCGTTCCTTCCAGGTGGCGCGGTGAACTCCTTCAATGGCATCGGTCAGCGCAAGCGGTTGTACCCCGTGAGCGACGGGCTTGCCACCTACTTGAAGGAGCAGGGACGTCTGGTGCGCGCGCCCATCAGCTACCTCGACCTGCAACGCTACGAGGGGCTGATGCCGCAACACGGTGCCGATGGCAAGCCCACGCTATGGAACAGTGTGCTGTTCCGCCCGGCCGAACAGGCCGAGGTGAACGCACGACTGGTGGAGACCTATCAGCTGCTCATCGCGGATGGGCGCCACATCGACCATCTCCAAGTGGCGGGCGTGGACCTGTGCCCCTACGGCAATTCGCAACCCTTCCGGGTGAAGATCCTGAACACCGTCAACGACAACCACGACTACTTCTACATCAAGCGAACGGATGCGAGCCGCGTGTACGGCCTCGAACTGGAGCACCTGCTCTCGCCCAACCGCATCAACTATCAGGTGGATGGTGTCACCCTGCTGGAGGAACACATCATCGGCGTACCGGGCGACACCTTCATCAAGGACCCCTCGCGCTATGGCGGTGGGGTGAACGCGGTGCGGCTGTGCAAGGAGTTCGTGAAGTTCAACGAGCGCTGTTTCGTGCGGCTGCTCGGTGACATGCGGGCCTACAACTTCGTGGTGGACGTGATCCACGACCTGGACCAGGTGCAGTACCGCATCCGCACCATCGATCTGGACCAGCAGAGCCACGAAGGGCGACTTCGCATCTACCTGCCGCAGTTCTACAAAGAGAACCTTCCCTATGTGGAACTGGCCCAGCGGGTGATAGGCCGGGAGAGCGCAGCGCAATACCGGAACGAGGAGCGCTCGCTGCTGCGCCGCAGGATGAAGCTCTCGCAGGGAACGGTGGATGGATTGCTGGCCGTGATGGCGGGAGACCCGATAGCCCCCGAGGAGAACGTGCACCAATTGGCCACCGAGCTGGCGGCGCACCATGGGGAACCGGCTTTCCGGGACTGCCCGAGCATGGGGACGCTCCTGGCCATGCAGCTGGATGTTTGCCTTGCCCGGGATAGCGAGGTGGCGTAGGTGGACCCCTTGTCTTCATCGACGGAAGTGTAACCTCGTTCGACAGGTCGCGTACCAACCGCCCGAACGCCGGAAAAGGCGCTCGCAATCACGCGATCATGTCCCGTACGATACACCTTCTCTCCGCCCTTCTGCTGTCCGCGTTGGCTTCGGCACAGGCTCCCCAGACCATCGATTTCGAATGGTTGAACCAGCCTTGTACCGAAATGCTGCATTGCGACCCGGGTTGCAGCGCTTGCAACCTGCCTGCGGGAGGTACGAGCCTGCTCTTCGGTACCAACATGGCCTGGATCGGGGTGAGCACCTGTCCCTTGCCCATCTCCGCCGGAGACAATGCCGTGATGACCACGGGCTGGTCCGAGGAAGCGGGCAATGACCACTACCTGCTCTTTTCCGGGATCGCCACGGTGCCCATGACCATCGATAGCATCATCATCAACCACACGAGCGCGACCAATGGTCCCACTCGTATGAAGGTGGCCTTCTCCAACAACGCGGCGGCGGCCTTGCAGGAGATCGCCGATGTGCAGGTGCCCCCCAGCTTCGAGGACCAAGTGTTCACGGGCTTGGGCGAGCTCGACTTCCCCGAAGGTGCCTCCATGGGGTCCTTCCAGGTGCGCATCACGCCCTACTACGGCTTCGGTCAAGGCTGGGCGGTGAATTCGGTACGGGTGGTGGCCACTCCCATCGAGCAAAGCGCGGTGGGCCTGAACGAATGGCACCAGAACCGCACCATGAACACCGTGGGACCTTGGTTCGATGTGATGGGTCGCCCCACCGGTTCGGAGCCCGCGCCGGGTGTCTATGTGGGCCCCACCAAACGAGTCCGGGTCTTCTGAGACGATCGTCACCTACTAAGCGCTGGAAGGGTGGGTACTTTTGCCCACCCTTTTCGCATGCACACCTTCCGTTCGCTCGTCCTGCTCGCTCTGCTTTCGTCCTTCCGGCCGGCTTTCGCCCAACAACCCGTGGAATTGGAACTGGTGCCTTGGGCCCAGGGACTTTCCGCCGCTGTGGACATCACCCATTGTGGCGATGGCCGCCTGTTCGTGGTGCGGCAGTGGGGGCGTATCAGCATCGTGACGGACAGTATGCAGAACGCGCCGACGCCCTTCCTGGACATCAGCACCCAGATCATTTACAACGGTGAGCGCGGGTTGCTGGGCATGGCCTTCGACCCCGACTACGCGAACAACGGGTTCTTCTATGTGAACTACGTGGCCAACGTGGGTGCCAATGGTACCACGCGCATCTCGCGCTTCAGTGTGAGCAGCGGCAACCCCAACGTGGCCGACCCTGCCAGCGAGGTGGTGCTCCTGAGCCTGCCGCAACCCGACCCCATCCACAACGGGGGCGGCCTCGTGTTCGGTACCGATGGGTATCTCTATTGTGCGCTGGGTGATGGTGGTGGCGCGGGCGATCCGAACGGCACCGGCCAGACCACCACGGACCTCTTCGGTTGCGTGCTGCGCATCAAGCCGGAGCCGGACAGCACCTATTCCATTCCGCCCGATAACCCGTTCGTGGGTTCGCCCAACGGAGAACGCGCGGAGATCTGGGCCTACGGATTGCGCAATCCGTACCGCATCGCCATCGACCCCGCGAACGGTGACCTATGGATCGGGGATGTGGGCCAGCAATTCTGGGAGGAGATCGATCGCTGGCCCGGGGGGGACAACAGCGGGCCCAATTTCGGCTGGAGCTGCTACGAGGGGAACGACTACTTCAACTCGCTGAACTGCACCACCGGAGCCGTGTTCCAACCACCCTTGGTGGTACAGGCACATAGCGTCAATGGTGGCAACTTCTGCGCGGTGGTGGGCGGCGAGGTCTACCACGGTGCACTCTACCCACGCTTGCAGGGCCGTTTCGTTTACACCGACTACTGCACGGGTGGTGTGCGCACACTGACCCCCGATGGCAACGGTGGTTACGTGGACCAACTCGGTGCTCCACTGGCCTTCTTCGGCAACAGTTCGGTGGGCACGGATGTGAACGGGGAACTCTACATCACCAATGTTAGCCAGGGCCGCGTGTACAAGGTGAAGGACAAATGCCCCATGGACGCGCCCACCATCACTCCCGACGGCAACGACCTGATCGCTACCGAAGGAGCCTCCTACGAATGGCTGTTGGAAGGGCAGCCCTTCCCCGACGGCAATACGCAGATCATCTATGCCTGGGCCACGGGCAACTACGTGGTGCGCGTGACCTACGCCAACGGCTGTGTGAAGGAGAGCGCACCGTACTTCCACCTGAGCACGGGGGTGTTGCAGCATCCCGATCGCTCACTGCGGGTGGTTCCGACACCGGCCTCCACGGAGGCTTGGTTGGAACTGCCTGCGGGTTCCGTGGACGTGGTACTTCGGGATGCTTCCGGCCGGATCGTCCTGCGAGAGCGTGCGCCTTCGTCCGCGCGGATGTCGGTGGATGTTTCCGCGCTTTCCGTTGGTAGCTACCTGGTGGAAGTGGCGAGTGGGAGTGGGGCCGTCCTGCAGCGCGGGCGATTGCTCGTGGCGCGCTAGGGTTCACTTGCGCACTTCGCGCGGATGATGGTGCAGGATGTTGCTGCGCAGGTACTCGCGGTCCAGGTGGGTGTAGATCTCCGTGGTGGTGATGCTGGCGTGGCCCAGCATCTCCTGCACCGCGCGCAGGTCGGCGCCGCCCTCCACCAAGTGCGTGGCGAACGAGTGTCGGAAGGTGTGCGGACTGATTGTCTTCTTCACCCCGGCCTTCAGCGCCAGCCGCTTCACCAGCAACAGCACGCTCACGCGGGAAAGTCCGCCACCGCGTGCGTTGAGGAACACGAGGTCCTCGGCTTTCTTCTGCACGGGAAGGTGCACGCGTTCCTCTCGGGTATAGAGTTCGAGCCAGTGCAAGGCTTCGGGCCCCACGGGCACCAGGCGTTCCTTGTCCCCTTTGCCGACCACGCGCACGAATCCTTCGGCCGCATTGATCCGGGAAAACCGGAGCCCACATAGCTCGCTCACGCGCAACCCACAGCCGTAGAGCGTTTCGATGATGGCCCGGTCGCGATGGGCCAGCTTACGGCTCATGTCGATGGCATCGGCGATGGCATCGATCTCCTTCACGTGCAAGTGCACGGGGAGCTTGCGCCCGATGCGCGGGCTCTCCAGCAGTTCGGAGGGGTCCTCGGTGATGGCCTTGTCCAAGCGCAGGCTGCGGAAGAACATACGCACAGCGCTTAGCAGTCGTGCCTGGCTGGAAGCCGCCGATCCTGCGCGCACCGCCACGGTGACGAAGGCCTGCAGGTCATCGAGCCGGATGGTGGTGGGGGTGAGGGCGGGGACTTGTTCTTCCGAGAAGGCCCGGAGCTTCGCCACGTCGTTCAGGTAGGCTTCCACCGTACGGTCGCTCAACGAACGTTCGAGCTTCAGGTACATGCGGAAGCCCCGCAGGGCCTTGTCCCAATCCATCGGAAGCGAAGTTCTTCCGTGCCATAACGACCAAGGGGGCGGTGTGCGTGCGCTCTTTGAACGGAGCGATGTGCACGATCTTCGCCGTCGCAACCGAACCCGTCCACATGCGCATCCTCATCATCAACGGTCCCAACCTCGATCTGTTGGGCACGCGCGAACCGCACATCTATGGGTCCCGGACGTTCGAGGACTACTTGGAGGAATTGCGTGCCTCCCACGCGGACTGCACCATCGCCTACGAGCAGAGCAACGTGGAAGGGGAGATCGTGGCCTTGTTGCGCAAGGCTGCGCAGGACCTCGATGCCGTGGTGCTCAACGCTGCGGGCTATTCACACACGAGCGTCGCCATCCGCGATACCATCGCTGTGCTGGGGATCCCGGTGGTGGAGGTGCACATCAGCAATATCCACGGTCGGGAGGAGTTCAGGCGGCACACGGTCACCGGCGGCGTGTGCGCGGGTGTGATCACGGGATTCGGCCTGGCGGGATATGGTCTGGCCGTGCACTACCTGCTTCAGCGCGGTGCGTCGAAGGCGGAACGGTCCAGCTGATCGAACTTCTTCCACTGCAGGATGAAGCGATCATAGGCGATGCTGCGGTGATAGATGCCGGTAAGGTTCGGCGAGCGCTCCGCAGCGAGGAGCGCCCTGCGTTGCTTCAACACGTGCGGTAGGCGCCTGAAGTAGTGCCAGTGCGCGCGGGCCACCTGCCACGTGTGTGCACCGTGCCCTTCCAGCAGGAACTTGCATGCGGCGAACCCGTCGAGCACCAAGCGGCGGAACAGCCACCACCACGACCAGCCGTTGTGCAGGTTCTTGGTGAGGACGATGAGGCTGTTGCGGAAGTTGAGGTAGGTCTTGCGTGGGCTGCCGTACCCGAGTGCCCCACCGCCCACGTGGTACACCACGGCCTTGCTCGTGTAGCCGATGCGCCAGCCGGTGCGACGCAGGCGCCAGCATAGGTCTATCTCCTCCATGTGGGCGAACAGGTCCGCATCGAAGCCGCCCGCTGCATGGAACGCTTCCGCCCGGATGAGCAGGCAGGCGCCCGTGGCCCAGAACACCTCGCGCTCATCGTCATACTGGCCATGGTCCTCTTCTGTTATCTCGAAGATGCGCCCGCGGCAGAACGGATAGCCATTGCGGTCCATGAAGCCGCCCGCCGCACCAGCATGCTCGAAACGGGTGCGGTCGCCGTGCGCGAGCACCTTGGGTTGGCAGGCCGCCATGTCCGGGTGTGCGTCGAGGTAGGTGTTGAGCGCGTCCAGCCAGCCGGCGGTCACTTCCACATCGCTGTTCAGCAACAGGTAGCGATCGGCCTGCACCTGTGCCAGCGCGCGGTTGTACCCACCGGCGAACCCGTGGTTGTGCTCCAACGGCAGGCAACGCACCTCGGGCAAGGAGCGCAGCCATTCCACTGAACCATCCGTGCTGCCGTTATCGGCCACCACGATGTCGGCACCGCGCGTGTGTGCGAGCACGGTGGGTAGGAAGCGCTCCAACCAACCCTTCCCGTTCCAATTGAGGATGACTACCGCCGTTCGCATTGCCTGGGCGGCAAAGGTGGCACGTGAGGGCGGTTCGGCTAGCGAGGGGTCTCGAAGAACTCGTTCGCGCGGTCGCCGCTGCTGGTGCCCACCTGCGCCGGGTCCACGTTCGGCATGGCCACGTTGCGCGAGTGCAGTATCTGGTTCCAGCGTGGGTTCTGGATCTCACCCGGTACCTCGCTGTGCAGCAGTTGCAGGCAGTTGCTCACCAGATCGGGCTGGTAGAAGACGAAGCGTCGGTTGGTGTACTTGCCAGCGCGGTAGTAGTGCCAGATCGTGTACGGGTACGCATCCATCTCATTGAAACGGTCCATCATCGAATTGGGCGGACCGTATTTCAAGTACACCTGTCCACGGTCCGTTTCGTACCCGCGCAGGACCCGGCAGCCGAACAGCTTGTTCACCTTGATCACTTCTGCGCGGTAGGCGCGCCAGGCGGCTTCGGGGTCGGCACTGCGGTTGGCCCAGAAGCCGTAGAAGTAGCGTTTCATCAGGTCCATGTCGCGGTCCTTCCAGCGGTCGTCGATGATCTTGCGTTCCAGCGGATCGGCGATGGGCCGCAGGCTGGCGATGTGCTCGGCCAGTGAATCGCGGTCCGTGAAGGCTCCGGCGAAGGTGTTGCCCAGATCGAACGCGGCCATGGAGGCCAGGTCGTAGTTGAAGGTGAGCTTGTTGTTGCGTTGGAAGAACTGTTCGCGGCGCGCGATGAGCTGGTCCGTGCGGTCGCGGACCTCCACGACCACCAGGTAATTGCCTGACGGGAGCTGGGAGATGTCGAAGCTGCCGAACACCGGTTCCACTGGCTTCGCCTTCACGCGTTCCACACGCTTGAAGGAACCGAACACCTTGCGTGTCTCGTAGATCTCCACTTGGTAGCTCAACAAGTAGAGGCTATCCGGGCCGAAGCGCTGGTCGCTTCCGTGCACCTCGGTGTAGAAGCTGAGCGCATTGATGCTCTGAGGCAGATAGTCCGTGAGCAACGGCACCACTTGCTGTCCGTACTTGGAAGGCGCACCATCCTTGGCGGGTGCGAATCGTTCGGCGAAGAGCACATCCGAAATGCTCAATCCAGCGGGCAGCGCACCCACCGCGAGCAGGGCATCATAGTGGGTGGTGGTGGTATCCGTGCTGTTCAAGTCGCGCACTTCGATGGAGAGGTCATAGGTCCCCGGCTCCACATCGAAGAACTCCTGGTGCACGAGGTCGCTTTGCAGGGAGTCCAAGCGCTCGGGCCCGAGCACTTCCGTTTTGGCGAAGGCTTTGATCTCGCCGTCTTTTTCCAAGATGGTGAGGGCTTCCACCCGCGCTTGCATGAAGCCGGCGCTATTGGGGATGGCCACGGCCGTTCCCGCTATCACGGCCATGTTCACTTCAACACGTGGTGCGCCTCCCGGTGCATGGAAGACCTTGGTCTCCACGACGATCTGGACGGCGGCATGGGCGAGGGAGCAGCACAGGAGGAGGAATAGTGTCAGAGCGGATCGCAGCATGGTGCTTCAAAGCTAATGGCTCCCGTTCGGCGCTAGGTACCGTTCCTTGGGCCACAGCTACCGTTGGGCTGGTCCGTGCATGCCCGCCGGACCTACATTCGCGCCGCCGGGAGAGGTGGCAGAGCGGTCGAATGCGGCGGTCTTGAAAACCGCTTTACCCTCACGGGTAACGGGGGTTCGAATCCCTCCCTCTCCGCCAAGTGAAGCCC
>WBZX01000734.1_pt1 | contig 28180 bp, 20 predicted proteins | sample 5204211 | NCBI WGS metagenome assembly WBZX01 (sample SAMN12344362, study PRJNA552823) | activated sludge metagenome | biome: Activated sludge suspended growth; feature: Nitrification reactor; material: Wastewater; isolation source: activated sludge from nitrification reactor of wastewater... | reverse complement strand
CGGTGCCGAGGTCCTGACGCCGGGCGCCCTGCGACCCATCGTGCGAACTGCACCGCTCGCGTGTCAGTGCATGACGCTCGACGCGGCGGCGGCGACGGTGATCGTGCGCACGACGGCGCGCCAACCCGAGTGGACCATCCTTCCGCCGGGCGTCGCGTACGTACGTCGGCCGCCGACGCCCCGCGAACGGCTCCGCTACGAGGCGCTGGCCGAGGTGCCGCGACGATTCGCGCCCTTCGCGATCGAGGCTTGCCTCGATGTCGCGGTCCGCGAGTCGCCGCTCGCCGCAGCCATCGAACTGCTCGCGAGGGCCGCAGCGCTGGGTGTGCCGTCGGCGATGCTCGCCGACCTCTGTGAGAGCGGTCGCACCGTGCACGGGGACGTCATGCTGCGCGTCGAGGCGGCGATCACTCGGGTCCACGAGCGGCACTCGCTGCTCGGCGTACGCACCGACGTGAACCCCGAGCAGCGGCTCGCACTGTTCCTGCTGATGCTGGTTCCCGACCGCGCCTGCATGCGCGCGCTGCTCGGGCGGCTCTACCCCGAGCACGCGGTCGACGAGGTCCTGTGGGGCTGGCTCGGTCAACTGCGTGACGCACTCGCACTCTCCGAAGACCCGGTCTCGGAGATCTTGCTGCGAGGCCTGTTCGACGGCTGCGACGAGGACGCGCTGCTTGCCCGTGTCGCCGCGGTCTTCGACGCCGAGGACGTCGAGCGAGGCAGGGCCGACATCCTCGCGATCGCCCGACGGCTCCGCACTCGACCGGCACTTCGGCGCGTCCTCGGCGACGCACCGACGCTGGATACCGAGGTCTCGCAGGATTGGGTGGCCGAGCTCGGCCTGCGGCCGTTGCCGGCGGCGGCGATCTCGGCGCGGGCGGAGCTCGTCATCAATCCCGAGCACGTGCTGCAGACGACCCCCGAGCTGCCGCCAGAGGTCGCGGCCACGCTCGGGTTTGCGTTGCGGCTCGAGCCGCAGGTTCCGACGGCGTGGGTCAGAGATCCCGGCAGCGGCATGTGGGCGCCCTACCGCGCGGCCCCGGGCGAGGCCGCGAGGTTCGCGTCGCTGTGGGCCTCGGGACCGCACACGTGGGACTTCGGCGAAGCGGAGATCGCGATGCTGCGGGAGGCGGGCATCTTGCTCGCACCCGGAGATCGCGAGCGGCGACGCGAGCAGTGGTGCCGCGAAGTGGAGGCTGCGCGCGAGCACTACCGGAGTTCCGGCTACGCACGACTTCCGCGGTGGCTGGGCCGTTTGCAGCTGCAGGGACTCGGCCGCCATCTCGACGGCCTGGTTCGCGCGGGGGCATTCCACCGCGAGCTTCAGTATCTCGGTCACCTGGGCATTCACTTCGAAACAGCGACCCGCTTCTGGCAGCACCAGCTCGTCCCGATCATCTCGTCGATCGTCGACGAGGAGGTTCGACCCACGTTGTGCTACGTGCGGATCTACGGCGAGCGTGCCGAGCTACTCCGACACACCGATCGGCCAGGCTGCACCTGGAACGTCTCGATCGCCTACGACGTCACGTCGCCACCCGATGCTCCGTCGTGGCCGTTGTGGCTTCGCGGCGCCGCCGGGGATGTCGCCATCGGGCTCGAGCCCGGCGAAGCCGTGCTCTACCGAGGGACCGCCGTCGAGCACTGGCGCGAGCCGCAGCCGTCCGCGAGCACCTCGATCTTCGGCTTCGCCATGTTCGCTCCGCGCGACCACGCGGGCACCGTGTACTAGGGTCCCCCATGCGGCACTTGCGAATCGGCGACGTACTGCCCGGCATCAGCGTCGATGCACTGCTCCACGCCTGGCTCGACGCGAGGTCGTTGCTGGTTCGAGGCGACCCCCTGCGGCTCGGACCACTCGCAGCTCTCCCGCATGACCCGGCTCAGCTGCTGCCCTGCCTGGACCGCCGCTGCACGCTCTCGTCATTCGCGGCAGATGCCCAGGGGCGGCTCGTCACGCGACACGAGCTCGAGCGGGACGACGCGCTGCGGCGCTTCGAGGACGGCCAGAGCATCCAGATCGCCCACGCCGAGACCCACCCGCCGCTCGCCAACGCGGGTGCTGATCTTGCGCGCGAACTCGGCTTTCCCGCGTCGATCGTCACGACCCGGATCGTCTACTCGCCGCCCGGTGCCAGCGACGCCTATGGCTGGCACTTCGATGGTGCCGACGTGATCGTCGCGCAAGTGGTGGGCTCCAAGCAGTGGCAGCTCGCGGACAACCCGGATGTCCGACACCCCCATCGTGCAGGACATCCCGACGAACCAGTCCGTGGTCCGCTCGATGGTTTGCCTGGGCTGTCGCCGCCCGAGTATGGGCCGCGACGTTTCGATTGCTCGGCCTTCGACACCCCGCGAAGCGTCCGTCTCGTGGCCGGCACCGCGATGTTCGTCCCGAGTGGCATGTGGCATCGCACGGGAGCGATCGGTGACACCGTCTCGTGTTCGGTGTCGTTCATGTTCCAGCCCGACTCGTGGGCGCGGCTGCTGGCTCGCGCGATGACCTCCTTGCTGACGGCAGATCCGCGGCTGCGTCGCCCGGCGGTCGGTCTCGGCTTGCCGGGGCGAGCACGGTCGGACGCTCATCGGGAGCTCGCCGCCGCCGTGGATCGCCTGCACGCGCTGGTCGAGTCGCTGGACGTGCGTGAGGTCATCGAACGCGCAACGAGCTCCCGACTCGCCCACCTCCCCGCGAGCTCGACGCAGTTCCGACTTCGCCACACGGCGAACGCCAGGATCGAGGCCGCCGAGGGGGGCGGATGCTCCCTGTGTTGCGATGACATCGAGGTCGAGCTCGGTCCGACGCTCGTCGATCCGAGTCGATGGATGCTGGCGAGCGAGGGTGTGCCGTTCTCGATCGCGGAGCTCCTGCACGCTACCGCAGAGGCGCCGCTGCGCGTCGATCCTGCCCATGTCGAGCGCGTGAGCGTGCTGGTCGATGCGCTCGTGCAGCTCGAAGTGCTCGAACCTGCCCGCAGGCCACCACGGGCTGCTAGGCCTCGCCGTAGCAGCGGTGCCACTGCTCGATCGCGATGAGCGACCACAGCCGCAGCCCGTGGTCTCGCAGCCCCTCGCGATGCTCGTGCACGATCCGGGTGACGGCGTCGGCGTCGAACCACCCCCGCGCGCGCACGAGCTCCGGTGCGAGCCACTGCGAGACCAGCCGATCGAGATCTCGGCGCAGCCACACGCCCAGCGGGGCGTTGAAGCCGAGCTTCTTGCGCTCGAGGATCTGCTTGGGCAGCAGGTTCTCGGCGATGCGTCGCAGCACGCGCTTGCTCGCGAGCGCGCCCACGCGGTAGCGCGAGGGGATCTGCATCGCGAGCTCGACCAGCCGCACGTCACAAAGCGGCACCCGCAGCTCGAGGCCCCAGGCCATGCTCATGCGATCGGAGCCGCGCAGCACGTTCTCGGGCAGGAAGCCGTGCAGATCGGCATAGGCGGCGCGCTCGACCGCATCGCCGTGGGCAGGCCCTGCGAAGCACGCTGCGACCGGAGCGACGCGGCCGGCCGAGACGATGCGCTCACGGAAGGCCGGGGTGTACATGCCGTCGCGCTCGGCCACGCTGGTGTAGCCCACCCAGCGGGCGTAGCGCTCGGCGGGGGGCAATGCCGCGCCGGCGAAGAACTGGCGAGCCCACCGTCGATAGCTGCGTGCGACCGCGGCCTCGCGGCCCTGGGCGAGCCGCTCGCCGGCGTTGTAGACGCCCTCGGGCAGGCCCGACACACGCTCCGACAACATCATGCCGCGGTAGCGGGGGTAGCCGCCGAAGAGCTCGTCGCCACCGTCGCCGGCGAGCGCGACGGTGACGCTGCCACGGGTGAACTTCGATAGCGCCGACGACAGCAGCGCAGTCGGGCTGCCGAACGGCTCGTCGAAGCCGCGCACCATCGCCTCGAGACCCTGCAGCACGTCGATGTCGAGCACGACCTCGTGGTGATCGGTGCCGAAGTGCCGAGCGACCACCCGCGCCATTTCCCGCTCGTCGTAGCTCTTGCCCTCGTCGCCGTAGCCGACACAGAAGGTCGAGACCGGCGCGCTGCCGTGTTCGGCCAGCACCGCGGTGATGGTCGAGGAGTCGAGCCCACCCGAGAGGAACGCGCCCAGAGGCACATCGCTGCGGGTCTGTATGACGATCGCGTCGCGGAGCACCGGCTCCACGATCTCGGCCCAGGTCTCGAGGTCGTGGCGCTCGTCGATGGTCGGTGGCGCGTCCCAGTAACGCCAGATCGCGAGCTTGCCGTCGCACCACGACAGCGCCGAGCCGGGCGGTAGCTGTCGCACGCCGCGGAACATCGACAACGGCGGCGGCACGTAGAAGAGATCCATGTAGGCGTCGAGCGCGACCGGGTCGAGCTCGCGCGAGACCCACGGGCACTGCAGCAGTGCCTTGGGCTCCGATGCGAACGACAGCGGTGTGTCGCCCTCGAGCGGCGAGCGCTGCTCGGCGTAGTACAGCGGCTTGACGCCGAGATGATCGCGGGCACACAGCAGCCGCCGTCGTCCCGCGTCCCACAGGCCGAACGCAAACATGCCATCGAGGTGCCCGAACATCTCGTCGCCCCACTCGCGGTAGGCCGCGAGCAGCACCTCGGTGTCGCTGTGGGTCTCGAAGCGGTGGCCGGCACGGATCAGCTGCGAACGCAGCTCGATGTAGTTGTAGATCTCGCCATTGAAGGTGATGCACAGCATCCCGTCGGCGCTGTGCATCGGCTGCGCGCCCGTCGAGAGATCGATGATCGCGAGCCGCCGATGTCCGAAGCCGAAGCCGTCGCCGATGTGCACGCCGCGACCGTCGGGGCCACGGTGGGCGAGACTGTCGGTCATGCGATCGAGCAGCGCTGCGTCGACGCTGCCGCCGGTTCGAATCATCCCCGTGATGCCGCACATGACGGTGGCCTAGTCGTTCCCCTCGCGAACGACATGGCGGAGCTTACCCGAGGCCGTGCGCGGCAGCTGCTCGCACAATTCGACGTGCATGCGGGTGTCGCTGCCCAGCCGTGCGTCGACCGAGGCCCGCAGCTCGGCCTCGTGTGCGGCGGTCCAAGCACCACGGGGGACCAACGCGACGGTGATCTCGCCGGCGGTGCGCTGGCGGATCTGCGCCTCGCGGATGAACTCGAGCTTCTTGAAGATCTCGCCGGCGCGCCCGACCTGGCGCCCGTCGGCGAGCTCGACCAGGTCTTCGCGGCGGCCATCGACGTCGAGCACGATGCGGCCCGGGCGGCCGCACGGGCACGGCGTGTGGTCGAGCACCACGAGGTCGCCGAGATCGTAGCGCACGAAGGGCTGGTGCCAGCTGTCGAGCGACGTGCCGATCACGCGGTGCAAGGCCTGCCCGCCGTCGTGGCCGTGCGGGATGAACTCCACCATCGCGTGGTCCTCGTCGACGTGCAGGCGACCGAGCGGGCACTCGCTGAAGTTTGCGACCGACTCGGTCTGGGCGTAGTGCTCGCGTGGTTGCACGCCGAGCCCGTCGACGATGCGTCGGCGCTGGCCAGCGCTCACCGACTCCGAGGCCAGCGTCACCCAGCGCAGTGCGGGCAGCTGCGCGCCGGTGGTGAGCGCCGCGTCGGCGAGTGCCGCGACCATCGACGGATAGCCGTGGATCCACGGGATCTCGTGGCGACGCAGCACCTCGAGGTACGCCGGCGCGGTCGCGGGCCCGAAGTGGTGGCCCGACATGAGCAGCTGTCGACCGGGCACGTTGAAGCGCCAGTACGGCGGACGCCGGTCGTCGGCGGGCACGATGACGCGTCCGCCGAGCGTGGCGCACCAGGTGCCGCGTCGCAGACCGTGCCACTCGCGGTAGCGCCAGCAGGTCGCCCACTGCTCGCGCAGCGCCTCGACCGAGGCCACCAGCTCGAGGCCGGAGCCGGTGGTGCCGCTGGTGTGTAGCTCGACCGGCGTGCGCAAGACCGCGTGGGGCAGCTCGCCTGCGCGTAGTCGCGGACCCTCGCGTACGACGATGTCCTTGGTGAGCAGCGGCAACACCGTCAGCTCGTCGGCGTGTTGCATGCGGGCTGGCTGCAGGCCACAGCTCGCGAACACGTCGCGCCAGTACGGTACGTGACGCTGCGCATGGACGAGCATCGCCCGCAGGCGCACCAGACGGTGGGCTTGTAGCTGCGCCATGGTCCAGCCGCTGCGAATCCTTGCCTGCGCGAGGCGTTCTTCGAAATCGGCCGAAAACCGCAGCCTACGCAGGCGGAAGCCCTCGACCGAGCACATCACATGTTGCGCCCACACCGGCGATCGGCGGTACACGTCCGCGAGGTCCAACGCCATCGTCAGATGGCAACATAGCACCTCGGCACCAAGGTGGCGGTGCGAGTGTCGACGGCGCCGGCGGGACCACGCGCGCGCACGGCCCGACGCGGCACCCGCACGTCGTGCTATGCTGCGCACGTAGTTCGATCGAAGTTGCGCCGGCTCGCGATCCCATGACGATCTCGACACTGCTCCCTCCGCACCACGGCTCGACGGCCGCGCGCCCGTCCGAGGCCTCGGCCAACGACGGCTCGGCCCACGTCAGTGAGCGCGGGCCTGCGTCCGACGCGGGTGCCCGCGAGCCCCTGGTGATCATCATCCTCACGCTCGACGAAGAGGCCAACATCGAGAAGGCCATCGCCTCGGTGCAGCGGCGTGCGCCGGTGATGGTGGTCGACTCGGGCTCGCGCGATCGCACCGTCGAGCTCGCGCGGGCGGCCGGCGCCGAGCTGCACGAGCACGCGTTCGTCGACTACGCCAGCCAGCGCAACTGGGCGCTCGAGCAGGCGCAGTCGCGCTACCGCTGGGTGTTCTTCCTCGACGCCGACGAAGAGATCACGCCCGCGCTGTGGCGGGCGATCGAGCAGGCCTGTGCCCGCGACGATCTCGACGGTGGCTATGTCGGGCTCACGTTCGTGGTGCTGGGCCGCGAGCTCGAGCACGGTGGCTTCGGTGGGGCCTCGATCCTGCGGCTGATGCGGCCCGACGTCGCGCGATTCTCCCGCGGCACCAACGAGCGCGTCGACGACCGCCACATGCGGGTCACCCGCCTGGGTGCCAAGCTGCGCCACGACGATCACAAGCCGCTGGCGGAGTGGTTCCGCAAGCACGTGCGCTACGCCCAGCGCGAGGCGCGACACTTCGTCGACGGCGACGATCACCGTCGCGGGCTCGACGGCTTCTCGTTGCGCACCAAGGCCGGCCGCACGGTCGGCGTGCGCTGGGCCTACAACAAGTTGCCGCTGTTCCTGCGGCCGTTCGTGCACTTCGGTCGCACGGTGGTGGCGCAGCACGCCTGGCTCGACGGTCTGCCCGGCCTGATGTACGCCGGCATGCAGTCGCTGTGGTACCCGCTGATGATCGACCTCTTCATCTACGAGGAGCGCTGGCGTCGCAAGCTCGAGCGCGAGGAGCACGAGGGCACATGACGGCGCAGGCGGTGTTGGTCCACGAGTGTCCGGCCTGTGGCAGCGCCGCGCGAACGCCGGTACTGGGCGACGGCAGCGGGTGCTTCGACCTCGCGCGATGTGATCGCTGCGGGCTGGTGCACTCGCTCGGACACCATCCGCCGATGTTGCTCGACGCCGGCTACGGCCTGCGCGCGGCGACCCACGACGGCGTCGATCGTCGCCGGAAGCAGCGCTCGATTGCGCTGTACGACCGGCTCACCGAGGGCGTGATCGCGGAGCCACCCGCCGGCGCGCGTGCACTCGATCTGGGCTGCAACACCGGGCTGCTGCTCGACGAGCTGCAGGCGCTCGGGTGGCGCACCGAGGGGGTCGAGCGGGCCCCGGGCGCGCGCGAGTTCGCGGCCGCCAAGCACGTCATCCACGATCTCGATCTCGAGAACGACGACGCACGCGTGCACGCCCGCGGCGATGGCTTCGATCTCGTGACCATCACCCACGTGCTCGAGCACATGAAGCGACCCGTCACGGTCGCACGCTTCATCGCGCGGCACTTGACGGCCGAGGGCCTCGCGGTGATCGAGGTGCCCAACTGGGACGACGCCGCGCGGGGCCTGTGGGGCAAGCGCTACCGCCCACTCGAGCTCGGCGATCACGTGTGCTTCTTCGATCGCGACAGCCTGCGCGCGGTGCTCGAGCAGGGCGGCCTGCGCGTGCGGACGCTATGGAGTCAGCCCCAGGGGGCCACGACGGTCATGGCGTCGCTGCTGACCGCGGTCGACGCGGTGAGGGCGCTCGCCCCTCGCCGACGCACCGCCTCGGTCGGTGCCACTGCGGCCCGCTGCGATCGCGAGCAGCGGGCGCCAGGGGGCCTGCGCGCCAGCGTGCTGCGGGGCTTGGACGCGCTGGACCCGATGCTCGACCGGGTCGCCGGGCCCGACGCGCGCTGGGGCGCCAACCTGGTCGCCATCGCGCAGCGGGCGTGATCGGGCCGAAGTCACCGCCCGCGAGCACGCGCTCAAAATCCCCCTTGACAGCGTCGGCCTGATTCGCGGATTCTCCCGACCCCACGCATGGGGTGGTAGTTAAGTCGGTTATAACGCCGGCCTGTCACGTCGGAGGTCGCGGGTTCGAGTCCCGTCCGCCCCGCAAGGGAAAGAGAAGCCCCCGAGATCGAAGGTCTCGGGGGCTTCGCCTTTTCTACGACGCGCTCGCAGCGTCGGCGAGCTCGAGCCACGCGAGTAGGTCGTCGGGCAGATCCTCGAGGTCGCCCTGCGCCAGGTCGAGCGCGACCCTGCGCTGCCACACCGCGTACGCCCGCCCGCGTTGATGCATCGCGACGAGGGCTTCCTTCGCCGTCCAGGCCGCCTTCCCCGACATGCGCGGGGATGCGGCGGGGTCTTCGAGCACCCGCAGGGCCCAGGATGCTGCGCGCCCATGGTCTCCACTGCGCAGGTAGTACAGCGCGAGATTGACCTCGACCTCGTTGCGATCGAAGGAGGTGAGCAGCGGCATCTGCCAGATGTCGTGCAGCAGCGCCAGCGCGCGGCCGTACTGCTTCTGCTCGCCGTAGGCGATCGCGAGGTTCGACTTCGCGGTCAGCTGCACGTGGGCACCGAGTCCCCCGCGTTCGGCCTCGTCGATGATGCCGGCGAACATCTGCTCGGCGGTCTCGAAGTCCTGACGCTGGACGGCACACACCGCCAGCCCGTTCATCACGAGCGTGCGCGCATAAGCGGGTAGCTCCTGCGCGAGCGCGGCGTCGTAGAGCGGCACCGCCTCTTCGCAGCGCCACTGTGCTGCCAGCAGGTTGGCCAGCAGCGCAGTCGCGGTGCCGCGGTCCTCGTCGGGCGCGTCGGCGGGCATGGTCGCGACCGCTTCACGCAGGTCGAGCTCGGCCTCGTCCAGCCGTCCCACGGTCTGACGCAGCTCGCCGCGGAGCTTGAGCCAGCGGGTGCGTCGTAGCGGGTCGGACAACCGTGCGAGCGCAGCCTCGGCGTGACGCGCCCACACCAGCCCGAGCTCGGGCTCGGCGAGGTGCTGGTAGACCGGCATCATGCCGAAGGCCGCGTCGAACTCGGTGTCGGTGTCGTCGGCCTCGCGCGCGAGGTGGTAGGCGGCTTCGAATGCCTCCGCGGCTCGATGCCAGTCCTCACGCTTCGACGCGTGCTGTCCGAGCAATGCGCGTGCGCGCGCCTGCAGCGGTGGCCACGCCAGCGCATCGGCGCGCTCGACCAGCGCCAGCGCGGCGATCTCGTGGTCGCCATGGGGGTCGCTCGCGATGGTCGCCCGCAACGTCGCCACGCGTCGGCTGCACGCTGCGATCTCCTCCGTCAGGGCGGGATCGAGGCTCGCCGACGGTGCGACGCTCGAGGGCTCGTCGCAGCGCTGCATCGGCAGAACCGCAGCCAGGACGACCGGTGCGGGCTCGCCGTCCTCGGCCCGTGCCAGCGCAACCTCGATCTCGGCGCGACGCTCCTCGACGCACTGCGCGAGCGCCGGTGGTGCCGCGCAGCTCGCCCGCGCGGTGTCGGCCCACGCGCGTGCGTGGGCCAGCAGCGGGTGATCGGGGGCGCGGGCTGCGAGGGCCTGCGTGCGCGCGTCGAAGGCCATCGCGGTGCGCTCACACGCGGGCGCGCTGGGCCACGCCCACCATGCACAACACGCGACGCCCATGGTCGCGATCGCGCCGCGTCGCCATCGAGGACGCAGGGGCGCGAGCGCGGCCAGCAACGCGTCGATGTCGGAGTAGCGCTCGCTCGGCTCGCGCGCGAGGCCGCGTCGAAGCGCGCGTTCGACGGCGAGATCCAGCCGACTCCGCCGCTGCGGCCGGCCCTCGAGGGTGGCCATCGCGATCTCGGCCGGCGAGTCGCCGACGAAGGGTCGTGAGCCCGTGAGCGCCTCCCACAACGCCACGCAGAACGCGAACTGATCGCTCTTGGGGGTGCTCGGCTGCTCGAGCAGCTGCTCCGGCGACATGTATCCCAGCGTCCCGCCGCGGGCGCTCAGCGTGCTCTCGCCGGGGCCCGAGGCGCTCGCGGCCGAGGCCGGCGCGCCGACCATGGCGGCCAACCCGAAGTCGAGCACGCGCACGCGACCGTCGCGGCCGATCATCACGTTGTGCGGCTTGAAGTCGCGGTGCACGACGCCACTGCGGTGGGCGTGCGCGAGGCCGAGCCCAGCCTGTCGATACGCGGCGAGGATCTCGTGCGCCCCACGGCCGCGCACCCACGTCGCGAGCGTCTCGCCATCGACCAGCTCCATCGCGATCCACACCCCGAGCGGCGAGCTGCCGACGTTGTGGATGGCCACGATGTTGGGGTGGACCATGCGCGCGAGGATCCGCGCCTCCCGGAGGAAGCGCTCGTTGCCGCCATCGACGTGCCGCAGGAGCTTGATCGCGACGTCGCGGGCGAGCCGATCGTCGCGCGCGAGCCAGACCTCGCCCATGCCACCGCGCCCGAGCCGGTGGCGCAGGGTGTAGGGGCCGATGCGGTCCTCCGCCATCGGCAAGTCGGGGCTCGCGGTCGCGATCACTCGTGCGAGCTCGGCCAGCAGCTCGCGGCACTCGGGGCACGTTGCGGCGTGGGCCAGGCACGCGCGGCGCGTGGTGTCGTCGACGCGCTGCTCCAGCAGTGCCAGCGCACCTTCGTCGTCGATGCACGTCGCTTGCGACAACCCCTCGCTCCGGCAGGGAGCTTGGCCCGTGGCGGCGGCAGCGTCTACACGTTGCGCGGCGGGAGTGCGACACTGCGGCCAGAGAGCCAGGCAAGCCTTGGATCCGCTGATCGAGAGCTTCGTGAGTGGGATCGCGGTCGAACAGCGCGAACGCTGGACCGGGGACCCTGCGCTCGGCGAACGGCTGCGTGCGTTGTGCGAGGTAGCACGCGCGCGCTGGCCGGAGCTGTTCGACGCGCAGGCCTTGCTGCGGGCGCTCGCGACGCATGCGCGCGAGCCCGCCGAGCTCGCGGGCATGCACGCCGCCGAGCTGACGCTCGCGCTTGCGTGTGCGCGTGGTGATGCGGCGGCGCTGCGTGCGTTCGAGCTCGAGCACGGCAAGGACATCGCGATCGCACTCACCCGCGCCGGTGTCGCGCCCGCGGCGATCGACGACAGCGCCCAGCTGGTGCGCGCGCGGCTGTTCGTCGGGGCGAGCCCGAGGATCGCGGCGTACTCGGGCCGCGGCGCGCTCGCGAATTGGGTGCGGACGACGGCGGTGCGTGTCGCGATCTCCGGTCGTCGTGGTCGCGCGCCGCTGGACCGCGCCGTGGCGTCACTGCCGTCGCGGTCGGGAGCGACCTCGGAGCCCGAGCTGTCGTGGCTGCGGCAGCGCTACCAAGCGCAGTTCAAGCAGGCCTTCGACGATGCCGTCGCCGCGCTCGACGACGACGACCGCGCGCTGCTGCGCTTCAAGTTCCTCGATGGTCTCACACTGGACGAGCTCGGCCGACTCTACGGCACCCATCGCGCCACGGTCGCCCGACGCGTCGCCCGCGTGCGCGAGGCGTTGCTGGCGTCGATGCGTCGAGATCTCGGCGTCGCGATCGGAGCCGAACGGCATCGCATCGACAGCATCGTCGAGCTGCTCGACTCGGAGCTCGACCTCAGCCTCTCGCGGCTGTTTGCCGCCCGCCCGCCGGCATGACGCGCTGGAGCCGGAGCAGATCGGCAGCGGTGGTCGGGTGTGTCGGCGCCCGCGGCCTCGCTCACCACACGGCCATCACGGCGGTCGCGTTGTGGAAGCCGTCGATGCTGCCGGCGAACTTGGCGATCTCGCCGTAGCCGGCGACGCCGACGAGCGGGAAGTGGCGACCACCGGAGAACGCGGTGACCTCCTCGCCGTAGCGCGCGCCCAGGCGCTGCAGCCGTGCGCCACAGTCGAACACCAGCGCGCCGTGGAGCGCCTGGCGCTCGAACGGCTCGAGCGCGCGACTCGACAGCGTGCGCGCCGCCTCGATGATCTCGTCGGGGCTGGCGGTCGCGATGCACACCTTCGCGCCGACCGGGATCGCACTCGCGAGCTTGATCGCGCCGTCGTCACCCATGGCCATTGCCGCCCGAATCTTGAGCTGGTCGCCGAACATCGTGCGCATGCCGAGCTCGTGGGTCGCCGTGACACTCATGAAATCGTCGCCCTCGCGCATGCAGCCGAGGCGGATGAGCTCCGCGCGGTAGGCCTCGAATGCCGGGCGATCGTCGAGCCGCCGCAGGATGTTGCCCTCGACCTCGGTGACCGTCATCTCGGCGCTGCCCTCGACGCCGCGCCAGCCGTGGTGGGCGACCAGCGAGGGCGCCGCGTCCGAGAACAGGCCGATGAGGATCGCGGCATCGCGAAGGATCTCGCGGCCGGCGAAGACGTAGGCCTGCTGCAGGTGCTGCCCGCCACCGGCGTTGGTGCCGAGCATTCGCCAGTGCGGGGGGACGCTCTGCTGCAACGCGCCGTAGAGCACCTCGCCATCACAGGCGAACCCGTCGGCCAAGGTCAGCAGCACCTGGCTGCGCGCGCTGGTGCGATGGGCGGCGTCGACCAGCCGTCGCGCGGCGGTGCGGACGGCAGTCGCGGGATCACGCGAGAGATCGGAGGCGACGCTGATCGAGTACGAGAAGCCGCGCCCGGAAAGCACCGCGCCGACCGGATCGGTGGTGCTGAACCCACGCTCGGTGAACGCGGCGCCGGCCGTCGTCGCGCCGACGACGGGCCCCCCGATGCCTTCGCTTGCGGCCGCGAGGTACGCCGCGTGATCGACATCGAAGGGAAGGTACACGATGGCGAGCTTGGGCCCATCCACGCGCGAGCCCACGGCTGCGAACTCGCGTCGCAGCGCATCAGGTCCTCCACTCACAGGTCCGACGCTCACGATGTCCATGGCACCTCGAAGTGTTCACAGCTTATGCGATGCCACAGGCCGGTCAACGTGACCCCGTTCGCCCCGAGCGCACGTGCATGCGCGAGTGCGGAAGCGCGCTGGGACTGAAGGCAACGGCGTGGCACTTTGGCACCGCATCGTCGTGCAGTCGTGCCGCACGCCCGAGTCAACGCACGACGATGATCGCAGGAGGGGCGTAACATCGACGTGCGATGCAACCGTCACGGGGCGAAAGGTCTGCTTCAGATTGTCGGCTGCGCGCCCCGATCGGCGGGATTCATACGTCGCGGCGGCGGCTGGGCTAACATTGCCGTCATGGACGTCCGCATCATCTACTGCGTGAAGTGAAGCTACCTGCCGCAGGCGACCCGTGTGGTCGCCGAGTTGAAGGCAGCGTTGGGTGACGATCTGAGGATCGAGCTCGTCGAGGGCGCGCGCGGCATCTTCGATGTGTTCGTCGCGAACGAACGCGTGTTCAGCAAGCACGAGCAGCATCGCTTTCCGGAACCAGGAGAGATCGGCGAAGCCGCCGCCCGCGTTCGCCGCAATGCGCCGGCGTGAGGCGAGCCGGCGCAGGTGCCGGCGTGATGTCCCCCGCCCGGCGCAGGGCCCGTGCGTGGGGTGCACCTACACGGTATGCTACGCGCCCGATCATGGACGACGCGCTGCGTCAGACCATCGAAGCTCGACTCCGTGGCATGCGCGACTCGCTACGAGCCGGCGGCGACCTCGAGCTCGGGCAAGAGATCGATCCGGCGCGCAAGATCGACGAGGACGCGCAACCCCTGGCGGAGATGGCCCAGGTCATCGCGTCGAACCGCAACCGCACGCGCGCCGAGCAGCTGCGGGAGATCGAGGCCGCGCTCGAGCGCATGCACGACGACCCGGAGTCGTTCGGTGCCTGCGAGACCTGCGAGGAGCCCATCGGGCGTCGGCGACTCGAGCTGATGCCGTGGGCGCGCCTGTGTATCGAGTGTCAGCAGGCCGACGAGCGGGAGCACGGCCGCGCGGGCGCACGCAAGCACCTCACCGACTATCGCTAGGCCGTGGCGCGCGGGCGTGCGGTGTCAGGCCGCGAGCGGCACCGCCAGGGCGGTGACCACCGCACGTCGCCGTGCGCCTTGGCCGTGGCGAGACTCGCCCCAGTGGGTCGAGCCGGGCTCGTACCGCCGCGTGTTCCAGCGCCGTTGATAGGCGAGATAGGCGAGATCGCGGCGCGGCGGTGCGTCGCCGCGGTAGTGCCCCATGCCACGGTGCGGCAGTGGCCCGACGTTGCGCGTCAGCGACGAGTCGCCGGTGGTGCCCGGCACGACCCGTGGCTTGTAGAGCAGCTCGCTGTCGAGCCACAACGTCTGCACCCGGCCCTCGTCCGGCGCTGCGATGCCCTCGAACTCCAGCTCGATGGCGTCGCCCCTGCGCATCACGACCACGCAGTCGTCGGCGCGGTGCAGCAGCGGCGCGACCTCGCCGTAGGCCGTGAAGTCGCCGTAGGTGCACTGCGCGTCGGTGAGCTCGCCGCGACCGTCGGGCACGTTCCACCGCGGCTGCGCGCGGTCGCCGTCGTCGAGGCCCGAGGGCGCGCCCGCGAAGTGAAGGCGCGCGCTCGCAGGCGAAAGCGAGGCCACCTGCACCGGGCTCGGGGCTCCGACGCACAGGCGCACGCGATCGACGTACCACATCGCCAGCCCACCCTCGTGGGTACCCGTCCACAGGCGCACGCGGTACCGCGGCCCATCGAAGCGCACCGCAGACAGATCGATGGCGACGGTCTTGCGATCGCCACGCGGCGAAGGCACCTGCATCACCGTGTGCCACGCACCGTCGGCCCGCTGCACCTGCACGAACGGCCGGCGGCGGCGCACATCGGGCCCGAGCGCGCGCTCGTGCTTGAGCTTCCAGCCGTCGACCACGAGGTGGATGGCGGCGTCGGTGTGCTCGACCTCGCCGAAGTCGAGTTCGTAGAAGTTCTCGTGTGCGCAGTCGAAGGCGACCGCACGATCGTCGCGGCGCGCGATCGCCTCGGTGACGTCGACGCGACCGCGCCAGCTGGCGCGATCGGGGGTGCGCATGCCGGCGGTGGGCAGCGCGACGAATGGCGCTCGCTCGGCCCGCTGCGACGCCGACCACTGCAGCGTCGAGCTCGCGACGACCTCGGTGCCTCGCGCGTGCTCGACCACCGCCAGCGCGAGCCGATCGACGTAGGCGATCTCGTCCTCGCCGACCAGCAGCAGCGCGCGCGCGCGACCGCGGCCGTGGTGGTCGCGCTGCACCGCCGCACTCGCGAGCGGCACCGCGAGCGGCGCGAACTCGACGCGCTTGCCGCGGCCACGCTCGACCTGCTCGGGGCGACCGATGAGGCTCGCGCCACCGACCGCGCCCTCGTAGTGCCAGCGTCGGCCGTCGTGTCCGTACACGAACGGGCACGACATCATGCAGCCGTCGTCGGGCGTGCCGTTGCAGTTCTGGTCGATGCCGTCGCCGCAGACCTCAGCGACCGGGTCGACGTCGGGCACACACATCATCGCGCCCTCGGTGCACATGCTGACGCCGGTGGCACAGGGGCCGGCCAAGCCGGTGTTGCAGGCGCCGGCGTTCAGACCCTCGTCGGTCATGCCGTTGCAGTTCTCGTCGACGCCGTTGCACATCTCGATGCCGGGCGTCTCTTCACCCATGCATTGCCCCGACCACATCCCGCCGACGCACGACTCGGAGCCGGCGGCACAGATGCCGACGTTCTGGGTGCCAGCGGGGCCGGAGTAGCAATCGCGGGTTTCGCCATCCATGCACTCGCCGCTGCTGGTGTCGTCGGCGGTGGTGGTCGTCATCGTGCTCGACGTGGTCGGATCGCCGGTCATCGACGCCGAGCCATCGGAGCTCGAATCGCCGTCGACGGACGAGTCGTCGCTCGACGAGTCGCTCGCGGTGCCGGGCCCGAAGCTCGCCGGGTTGTCACCGGCATCGGCGCCCGCACAGGCGGAGATCAACGCCAGCAGGGCGGGGGACAGCGAGGTGCCGCGGAACAACAGAGCCAGTCGGCGCATGAGGCCTCCAGCCGTTCAGCCTATCACGGTTGCCCACAGCGGGCGCCCGAGTCACGCGCCGCGATAGGTCCGGTTCAACATCGGGTGGACACCATCGGTCGGGCCCCAGTCGGAGTCGGGGTGGTAGGCGATGACGTCCATGCCGTGCTCGTTGCCGTCCTGCTCGCCGCCGTCACCGGTGGTGCGAAACGCGTGCAGCTCGTGGGGCTGCAGCAGGAACACCGCCCCGGGCCGCAGCGGCTGCTGCCACTGCGCGCCGTGGCGACCGTCGGCCCGCGCGGGACCGAACGCATGGCCCTCGCCGCGGGCAACGACCCCCAGGCGGATCGACGGATGCGAGTGCACGGTCTGTTGGATGCCCGGCGGAAAGTGCAGGAAGTTGAACACCGGATCGCCCTGGCGGGGCGGTGACACCAGGATGGTGTCGGAGCAGCCGTCGATGTACGTCAGCCGGCCGGTGTCCTCGATGACGCCGGCGGTCGGCAGGCCGCGATAGCCGAGCCGCTCGATCGCGACCGCCATGCCGTCGATCTCGATCTGCACCGGTCCGGGCGCGCAGAAGAACGTGCCGGGCGCGAGCGAGAGCTCGAAGCTGCCGGCCTTCATGCGCCCGCTGCCGCCGACCACGTAGCCGAAGAAGGTCGAGGTCGAAGGCCCCAGCTCCCGGCGTCCGCGCACGACCACGAGCCTGCTGGGGTACATGGTCGAGGTCGCATCGATGACGTCCCCGTCGCGTGGTTCCAGCAGGAGCTGCATGATCGTTCGTCGTTGGTTATCAAAGCGACGGCGTCGGTGGCAAGTCCGCGCGCGTGTGGTGCCGCTCGCGACGGCGCGGTTTCATGCCGATCGTCAGCCGAAGCCGACGTCCTCGGCGCCCCGCGCCACGCGGCGGTAGACCCATCGCATGAGTCGCATCGGCGGCATCTCTTGCAGCGAAGCGTAGCTGCCGACCATCAAGAGGCCGCGCCATTCGTGGTCCTCGGGGATGACGACGTGGGGGTCGGGCGCGCGCCCGGTGGCGCGCACCGGCAGGCGCAGGCGGAAGGCCCAGGGGAATGTCAGGCTCGCGTCGCGCACGCGCACGTGGGGCCGCTTGAGGGTCGCGTGCATGCGTTGCCGCCAGGATCGCGCCGCCGTGCCGCAGTCCCCGATGAGGAAGAAGTCGGTTGGCAGGCCCTCGTCGAGCTGGGCGCGCAGACGGTCGCACACGTGCGCAGGGAACCCCGCGCCCCCGGCTTCTGCTGCGCCGTCGGGCCAGACCACCAGCCCGACCTCGATGCGCCGGTGGAAGCCGTTGCAGACGAAGAACAGGCACGTGTCGAGGCGGTCGAACACCAACACGCGGCGCACCGTGTAGTCGAGCACGTCGGGTGGCAGCTCGGGCGGCGGCGGGAGATCGACCAGGCGCTCGGGTCGGATGAGTCCTTCGAGCTCGCCGTGGTCGTGCTCGAAGGCTGCCAGACGCGACTCGAACGCCTGCATCGCGCCGTCCAGATCGGCGCCTGGATCGGCGAGCGCGCCGCGGCGCACCAGCTCGAAGAACAGCTGGCTGCGCGTGAACACGAAGCCGGCGGTGGTCGCCATCGCCGATGCCGCCGACTCGACCACGCCCCTGGGCAAGCCTGCGCTCATGGTCGTCCCTCACCGTCGACGAAGACGCGGTGCCACAGCTCGATCGCCAGCAGCATCCACAGCAGCTCGCCGGTGCGATCGCGGCCGACCATGGTGTGCGGGGCCTTGCCGGCGACCAGGCGCTCGACGAAGCGCATGTCGAAGTAGCCGCGCCCACGCGCGTGCGACGACAGCAGCACGTCGCGCGTATAGCTGCGCAGCGGCTCGCGACGGAACCAGTGGTTGAGCGGCACGCCCATGCCGGATTTCTTGCGATAGACGACGGGGTGCGGCAGCAGGTGCTCGATGGCCTTCTTGAAGGCGAACTTCTCGACATCGCCGCGGCGCTTGAGCACCGGTGGGATCTTGAACGAGAACTCTGCCAGCCTGCGATCGAACAGCGGCGAAGCCGGCTCGACGCCGTTGGCCGACAGCATCTTGTCGACCTTCACGAGGATGTTCTGGCCGCCCTTGAGCTTGATGTTGAGGTGCATCAGGCGGTTGAGGAAGTTGCCCATGCGCTCGTCCTCGAGCAGTGGCCGCACGTAGTCGCACAGCGCCTCGGTGCCGCCGCTGCGCGCCATGAGCTCGGGCGTGCACAGCTCGTGGGCGTGCTCGAAGAACTTGTGATAGGAGGCCAGGTAGGCCCGCGCGCGGTCATAGCCGCCGTAGGCGCGGTACCACTCGCCGAGGATGAGGAACTTGTTCTTCGGCCCGCCGAAGAGCGGATCGCCGCCCTCGCCGTTGAACACCACCGGCGCCTCCTGGGCGGCCGCCTGCGCCAGCAGATAGTTGGGCACGGTGATGCAATCGCACAGCGGATCGTCGAGGTTCCACATCACCCGCGGCAGCAGGTCGAGGAAGCCCTCCGGCTCGACGTCGATGACGCGGTGCTCGACCTTGCAGTGCTCCGCGACCAGTCGCGCGTAGCCGAGTTCGTTGGGCTGCCCGTCGCCGAAGGCAGCCGAGAAACACACCGGCTTGCAGCCCCGGCGTGCCAGCAGGGCGACCACCGCCGACGAGTCGACCCCACCGGAGAGCGTCGCGGTCACGCGGCCGTCGGCGGGAATGCGCCGATCGACCGCATCGATGCACAGCCGCTCGATCTCGGCGGTGAAGTAGGGCAGTTCGCGGTCTTCGACCTGCTCGTGCAGCTGCCAGTGCGAGACCAGCGGCGAGGCCCCACGAGCGCCGAGCTCGATGTGGCAGCCCGGCTGCAGCTCGAACACGTCGTCGAACATGCTGCGTTCGCCCGGGATGAACGAGAACACCAACAGCGCCACCAGCGAAGGCTCGTGGGGTTTCACCGCGAACGCCGGATCGGCGAGGAACGCCTTGATCTCGGAGGCGAACGCGAAACGGCCATCGGGGAGGGTCGCGTAGTAGATGGGCTTCTCACCCAGCGGATCGCGGGCGAGCAGCACGTGGTCCTCGAACAGCGCGGCGACGGCGTAGGCACCGTCGAGCTGCCCGAGCGCGGTGGGGCCCTCGGTCGCCAGCAGCTCCGCGACCAGCTCGGCCGCGCTGGCGGTGGCCGGTAGGCCCAGCTGGCCGGCGAGCGCGGCATGCTCGAACAACGCGCCGTCGAGCACGCAGTGCACCTTGGCGTCGCGGCTGCTGCCCACGGCGGCGACGCGCCCCGGCGGCGCCGCGACGGCGAGACCACCGGCAGGACCGATGCGGGTCGCGTGCTCGTGCGCGCCGCGATGGCGCAGCAGTCCCAGCTGGCGCAGCAGCAGCGCCTCGTCGCCGCGACCGACGTAGCCACAGATCGCTGCCATCGTCACTCGCTCTCGGAGCTGCGCACGCGCTTGTCCTGCAGCAGGTCGCGCGCGCTCTTGCGTCGCAGCCAGCGCGAGAGCTTGCGCCGCTGTTCGTCGTCGAGCACGCGATGGAAGCCGAGCAGCGCGGCTCGGGCGGCGCCCTCGATCTCGCCCTCGAGCTCGAGCACGCGGGTCTCGATCTCTGCGATGCGGGCGGCGTCGGGGGTCGCCGAGGCCCACGCCTGCGCTGCGCTCGCGCGCAGGTTCTTCAGCTCGACCCGGCGCTCGCGCGTGTCATCGCGAAAGACTCGGATGAGGGTACCGAGCTCGCCGCGCTGCGAGTCGGTGCACGCGAGCTTCTTGCAGATCTTCGCCTTGGCTTGCATGGCGGCCTTCTCCCCGTCGTCGTCCGCGTCGGTGTCGTCGGCGTCGTCGTCGTCGGGCACGACGACCGACACCGGCGCGTGCGCGCCGTCGGTGCGGGCCGCGTACCACGCCACCGCGCCGCCGAGGGCGAGGCAGGTGAGGGCGACCAGACCGATGGTGCGCGTCGACAAGGGACGTTCCGCCGGAGCATCGCGCCTTGCGGTCCGGAAGGGAATCACCGCCTTCGCGCGCGGCCGCGCGCGAGGGCGAGCCCCGGCACTATCCGATGCACACGTGGTTCACGTCGTCGGCGGTCCACACGACGGTCTCGCCCGCGCACACCGTGGCCTCGAACGGCATCTCCGATGTGCAGCCGTCGCCGGAGTAGCTCATCAGCCAGCAACCCGGGCCTGGCAGCGGCACCTCGACGTCCTGATCGGTCGGCAGGCCGGGTGGCTGCAGTGGAAACTCGCTGGGCATGGTGCCGTCGCAGGCCACGAAGGCGAAGGTCTCGACGGTGTTGCCGGTGCGATTCTCGAACTTCAGCACCGGCTTGGGATCGGTCGCGTCGCAATCGGGCGCGGTATCGGTGCCGCTGTCGGCCGCCGAGTCGCCACTCGAGCTCGAGCCGGAGGCCGCGTCGGCCCCGGACGAAGCACCCGAGTCCGAGGCCTGCGAGTCGCCGTCGCTCGACGAGCTCGAACCATCGGGAATCCTCGCGCAGCGGAAGCCATCCGCGCAGCTGTCGTCCTGGAACGTGCAACCGCCGGCCAGCCCCGCGCCGCTCGCCACCACCACCACCCACGCCACCCAACCGCGCATCACCATGCCCCGAGAGTGCCGGGGGACCGCGGCGCGATCACCTGCGGTGCGGAAAAATCGACGGGGAACGAGCGCGCGCTAGCTCACGGGGTCGCGTGCGTCGGTGGCACGCGGGGGCCGTCGAGGAGGTCCGCGGCCCCCAGCACGCCGCGCTCGATCTCGGCGTAGTCCACCGCGACGTCGAACCGCGCCAGCACCGAGTAGAACCCGAACTGCAGCCGATTCATGAACACCAGGCCGGGCGGCAGCGAGGTGAAGCTCTTGTCGCGTTTGAGCACGAAGCGCTTGAGGTCTTGGATGCCGCGCACGACCTCTGCCGCGTACGCGCGATCGATGCGAAACGGCGCTTCGAACAGCGGTGCGAAGCAGCGCCGCACGTACTCGAGCACGGCCGCCTCGAAGGCGCCGCCCTTGGTCGCGAGCATCGCCGCGATGCAGCGGCGGAAGCTGGCCTCGTCGTGTGCGAGCGCCGCGCGGTGGGCCGAACGTGCGAGGCTCAGCTCGGGGTCGAACAGCGGCTGTACGCAGCCGAAGTCGAGGAAGGTGATCGTGCCGTCGTCGTGGAAGATGTAGTTGCCGGGGTGAGGATCGGCATTGAACATCTGCCCCACGAGGTTGCCGCGGAACACGAACCGCCATAGCACCTCGGCGAAGTGGCGGCGGTCGTCCTCGCTGCGTGCGGCGGCCTCGTCGATGCCGAAGCCCTGCGCGAGCGCGGTGGTCAAGACGCGTCGGGTGCTGCGCTCGCGGTAGACCTTGGGGATGCGCACGTCGGGGTCGCCCGCGTGCATGCGGGCGAACTGCTCCTGTCGTTCGGCCTCGAGCGTGTAGTCGAGCTCTTCGCGGAAGCGCTCCGCGATGATCGCGAAGACCTCCTTGGTGTTGAGCGTCTTGGGGCCGAGCGTGCCGACCAGGCCCTCGATGATGCCTGCGTTGCGCAGGTCCGACTCGATTGCGCGGTCGATGCCGGGATGCTGCACCTTGACGGCCACCTCTTCGCCGCCCTTCAGCGTCGCGCGATGGACCTGGCCGATCGACGCGCTCGCCATGGGTTCGTCCTCCCAGGTGGTGAACAGCTGATCGATCGGCGCGCCGAGCTCGCGCTCCACCACCGCGCGGATCGCCGCCGGTGACGAGTGTGGCGCGGCGGCCAACAACGTACCCATCGCGCGCTCGTAGGACGCGCGGTGGTCGTCGGGCACGAAGCCGTCGACGTAGCTCGCCATCTGTCCGACCTTGGCCGCGAGGCCACGCAGCGATCCCAGCACTGCGGCGGCGTGCTCGGCGGCACCCTTGCCGTCGCTCGAGAGCAGCAGGCTGGCGCCGGTACGGGCGCCGACGCTCACCAGCCGGCCGAGGCGGGCCAGGCGGCCGGTGGGTACTTCGCGATCGTCACTCATCGTCTTCGGGATCCGGGGTGCGGCCTGGAGGCTAGCAGCAGTGGTCGCGTCCGCCGCTGCGCGGGCGGTGGCAGGTGCGTGCGTGGGCACGGCAGGCAAACGGAGACGACTGCGGTCGCGGTTACGTTCGTCTTCGGTATCGCTGGGCAACTTGCCCAATGTGGCGGACGGTTGCGTCGTCGTGGCCCACTCGCGCCCGGGCGCGCGAGGGCGCTGCTACGATGTCGAGGGCACCGAAGATGACGGATGCATCGCACGACGATCGCACCGTACCCGCCGATGATTCCGCGGGGCCGCGGCCGGCACCCGCACCGCGCGCAGGCGATCGCCTCGGTCGCTACGTGCTGGGTGACTGCATCGGGCAAGGCGGCATGGGTTCGGTGTGGGCCGCCCACGATCCCGAGCTCGGGCGCGAGATCGCGATCAAGGTCGTGCGTGCCGATGCGCACGACGCCAGCTGGCGTGCCCGCGTGCTGCGCGAGGCGCAATCGCTGGCGCGCCTGGCCCACCCGCACGTGGTGCCGATCTACGACGTGGGCGTGGGCGACGGCGTGCTGTGGCTGGCGATGCAGCGCGTGCGTGGCCCCTCGCTCGCGCAGTGGCTCGAGGTGTCGCGTGCGTGGCCCGAGGTGCTCGATGCGTTCGTGCAGGCGGCGCGCGGTCTCGCGGCCGCGCATGCGTGTGGGCTCGTGCATCGCGACTTCAAGCCCGCCAACGCGATGTTCGACGGTGAGCGCGTGTTCGTGCTCGACTTCGGTCTGGCGTGGGCGCCGGGGGTCGATGGCGCGCGGCCGACCATCGCCAGCGGCGGGCTCGTGCACCGCGATGCCGCCAGCGGTCGCGATCCCCTCGCGATCACGCTGACCGCCAGCGACGCCGTGGTCGGAACGCTGCCGTACATGGCACCCGAGCAGCATGCCGTGCGCGAGGTCGATGCGCGCTGCGATCAGTACGCGTGGTGCGTGTCGCTGTACGAGGGCATCTTCGGCGCGCGGCCGTTCGAGGGGGATCTCGAGCGGTTGCTCGCGGCCAAGCGCCGCGGGCCGCCGGCTGCGCCGCCGGCGGTCGGCCACGGCGTGCCCGAGGCATTGTGGCAGGTGATCGCCCGCGGGCTCGAGCCCGACCCCGCACGGCGCTGGCCGGATCTTGCGACCATGCTCGATGCAATCGCACGGCTGCGCGCACCTCGACGGGCATGGCCGTGGGCCGCGGGCGTGGTGCTCGCGGGCGGTCTGGTCGCGACCGGCATCGCGCTGCCGCCGGCGTACGGCGGCAGCTGTGATCGCGCCGAGGCCATCGATGCGGTGTGGTCAGCGAGCCGGCGCGAGCGACTCGCGCAATCGTTCGCGGGCCTGGGCGAGGGCGGACGCGAGGTGTTCTCGCGCCTGCAGCCGCGCATCGCGGCCGCGATCGCTGACTGGCGCGCGCAGGCCCAGGGCCTGTGCGACGCGCCTGCGCCGCGCGAGGCCTCGAACACCGCGATGTGCCTCGATCATGCTGCCGTCGCACTGGATGCCTCGCTGGCGGTGTTCGACGAGCTCGACGCGACCCGGGCCGCGCGCTCGGTGCGGCTGGTCGAGGGCGTGCTCGCCGAGCACGACTGCGAGCGCGAGGCCGCGGTCACGACGGCCATGGCTGACGAGACCCGTCGCGACTACGCGCGCGCGCGCGCGCTCATGGTCGCCGGTGCCCTCGACCGCGCACGCGAGCTCGGCGAGCAGATGGGTCGCGATGCGATCGAGCGCGGCGATCGCAACGGCGAGGCGTGGGCGATGCTCGTGCGCGGCGGTGCCGAGCTCGACATGGGCGAGGTCGCCGACGCTCGCACCCACCTCGTCGAGGCCCAGCGCATCGCGACCGCCGAGGGCGACGATCGTGCGGCGACGACCGCCGCGATCAAGCTGGTGCACCTGTGCGCGATCGAGTTCGATCCCGCGTGTGCCGACCAGTGGCTGCGCGTGGCCGAGTCGGGCCTGCCGCGCTTGGGCGACGACGAACGGGCGCAGGCGAGTCGCGAGCTCGACCTCGCGCGGGGCGACGCCGCGCTCCGCTCGGGCCAGGCCGAAGCTGCGCTGGATCACTACCACCGCGCGTTGGCGTCGTTGCGCGCCAGCCCGGGTGATCACGCCGTGATGGAGGTCGTGCTCCTGCATGCCATCGGCCTCGCCCACGCGGACGCCGGCCGCCACGAGGCGGCGCTGGCCCACTTCGACGAGGCCGATGGCATCGAGAGCCGCGAGCTGGGCGAGCGCGACACCAGCCGCGTGATGACGCTCGAGCTGCGCGCCGGCAGTCTGTATGCGCTGGGTCGGATCGACGAGGCGCGCGCGGCCACCGAGGCCGCGCTCGTCAACCTCGACGCCGCCTACGGCGAGGGGCATCCCCACGCCGTGCGCATGCGCGGCAACCTCGTGTTGCTGCTGCTCGCGTCGCACGAGCTCGAGGCGGCGCTGGCACTGGCGGAGCAGGTCGTCGCGCGCAAGCGCGAGCTGTTCGGCGCCGAGCACGTGCAGGTCGCGATCGGGCTGCTCAACCTCGGCGAGGTGTCGAGCGCGCTCGGTCGCCACGACGACGCACTCGAGCAGTACGACGAGTCGCTGCGGCTGTGGTCGCGCACCGTCGGGGACCAACACGTCGACCTCGCCGGCCCGCTCGCGGGGCGTGCGAATGCCGAGCTGGCGCTGGGCGACGCCGCGGCCGCGCGCGCCGACGCCGAGCGGGCGGCCGCGCTGCTCGAGCAGGCCGGGCGCGAGCTGCCGGCGCAGCTACGCGACGATCTCGCAGCCGCGCGCGCACGTGCGCCGCGCTAGCGCGCCCCGGCGAGGACATGTCGCGCGGGCTGGTGCTCGACGGACGAGCGCGGCGGACTCATCCGCGCGCGGTGAGCTCGCAGCGCGACCGCGCCGGCGGCTTGCGCAGCGGCGCGCTCGAGAGCTCGGCGGCTCGGGCGACGAGCTGCATGAACTCCTCGCGCAGACAGCCGTCGCCGTCGTCCGTGGCGCCGCGCGCGAGCGTCAGTGTGCTCTCCCAGGTCGCCTCGCCGCGAAGGTCCGAGTCGCGCAGGAGCATGCCGAACTGCGCCACCGCGGCCGCGAAGCGGAAGTCCGGCGAGGCGGCGGCGATCGAGCGCGCGTCGGCGGTGACCTCGCGGCTGAACAGCGCGCTGGTCTCCTCGTTGGGTCGCTTGTAGCGCACGGACACCTTCATGACCGACCCACTGCCGACCGACTCACCGGTCTTGGGCACGATCTCGTACAGTGCGGTGACGCTGTGACCGGCTCCGATCTCGCCGGCGTCCTTGCGGTCGTCGGCGAAGTCGGCATGGGCGAGCTTGCGGTTCTCGTAACCGATGAGGCGCCAGCTCTCGACCTCGGTGGCATCGAACTCGACCTGGATCTTCACGTCCTTGGCGATGGTGACGAGGTTGGCCGCGCCACCCTCGACGAGCACCTTGCGGGCCTCGGACAGCGAGTCGAGATAGGCGTAGTTGCCGTTGCCCTTGTCGGCGAGCGACTCCATGGTCGCATCCTTGAGGTTGCCGCGGCCGACCCCGAGCACCGACAGGAACACGCCCGACTCGCGCTTCTTTTCGATCAGCCGCGTGAGCTTGCCGCGGTTGGAGATGCCGACGTTGAAGTCGCCATCGGTCGCGAGGATGACGCGGTTGCTGCCGCCCTCGATGAAGTGCCGCTGCGCGAGGCGGTACGCCAGCTCGATGCCGGCACCGCCGTTGGTGCTGCCGCCGGCCTCGAGCTCCTGCAGCGCTGCGCGGACGCGACCCTTCTGGGAGCCCGGCGTCGAGTCGAGCACGATTCCCGATGCGCCGGCGTAGACCACGATCGCGATGCGGTCCTGCGGCCGCATGCGGTCGGCCAGCAGTGACAGCGACTCGCGCAGCAACGGCAGACGATCGGGTGCCTGCATCGAGCCCGACACGTCGAGGAGGAACACGAAGTTGCGGGCCGGCAGATCTTCATGGTTGAAGCCCTCGCCAGCGAGCGCGACCCGCACCAGCTTGTGGGTTCGATCCCAAGGGCAGTCGGCGACCTCGCTCTCCAGCGCGAACGGTCGGCCGTCGGTGGGTGGCTCGAGATCGTAGTGGAAGTAGTTGATCAGCTCCTCGACGCGTACGGCATCGGCCGGAGGCAGCTGACCGTGCTCGAGAAAGCGCCGCACGTTGCTGTACGACGCGGTGTCGACGTCGATGCCGAAGGTCGACTGCGCGTCGTCGCCGACGCGGATGAACTGCTGCTCGGTGATCGCGGCGTAGTCGTCGCCGCTGTCGGACTCGGGTCGCTGCGCGATGGCGGCCTCGCGCCACGAGTCGCGGGTGACACGATGCCCCCCGCGACCCCCGAAGCCCTGCCCGGTACCGCCACCGCCGCCATGGCCGATGAGACCGGTGGTGCCGAGTCCGATCGTGCCCTCGCCGCTGCCACCACCACCGCGCCCGTTGCCGCGCAGGCCGAGCCCACCGACGCCTGCGGCTTCACCGATCTCGGTACCGCTCAGCCCGCCCCACACGTCCTCGTCGTCGTTGCCGGTCGCGAACGCGCCGCCGTGGGGGCTCGCGAGGAAGTGGCCGGACTCCTGCGTCGTGACGCCGAGGATGCCCGAGGGCGCATCGCGCAGTGCCGGGATCGCGGGCTCGGTGGCGGGCGGACTCGCGCCCTGCGGGGTGTGCGATGCATCGATCGCTTCGACGACCACGTCGGCCTGCGCGCTCGCGGTGCCCTCGCTCGCGCTCGGCGACGCACCATGCACGGCAATCCAACCCAAGACCCCAGCGGCGAGCACGGCGGTGCTGGCGGTGGCTGCGACCCCCCACGTCATCGCTCGCCCCATCGCGCGTTGGGGCCGGCCGTGCTCCGTGTCGTCGTCGGCGGAATCTTCGGGTCTGCGCATCACGTCGTCGCTCCGGTGGCGGTCAAGGACACGGTGCGGCGGGTTTGGTTCCACGGCCGGGCGAGGGTTTTGGTGATCGCGGATTGGCTCCACCGGCCGATGCGTCTACGCTGTGGGCTCCCGTGCCTCGCACCCGGATCGCGTTGCTCATCGTCGCTGCGCTGACCTGCGGGTGCGGCGACGAGGTCGTGGGTGCGTTCGAGAGCGGGACCTCGATGGGCCCGACCAGCGTCGCGACCTTCTCACCGACGAGCGGCGGGAGCAGCGACGGCGGTAGCAGCAGCGAGGGCGGCAACAGCACCGGCACCGGGAGCGCGGACGGCAGCACCACCGCGCTCGATGGCGGCGGCTTCATGCCTCCGGGTTGCTATCGCGACGATTTCGACAACGACGTGATCGACGCGATGTGGAACACGTGGCAGGAGCCGGACGCCGAGCTGCTCGAAGCCGCAGGCGTGCTCAAGCTGCGGCCGCCGACCACCGGCGTGTTCGACACCGGCATCGTCAGCGCGTTCGATCACGTGTTCCCGTTCAGCAACGCGACCGTGCGAATGCGCGTGGTGACGCCGCCGGATCCCACGCGGCCCGAGCTGCTCTTCCTCACCGTGCTCAACGACGTGCGGTCGATCTCGATCGAGCTGAGCGGCGGCGAGGTCATCACCGACGCCAGCGAGGCCGAGGTCTCGATCTATCACGAGGCATTCCCAGTGGCGCCGTACCCCGCGTACATCGGGCTGCGTGCCGACGGGACCGTCGTGCACTTCGAGACCTCCGACGACGGCGTGACGTACACCAGCATCACGCAGGCGGACATGCTCGGCGATCTCGTCGGTGCGGCGGCGTTGGTGATGGCGCAGACCTACGCCGACAACCCGACGCCGACGACCATGATGGTCGACGAGCTCGAGGTCTGCGCCAACTAGCACCTCGACACAGGGATTGTGGTGGGTCAGAACGCCGTCATGGCCGCGACTCCGCAAGGCGCCGCGCCGCCGGAATACCGGGCG
>WBZX01000732.1_pt1 | contig 28225 bp, 21 predicted proteins | sample 5204211 | NCBI WGS metagenome assembly WBZX01 (sample SAMN12344362, study PRJNA552823) | activated sludge metagenome | biome: Activated sludge suspended growth; feature: Nitrification reactor; material: Wastewater; isolation source: activated sludge from nitrification reactor of wastewater... | reverse complement strand
CGATTACCTGGAGGACGGACATCTCCTGCACCCACATGATGGACGTGTCGACGAGCATGTCATCGAAGTGAGCGAGCGCAATCCGGCGCGCTGCACGCCGGAAGTCCGGTGCGACGGGCACGTGCATGGACCCGGCTGCGGTCACGAGGCGGTCCCGCACGGCGATCACGTCGACTACCTCGTCGATGGTCGCCTGCACCATCCCCACGGCGATCATTGCGACGACCACGGACCGCTGCCGTTGGCGTAACGCGGTTGATCTAATCTCGCTGCGACCGCCCCACTTGTGTTTCACTGCAGCAACTCACGTGCTGGACGCTCGGGCTTGGGAAAACCTTTGGCTGGCGTCGCGACCAGCGCCGACCGGGTCCGCCACTTCGAGACGCATGTCCGAAGCTGAAAAGAGCCGAACTTGTCACAGTAATTCACTGCTCCGACAGCAAATGGCCCGTCACGTAGATGAGAACGAAGGCGGAGCGGAGCGTCAAGCTGCCATCAGTCCCGAACGCGGCCCAAGGACCAATTTATTGCGGCGCACAAAGCGATCGAGGCAGTGATCGGCACGTTTGCCACACAGGTGTTGAGCACCGGCACGACGGTCGATGTGGGTCAGGCACGTCGATGCGTACGCTACCTCGCGCCGGAAGGTTCACCTCCAGCAGCTGCCAAGCCGTACACGAATGGCAGCTTACCCCTCAGCTTCGAGCGTGCGCAAGCCCGACGATGACGGTCGGGGTGGGCCACAACCTGCCGTCCTGCGCACGGGACGATCCGAGGGCGCGTGCTTTCCTTGCATATCAAGTCAGAGGTCGTTGCCGCGCAGATTGCTGCAACGCATCACGCGAGTGGTGATGGCGCCTTTGAGAACGGCCTCGTCGGTCGTCGCCGCTCTGCAACGTCCGGGCCGCGTGCGATGACCTACCTGAAGGTTCGTGGGGGTGCGCCGAAGCGGGTGCGGAAGCATCGATTGAAGGCCGAGATGTCGACAAACCCGCACTGCAGCGCGATCTCGGAAATGCGCGCGTCCGGCCTCGTCTCGATCGCCTGGCGCGCGGCCTCCAAGCGGCATTCGAGCAATCTCGCGGAAAGCGAGCGGCCGGTCATCTCCAGCAGCCGGTTGACGTAGCGCACCGAGATCCCGAGTGAGGCCGCCACGTCAGCCGAGCTCAATCCAGGGTGGCGGAAATTGGCCTCGATGAACGCGATCGCCGCCGCCTGACGAACCTCCCGGACCGAAAGCGCGGCCGCATCCCGCTCACGCTCCTGGTGGAGCAAGCCGATCAAATCGACCACGCAGCGGCGGGCGACCTCCTGCAGGTCAGGCGACAACCTCCGGTACAGTTTGTTCTCGAGCACGCGGCAGTGACTGCGCAAAAGCTGCAGCGCGGGTTCCGCGCGCCGGATGACACCCGAGCGCCGCAGCTCTCCTGAAGTCGTTCTGGCGCAGGCTTCGAGGGGCATGACGACGACGCTGTAGGACGACCGCGACGAGCTCTGCGACGCCCCGGTCTCCCAACTTCGCAGGAAGGCGGCTTCTCCGGCCTGAAGAGTGAGCGTGCGCTCGCCCTGCACGAGCTCCAGGGGCCGCCTCGCGATCACCAGATCCAGCGAGGGAGCGTCGAGCTTGACCAGCGATTTGTCACGGAAGGTCGTGCCCGGGCTCGTGCTCGCGTGCGTCACGCGCACGCCCCGGCTGGCGAAGACAGGATCGATCGTCGCAGAGAACGGGGCGTCGCCGAAGGGCTCGAAATCGAGGTGGATGATGTGCCGGCCGACCTGCTCGCGCCAGATGTGCAGAGGCATGCTGCTCGACATGGCTTACGCTCCGCAAGGTCACGCAACATCTCGTCGTCATTCGTCCGCAGTCTGCTCCAGAACCACCATGGGGGCGCACCTCCGGGGCCGTAACGCGATCATGAGGCCGACGCCCGAAGACGATGCGCTATCAGGGCGATACGGCAGGGGACCGCCAGGAGAGTTCAATAACTCCATCGAACAGCATTCACGCCGCTTGCGTCAACACATTTGAGCAGGGAGCATCAGGGGGCGGACACTAACTATGAACGCACGCCGGCGCTCTGATCGCGCCGGAAGAGGTTGTCGATCCGCCTTGGTGGGCGGCTGCGGCGAGCCGCGCTTGTGTCGGGGGGAACAGCGCGTTCCGAGCACATGTTCCTTCCCCGCCAAGATCGCCTGCCCCGCATGTGACACAGTGGCTCCCAAGGCATCCGGTCCGTTACCGGTCGAGCCGTTTGGCAGGCATTCTCATGTGTTTGGGCGTTCGAGGAGTCTTCCCGTGACAACATTCGATGTGACCACGCTGGGCGTGGCCGGCGCCTTCGGCAAAGCCTCTCGGGCAATGGGCGATTCGCCTCCTCAGGACGCACCGTCACAACGACAGTGTGAAGCCGCATAGATCCTGGTGGTGCGAGGCTTGAATACGCCTTGCGCGTTTGCCGTAGCGAGGTACTCGATGAGCATTACTTACACACTTGTGTCAGCTGACGCGGCAGGACCAGCATCTACGGGGCGCGAATCGATAACAGGTGACGGTCGCTTCGTCCTCTATTATTCCAATTCCGTTTTGACCCTCGCTGACCTTCAAGCGGGTACTACCCAGACGGTGACGCCATCTTTGCCGCCCAATGGTCAGGGCGGGTTGGGCTTATCGGGCGACGGCCGCTACGTTACATATTTAAATGGTACCTCAATCAATATCTGGGATCGACTCGGCCAGTCAACAACAACGTTTGCGGTAGCGGGCCTTTTTGCATCCGACGTCTCAGCCGATTCTAACCACATCTATGTTTCAGCAAGCGCCTTTAATCTCGCAACGCAGAAAACTGATTGGATGCTTGAGAGCATCGATATTCACAGTGGCGCGATCAATATAGCTTACCAGACGGAAGCTAATCCTGTCAGATATGAAGGTGGAGATTATGCCATCATTTCCGGCCTGATCGATACAGGCAGCTGGCGTCTCGACCTGAATAGTGGGATCACGACCGAAATAGTTGCGCCCGGCACTGGCGCCTTGTCTATCAGCTTGTCCGGCGATGGAAGATATGCTGTCTTCAGCAGCGATCACGCATTTGTGTCAAGCGACACCAACGGCACGCAGGATGTCTACCTGCGCAACTTGACTACAGGTGCATTCAGTCTGATTTCCTCTGCTGTCTCTGGTGCCGCCGGCAATGGCGCCAGCTTTGCCCCGACTATCTCAGCCAATGGCAACATCGTTGCCTTCGTCACGGAGGCGTCGAACATCGCCGCCGGCGCCGGTGCTGTCTCGCATCATTTGATGGTGACAAACCTCGCTACGGGGATCACTTTGGACGCGGGCGACATTGGGGCAGGTTCGGTTGCGGATATCTCCGACGACGGCTTCGCAATCTCGATTGAAACGGGAAAATCTTTGGTGGCCGCTGATTTGGACGCCGCCTCTGACGTTTATGTGATGAGCATTTTGCCATCGACGATCGCAATGGGGCCGGTCGCAGGGGACAACTACGTCAACGCGGCCGAAGGCGCCGGCCCGATCACCGTCTCAGGAACGTCGGATGCAATCGGGAGGCTAGTCCAGGTTGCCGCTCCGAATGGGACATTTCAGTCGACACACGTCGATGCCGCGGGGAACTGGTCCGTCACCTTCAATAACCTGTCCGCCGTGGCCGATGGGTCGCACGCATTCACGGCGTATACGACCGACGATACAGGCTTCAGTAGATCCGCCAGCACGAACGTTGTGTTCGACTACACGCCGCCGTCACTGATTCTCTACGCGGTGGCCGGCGACAACATCATTGCGCGCCGGGAGGCGTCCGAGGTCGTCATCGATGGCAGCTCTGACGCGCTCGGGCGCGTCGTCTCGCTCTCGATCGACCAACATGCGATTGGGGTGGCGCAGGTCTCGCAAACGGGTGACTGGAGCTTTGTCTTCGACGGAACGGGGCTGACCGACGGCCAGCATGAGATCGAGTTCAGCGTCACCGACCTCGCCGGCAACGTGACCAGCCAGTCGATCTACTTCGACAAGGCCTCTCCCCCCAACGCTGCGCCGAGCTTCTTCGTCGACGGCGGCTTCATCATCACACCCCTCGAAGCTCAGGCTGGAGGGAAAAGCGTCAGCATTATGAGTGACGGCCGGATTGCGCTCGCGGGTGTAGCTTATTCCTACGCGGCGCCGACCGGCGTGAACTACGATTTCGCACTCGTGCGCTACAACGCCGATGGCAGTCTCGACGCCTCCTTGGATGGCGACGGCAAGCTCACGACCGACTTCGGCTCCACCCCCACCCGCATATCGATGGATGAGTTGAGCGGCACCGCATTGCAGGCGGACGGCAAGACGATCCTGGCCGGCTTCAGCTATATCCTACATTACAACGATCCCGGTTTTCGCAACGGGGACATGACCGACTTGGGCTTCGCCCTGGCGCGCTATGGGGCCGACGGGCTCGATTCCAGCTTCGGAACCGGCGGCCTGGTCAAGACCCCGTTCGGCGGCGGCTCGGGCGCCAGCGCCGTTGTCATGGATGGCGACAAGATCGTCGCCGGAGGATTCGTCTGGAACGCGGCTACGACCGAGCAGGATGCCGCGCTGGTGCGCTATCTGGCCGACGGATCGCTCGATCCAACGTTCGGGAACGGAGGCATCGTCACGAGGGACTTCGGCTCACTGGGCGGGACGGGCGAGTACGTGCAGAGCATCTCGGTCCAGCCGGACGGCAAGATCGTCGTCGGAGTCAGCACATCGATTTACAACCAGTCGAAGTTCGTGCTGGCGCGGTACAATTCCGACGGCTCGTTCGACGCCATCCTCAACGACACCGGCACCGGCAGCAGCGGAGAGGCGGTCGTCGTTCAACCCGACGGCAAGATTCTGGTCGGAGGATTCTCGCCGGTCCATCCCGAAGGCGATGCCTACGCGCTCCAGCAGTTCACCATCACCCGCTACAACACTAATGGGACGCTCGACACGACATTCGGAGACGCAGGCGTTGTGCAGACGCAGGTCGGCGACACCTCGCACGGCTTGAGCCTGCGTTTGCAGTCCGACGGCAAGATCGTGCTCGGCGGCGACAGCGGCTCCGCCGATGGGGTTTCATTCGACTTCGCCATCGCGCGCTACAATACGGACGGCACGCTCGATCTCCAGTTCGGTGGTGTGAATTCGCTTGGGAATGCCGTTCACTACACGGCTGGCGGCCCGGCGGTGGTCCTCGATGCAGCGGCAGCGATCTACGATCCGGAGCTGGCAGCGCTCGGTGGCGGCACCGGTAATTACGGCGGCGCTTCCGTTACGCTCGCGCGGCAGGGCGGAGCGAATGAGGAGGATGTGTTCGGCGGCTCGGGCGATCTCATGCTCGACGGCAGTGACGTGCGGCTCCTGGGCGCCATCATTGGCCGCGTGCTTACCGGGCCCGCGGGGCAGCTGACCATCCAATTCTCGAATGGCACCACGCAGGCGCAGGTCAACGCGGCACTTGACGCCATCACCTACTCCAACACGTCGCCTTCCGCAGCGGAAAGCCCACCGGTCACGATCGAGTGGTCCTTCTCCGACGGAAATAGCGGGTCGCAGGGAACCGGTGGAAACAAGACGACCTCCGGCATCACGACCGTGGAGTTCAGCTCACCGGTCATCATCACCACCATCGAAGGCGGCGACGACACCATCAACGCGGCGGAAGCCGCGGATGGCATCGTCCTCTCCGGCACCACCGGGATCGGCTCGACGCTGAAAGTCAATGGCGAGACGGTTGTTGTCGACGCGGAGGGCGGGTGGACGACGACCATTGAGCCGCCCGCCACCGACGGTCCGCTCGTTGTCACCGCCATCGCCACCGATTCCTCGGGGCACGCCGAGAACGCGACCCGCACGTTGACGCTCGACCGTGTCGCCTCGGTCGCGATAACCGCCATTGAAGGCGGCGACGATAGCATCAGCGCGTCCGAGGCCGCTGGTGGCGTCGATATATCCGGCACCGCCGAGATCGGCGCGACGCTGACGGTCAACGGCGCAAGCGTGGCGGTCAACTCGACAGGTGCATGGACGACGACCGTCGACACGCCAGCTGACGGCGGGCAATTTCTCGTCACGGCCGTGGTCACCGATGCCGCCGGTAACATCGCCACGACCGAGCGAAATCTCACGGTCACGTCGAACCTCAACCATGCGCCGGTCGCCCCGGCCACCAGCGCCATCTCCACCGACGAGGATACTGCTTCCATCGCCGTGCAGATCGGCGCCAGCGATCCGGACGGCGACAGCCTCACCTACAGCACCAAGGCGGGGGCGGGCCCGGCGGCCGGCGCGGTCTCGTTCGCGGGCGGGAGCTTCATCTACACGCCGAGTAACAACGCCAACGGCACGGATGCCTTCACGATCGTGATCGACGATGGGCGCAGCGGGACGGCCGAGCAGGTCGTGACGGTCACCGTCAACCCCGTCAATGACGCGCCGGTCGGCGCGCCCACGGCTGCGCTGCCCGGCGGCACGGAGGACGTCCCCTATTCCGTGACTTTCGCCAGTCTGCTCGCAGGCTTTACGGACCCCGACAGCGATGCGCTGTCGGTTGCGGGACTCACCGCTTCGAACGGCACGGTCGTCGCCACGGCCACCGGCTACACGATCACGCCGGCAGCCGACTTCAATGGCCCGGTGACGCTCACCTACACGGTCAGCGACGGCCATGGCGGAACGCTCGCAGGGCAGAAGCTGACGTATTCGCTGGCGGCCGCGCCGGACGACGCCACCATCAACGGCACCTCGACCGGCAATGTCACGGAGGATGCCGCGCCGGGCACTACGGGCGGAGTTTTGACGGTTGTCGATCCCGACGCGGGCGAGGGCGTTTTCCGCACACCGGCCAGTCTCGCGGCGACCTACGGCGACTTCGCCTTCAACGCCACGACGGGCGCGTGGTCCTATACGCTCGACAACGCGCGCGTCGCAACCCAGGCTCTTGGCGCCTCCTCGACCGTTCACGACACGCTCGCCGTCACCTCCTCTGACGGCACGGCAACGCGCCTGATCGACGTGACGATCAATGGCGCCAACGAAGCGGCGGTGATCGGCACGCCGACGGTCGCGGGCGTCATCGAGGATACGAATGTGGTGGCCGGCGAGCTGCTGGCCAGCGGCCTCATTTCGATCAGCGATCCCGACCAGGGCGAGGCGGCATTCAACACCGCGGTCACCGGCGCCGCCGGCAACATCGGTAGCCTGAACCTGAGTGCCAGCGGCAGCTACACCTACAAGGTGCTCAACAGCGCAGTGCAATTCCTGGGTGCCGGCGAAGCCAAGGTCGATACGTTCACGGTCACCTCGCTCGGCGGGACTGCCAGGACCGTCTCCTTCACCGTCAACGGCCAGAACGATGCCGCCGTGATCGGCACGCCGACGCTGGCCGGCGTCGCCTCGAATCTGAGCTTCGGAACGACCGTCGCGGCAGGCACGATCTCGATCCTCGACCCCGACCAGGGTCAGGCAGCTTTCAGGACCACGGTCACCGGAGCGGTAGGCAATCTCGGCAGCCTCGTGATCGCGGCCGGCGGCGGCTACACCTACACGGTGGCGAACGTCGACATCCTGCCCTTCGGCGCGGGCGAGACGAAGGTCGACACGTTCACCGTTACGGCGCTCGACGGGACGACCAAGGCCGTCGATTTCACGATCACCGGGTTGAACAACGCGCCCGTGGTCAGCGGTGCCGCGAACCTTGGAACGGCGGTCGGCGGTGCTCCCCTGATCATCTCCGAATCGCAGCTGCTGAGCACCGTGACGGACGCGGACCGCAACGATGTGCTGCACGTCGTCAATCTGACCGTGGCCGCCAGCTCCGGCACGCTCCTCGACAACAACAACGGCACTTGGACGTTCACGCCGGCGGCAGCGGCCGCCAACACCGTGGTCAACTTCAGCTACGGCGTCACCGACGGTCATGTCGCGACCCCGGTCGCCGATGCCGCGACGCTCTCGATCAGTGCTGCGAGCGAGATCATCGGCCAGCCGGGCCAGATGACCGTCAACGGCACCGGCGGCAGCGACCGCATCGTCATCGGCCCGACTAACGTCTTCGCCAACGCGGGGGCCGGCGACGACAGCATCGCGCTAACGCCAGCGGCCGGTGTCGCCGTGCATATCCTCAACGGGGGGCCCGGATCCGACACCCTCGACCTGTCGGGGACCACGACGAGCAACACGATCAATCTGACGACCGGCATCGGCTACGGCAGCCAGATCGGTCTCGCTATTCTCAGCTCGATCGAGAACGTGACAGGAGGCTCCGGAGGCGACACTCTGACCGGAAATGGCTCGGCCAACCGTCTCGACGGTGGGGCCGGACAGGACACGATTCGTGGCGGCGGTGGTAGCGACGCGATCACGGGCGGCGCTGGCAACGACACGGTGACCGGCGGGGCTGGCGGCGACACGTTCGTATTTCGGCCCGGGTTCGGCAGCGACGTGATCACCGATTTCCAGGTCGGCGGCGCAACGGCGTCCGCCGTGCACGACGTTCTCGACCTGCATGGATTGGGTTTCACCTCGATCGCCGACGTGCTCAACCACACTGACGCCGGTGCCAGTGCCTTGATCCACGCCGGCACCGACACCATCACGCTTCAGGGCGTGACGAAGGCGCAGCTGGCCGCCCACCAGTTCGACATACTGCTCTGACGCTCCAGCGCCAACGATGAGCCTCGCCGAACGTTGGTGCTGGATCGCCGGATGCCGCCTCATTGGTCGACGTGGGCGATATCACTGCCGCTGCTCGCCACCTGCGAGAATGTGAATGCAGGGGGCTTGGCACCCGAGATGCTATTCGTGACGGCTGCCTCCGTTGTCCGATCTTATTGCGGCGCACATGGTGTGTCACCCGCGTGTCGCACCCACTTGCAACATCCGTGTTGAACCCCCGCACTTCTTCCGAGTTGGGTCATCCTGACCCGTCCGGCGCCTCTGCCGCCACTCACGCTGCTAACCCGATCGCGACCGTCAGCGGCGAACCTCGACGCGATGGCTCCGACACCGACCGTCGCACCGAAGGGACCTCAGGGCCAGGTGCTGCCGTCCCGAGACACGGATGATCAGGCGGCATGTGTTTTCCGAGCACATTGAGTCTGTACTCGTCGCCTCGAAAGCCGTTGCAGTGCACCACGCGGGAGGTGGTTTCCGGCGCCTGGCGACCGATTTCGATCCTAGCGCGTCGGACGACAGCACGTCGCCGGACCGGTCAGCTTGACCCGAAGTGGAACACGATGAGTTCTGAGCTTGCGTCGATTGCCTGCGTCCGGTTATCGTCGGAGCGACGGTAGGGATGCACGGGGGCAGCCTGCCAAGGCACGAAGTCGCCGTTCGATCTGCCCGACGCGCGTTGTTGACATGTTTTTCTCGTCAGATCTAATAGCTTAAAATGTCACGCCACTGGTCCGAGGCACAACTATCCTGGCCGGAAGGGGTCACCACCACACCTCTCTCGATCGCATCCGGCGGTGAAGCGAACACCCGAAGGGGCAAGAAGCAGTGAAGCTAAAGCATGACGATTGTGATGCCCTCGATCGAGAAATCGATATTTTGAGCGGAGACGCAAATCTCGAATTGGAGAAGGCAGAGGATACGTTTCGCAGAATATTGGTACCCCTGTTGCTCCAAGAGGGGTACGAACTAAAGCAAACACCACGAACCAACGATAGAGGTATTGATTTTTACGGCAAGCGAAAGGCAGGCAGCGGTTCTTTGGGGCCAGAAATCTGCGGCATCCAAGCGAAGTATTATCGACGTTCGAAGATCGGCGTCGAGCCGGTTCGATCGCTAATCGGTTCTGCAATGCTCCAGAATATCGCGAGGGCGATCCTGGTGAGCAATGCCGATTTCTCACGGTCAGCGCGAGAACTCGTTGAGCGAAAGGTACCATTGCAAGTCGAATTGCTTGGTCTGTCAGACCTACGCAATTGGGTAGAGCGCTTTCGTGTCGAAAAGCCCGACATCGAAGCGGAAATCCGGGTTATGCTACGGGATTTAAGTGAGCGGCTTGCGCGCATGATCGCGCGAGATAAGAGCGCGCTCGCCCACCTCGAATGGCGCGATGTCGAACGCGTCGTAGCAGAGGTTTTTGATGGACTCGGCTTTCAAGTAAGCCTTACGCCCGGGTCGAAAGATGGGGGCAAGGACGTGGTCCTCACCTGCACGGCAAAAGGTAGACAGTCAGAGTATTTCGTCGAAATCAAGCATTGGCGCTCATCAACGAAGGTCGGTTCTAGCGCCGTCGAGAAGCTTCTCAAGGTCATTGTGGAACAGAGAAAAGATGGCGGCTTGTTTCTCTCAACCTACGGCTTCACGGCAAATGCCTTCGAGCAGCTGACGACGATCGACAAGCAGAAGCTTCGATTCGGCGACCAAGACCGCATCGTCACGTTCTGCCAAACCTATGTGAAGGCGACGGCGGGCCTTTGGTCGCCTCCTCAGAATTTGGGCGAGGTGCTGTTCGAGGACAATGACTAGACTGGCAGATGCCGACGCCTTGAGACTGGTACCAAGGTGATCGAACATGATGCTGTGGCGATTGCACTCGGCAAGTTGGCGCAGCGAAGATCGGCTGTGGCAGCCAGCTGCGGCTGGCAATAGTGCTTCAGCAGGCGGTAGTAGGTTCGTGGTGGCATGCAAAGGGAGGGAGCACATGGAAACGAGCGGATGGGTGTATTCGATATGGGCAGGCATATCATTACTTGCCGTAACCACCGTTGCTGTAGCGCTGTTTAGCGGCTACCGCGGCATCGGCACCCCTATTCTGTGGAGGAAAATAAAGCTGGCAGCTTCCCTTTCGGGTTTATGTAGCATCGCATTTTTGATGATCACCTTTGATGCTTTAGCGCGCAGGACCTTCGTAGAGCGCCCACTGGACGGACGAATGTATGCGAACACCCAACTTCGATTTATTGTTCTGAGTAAGCTCGCGGCTACATGCTCGCCATCTAGTCAGGACAGGGCCTGCTTGCAGTTGCGAGAACTCGATAGCAAACTCTCGCGTTTTATCTGGGTAGGAGAAATGGCGAGGCTGGATGTTACCAAGTACGATCCCGGGCTGGATTCGCTTGTCGGTGAGGTGAACCTAATAATCGATATGGCGGGCTTAAATACTGCTGCACCAATCTACATCGCAACCTCCTCCCAAGGTAGGCTTGGCCTATTTTTCACGGGAGCTATCTTGTTGGTCCTCGCGGTCGCAGGATCTGTAGGAGAGGCAGCCTTCCAGCTAAATCAAGAGAACGCTAAAATCGGTCATTCTCCTGCATCGCAGTCTGCGCCGGTATGAAATCGATGGCCGTTCCGGTATTATTCCTTGCTCCTGACTTCCGCTATCCTATCCACGACCCGCCAAACCGCAAGTCCGTCGCCGTCGAGCGCTTCATGTCTCTTCCTGGCCCGTCTCGACGTTTCGTCGCAGCGCAACATGACGGTCGGTCTTGATCCCATCGCGTTGGCGAGCGCTGGTCAGCCCCGCGACGGTCGGTATCGGAGGTCTTGCGGGCGCCAACTGATCATCGTTCATTCCTCCCCTTGACCCATAGCGCTATAGGCGGTCGGCGGATGTTTGGTCGCTGGAACAGGTCGGCTTGCAAGAGCTTACCCACCGTCGCTCCCAAGGGCGCGGTGTCCAATTCTTCTCTTGCCTTTTCATGAGCCACTATCGGCTCTCTCCGGCGTCGAGGTCCGTTTGCCGTCGGCGTCGAAATGACCCGAGCGGGATCGAATTTCTCGCAGGAAGAATGGCTCTGTCGCCGAGACCCGTCCTGGCAGGGAATCGACCAGATCGGGCGTGCACCTACCTACTGACCGGACGCCGGATAAGCGGGCGGCGGCGAAAGACGGCAATGCTGTGAGAATGAGGCGCAAGCGGCGGGTCAACGTACAGGCGTGCGGCACGTAGGATGACTATGCGCCGGCCCGGGCCGAGAAGGTCAATGGCATCCGCCACTGTCCCGCTTGTCTGCCGCAACCATTTCCATCAATGACGATAGGCATTGACACAGAAGAACAGCCGTCCCCTACCAGTTCCAGAGATGACGGGTGAGCGATGCGCGGCGCCTTCGCGATCCGGCAGGTTGCCCGCGAACAGACCCGCTGCAAAGGTCGGCAGCGCGAACGTGGGCCCTCGATAGTCGAGGCCTTGCTCGAGCGCCTGCCGGGCGTGACAACGGGGTGCAAACACTGTTCCGGGTCCAACATAGGTGATCGCGAGGCGCGCCGGATACGAGTCGAGATGAAAACGTCGGCAGGCGTCGTTCCAGACAACCTCCATCCGTGCCTCCACAGAATGGGGCCCCGTGCAGATGGCGAAGTGCCGCGTCAGCAGCTCCATATCGTCAGCCAGGAAGCGGGCGAGCCTCGCGTCATCGAAACCACAATCCGCAACGGCTTCACGCAGTACGGCGCCCAATCTCGGGATGTCGCACCCGACGCGGAAGCCGGTGACCTTCGCGAGGTCCAGCGAGTCGAGGGCAGCGGCGATCTCGGGTGACGGCGTGCGCTGCCATAGGGCCAGCGATGCGCGCGACGTCTGCCACCCATAGAACACGTCGGCGGTAGCGCCCATGATGCAGCCGTCGGTCTCCGTCACGTCGGGCGGCCTGGCGAGCGCAACCGGTCCGGTGAAGCGCTGGCGCTTGAAGAGTGCTGCGGTGCTCATGCGGCTTCCTTGCCCCAGCGGGGGAACGGGTCCGGCAGGTCTCGGTAGAGGTCCGGGTCGAATTGGCCCGCTACGGCTGGCTCGGCAAGGCAGCGCTCCAGCATCGCCTCGATGCGCTCCCGCTTCATCTCGCCCAGCATGCCGATGAAAACCAACTCCTGCCGGCGGTCGCCGTAGGTGGCGTCGAACTCCTTTTTGATCCGGCTGCGAAGCTGGTCGTCGGTCGGCCAGCGCGATTTCGGGACTGCGGCCCACCAGAGCCCGAGGGGCTTCGTCACCGCCAGCGCGCCGGCCAGACTGAACTCGCCGACGAACTCGTGCCTCGTCGCCAGCCAGAAATGTCCTTTGGCACGAATAACGCCAGGCAGCGGTGTTTGCAGAAACTCGTTGAAAAGCTCGGGAACAAATGGGCGGCGCGCACGCCACACGAAGCTCGTCACGCCGTACTCGGCATCCTCTGGAACGTGCTCGGCAAAGCCATACAGCTCCTTGTACCACATGGGGTGCTGGTGCGCCCGGTCGAAATCGAAGAGACCCGTATCGAACAACTCGGCCGAGGAAACGCGGCCGTAGTCGGAATCGATCAGCCGGGCATCCGGATTGAGCGCATGAATGATGGCGCGCGCCGCTTCGCGTTGTGCGGGTGTCGCATCGGAGACCTTGTTGAGCACCACGACGTCGGCGAACTCGATCTGATCGACGAGCAGCTGCACGAGGGACCGCTCGTCCTCCTCGCCCGCGACCTCGCCGCGATCCCTCAGGAAGTCCTGTGATCCATAATCCTTGAGAAGATGGATGGCATCGACGACGGTGACCATGGTGTCGAGCTGCGCGACGTCCGACAGGCTTTTGCCATCCTCATCGCGGAACTCGAACGTGGCAGCGACAGGCAGCGGCTCGGAGACGCCGGTCGATTCGATCAGGAGGTAGTCGAACCGCCCCTCCGCGGCGAGGCGGCGGACCTCCTTCAAGAGATCGTCGCGCAACGTGCAGCAAATGCAGCCGTTTGACATTTCGACCAACTGCTCCTCGGAACGATTGAGCGACGTTCCCTCGCGCACGAGATCGGCGTCGATATTGACCTCGCTCATGTCGTTGACGATGACGGCGACCCGCCTGCCCTCGCGGTTGTTCAAGACGTGGTTCAGCAGCGTTGTCTTGCCGGCTCCGAGGAAGCCCGACAGTACGGTGACGGGCAGACGCTTATCGATCCGACCGGAGGTGGCGTGGCTTTTCGTGGCACTCGGCATTGTGGGCTCCCCGGAAGCGATGTCGCTCCATAATGCGGATGTTATAACATCCGTCAAGTTGGCCTACCAAGGATGTCGGGGAAACGCCGGCCCCGCAGCGTTTCGCTTGCCCGACACGAGTGCATCCCGATCCGTGAGCCGTGCGACGGCACCGCCAAGCCATCAGTTGACACCTGAGAGACCGACCGTGGCGGAAGCGCGCGTGGCCACGATTTGCGTCTGGCCCTTCGGGCCGATCAGCTGGATCGTCAGCCTGCCGGCGTTGGGGAATGCTTCGAAATAGGCGAGAGAAACCTCAGCGAGCTTCGCCGGAGCGGCGCAGGTGAAGGAATAGCTGCCGTGATAGTCGCGGTGCCCTTGGTGGCCCTTCTCGCCGCCGTGGGCCTTGCCGGGTTCCTTGCCGTGCTCTCCTCCCTTCACGTTATCGGGCTTTGGGCCTTGGCCGAGATCAGCGAGCAGCCCGCCGCCTGCGAGAGCCGGAAGAGCGCGTCGGCCCGCTCGAGCGTCTAGACTGCGGCGTCGGCATCTCGCTTGCGCTCGTCCGAGCCGGGCGCCGCCTTCGACACAACGACCTCGGAGCCGGGAGCTTGCAGCTCGATGACGACCTTATCGCCGTCGAGGGCTATGTCGAGGTAGCCATGGCCGTGCTCATGCGCGCCAAGCTGTCGCGGCGGCTCGTCAGCCATCGCTGCCGTCGCGAGCGTCAGGAGCGGGGCGATCATTGCCCTCAGGCCAACGGAAATGAAGTAACGGCGCATACCAACTCCCCCAATGATGGAGCGAACGACAGCGCGGTGCCCTTTAACGAAGTCAGCGCCTTCAGTTGACCCTGCGATAGCGGATGTTATAACATCCAATAATGTGCTCGTCCAATGGAAGAGGCAGTTGAGCCGTCCGGTGGTACGCGTGAGGCGTGACGAGCATGATCGCCAAGGTGGTGGAAACCGCTTCGATTGGCTATGGAGGCGCAGGCAAATGACGGGACCGGCCAAGACGCGCAAGTCCGCCACCCACGACGATCTCGTGATGTCGGCTCTGCTGAAGGCCAAGAAGGCGGTCAGCGCCTACGACATCATCGCCGCCCTCGGCGCCAAGGTCCGGCTGGCACCGCCGACGGTCTATCGGGCGCTCGATCGCCTGATCGAGGCGGGGCGCGCCCATCGCGTCGAATCGCTCAACGCCTTCGTTGCGTGCTGCCACAAGACACACCACGACGATGCCGCCTTCGCGATCTGCGATCGTTGCGGCACGGTCACCGAGTTCGAAGCCCCGACCATCGGCAAGGCCATCGGCTCCTGGACACGGAGCTCGGGTTTCGCGCTCGCGACGGCGACCATCGAGCTGCATGGCATCTGCGCCGCATGCAGCACAGCGGCAAACGGCACCAGCTGCCATGCTTGACATTTCGCAGGTCAAATTCGGCAGCAATGGCCTCGTTCCCGTGATCGCGCAGCAGCACGACACGGGCGAGGTGCTGATGATGGCATGGATGAATACCGAAGCGTTGAGCGAGACGCTGGCGACGGCCCGTGTCTGCTATTGGTCTCGCTCACGAAACGAGCTGTGGCGCAAGGGCGCAACCTCGGGCCACGTTCAAACCCTCGTCTCGGCGCATCTCGACTGCGACGGCGACACGCTGCTGGTGCTCGTCGACCAGCAAGGGAGTGCCTGCCACACAGGCACGCGCACCTGCTTCTTCCGTAGCCTCGATGAGACAGGCACCATCCGCCTTGCGGGCGATGGTCATTTCCCGACGGGGGCCGCCGCATGATGGCGTCCGGTCTCACGCAAAGGCTGGCCATCGCCGTGGCTCTCTCCGCGTGCCTGTGGGGCCTCATCCTGCTGGCCATGAAGCCCTGAGCTTTCGAAGCTCGAACGATCGGATTTGCAATGCCTGTGTCCCTGCCGGCGGCTCGCCCGCTGCTCGCTTTCGAGGATCTGACCCTAGGTTATGACGGTCATCCTGCGGTGCATCACCTCGACGGGGTGGTTCCTTCGGGGGCCTTGCTGGCGGTCGTGGGGCCGAACGGCAGCGGCAAGAGCACCTTGCTGAAGGGCATCATCGGCGCGCTGAAGCCACTCGGCGGCCGCATCAAGCTCCACGGGCTTGGGCGAGGCGAGGTGGCTTACCTGCCGCAACAGGCCGCGATCGACCGGTCGTTTCCGATCACGGTCGAGGATCTCGTGGGCCTCGGATTGTGGCGCTCCTTCGGGCTCTGGCGCAGGATTGGTGCAGCGGCTCGGGACGAGGTGGGACGAGCGATCGCCGCGGTTGGGCTCGACGGATTCGAGCGCCGCACGATCGACGCGCTCTCGGGGGGACAACTGCAGCGCGTGCTGTTTGCCCGCGTGCTGGTGCAGGACGCGCCACTGATCCTTCTCGATGAGCCCTTCACCGCCATCGATGCCCGGACTGCCGCCGAGTTGATGACGCTCATCGAGCGCTGGCACGGCGAGGGCCGCACGGTCGTGGCCGTGTTGCACGATCTCGATCTCGTCAAAGAGCGATTTCCCGAGGCGCTTCTGCTGGCCCGTGAAGCCGTGGCGTGGGGCGCGGCCCGTGACGTGGTGACGCCCGCCAATCTCCTGAAGGCGCGGGCAATGTCGGAAGCCTGGGAAGAGCACGCGCCCTGGTGCCGCCGGAGTGCGGCATGAACCCCTACGATGCGCTCCTTGCACCTTTTGTCGATTACGCCTTCATGCGACGGGCGCTCGCCGGCTGCGTCGCGATTTCGCTGGGCTCGAGCCCGGTCGGTGTCTTCCTCATGCTGCGCCGCATGAGCCTCGTCGGCGACGCCATGGCCCACGCCATTCTGCCGGGGGCCGCAATCGGCTTTCTGCTGTTCGGCTTGAAGATCGTGCCGATGACGCTCGGCGGGCTGGCCGCTGGACTCGGCGTGGTGCTTGCCGCCGGTCTCGTCACGCGCACGACCCGTTCGACGGAGGATGCGAGCCTGGCCGCATTCTACCTCATCTCCCTGGCACTCGGCGTGATGATCGTGAGCCTCAAAGGCTCCAATGTCGATCTCATGCACGTCCTGTTCGGAACCGTTCTGGCGCTGGACGATACCGCGCTCGTCTTCCTCGGCAGTGCGGCGACGATCAGTCTGGTGTCACTCGCGGTCATGGGGCGCGCGCTGGTCGCCGAGTGCGTCGACCCGACGTTCCTGGCGGTCGTGAGCCGCAGCGGCGGGCCGGCGCATCTCATCTTTCTCGTGCTGGTGGTGCTCAATCTGGTCGCCGGGTTCCAGGCGCTCGGCACCCTGCTGGCCGTGGGGCTGATGATGCTGCCGGCCGCAGCGGCGCGCTTCTGGACGCGCAGCCTGGAAGGGCTGCTCGTCACGGCGACCATCTTCGCGCTCCTCGCCTCGGTCGCAGGCTTGCTCGTCTCGTTTCATGCCTCCGCGCCGTCCGGGCCTGCGATCACGCTTGCCGCCGGCGCGATCTATCTCGTCTCGCTCCTCGTCGGCTCGGTCGACGGGGCGGTCTGGTCGCTGCTGCCAGCGCGCCACAAGTCACGTTGACGGAAACATGGAGTGAAAGAGCATGATGCGAAATCTGATGGGTGCGATCGTTCTCGCCTCGGGCGTGATTGCGAGTGCGACCGGCGCCGTTGCGGCCGACAAAATCCCCGTTGTAGCCACGTTCTCCATCCTCGGCGATTTCGTCACCAAGGTCGGTGGTGACCGCATCGCATTGCGCACGATCGTCGGGCCGGAGGGTGACGCCCACGTCTACCAGCCGACACCCAAGGACGCCGCCGACATCGCGAAAGCCCGTATCGTCTTTGCGAACGGCCTGGGCTTCGAAGGTTGGATGGAACGGCTCGTCGCCGCGTCGGGCTACAAGGGTCCGATCGTCGTTGCCACCGCGGGCGTCAAGGCGTTGAAGGCGGAAGCAGAGGAGCACGAGCACGGCAAGACCGAGCAAAAGGATGCTAAGGAGGGCCACGACGCGCACGGCGGCGATGATCCGCACGCCTGGCAGAGCGTCGCCAACGCCAAGCTCTACGTCGCAAACGTCAAGACGGGGCTGTGTCAGGCCGACATCGCAGGCTGCCCCGACTACACGAAAAACGCCGCCGCCTACACCGCAGAACTCAACGCCCTGGAAACCGAGATCAAGACCCGGATCGCTCAGGTGCCCGAGACGGGGCGCAAGGTCATCACCTCGCACGATGCGTTCGGCTACTTCGCCGATGCCTACGGCGTCACGTTCCTCGCGCCGACAGGCGTATCGACGGAGAGCGAAGCCTCGGCCAAGGACGTGGCCAAGCTCATCGATCAGATCCGCGCCGAGAAGGTGAAGGCCGTGTTCGTCGAGAACGTCACCGACACTCGCCTCGTCGAGCAGATCGCGCGGGAGACCGGTGCCAAGATCGGCGGCACGCTCTATTCGGACGCGCTGTCCAAGACGGACGGCCCGGCAGCAAGCTACGCGGCCATGATGCGCCACAACCTGACGCTCCTATCGGCCGCCATGCTGGGATCGTGAGGCGCGTGCTCGTGAGGGCGTAATACCGGTCCGCGGCAAGTCTGGACTTTCTGCCACTCTGCCGCGGACCGAACGGCCAAGGCCGTCGGCGCCGGTCGTCGTCCGAGCTATTTGCCGAGGCCGACTGGCGCCATGAAAGCCGGACCCTTTGGCCCTGTCGCCGTGCCGAGCCATCCCGCGATGCCGATGGCGACGAGAGCAAGCGCCGCGAGAATCCGGAAGATTGCCCGCGCGCGACCAGATCCCGTCCCGGCACCGAGCCCTCCGCCCCACACGCGGATCGCCAGATCACGCGAGAAGACGGCCATCGCGGCCAGCGACGAGACGGTCAACGCGGTGCCGATAGCCATTGCGACGGCACCGAGAATGCCCGCCCACAACAACCCCATTCCGTTGGTGAAGGCGAGCAACAGGATGGCCCCGGTGCATGGGCGTATGCCGACAGAAAGGGCGATCGGCATCGCCTCTCGCCAAGACCAGTCGGCGCGCAGCTTGTGCGGGCTGGGCATGTGGGCTTCGCCGCAGGCGCAATTGGCTTCGTGCGCGGCAAGGCCGAAGCGTGTCAGGACTTGCCGCCATTGCTGGCGAAGAGGCGCGATTGGGACCGCCAAGCGATCGGGGATCGCCAGATGGGGCCGCGCCTGTGACCACAGCATCGCAACCCCGACGAGGGCGATCAGTATCCAGCTCAGCGCCTCCAGGCTCGCTTCCATCTTGAGGGCAGCCCTCCCGGCTTGCCCCATCGCGAGGAGTAAGGCGCCCACCAGCACGATGGCCGAAAGCGCCTGCAGCACGGCGGCGAGAAAGGCGATGGCAATGCCGCGCCTCACCGTCTCGCCGTTCGCCAGCACCCACGTCGAGATGACGGCCTTGCCGTGTCCGGGACCAGCGGCATGGAGTACGCCATAGGCGAACGCGATACCCGTGAGCGAAAGGGTGGCCGACCAGGGCTCGGCATGCCGTATGGCCCGCGCACTCGCGACCATGGATCGATTGAGAGCGGCCTGCTGGCTCAACGCCCATTGCCAGAGGTCGACCAGGAATTGAGGGGCTTGCAGCACGCTCGCGAACCAGGCTTCGCCGGAGTGAGGTTGGCCACACCAGCAGCCCATGAACCCGTTGAGCAGGAGCAGGGCAAAGGTGCCGAACGACAGGACACGTCCCAGCGGAGCGAGCACGGCCCACGGGGAGCGGCGCTCCTGGCCATCGGACGACACGAGCGGCCTCGTCATCAACTCTCCTTCATGCCGCTGCAGTCCACGAGGCCCGCAGCGCCTTCTTCAGTGCCGAAAGCGAGTACGACACCGTCGGCGCACCAGCCGAGATGAGCGATCGCAGCCCCGCAGCCTTCGCGAAGCTCGAGATAGCGGTCCGAGCCCGGCACCACCAGTCCGACGACACCGTCGCTCCAGCCGGTCGCCAGGATGTCGGACACCGGATGCCAAGCCAGGGCCGTGACGAGGGCTCGCTCCCGCGGCGCCAGCTCCTCGGCTCGCCGGCCCTGCGGACCTGTATCCTCCTCGAATGGCCACACGACGGCACCCGAACCGCCCGACGTGGCGAGCCGGCGGCCATTCGGCGAAAAGACGAGGCATCGCGGCTTGGCCGAATAGCCGCCCATGTGCAGGTTGTCGCCCTCCGGCAATCTCCAGATGTGCACGGCTTGCTCCTGCATAGTCGTCAGGAGATATCGGCCATCCGGGCTCCAGACCGCGCCGATATGCGAGCCTTTCCATTCGAGCCGTTCCGGCTCGGCCGACGGATCTGCGGCGTTTGCGAGTGTCACCCCGCCGTAGTGCGCCAGTGCCAAGCGCTTTCCCTCGGGCTCGAAAGCGAGCCCGCCGCAGCTCGATTGCAGCGTGATGGTGCGGCTCGTCCTCGTTCGGGCGTTGGCGATCTCTATGCATCGCCCATGCGCCCAGGCGAGCGCACCCGCAGGGGCCACGGCGACGTGATCGACCCAACGTCCGCCGGTGCTTGCAAGACGCTCACTCGCGCCATCCTCGCGCGTGTGAACGACGCGCCCGTCATCGCCGCCCGTGACGAGGCCCTGCCCGTCGGGCGCAGGTGCCCACGACAGCACGGGCCCGGAATGAGCCTCGACCACGCGCTGAGGCTCGACGGCTCCAGCCGCCCAGAACCGGACCGTCCCATCGCCGAGCGCAAACGCCGCCGTCGTGCGGCACCATGCGAGACCAGTGACCGGCGCCCCCCAGGTGGCGGGCCGCAGAATGAAGCGCCGTCCGCCCGCGGCCGAGCCGGAACGCTGAGACCGCTTGCGCTGCGCTGTCATACGAGGCAAGCGTCGAAGCCCTGCCGCAGCAGCGCATCATCGAGATTGCGGCCGATGAAAACGAGGCGGCTCGAGCGCTTCTCGTCGCCGCGCCAGGGCCGCTGATGATTGCCTTCCATCAGCATGTGCACGCCCTGGATCACATAGCGATCGTCATCGTCCTGCAGGGAGAGAATGCCCTTCATACGCAGGATGTCGGCCCCCTTGTGCTCGATTACGGCCTGCATCCAATTGAAGAAGCACTCTGGCTGCAACGGCCGCTCGCTCGTCAACGCTACTGAGCCGATCGAGCCGTCGTGCTCATGCGCGTGGCCCTCCTCCAGGAAATCCGGCTCGAGGCTCAAGATGCGGTCGAGATCGAAGGCGTTGCGATCGAGAATGGTCGCGAGCGGCACATTTGCGCGCTCGCACTGGTGAAGCTTGGCATACGGGTTGATGGCGCGAATGCGCGCCTCGACGTGCGATGCCTCGTCGCTCGAGACGAGATCGATCTTGTTGAGCACGATCACATCGGCGAAGGCGATCTGCTCTTCCGCCTCGTGGCTATCGGCGAGGCGCTGTGGCAGGTTCTTCGCATCCGCCATCGTCACGACGGCATCGAGCCGGGTACGTGCGCGCACCTCCGGATCGACGAAAAACGTCTGCACGACCGGGCCCGGATCGGCGAGCCCCGTGGTCTCGATGAGAATGCCGTCGAGCGCATCCTTACGCTTCATGAGCCCGCCCAGAATGCGGATAAGATCGCCGCGCACGGTGCAGCACAGGCAACCGTTGTTCATCTCGAACACCTCCTCGTCGGCATCCACCACGAGGTCGTTGTCGATGCCGATCTCACCGAACTCGTTGACGATGACGGCGAAGCGCTTGCCGTGGCTCTCGCTCAGGATGCGGTTGAGCAGCGTGGTCTTGCCGGCTCCGAGATAGCCCGTCAGCACCGTCACGGGGATGGAGGGCTTGGCGTTCGTCGGTAGGCTCATGAGATCAGGCTCCCGCCTTCTTGACCAGCCTGGCATCGCGCGCCCGTGTCCGGGGACGCGCGCTGATCAGGATCGATTTCAGCTTTGCGGCATCGAGGTTGCGCCCGATCAGCACCATGCGCGTGCGCTGGTCGGCGCTCGGCCAGCGATCGAGCTTGTCGATTGGGTGAATGAGGCTCTGCACGCCATGCACGACGACCGGGCGGTCGGGATCGTCGGCGAGGCAGAACAGACCCTTCATGCGCAACAGGTCGGGGCCGGCCGCCATCTTCAAGGCATCGAGGAAGAAGTGAAAGATGAGCGGGCTGATGGGCTCGTCAATCGTGATCGCGTGACTGGCGATGTCGCCCGCGTGGCGATGTTTCGGCGCCGGTCCGTCGGCCTCGGACGCCGCGTTCTCCGCGCCGAGCCAGACAAGTGCATCCTCGCACTTAGTTCTGAGATCGTAGGAGCCGGCGGCGAGCAGCGTCGCGGCGATCGCCTCCCAGTCCGATTGGCGGTCGAGAATGGCTGCGCCGGCGTTCATCGCATGAAGCGCGGCGCGCTCGGCCTCAACATCGCGCCGGCTAGCGGGATCGTGTGCCAGATCGGTCTTGGTCAGCACGATGACATCGGCGAGCGCGATCTGCTTCTGCGCCTCCTGATGCGCCGCCAGCGAGGCGCCTCCGGTCACCACGTCGAACAGCGTGACGACGCGGGCCAGCGCGAATTGCAGCGAGACGGTCGCCGCCACGATGTTGCCGATTCCGGGTGGCGCCAGCAGGCCGGCAACGACGGGTGCCGGATCGTTGAGGCCCGTCGTCTCGACGATGACGCGGCGGAAAGTCTGGATCTCGCGCCTGCGCCGCCGGTCGACGAGATCGAACAACGCCTGCCCGACATCGCTCGTCGCCGAGCAGCACAAGCATCCGGTCGTGGTCGTGACCACGCCGGCCTCGAAGCCCGCGACGAGATCGTGGTCGATCGACACGCTGCCGAACTCGTTGATGAGCACGGCGGTCTCGACAAATCTGGGATCACGCAGAAGCGTGTTGAGAAGCGTCGTCTTACCGGCCCCCAGGAAGCCGGTGAGGAGCGTGACCGGGATCGGGGCATCGGCGGCAGCAGACATATGGAATCGTTCCCGGGACTTCCAGCTTGGATGTTATAATGTAACACTCTAGTGGTGTTCGCGGCCAGATCAAGGCAAGCGAGGGATGCCGCCGGCCCTGTCGTCGCAGCGAGGGGGATGGGTCGAACCCCGTGGGGTAGCGTGTTCCACGATATCCGTCGCGCTGGCGTCGCTCACGGCAGGCCTTGCTCTTTGGGGGGGGCCGCGCCGATCATTCGGCAAGCGGCCAGGGAGCTTTAAATGAGAATGCAACCGGTCGCAGCCGGGTAACTCCGACCCCAAGGTGGATCGCGCAATCAATTTATGGCAGGCTGATCGGGTTAGTCACGAGATGCAGAAGGAGAGCCTCATGCCCCGCCCTCACGATCCAGGCACCGCTCACCAGCATGGCCCAAGCTGCGGGCACATCGCCGTCCGCCATGGCGACCACGTCGATTACCTGGAGGACGGACATCTCCTGCACCCACATGATGGACGTGTCGACGAGCATGTCATCGAAGTGAGCGAGCGCAATCCGGCGCGCTGCACGCCGGAAGTCCGGTGCGACGGGCACGTGCATGGACCCGGCTGCGGTCACGAGGCGGTCCCGCACGGCGATCACGTCGACTACCTCGTCGATGGTCGCCTGCACCATCCCCACGGCGATCATTGCGACGACCACGGACCGCTGCCGTTGGCGTAACGCGGTTGATCTAATCTCGCTGCGACCGCCCCACTTGTGTTTCACTGCAGCAACTCACGTGCTGGACGCTCGGGCTTGGGAAAACCTTTGGCTGGCGTCGCGACCAGCGCCGACCGGGTCCGCCACTTCGAGACGCATGTCCGAAGCTGAAAAGAGCCGAACTTGTCACAGTAATTCACTGCTCCGACAGCAAATGGCCCGTCACGTAGATGAGAACGAAGGCGGAGCGGAGCGTCAAGCTGCCATCAGTCCCGAACGCGGCCCAAGGACCAATTTATTGCGGCGCACAAAGCGATCGAGGCAGTGATCGGCACGTTTGCCACACAGGTGTTGAGCACCGGCACGACGGTCGATGTGGGTCAGGCACGTCGATGCGTACGCTACCTCGCGCCGGAAGGTTCACCTCCAGCAGCTGCCAAGCCGTACACGAATGGCAGCTTACCCCTCAGCTTCGAGCGTGCGCAAGCCCGACGATGACGGTCGGGGTGGGCCAGCATGAGACATGGCGCTTGCTGGCGTCCAGCGCTTGCTGTTTGTCGGCTTCCTGATAGGGTAGCAGCAAGTCACTGGGTGGAGGAAAGTCGGAGCTGACCGTTCATGACGTTGTTTGCTGTGTGATAGAAGGTCTGGCACATCGCGTCTGGCGAATTAGATCGATAGCCCTGACACTTTCTTGACCAGCAACGCAGAGATGATTTTGCACAAAAGAGGCGATGCCATGATTTGGCGACCTCTCTATATCTTCCTTGCAGTCACTGCCTTAGTGACGGTGGAGAGCACCTGTTGGGCCCAAGACAAAATTGGCGCTGAGGAGTCCTATCCAATTGTATTTAACAATGGCAATGACCTAAAGAAACTTGGCATCGCTCTCTGGAACTATGGGAAGGTCCCCATCGGGAATGGCTTCCCAAACAAATGCTACTACTATGGTGACGGCCACAACTCAATAGAGGTGTCGAATGACTATCTGACTCGCAATGCCGCGAGGGGATTTTCGCTAAATAGTCTCTGCCTAGCGTTGCAAAGTCCTATTTCGTTTGATCCGGAAACAGGGGATCGCCTGCCATCATACATTGTAGCAGACACGCAGCAGCTAAAAAAGAATTATGAATTTGCCAAAAGAGAAGGGCTACTGAAGAAGGGAGAGAAGTTTGACGCTGAGGCAGGTGTTCTATCGGAAACCCTGCCTCTATATGTTCCCAATTGCTTTAAGCGAGGACTGCCCTACCATGATTGCAATTTTGTCTACGACGTTCGGGATGGACACAAGCTATCTAAACGGGAGCGCGAGGAGATCGCAACGGAACGGGCGCGAGTGTCTCAACTTGCCAAATTGAGCTTAGAGGTCTTCAAGAAAGAGTGCACTTGTTCTGATTTGCGAGACAGCACGCGACCTCGCACTTGTCGAATTGAGATAAAGCCAGAATGTAAGGGTGCAGGCTCTGAAGCAGAGGTGGATAACTCATTAATTCCAGAGCTTGGATGGGAAGTGCTAACGCTTGCCTCAGAGGGAAAGCCGGCGGCCTTTGATTCGATCAGCTTGATCGATATCTCACCAAAATTGCCACTGGGATGTCAATCGGCTCGGAACCTTGACCCCATATCGGCGTGCAATGTTGACCCCTTGAGGACCTAGGCTTCCCGCTGCTCGAGAGCGGAGTTGCGCAGCGTAGCGGAGCAACGGAGGGCTCGAGCAGCGGGGTCGCGTCGCAGTGCCGGTAAGGGGTCAACGCGAGGCGCCGATCGACAATTGACCCACCTAGTCGACAGCTTTCGGTGGCCGGGACGGTCAGTCCCGGAGGTATCGCGTCGACGTTCCCAGTTCGTGCCCCGACTTACCGGTTCCGGGGGAGGAGCAGGAGTGCGGCATCCCGAGCGCCTTACGTGCAGATGACCCCAAGCCGTCATCGTGCCGGTGCGCATCACTGGTGTTGCCGACAGCGCGCTTGTGACGTGGGTTATCCGCTGCAAACCGCCGACGCCAGAGGGCACTGCTTCAGATTTCGGCGGCTTCGCCCCTTAAACCTTCCTTTTGCAGGGGCACGGGTTGGACAGGGATGCTGTGACGCGGCAGTGGCAGCTAGAATTGGATTGTATGTTAGTGAGAGAAAAATGCGCACCTGAGTAAGCAACGAGCGAGCACCTCGAAACAAGCATGTGTGCTCCGTGCCACACCCAGAGAGCAAATTCGACTGCCGTCGTTGCAGTTCGGGTGCGTCCCATTTAACGTCCCCGCTGGTTGTTCGGGAACACCTCTGTGCGGCGTATCGTGGCGAGTATGGCTTTACTTGGCATTCTTTTGCATGCCGTTGCTCTCGTGCGCCACGCCTCGCTCGCCGTCGGGCAAGGTGCGCATAGCGGTTCCGTTGCGGCGATGATGCCGATGATGCAGGACATCGCGCGTGACGACCTGCGAGAGTTCAAAGCCGACTCCGTGATCTGCCACGCCGACCCGGGCTCTAGAGAACCGCAGCACGGTGGGCAGAGCCGGGCACCCGACAAGTCGAGCAGCTGCCCCATCTGCATGGGTCTTTGCGCCGCAGTCGCCCTGGCCATTCCCGACATCCAGCTCGCGAACACGGTTCCGCTTCATCTGAGTCAATACGACGCGCCGGCCGATCAGCGTGTCGAGACGCATCTGCGCATTCGTCCCGCGAGCCGCGGTCCCCCCTCCCTCGCCTGATCTTTCGCCAGTCACCGACGAGGCCGCGCCTTTCCGCGCGGCTGCACAGCTGTTTCTCGAGTTCCAGGGGGACCCCACAATGTCGAAGCTCTTGCGCGCGGCGCTGACGAGCGCGTCGGCCATCGCCTGTCAAATTGCGGCACCGTCCGGGGTCGCCGCCCAGCAGGCGCAATCCGGCGGCCAGACCGACCTGCCACCCGTCGTCGTTCAGCAGAAGAAGGCGCCGGAAGCGACGCAACCCGCAGCGGCAAAGCCGAAGCCCAAAGCGGCCGAGAAGGACGTCGTGGTGTCCAAGCCCGCCCCGAAGAAGGCGCCGCCGCCGCCAGCGCAACCGACAACACCCACCGCGACCGCCGCCCAGCCCGTCGTCCCGCACGGCTATCCGGACACCGGCTTGCGCCAGGTCGACAATACCGCGCTTGTCGGCGCGCGCTCGGGCAGCCTGACTGTGCCGACGGCGGCCGAGGCGCAGGTCGAGATCAATAGGACCCCCGGTGGCGTGGCCGTGGTCCCTGCCTCGTCCTATGCCGCCTCGTCTCCCGGCGCCACCGTCAAGGACGCCTTCGACTACGTTCCTGGCGTGCTCGTGCGGCCGAGCGAAGGCGATCTCTCCAATCACTTCTCGATCCGCGGCTCGGGCTTGTCTCGCAATGGCGACATCCGGGGCGTCCAGTTCTTGATGGACGGCCTTATTCCGCTGTCGCGCGCCAGCGGCGACACGTCGTTCGAGGATCTCGACCCGTCGCTGTTCGCCTACATGGAGGTCTACAAGGGCGCCAACGCGCTGCAGTACGGCGCCAACGGCCTGGGCGGCGCTGTCAACTTCGTGTCGCCCACCGGCTACGACTCGAGCCTCTTCGGCGCCCGCTACGATTTTGGGAGCTTCGGCTTCAGCAAGTGGACCGCGACCTCGGGCGGTGTCTTCGGCCCGGCCGACTATTTCGTCGCCTTGAGCGGCATGGAAGAGGCCGGCTATCGGCACCACAGCGACGGAGACTACCTGCGTGGCATCGCGAACGTCGGCTACCGCTTCAACCGCGATGCCGAGACGCGCTTCTACTTCAGCGCCGCCAAGACGGAGCGTGCCTCGGCCGGCTCGCTGACCAAGGCCAACGCGCTGACGGATCCGACGAGCGCATTCATATCACCCGGCCTCGGCGGCACCGGGGTCGGCAACGACAACATTGACTGGAATATCCGCAAGATCACCGACTCGTATCAGTTCGCCAACAAGACCACGATTCGCGTAGCGCCCGGCACGACGGTCGATTTTGGCGGCTTCTTCGTCGAACGAAATACCGATCTCTTTGCCTTCAACGTCATCTCCACAGCTGTCGACGAGCGCGGAGTTTTCGCAAGGCTCGTTGATCAGCATGAAATCGGCGGCCTGAAGAACCGCCTCGTCGCCGGATTTAAGTCGCATGACGGCGACCAGTCACGCACTCAGTTCGTCAACAACCTGGGCGTTCCCGGCACCTTGCGCGGGTCAATCGAGCAGCAATCGCGGAACCGGATCTTCTTCGCTGAAGACTCGCTCTATGTCCTGCCGAATGTCGCGCTCGTCGCGGGCATGCAGCACGTGGAAGCTGACCGCAAGCAGGGCGACAATCCCAACCAGGCCGGCAACCAGTCGTTCGACTCGACTTTCACATTCTGGAACCCCAAGGCGGGCCTGCTGTGGGATGTCGCTCGCTACGCTCAGATCTTCGCCAACGTGTCCTGGAGTGGCGAGGCGCCAACCTTCAGCGAGCTTCCGTTCGCCATTCCAGGACCGGGTCCGTTGTCCTCCAACAACAAGAAGGTGCTGGAGGCTCAGAAAGCCGTCACCTACGAGATCGGAACGCGTGGCGACTACGGCGACTATCGGTGGCAGCTCGCTCTCTACAGGTCGGAAATCGAGAACGAGTTCCAGTGCATCACCATCGTCGCCGCGACGGGCTTCTGCAGTCAGGTTAACATTCCGAAAAGCATTCATCAGGGTGTCGAGGTCGGCGGCGGCGCAGCGATCGTGAAAGGCCTCTTCGATCCATTGCTCGAGGCGAT